>Ga0137409_10007925_pt1 | contig 10873 bp, 9 predicted proteins | sample CZODoug1_16funga_FD_122059 | JGI IMG/M metagenome (GOLD analysis project Ga0137409, IMG submission 122059) | Vadose zone soil fungal communities from Angelo Coast Range Reserve, California, USA - CZODoug1_16fungal (Hybrid Assembly) | ecosystem: Environmental > Terrestrial > Soil > Vadose zone... | reverse complement strand
CCGTCGTGAAGATCCTGTCGGACGAAATCCGCCGGATTGTCGGCGCCGGGCCGACCGAGCGAGATGCTCGGGTTCACTAGGGATCAGTGCCGTAAAGAGCGCCCTTCCTCACGCAACTTTCTTGATGCCGGTCTGCCAGGCCAAATCCGACCGCGGAGTGGATCGCGCCGTCAAAGCGTTCTGCCCATGTGTGGCTCCGCTCGCCGCATCGATCAGCTGTGCCGCAATTCGCAATCTGCTCCCGGGCTGTGCCTATCGGAAATCAAATCCGGACATATGATGCAATCCGCCGAGGACCGGGCGGCAAAGAATACGCCCTGCGAGCAGCGCGAGGTAACCGTGGCCGGGCAACAAGCCGTAGGCCAAGTAGTCCTCCACATAGTTCGTCATGTCGGTACGCACGACCTGGACCGTGATGTAAGTCGGGCCCCTTCTTCATGGGCCCCTAGAAGAGACCTCCAAAAGATTCCCTAAAGGAACACCCCGTAGGGCCAAAATATTGATCCGGGGCTCCGATCTGTTCGATCGAGGAATAGAACCGCGTTGACTATTGTCCTAGCCCTTCATCGCTCTACCGACCAGCCGCGCAGGCGAAGTTCGGCGATAATCCGCTTGTGCATTTGCCAGCAATCATAGTTGTCATTGCGCAGGCGCAACTCGACCACCAACCTCACAGGGCTCATGCTGGACTTGCCTGCCATCTCACGCCGCTTCTTGATGGTAATAACGCAAGAGCCCGCCCTGTCCCTGTCGCAAACCTATTGACTGGCGGTTGACCGAGAATCGGGCGATGCTGATGGCCAAGCGGAGAGGTCCGCCGTCCCAAGGGTGGAAGACGTTCCTCCACAATCATGCCGACGGTATCGCCGCAATCGATCTGTTCGTCGTGCCGACAATCTCGTTCCGTCTGCTCTATGGTTTGTTGATCATGGGGCATGGCAGACGACAGGTCATATGGTTCGGAGTAACAACGCATCCGACGGCGGAATGGATCGCAAACCAGCTCACAGAAGCCTGCGGATGGGAGCAGCTTCCCTGCTATCTGATCCGCGATCGCGATGCAGCCTATGGTGAAGTTTTCATCCGACGAGTTCGCTCAATGGGCATTCGCGATCAGCCGACGTCTCCACGGTCTCCGTGGCAAAACGGGTATGCCGAACGGCTGATCGGTTCGATCCGACGGGAATGCCTCGACCACGTTGTCGTGTTCGGCGAATGCCACCTCCACCTGCTGCTGTCGTACATGACATATTACAATGGCGCCCGCACACATCTCTCCTTGGAGAAGGATGCGCCGTTCTCGCGTGCCGTCGAACGGGCCGGGCAGATTCTTTGCCGCCCAATTCTCGGCGGCCTGCACCACAAATATGTCCGGATCTGATATTCGACAGGCACAGGCGGCCCGCCGGGGCTGAAAGAAACCTCCAAAGGCGGGGCATGACGAGCTTCGATGCAGACTCTATCCCAGCGTCTGCTTGATGCGTAGGCTGCCGCAACGTCGTCCTCAACGGCCGGCCCCAATTATCGCGCTCCGATCCAGATTCAGGGCTGCTGAGTTCGAGGCGGCTAGTCGCCCAAATCCGCCGATGGGTCATTGCAAGCACTGGGGACGGCGCCACAATTCATATTTCCTTACAAGAAACAATAAGATAGCTCTTTGCGAGACATCAAACGATGCACCCGCATCCCGGGACGTTCGATTCTTAGGGGAAGACAGATGGTGAAGAAAGCCGTCGTTCAACGTCGGAAAGCCGCTGCTGCGCCGGCAAAAAGAGAAAGCGTCCTTTTGACGGGCTCGTCCGCGCCGAAAGAAGCGACACCAACCCTCGAATCCGAGATCGGCGCCGAGGTCAGGCGGCTTCGAAAAAGCTTCGACCTGACCGTTTCAGAATTGGGCGTGGCTTCCGGTATCTCGACCGGGATGCTGTCGAAGATCGAGAACGGCTCGATTTCTCCTTCTTTGTCCACGCTGTCGGCTCTGGCGAAGGCGTTGAACGTTCCGATCGCCGGACTGTTTCGCGAGACCGGCGAGCAACGCGACTGTTCCTTCGTCAAGGCCGGAACGGGAGTGAGGATCGAACGGCGCGGCACCAAGGCCGGGCATATGTACGATCTGCTTGGACATTCGCTCGGGGGCGAGGTCACCGTGGAGCCATATCTCATCACGCTCAAGGCCGATGCCGAACCCTACATCGACTTCCGGCACGCCGGCGTCGAGTTCATCTACATGCTGACAGGCAAGGTGCGATATCGCCACGCAGACCGCAGTTACGTTTTGGAGCCCGGCGATTCCCTGTTCTTCGATGCAGCTGGACGCCATGGCCCCGAAGAATTGATCAAGTCACCCATGACGTATCTTTCCATCATCATCTATCCGCGACGAAGCTGACTGTCTTGAGCGGCAAGTTGGGCGAAGGTCATGCATCGATCGAGGGCGGCGTCAGATATCGAGCGTTGCGTCCCTTTCCCACTGCGTGAAATGCGCGGCATAGCTGTTCCACTCCTGGTGCTTCAGCCGCAGATACGCCTCCGAGAACTCGTTGCCGAGGGCCGCCTTCAATTCCTTGTCGCGGTCGAAGGCGCGCAACGCATCCAGCAGGTTGAGCGGCAATTTCGGCGCATTCTCCACCGTGTGGCCTAGCGCGTACATATCGATGTCGAGGCGCTTTCCGGGATCTGCCTTCGAGCTGATCCCCTCGAGTCCGACCGCAATGATAGCAGCCTGCAGCAGATATGGATTCGCGGCGCCGTCCGGCAGACGCAGCTCGAAACGTCCCTTGCCGGGCACGCGCACCATGTGGGTACGGTTGTTGCCGGTCCACGTCACGGTGTTGGGCGACCATGTCGCGCCCGATACGGTGCGCGGCGCATTGATGCGCTTGTAGCTGTTGACGGTGGGATTGGTAATCGCGGCGATGCCCTCGGCATGCTTCATGATGCCGCCAAGGAAATTGTATCCCTGCGGCGACAGCCCCATTTCGTCGTCGTCGCTGTGGAACTTGTTGGACGAACCGGCCTCGTCCCACACCGAGACGTGAACGTGGCACCCGGAGCCGGTGAGATTCGGAAACGGCTTCGGCATGAAAGTGGCACGCAGGCCGTGCTTTTCCGCAACCGAGCGTACCATGAACTTGAAGAACGAATGGCGGTCCGCGGTGACGAGCGCATCATCGAACGTCCAGTTCATCTCGAACTGGCCGTTCGCGTCTTCATGATCGTTCTGGTAGGGGTGCCAGCCGAGTTCCTGCATGTAGTCGCAGATTTCCGCGATGACGTCGTATCGCCGCATAAGCGCCTGCTGGTCGTAGCAGGGCTTGCTGGCATTGTCCTTCGAGTCGGAAATTCTGGCGCCGTCGGACTCAATGAGAAAGAATTCGGCTTCGACGCCGGTCTTGACGCGCAGGCCCTGTTTGGCTGCCTGGGCGACGACGGTCTTCAGGATGGTGCGCGGCCCTTGCGCGACCAGCTTCTCCTCCATCACCAGATCGGCGGGTACCCAGGCCACTTCCTTGCGCCAGGGCAGTTGCACCACCGCAGCGGCGTCGGGCATCGCAAACATGTCGGGGTGCGCCGGGGTCATGTCGAGCCAGGTCGCGAATCCGGCAAAGCCGGCACCGTCCTTCTGCATTTCCGAGATTGCCGACGCGGGCACCAGCTTCGCACGCTGCGACCCGAACAGGTCGGTGAAGGAAATCATGAAGTAGCGGATACCGCGTTCCTTCGCGATGAGAGCCAGATCTTTTGACACGACGCCATCTCTTTCGTTTGATGTTAACGAGATCGTTAGAAGCCGCTGCGACCGGGGATCCAATCGGTCCCGGCGAGTGGCACCCGTGCCATCGCGGCGGCTTCAACAGTTAGCGCGCACAGATCCTCCGGCTCCAGATTGTGCAGGTGGCTCTTGCCGCAGGCGCGCGCGATGGTCTGCACTTCCAGCGTCATGACTTTCAGATAGTTGGCGAGGCGGCGACCGGCCAGAACCGGGTCGAGCCGCGCCATCAATGCGGGATCCTGCGTGGTGATTCCGGCCGGGTCCTTGGCCTCGTGCCAGTCGTCATAGGCGCCCGCGGTCGTGCCGAGCTTCTGGTACTCGGCTTCGTAGATGGGATCGTTGTCGCCAAGCGCGACCAGCGCTGCCGTGCCGATCGACACCGCGTCCGCGCCGAGCGCCAGCGCCTTTGCCACGTCGGCGCCATTGCGAATGCCGCCCGAGATGATGAGCTGAACCTTGCGATGCATGCCGAGATCCTGCAGCGCCTGAACCGCGGGACGAATGCAGGCCAGCGTCGGCAGTCCGACGTTCTCGATGAACACTTCCTGTGTCGCCGCCGTGCCCCCCTGCATGCCATCGAGCACCACGACATCGGCGCCCGACTTTACGGCCAGTGCGACGTCGTAATAGGGCCGTGAGCCGCCGACCTTGATGAAAATGGGTTTTTGCCAATCGGTGATCTCGCGCAACTCGAGGATCTTGATCTCGAGATCGTCGGGCCCAGTCCAGTCGGGGTGACGCGACGCAGAGCGCTGATCGATGCCCTTCGGCAGGGTCCGCATCGCCGCGACGCGATCGGTGATCTTCTGCCCCAGCAGCATGCCGCCGCCGCCGGGCTTGGCCCCCTGCCCAATCACGATCTCGATGGCGTCGGCCTTGAGCAGGTCCTCCGGGTTCATGCCGTAGCGCGATGGCAGGTATTGATAGACCAGCGTCTGCGACTGTCCGCGCTCTTCGCTCGACATGCCGCCATCGCCGGTCGTTGTCGAGGTGCCCGCCGCGGTTGCGGCGCGGCCCAGCGCCTCCTTCGCATTCGCCGAGAGCGAACCGAAGCTCATGCCGGCAATGGTGATCGGAATCTTCAGGTGCAGCGGCTTCTTGGCGAAGCGCGAACCGAGCACGACATCGGTGTCGCATCGCTCGCGATAGCCTTCGAGCGGATAGCGCGACATCGATGCGCCGAGAAACAACAGGTCGTCGAAATGCGGCAACCTTCGCTTCGCGCCCCCACCGCGGATATCGTAAATTCCGGTCGTTGCCGCGCGGCGGATTTCGGATAGCGTATAATCGTCGAAGGTCGCCGATTTGCGAGGAACGGTCGGAGGATTAACGTAAGACATTCGTGGAGCGCCTGTTGACCTTGAATAAGACTGCAAGATTCGGGCCGGGTCAGCCGTAGGCGCCCGCATGATCGACGCTGAAATTGTAGAGCTTGCGCGCCGAGCCATAGCGCTTGAAATCCTTGGCCTTCACATCGGTGATGCTTGCCCGCGCCAGAAGCTGCGCCAGCAGCTCGACATGCTCGGGCCGCATCTCCTTTTCGATGCAATCCGCACCGAGGCTTTTCACCGAGCCGCGCACGAACAGCCGCGCTTCGTAGATTGAGTCTCCGAGAGACGCGCCGGCGTCTCCGCAGACCACCAGATTTCCGGCCTGGGCCATGAAAGCCGACATATGGCCGATATTGCCCTTGACGACGATATCGATGCCCTTCATCGAGATGCCGCATCGCGACGAGGCGTTGCCTTCGATCACAAGCAGGCCTCCCTTGCCGGTGGCGCCGGCATACTGGCTGGCGTCGCCCTTCACGATGACCTCGCCCGACATCATGTTTTCGGCTACGCCCGGTCCGGCCGAACCGCGCACCGTGATCCTGGCCTGCCGGTTCATGCCGGCGCAGTAATAACCGACGCTCCCCTGGACGGCGATCTCGGCCGGCGCGTTGACGCCGACCGCGACAGCGTGAGACCCCCGGGGATTGAGGATTTCCCAGTGCGTTTCGTTGGTGCCTTCGCTCAGCTTATGGAGCGCCTCATTGAGTTCGCGCAGACCCGTGGTCGCCAGATCAACTGTCGGCATGATCAGCGTTCCCAGAAATACACGGTCGCGGGTTCAGGCTCCCAAACCTTGGCATTCTCAATGCCGGGCAGCCCGACCAGCGCGCGATATTCGGAACCGAAGGCGACGTAACGGTCGGTCTCGGCCAGGACGGCCGGCTTGCAGGCGATGCGATCGCGAAGCACGCCGAATCCGTCGCGGGTGCCGACGACAAAAGTGTAGAAGCCGTCGAGATCGTCAAGGCTCTTTTCCAGGGCATCGCCAAGACTCAGGCCCCTGTCCATCTGCGCCGTGAGGTAGGCGGCGGCGACTTCGGTATCGTTTTCGGTCTCGAAGGTCCTGCCTTCGCGCTTGAGATCGCGGCGCAGATTGTTGTGGTTCGACAACGACCCGTTGTGGACGAGACACTCATCGACGCCGGTCGAGAAGGGATGCGCGCCCATCGTGGTAACCGCCGATTCGGTAGCCATGCGCGTGTGGCCGATGCCGTGGGAACCGGTCATGCCCGGAAGGCCGAAGCGTTCCGAAACCTCGGTCGGATATCCAACCTCCTTGTAGATCTCGATGCGCTCGCCCACTCCCATTACGCGAAGCTGTGGAAATTGCCCGCGGAGAACCTCGCGCGCCCTGTCCGTCAGCTTCTCATCGAGGCGCAGGACGGCGTGGGTGTCCTTTGTCGCCATGCTGACCTTGGCGCCAAGCACGCCGGCAAGCGCGGAGTCCAGCCCGTTGAACATCGCGGGATCCGGCGACTGCACCGTGATCTTCGCAAGGCCCGCCTCGCCGCCTCCGTAGATCGCAAAACCCGCACTGTCGGGCCCGCGATCGCACATCGTCGCCAGCATGACCGAGAGCAGTTGGCCAAGCTGCGGCTCCAGCGCCTTGTCCTTGATGAAGAGTCCGACAATCCCGCACATCGCAATCTGTCCTTGTCCCGCACCGGGGGCTACGATGTATGGTGTTTACCAAGGCCCGACCCCAATTTCAATACCAATAAATAATTTTTCCTCTTGAGAAAGTTTCCAGGGTGAGGCAATTTCGGCCCGCTCTCGTCGGGACCCCGTAAAAGGCTCCCCGGCAGCCCCGCGGAGTCCGTCCTTGCCCCTCGCCCTTTTGAAATACGGCCTCAATGCCGGTTACCGGGATGCGCCGCAGCTTCGCTGGCAGCCGGAACTCAAGAAAAATTACGACGTCATCATCATCGGCGCCGGTGGCCACGGGCTTGCAACGGCGTATTATCTCGCAAGCCGTCACGGCATCAGCAATATCGCCGTGCTCGACAAGGCGTGGCTGGGCGGCGGCAACACAGCGCGCAACACAACGATCATTCGCGCCAACTATCTCACGCCGGAAGGCGTCGCCTTTTACAAGGAATCTGTCGAACTGTTTCGCGGGCTCTCCGAAGAGGTCGACATCAACATCATGTATTCGGAGCGCGGGCATTTTACCCTCGCGCACACCGACGCCGCGATGCGCACCGCACGCTGGCGCGCCGAAGTGAACAAGCATCTCGGCGTCGACTCCGAGGTGATCGATGCCGACGAGGTCGGCCGCCTGTGCCCGACCCTGAACATGTCGGAGGATGTTCGTTACCCCATCCTCGGCGCGCTCTATCACCCGCCCGGTGCGCTGGCGCGGCACGATGCGGTGGCATGGGGTTACGCCAAGGGCGCGATGGCGCGCGGCGTGGAAGTGCATCCGGGCACCGAGGTGACCGGGATCCTGAAGCAAGGCAACCGGGCCATCGGCATCGAGACCGATCGAGGCACCATCTATGCCGGCAAGATCATTCAGGCCGTCGCCGGGTCATCCAGCCGCGTGTCGGCACTTGCGGGCTTTCGCCTGCCGATCAAGACGATTCCGCTGCAGGCCTGCGTCTCCGAGCCGGTCAAGCCGATCCTGGACCAGATCGTCGTCTCCGGCTCGCTGCACGTCTACATCTCGCAAAGCGCGCGCGGCGAAATGGTCATGGGCGGCGCGACCGACCCTTATGGTCTGTACGCGTCGCGCTCGACCTTCGATTTCAAGGAGGGCCTCATGGCCCACATGCTCGAACTGTTTCCCTTCATGGCCGAGCTGCGCGTGTTGAGGCAATGGGCGGGGATCGCCGACATGACCCCGGACTTCTCGCCGGTGATGGGACTGACGCCGGTCGAAAACTACTACATCGACTCCGGCTGGGGCACCTGGGGTTTCAAGGCGACGCCGGTGTGCGGCTTCCGCATGGCCGAATGCGTCGCGACCGGCCGGCAGCCGGACCTCCTCAAACCGTTCGCGCTCGATCGCTTCCACAATTTCGATCTGGTCGGCGAAAGGGGTGCCGCCTCGGTCGGACATTGAAGTTACGCCCATGAAAATCATGAACTGCCCCCTCAACGGTCCGCGCAACATCGACGAATTCGTCTGGATGGGCGACGTCAAGAGCGCGCCTGATCCAGCCTGTTCGGATCACGAATGGACCAGCTATCTCTTCATCGAGGACAATCTCGCCGGCGAAGTCGACGAATGGTGGATCCATGCGCCCAGCAACAACTGGTTCATCGCCCGCCGCAACCGGCTCACCGACGAGATTCTGTGGACCAGGAATCCCGCGGATTATTTTTCCGCAGGCAAATCATGACCGCTGGCCGAACGAGACTGCCGGCGGACGGCTGGGGACTCCTGCTCGATCGCAAACAATCCGTGACGTTCAGTTTCGACGGCGCTTCGCATGATGGATTTTCCGGCGACGTCGTCGCCAGCGCGCTGATGGCATCGGGACGCCATGTGATTTCTCGGTCGTTCAAATACCATAGGCCGCGTGGCGTCCTGACCATGGCCGGCCACGATTCCAATACAATGGTGCAAGTCGGCGCCGAGCCGAACGTTCGTGGTGATCGGCGCCAGATCGCACCGGGTCTGGCCGTCACCTCGATCAATCGAATGGGCCGCCTGGACTTCGACTGGCTCGCGGTGCTCGGCCTGTTCGCACGGTTCCTGCCTGTCGGGTTCTACTACAAGACCTTCTTCCGCCCCCACGGCGCATGGCGGCTGTTCGAGCGGCCGATCCGCGCGCTGGCGGGACTGGGGTCACTCGACCCGAAAGCGCATCACGGCCATTACGACAAGCAGCATTTGTTCTGCGACGTTCTGGTGGTCGGCGGCGGGCCCGCGGGCCTCAACGCCGGAATCGCCGCGGCCGAAGCCGGCGCGGAAGTCCTGCTGATCGACGAGTGGCCGACACCGGGCGGGTCGCTGCTGTTCGGACGTACGCAAGGCGGCCGTGCCGAAGCGGAAGTAAGACGGCTCAACCTGCTGTCGCGCGCGTTGCGCATGCCTCATCTGCGGATCATGTCGGACACGACCGTCAGCGGCCTGTTCGTCGACAACTGGGCATCCGCACTCAAGGGCAATCGCCTCTACAAGATCCGCGCGAAGCAGACCGTGCTTGCGACCGGCGGCTATGATCAGCCGATCGTGTTTGCGGGGAACGACCTTCCCGGCATCATGTTCGCCGACGCCGCGCAAAGGCTGATGCGGCTTTATGGCGTCAGGCCCGGCAATCGGGCTGTGATCGCGACGGCCAACCGCTTCGGCTACGACGCCGCGCTCGACCTGCTGGACGCGGGCATCGAGGTCGCCGCCATCGTCGATCTACGGAAAGAGCCAAACGGCGGCGACGGCGCGGCGGCCAGAGCGCGCGGAATTCGCATCGTGCCGAACACCACCCTCGTCGCCGCGAAGGGCCATCGTCACGTCGGCGCCGTCGCGATCGCGTCAATACTGGACCAGGACAGGCGCGGTCCCCCCGAATGGATCGGTTGCGATCTCGTGCTGATGAGCGCGGGCTACACGCCGGCCATCAACCTGGCGTGCCACACCGGCGCGAAAGTCGTCTACGATCCCGCGATCGCGATGCACCGGGCCACCGATCTACCTCCCGGTGTGAGCGTGGCCGGTTCGGTCGCCGGGGTCTGGTCGGAAGCGTTTGCCGACGATCATGGCGCGGAGGTCGGACACTCCGCCGCACTCGCGGCGCTCGGCCGGGATGCCGCTGCGCCCGCGACAGCGAAAGACGCGACGGCAAGGGATATCACCCATCCATGGCCGATCACCGAATCCCCCGCCGGCAAGGACTTCATCGATTTCGACGAAGATCTGCGCACGCGCGACATCATCGATTCCGTGCACGACGGCTACGACGACATCCAGCTCGTCAAGCGCTACTCCACCGCCGGACTTGGCCCCAGTCAGGGCCGCCATGCCAATCTCAACACCATACGCATGGTGGCGCGGGCCACCGGCCGCGACATCCAGAAGGTGGGCACGACGACGTTCCGGCCACCGCTGGTGCCGGAGAAGTTCGGCCATCTTGCCGGGCGCGGCTATGAGCCGACCCGGCTCACGGCGATGCACGACCGGCACCTGGCGCTGGGCGCCCGCATGATGCCGGCGGGGCTGTGGATGCGGCCGGCTTACTATGGCCCGAAGCAGAAGAGCGCGGAGGCGATCGTCGCCGAGGTCAGGGCCGTGCGCGAGAATGTCGGCATCATCGACGTGTCGACGCTTGGCGGGCTCGACATTCGCGGCCCCGACGCGGCGGCGTTCGTCGACCGCATCTATACCTTCAATTTTCTCAAGCAGCCTGTGGGGCGTACGCGCTACGCGCTTTTGACCGACGAAACCGGCGTCATCATCGACGACGGCGTCGCATGCCGCCTGCATGATCAGCACTTCTACGTCACGGCGACGACCGGCGCCGTCGACCAAGTCTATCGGCTGATGGGCTTCTGGAATCAGCAGTGGCGGCTCGACGTCGATATCGCCAATGTCACCGCGGCCTATGCCGGCATCAACATAGCCGGCCCGCAGGCGCGGGCCGTGATCGAGAAACTGGAAAGCGACATCGATTTTTCCGCCGAGGCGTTCCCGTACCTTGCGGTGCGCACCGGCCATCTCGGCGGCATTCCCGTTCGCGTGCTGCGCGTCGGATTCGTCGGCGAGGCCGGCTTTGAGATTCACTGGCCATCGGGGTTCGGCGGAAAGCTGTGGGACCTCGTGTTC
>Ga0137409_10007924_pt1 | contig 10877 bp, 10 predicted proteins | sample CZODoug1_16funga_FD_122059 | JGI IMG/M metagenome (GOLD analysis project Ga0137409, IMG submission 122059) | Vadose zone soil fungal communities from Angelo Coast Range Reserve, California, USA - CZODoug1_16fungal (Hybrid Assembly) | ecosystem: Environmental > Terrestrial > Soil > Vadose zone... | reverse complement strand
GAGCCGCGTCAGCTACGGAGGTACCGCTCCCAAGAATGTCCGCCTTGAGGCCAACCGTTGGCTCAAGGCGCTAGTGCCCCGTTTCCGAAGTTCGTGATACACCTCAGCATACTCTGACACGAACTTCGGAAACTAAGGGGCACTAGCAACTCTATGATTCTAGTGCCGCTTTTCGATTTGAAGTTCCTAACGGAGTTTGCTGCAGTGGTGTAGGAACTTCAAATCGGCGGCACTAGCCCCGAAAACAGCCAAGAAAGCGGCCAAGAAAGGCGGTTGAGTTCCGGGGATGGATGTGACCATTTCTCTCGCCTCGGACGGCTGATCTGCTATGATGGTCGGGGGATTGAGGAGGGGGCTCTCGTGATTCAATCGTCCAATCGCGCTCTGGCCAGGATGGCCGTGACTGGCGCGCTCATTGCGGCGCTTGGCCTTGCGGGGTGCGGGCGCAAGAGCGGGCTCGATCTTCCGCCGGCGGCGGCGGTCTCGGATCCGGGGCCTGCTGCTGATCCCAGGCAGGCGTCGGGGATTGGACCGGATGGCAAGCCGGTTGCCCCGAAGAGCGGCCCGAATAGGCCGACAATCCTCGACTGGCTGGTGGAGTAGGCTCCCTTCGCGGTCCTCCCGTCGAATTGACCGTCGGCCCAATGGCTTGCGGAACGGCAATTTGCGCGGCAACAGGGTATGATCCGCGTCGGATACACCCACCCTCATACCGACCCGGAGCCGCGGACCCAAAGCCGGACCCAACGCCCATGCATCACTTCGCTTATCGCAACGGTGTCATGCACGCCGAGGCGGTCGACCTCTTGAGGCTCGCGGACGCGGTCGGCACTCCGTTCTACTGCTACTCGACCGCCACGCTCGAACGGCACTACCGGGTGTTCGCTGACGCGTTTGCGGACGTGCCCGCGCTCGTCTGCTACGCCATGAAGGCAAACTCGAATCAAGCTGTGATCAAGACACTTGCGCGCCTTGGCGCCGGCGCCGACGTTGTGTCGGAGGGCGAGCTCATGCGTGCGCGGCTGGCCGGCATCCCGCCGGACAAGATCATGTTCTCCGGCGTTGGCAAGACCGCGCGCGAGCTCGCGCTTGCGGTCGATGAGGGCATCCTCTGCGTTAACGTCGAGTCCGAGCCTGAGCTTGAGCTTCTCTCCTCGATCGCGGCCGGCAAGGGCCGCGTCGCCAATATCTCAGTGCGGGTCAATCCCGATGTCGATGCCAAGACCCACCACAAGATCGCGACCGGCAAGTCGGAGAACAAGTTTGGAATTCCATTGAGCCGTGCGCGCGCGGTCTATGCCCATGCGGCCAAGCTGCCGGGCCTCAAGGTCGCCGGCGTCGACATGCACATCGGCAGCCAGATCATCGACCTTGCGCCGTTCGATAATGCGTTTGCGCTGCTGTCCGAGTTCGTGCGCGCGCTGCGTGCCGACGGCCATGCCATCGAGCACATCGATCTCGGCGGCGGGCTCGGCATTCCCTATCACCACGACAACGAGCCGCCGCCGCATCCGGAGGCTTATGCGGCAATCGTCAAGCGCGCCACCAAGGGTCTCGGCTGTACGCTGATCTTCGAGCCGGGGCGGCTCCTGGTCGGCAATGCCGGCATCCTGGTGACACGTGTGATTTATCTCAAGCGCGGCGAGGCCAAGACCTTCGTGATCGTCGATGCGGCGATGAATGATCTCGTACGCCCGACGCTCTACGACGCGCACCATGAAATCGTTCCAGTGCGGGAGCCCGCTGCTGGAACCCGCCGCGTCGTTGCCGACGTGGTCGGGCCGATCTGCGAGTCGGGCGATTTCCTGGCGCTCGGCCGCTCGCTCGGTGAGCCGCAGCCGGGTGATCTCCTGGCGGTGATGACATCGGGCGCCTATGGGGCGGTGCAGGCTGGCACTTACAACTCGCGCCCGCTCGTGCCCGAAGTGCTGGTGCGCAACACAGAGTGGGCGCTGGTGCGCCCGCGCATGGAGGTCGGTGAGATCATCGCGCTCGATCGCCTGCCGGGGTGGTTGTAACCGGCTCGATGCCGGCCCTTTATCCTGACCAGGCGCCCTCACGGTCGAGTAGAATCCGCCCGCTCCGCCCTGCCAATCTGGCGGGATGAAACAACGGCGGGGGTTGTGCGTTCATTCTCTGCCCCTCCGCGCGTCGCGGGCAAGCATCCCGCCTTTCTTGTCGGGCTGTCTTGTGTTCAATAGCGCGCCGAAAAGAGCTGTGATTTCAATGGCGAAGCGCCGCTCAGGAGGTAGCGACCGACAGCTTGGTGCGCACTGCTTTACGCCCCCACAGTGCCGCCGAATTGATCAGTGGGCGCCTTCCTTTTGCCCGCTGGCGGCGTGCATATTGCATGCTATGATTAATACTAGGGGCAGAATCCCTTGATGGGAGAACTCGCTTGACCGATCGCCCGATAGACAACGTAGCAGCAGATCTGAATTCCTACGACGGCGACACGTTGTTGGCCCGTGCTTTGAAGCGGGCACGCTGGTCGATCCTGTGGGAGCGTCTGTGGCCGGCGCTGGCCACGATCGCGACCGCGGTCGGGCTGTTCCTCGCGGTCTCCTGGCTGGGCGTCTGGCTGATGCTGCCGCCGCTTGGCCGCGCTATCGGGGTCGGCCTGTTCTTCCTGCTGACGGCAGCGGCCTTTGCGCCGTTCCTGACGGTACGGGTGCCCAGCCGCATGGACGGGCTCCGGCGGCTCGATCGCAACAGCAACTTGCAGCATCGGCCCGCCACCACGATCTCGGACGAGCTTGCAGCCGACAAGCAGGATTCGTTCGCCGTCAGTCTGTGGCGCGCCCACATTGAGCGCGCGCTGCGTGCGGCCAAGACGTTGCGGGCCGGGCGGCCTTCGCCGCGGCTTGCGACACGCGATCCTTTTGCGTTGCGTGGCCTGGTGGTGGTGGCGCTGATCGCAAGCTTCTTCATCGCCGGCAGCGACCGCATGCGCCGCATCTACGCGGCATTCAATTGGCAGGGCGTCATGGCGCCCGCGAACTTCCGCATCGACGCCTGGGTGAACCCGCCGAACTATACGGGCAAGCCGCCGGTCGTGTTGGCTGCGATGCGGCCGGGCGAGCCGGTGCCGCAGTCGGCCGGGACTGTCACGGTGCCGTCGGGCAGCACCCTCATCATCCGCGCCAGCGGACAGGTCAGCCTCGATGTGGCCATGACCGGTGGCATCGAAGACGCCAAGGCCGTGGAAGCCCGGAACGCGGAGAAGGCGGGCGAGAAAGGTGGCGACAAGACCGCGAGCACGCCGGGCGCCACCAAGGTTGTTGACAAGAGCACGGACAAGGGTGGCGCCGACGAGCGCCGCCTCGTCATCACAGAAGCCGGCACAGTGACGCTGCGCAGCGCCGTGGCAAATGACATCGTCTGGCGCTTCACCGCCATCCCGGACCGCGCGCCCACCATTGCGCTCACCAAGGACCCCGAGCCCCAGCAACGCGGGGCGCTGCAACTCACGTACAAGCTCGAGGACGACTACGGCGTCGTCGGCGCGCAGGCTCAATTCAAGCTGAAGGACGGCTACAAGGGCACTAATGGCGAGCCGCCGCGCGGCCTGTTCGATGCGCCGGATGTCTCGCTGGCGCTGCCGCAGCCGCGCACCAAGAACGGCGTCGGGCAGACCACCAAGGATATGACCGAGCATCCCTGGGCCGGCGCCGAGACCGTCATGACGCTCACGGCCCGCGACGAGGCCGGCAACGAAGGCGCAAGCGCACCGTCTGATCTGCGCCTGCCGGAGCGGCCGTTCCTGAATCCGGTTGCGCGCTCGCTGATCGAGCTGCGGCGTACGCTGGCGCTCGATGGCGAGTCGCAGGCGCGCGTGCTCAACGCGCTCGACGCGCTGAGCTATGCGCCCGAGAAGTTCAATATCGAGAGCAAAGTCTATCTCGGCCTGAACTCGATCTATTGGCAGCTGCGCTATTCCAAGAACGACGATCAGCTCCGCGAGGTGGTTGCCCGCATGTGGGACATGGCCGTCACGATCGAGGACGGCAACATGTCCGACGCCGAGGCCGCGCTGCGGCAGGCGCAGGAGGCGCTGCGCCAGGCGCTTGAGCGGGGCGCGACCGACGAGGAGATCAAGCAGCTCACCGACCAGCTGCGCGCGGCGGTCGACAAGTTCCTGCAGGCGCTCGCCGAGCAGGCCCGGCGCAACCCGCAACAGCTCTCCCGTCCGCTCGATCAGAATATGCGCCAGATGCGGCCGCAGGATCTCAAGAACATGATTGACCGCATGGAGCAGATGGCCAAGAACGGCGCCAAGGACGCCGCCCGCCAGCTGCTGCAGGAATTGCAATCCATGCTCGACAATCTGCAGATGGCGCAGCCCGGCCAGATGCAGGACGGCGACGGCGACGACGACATGATGAACCAGCTCAACGAGCTGGGCGAGATGATCCAGCGGCAGCAGCAGCTGCGTGACCGTACCTTCCAGCAAGGGCAGGACCAGCGTCGCCAGCGAGGCCAGCAGGGGCAGCGCAACCAGCAAGGCCAGCGTGGCCAGCAGGGGCAACAAGGTCAGCAAGGCCAACAAGGCCAGCAGGGCGACCAGGACGGCATGGGCGATCTGGCGCAGGACCAGCAGGCGCTGCGCGACCGGCTCAACAAGCTGATCGAGGAGCTCAACAAGCGCGGCTTCGGGCAGCAAGGCCAGCAGGGTCAACAGGGCCAGCAAGGTCAGCAGGGCCAACGAGGCCAGCGTGGCCAACAGGGTCAGCAGGGCGAGCAGGGCATGGGTGACCAGCTCGGCCAGGCTGGCGAGGCCATGGGTGACGCGCAGGGCCAGCTTGGCCAGGGCAATTCCGACGGGGCGGTCGACTCGCAGGGTCGCGCGCTCGAGGCGTTGCGCCGCGGTGCCCAGAATCTGGCGCAGCAGATGCAGCAGCAGGGCATGATGGGTCAGGGTCCTGGCCCCGGTCGGCCCGGCCAGATGGGTCAGCCGCGCGCCAACCAGCAGACCGACCCGCTCGGCCGGCCGCTGAAAGGACGCGACTACGGCGACGACGTCACCGTCAAGGTGCCGGGCGAGATCGACGTGCAGCGCGCCCGGCGTATCCTGGAAGAGCTCCGCAAGCGCTTCGGCGAGAGCTTCCGGCCGCAACTCGAGCTCGACTACATCGAGCGACTCCTGAACGGCGGGCTCTGATCAACCTGCTCAAGGGAGCGCGACGATAACGCAATGACACGGGCCGCGCCGCAAGCGCGGCCCAAGTTCTTTCAGTGCAACTGCTGTCAATGCACACTGCTGTCAATGCACCTTCTCGCGGCAGGCGGCGAGCGCGGCGTTGACTGCGCCGCGGATAGTGGCGAGCGAGAATGGCTTGGTGATCACGTCGTGAATGAGCACGTCGAGGCCGCTCGCGCGCTCGCGCTGGTCAGCATAGCCGGTCATCAGCAGAATGCCGACCCGCGGGTGATCGCGAGCGGTTGCGAGCGCAAGCGCGATGCCGTCCATCACCGGCATGCGGATATCGGTCAGCAGGAGGTCGAAGGCGCCCTGCGTGCGCACGATCAATTCGAGCGCTTCGGCCCCGTCATTGGCGGTGATGACGTCGTGGCCATCGAGCATCAGCGCGCGCGCCACCAGCGAGCGCAGCCCTTCCTCGTCTTCAGCAATTAGAATGCGCGCCATAACACCTCATAAAGTCCCAGCTTATGGAAGCTCGGCGCTGAGATCGCGCCGGTTGAAAAAGCGCACCTCGACGCGGTCTCCCTCGCGTGGCGGGGAGGCCAGCCGTGAGCTGAACGAAAGCGACTCCCCTGGCGTCAGCACGTTGCGGTTTGGCAACGCAGTCCAGCTGTACACCTCGTAGCCGCCCTGGTAGCGCACGGAGAAGCGCAGGCGGGGCACCTCGGCGGCGCGCTTGAAGTCATTGACGATCGAGCCCTGGACCAGCAGCACCTCGACGCCGTCGTGGGTCTCTCGCTCGGTCGTGACATTGGCGAAGACGAGGCCGCGCAAGTTCACGGGCAGCCCGATTGCCGCATAGAGGGACGCCGTCTGTGGCAGCCATCGCACCACGTTCGAGCGCCAGCCGATCAGCATCAGGTTGATCGCGACCAGCGTCAGGATCGCACTGGTCCACATGGAGCGTTCCCAACGCCGCCGATGTGCTGCCAGCCGTTGCGAGCGCCGCGCCGCAACCGATTCGATATCCTCGGCGGGTGTCGGCGCGTGTTCACTGGGGGCGAGCGGGGGAGCGTCGATGACCGGCGGTGGCGACGTTTCCTCGTTCTGGTCCTGGTTCTGGGCGGTAGGCTCGGGGGCAGGTCATCCCGGCGGAGTTACGCCGATATCGCCGCCAACGGCCTGATCGGCCTGCCCCGTTTCCGGCCAGATATCCGGAGCAGGGGCAAAATGCTGCTCGGGCGCTGGGGAGTCCGCGACGGGCGGGGCTTCGTCGGTGGCAGCGCCGTCGGCACGATGGGCCTCGGCAACATCCACCAAAGCCTCGGTGTTGGCCGCAAACCAGGTCTCCTTGCAGCGGGCACAGCGAACCGACCGCCCGGTCGGCCCGAGTGAGGCCGCAGCGACCTGATAGGAGGTTCCACAATTCGTGCAGGTGATCAGCATCGGCAATCGCGCAAGATCGGGACTCCCCTGCACGCTAGCAGGCCGTTCGTTAACGGACCGGAAACCAAGGAAAACCCAAGGGGGAAACCAAGGGCAGCCCAACTCGCGGCTCCGACAAAAGGGGCTGGCGCAAGCCGGTCGCGTTGGTCCAAAGGTCGTCGACTCCAACGCAGTTGGCGTTGCTATATAAGGATTGACTCGGGGGCTGATGGGCAGGTGTACGTTCGCCGCGGCCCTTCGGAGAGGCACGTGGTCCGGTTCGAGAACGTCGGTTTGCGCTACGGATTGGGTCCTGAGGTCCTGCGTGACCTCAGTTTCCGTATTGAGCCACATTCATTCCAGTTTCTGACCGGGCCGTCGGGCGCCGGCAAGACCTCGCTCATGCGCCTCTTATTCCTGGCGCTACGCCCGACGCGCGGGTTGATCACCCTGTTCGGCCACGACATCGCCACGCTCAACAAGGACGCTATGGCGACGTTGCGACGGCGCATCGGCGTCGTGTTCCAGGATTTTCGGCTGATCGATCATATGACGACCTATGAGAACGTCGCATTGCCGTTGCGCGTCGTCGGGCAGGAGGAAGGGAGCTTCCGCGACGAAGTGGTCGAGCTGCTGCAGTGGGTCGGGCTCGGCGAGCGGATGTGGGCGCTGCCACCCGTGCTGTCGGGCGGAGAAAAGCAGCGCGCCGCGATTGCGCGTGCGGTGATCGCACGCCCCCAGCTCCTGCTCGCCGACGAGCCGACCGGCAACGTCGATCCGAGCCTGGCGCAGCGCCTGCTGCGATTGTTTGTCGAGCTCAACAAGTCCGGTACGTCGATCGTCATCGCCACGCACGACATCGCGCTCATGGACCAGTACGACGCGCGCCGGCTGGTGCTGCACGAAGGGCGGATTCATGTCTATGAATGACGACGTTGATGCGGTGACGGTGGCGCCGCAGCCGGGCGCGCTGCCGCAGTTCGTGAGCCCGATTGTGCCCAAAGGCACGATCGCGGGCCGCGCGCTGGTTGCCATCGTGGCCATCATGACCTTCCTGGCCTCGCTCACCACCGGCGCGGTGGTGTTGGTGCGGTCGGCCGCGAGCGATTGGCAGTCGGAGGTCGCACGCGAGGTCACGATCCAGGTTCGCCCGGTCGGCAATCGCAATCTTGAGGCCGACGTGACACGTGCGGCCGATATCGCGCGCCGCTTTCCAGGCGTGGCCGATGTCCGGGTCTATTCGAAGGAGGAGTCCTCGCACCTGCTGGAGCCCTGGCTCGGTACCGGTCTTGTGCTTGAAGAGCTGCCAGTGCCACGCCTTGCTGTCGTGCGAATCACGTCGGGCGCGACGCCCGAGTTCCAGCAGCTGGGCAGGCTCCTGGCCGAGCAGGTGCCGAGCGCGAGCCTTGATGACCATCGTGGCTTTGTTGAGCACATGCGCTCCATGGGGCGGGCCGCATTCCTGGGTGGGCTCGCGGTGCTCGCGCTGGTCCTGGTCGCGACCGTGCTCTCCGTTACGTTCGCGACCCGCGGCGCGATCGCCACCAACCGGACCGTGGTCGAGGTGCTGCACCTGATCGGTGCCAAGAACACCTTCATCGCCCAGCACTTTCAGCGCCGTTTTCTCGGCCTCGGGCTGCAGGGAGGGTTGATCGGGGGCGGCTCCGCCCTCGTGCTGTTCGGCCTGGTCGAGTTCGCAAGCCGCCATTTCCTTGGCAGCGCGGCGGGTGACCAGTTCGGGGCCCTGTTCGGGAGCTTTTCGATCGGCATCTTCGGCTATGTGGCGGTGGCACTCCAGATCGCCCTGATCGCAGGCGTAACCGCGCTCGCCTCGCGGCGCACCGTCAACCGCACCTTGGAAACCTTTGAGTAACCATTGTCTGCTGACCTACGGCCTAGTGCCCCGTTTCCGAAGTTCGTGATACACCTCAGCGCGCTCTGACACGAACTTCGGAAACAAAGGGGCACTAGCAACTCTATGATTCTAGTGCCGCTTTTCGATTTGAAGTTCCTAACAGAGTTTGCTGCAGGTGGTGTAGGAACTTCAAATCGGCGGCACTAGTGACCTGTGGTTGCGGGCGTTTCGTCACGGGGTCGCCGGAATTGGTGCTATACTGAGTCGTGAACGTGGACCATGCGATGGCAGCAGTCGGGTCAAGTCTCGATGCAGTGCCTGGCACGGGCCTCGCCCGCGAGCGCGCCCGTCCGCCGAGCACACTTTTGCGCGGCGTGGGCTGGGTCACCGTGGTGATCTGCGTCGTCGCCGTGCTGGGGTTTACGCTCGGGTTTTTCTGGTTCACCTCGCGGGTTCCATCCAGTGAAATCACCCTGACCGGTAGGACCGACGGCATTGTCGTGCTCACCGGTGATTCGGCCCGCATCAGCGAGGCGATCGAGTTGCTGGCCAGTCGTCATGGGCAGCGCCTCCTGATCAGCGGCGCCAATCGCGGCACGACCGCGGCAGAGATTTCGCGGCTCAATCCAGATTTCACGCGTTGGATCCAGTGCTGCGTCGATTTCGACCGCTCGCTCAATACGCTAGGCAATGCGATCGAGACCCGACGCTGGGCCGAGCGGCGCCGATTCCGGTCATTGACCGTGGTGACGTCGGACTATCATATGCTGCGGGCCATGGCGGAAATCGCGCACCAGCTGCCAAATACCAGGCTGGTGGCATTTCCGGTGATGTCGGAGCGGCTGCGGGCTGAACATTGGTGGGCGAGCGGCCCCGCCATGCGGCTGCTGCTCACCGAATACGTGAAATACATCGTCGCGCGGGCGCGCATGCGGCTCAATGGGGCATCGCGCGGTCTGGCGTAAGGCGCGGTCTGGCGTAAGGCAAAGTGGCGCGGCGGCTCGCGAGCCGGCTCCGACAATGATAGAACCTCACTGCCGCCGTCGCGGCAGCGTTGACATTCTCATGGCATCAAGAGAGTGGTGCCTCAATCAAGTCGGGCCTGTTTGCCGTGCTCATCCGTTCGATCGTCTTCAATACCCTGTTCTATCTCAATCTGATCGTTCAGATGCTGGCGACCGTACCCACCATGGTGATGCCGCGAGGCGCGATCGTCGCAGTGGTGAGATTCTGGGCGCGCACGAGTCTTTGGCTCCTGCGCAGGATCTGCGGGATCGTGGTTGAGTTTCGCGGATTGGAGAGGATTCCGCGCGGCGCGCTGATTGTTGCGTCCAAGCATCAGTCGATGTGGGAAACGTTCGCGCTGTTTCCGTTGTTTGCGGACCCCGCCTTCATTCTCAAACGTGAGCTGATGTGGATTCCATTCTTCGGCTGGTTTTCGTGGAAAGCCGGCATGATACCGGTCAACCGCGGCAAGCGCTCGCAAGCGCTGGCGGAGCTCGGTGTGAGCGCGCGCCAGGAGCTTGCTCGCGGCCGGCAGATCGTCATCTTTCCGGAAGGCACGCGGCGCGCCCCGGGGGCCGAGCCAAGCTACAAATTTGGCGTGACTCACCTCTATGCAGAGACGGGTGCGGTGTGCCTGCCGATCGCGCTCAATTCCGGGCTGTTCTGGCCGCGCCGGTCATTCCGCCGCTTTCCCGGAACCATCATCGTCGAGGTGCTCGACCCGATCGCGCCTGGCCTCAGCAAAGAGGATTTCGCCGTGCGATTGCAGCAGTCGATCGAGACCGCGACCGCGCGACTCATCGTGGAAGGTGAGCGCGAGCTCGCGCGCAATGGTATCAAACAAGCGTCGCTTGCGCCGTCGTCATGAAGATGCAGTTGCCGCAGTCTCGTGCGTGCCCTTGAGCCGCTCGGCCAGCAGATGCAGCTCGGTTTCCCGCAGGCCCAATGATTCAAGCGCCGCCACCGTGGCGATGACATAGTCACGATTGGCGCCGGAGTGGCCATGGCCCTGGCGCACGTGATGGAGCTGCTGGTCGAGCGTCAGACGCCCGGCATATTGTGGATGGCTGCGGTCGACCATGTAGCAGATCGCGCCCACGGCTCGCTCGGGCTCCCCCTTGAGCCAGACGCGCCGGACGCACTCTCGATAAACCATGGTGACCTGCTCGCGTGCTCGCAGATACGCGATCGTCTCGGCGCGCAGCGCGGCTGCGACCCGATATGCAATGCCACGGCAGGCGCCTCCGCGGTCAAGGCCGAGCACCAGGCCAGGACGCTCGGCCGTTCCGCGATGGTAGAACGAATAGACGCAGAGCGCCCTGTGGGCGCCGATCAGCCGTCCCTCGACCCGCTCCAGAAACTCAAACCCCGGCCGCCACATCAGCGAGCCGTAGCCGAAAACCCACATGTCTGCGGAATCGGAGGGCGGGTTCATCCGTCGTTCATAAC
>Ga0137409_10007922_pt1 | contig 10878 bp, 8 predicted proteins | sample CZODoug1_16funga_FD_122059 | JGI IMG/M metagenome (GOLD analysis project Ga0137409, IMG submission 122059) | Vadose zone soil fungal communities from Angelo Coast Range Reserve, California, USA - CZODoug1_16fungal (Hybrid Assembly) | ecosystem: Environmental > Terrestrial > Soil > Vadose zone... | reverse complement strand
CGCGATCTGCGCCAAAATCTTTGCGAGGGCCGCGATCGGAGCGGCTGCCGAAATCCTTGCGCGGACCCCGATCCGGCGCGCCGCGCGAGAATTTCTTGTCGCCGCCGAATTTTCTTTCAGGGCGGTCGCCTCGCGGCCGGTCGGGTGCTGGTCCCTCACCAGCGCGACATTGACCATGCTGGTTTGTCCGGGCTCAAGTATGACCTGCTCGATATAGTCTTTGTACCAGGCCTGGCGCACCAGCACTTCGTGTTTGCCCGGCAGCAGCACGATTTTTTTGTCGCCGGTCAGCTCTTTTACAAAGCCGACGTATTGTCCGTCCACCCACACGCCTGCGGTCTTCTCTGCCTTGTTGTGGGCCACGAACTTTAGTTCAGATTGGACCCGGTCCTCGGCATGCACCATGCCCACCAAAGCCATGATTGCCAACACTACCGGCAAACTTCTACGACTAAGCATCTCCACCTCCAAAAACAGAAACTATGAACCAGCCTAAGCATGATTCTATTCGCCGCCGAGGGATAGTAGCCAGAGGGATTCCCCGAGAAGACTGTGCGGAAAGGTCAGTGGAAAACCGAAGGATCTGACGACTGAAGACGACTGACGACTGCCTTATCGATTCAAATACTGCCGCAAGCAGCGCACACACGGCACATATCCTTCACGAATTGCTTCGGCTGCGGCTACCAGGCGAACTTCACCTTCACCCTCGTGTTCATGTTTGTGCAGGTACTTGCATCCCGGGACATGAAATGTCTTGCCGTCCGTTGCAATCTCAACCATCATCTCCGGCGGAACGCCGACGCCCGGTTCGGAATGGTAGGAGCGCAATGCGGCGAGTGGCGATGAATCGAACCTGGCCAGGGCGAAACTGCCGGAAAGCAGCGCTAGAGCCGCCACTGCGATCAGCCATCCGTAGACCGTCCCGCGGGGACTGGGCATGGATTCGGCCAGCCTTTTCTGCCAGCGGGCGCTAAAACCGGCGGGCAATTCCACCAGGCGATCGTCGGCGTACAAGTGGACAATATTTTTGGTTCCATCCAGCACCGCAGTGCAGTGTTTGCAGTCGCGAAAATGCGCTTCCATCAAGGCCCGCAATTCCGGACTGACTTCGCCGTCGAGGTAATTCGAGATTTCCCGCCAGACCTGTTCGCAACTGACTACCATGGCTTGCTCCCTTTCCCGAACGGCGCGCGGCTGAACCAGCCATTCGCCAGGTCGGGCGCCAGAATGTCCCGCAGCATCAGCCTTGCCCGCAGCAAACGCGTCTTGACGCTGGCGATCGAGATGTTCAGGGCCTCCGCGGCTTCTTCGATGCTCATGTGCTCTACGTCGCGCAAGATAAATACTTCGCGATATTTCTGTGCCAGGCTGGCCAATGCTTTCGCCAGCAAGGTCCGGATTTCGCTTCTTTCCAGCGCTTCCGAAGGAATTTCCCGCCAATCGGCGAAGTCCCGCGGAGTGTAGGTTCCTTCTTCTTCATCATTCGATTCGACCAAGGGTTCGAACAGTTGGGCATGCTGCTTGCGTTGACGCATGCGCGCTTCGTTCACCGTGATCTGGATCAGCCAGGTGCTGAATTTCGACTCGCCGCGAAACTGCCGCAAGTTGGCAAAGGCCTTCAGAATGGCTTCCTGCGCCACATCCTGCGCATCTGCGTCATTGCGCAGTAGGGCCAGCGCGGCCACGTAAACTCGGCGTTCGTAGGGCTTCACCAGCGTGGCGAAGAGGGAAGACTCACCCTTGCAGATGCGGGCAATGAGGGGTGACTCGCTCTCATTGCCGGCGTCTGCTGTTCTCTCGACAACTGTTATTCGTCGCAGCATCTGGATTTCGGCAACAGGTGTTGGCGCAGGAGTGCCTAGCGCTCCAGATATTCAGGGTTCTTCTTCCATCCCGTAAGCATGGACGCGAAATTATTCCAGCCATGCAGAATGACCATGATGAGGTGTCCCAGAAGGAAGAACAGAATCGCCCACATCACTGCAAAATGCCAGATGCGGGCCCAGTGAAAACCGCCCATCATCCAGGCCAGCCAGGAAAACTGTACCGGCTTCCACACCGCCAGCCCGGTCACTACGGAAAGAATGCCCAATCCCACGACCGAAGTGTACGCCAGCTTCTGCAGCGGGTTGTAAACCTCGTGGACAACCGGTTTAGGTCCGAAGAAAAAGTAGTAGTGCACCATGGGCCAGACCCCGCGAATATCTCGTGGAGTAAACAGCACCTGGCGATAATTCCGACTGAACATCTGATAGCCAAAGTAGAAGAGGCCGGTTGCGATATAGATCCACATGAAGGTGAGGTGCCACTGCAGGCCGCCGCCCAGCCATCCGCCAAGGGCGAACGCCTGCGGCCAGTGCAGCAAATCCTTCTGCGGGATTTTCGCGCCGAAGCTGGGGAAGGCTCGAAATATCTGAAAGCCGCTCGCCACCATCACCAGCAACGAGACCGCGTTCAGCCAATGCGAGAACCGTACCGCCCAGGGATGTTCATAGGCAGCCTGTACCACTTCTCCGGTCTTGGGCGATTCGATTTCGATTACTGCTTCATGCATTTTGTTTCCCCGGCCGTGGTCCGGTTCATTTACGGCCAAAACCTAGAGTCCATAGAACGACGAATAGCCCTGGTCCTCCCAGTATCCGACGCGGGTCAGGACATTCGTGACGCTCAGGCTGGTCAAATACTTCGCCTGCTTGTAGCCAACCTTGGTTGGAATCTGAAGGCGCAGCGGCGCGCCATGTTCGCGGGTCAGCGGTTGGTCGTACATCTCATAGCACAGCAGGGTTTGGGGGTGCAGAGCGGTCGCCATATCCAGCGATTCGTAATAATCATCCGCGCACTCGACATACACGAATCGGGTCTTAGTGTCGGCGCCAACCAGTTGCAGGAAATCCGAGAGCCGCGCTCCGCCGAAGCGGCCGATCGCATCCCAGCCTTCTACGCAAACGTGCCGGGTGTTCTGACGCACCGGGGGCAGGGCCTGAAATTGCGTCAGCTTGTAATCTCCCGGCTTCTGCACCGCGCCGGTCACAGTCAGAGTCCACTTTTCCAGATCAACTCCAGGATCGGCCACGTCGTAACCGTTGATGGGGAACTTCTCAAACGGTACGACATCGAAGTCCGGAAAAGTGGTAGCCAGATGTCCGGAACGAAAGAGCCGTGCGGAAGCCCAATCGCTGAAGCCTAGCCCAGCCTTCAGCAGCGGTTCCTGCAATCGCGGTATGGCGAATGCCCCGACGGCCAATACCGGCGCCAGCTTAAGCAACTCCCGGCGCGTAACCTTCTTGAACTTCCGAGAATCGATCCGTGTTTGCATTTCGAATAGCGCGGGTTCGTGTAGCGCCGGCGTCCCGCAGGCTGTCCGGAAGGCGTCTCGCCCTCCGCTCATGCGACGGCGACAGTGTAGCCCTTCATGGGATTCCCGGGTCGAACAAAAGTTACGGCGGCAGCGCTCCTGGGCTTAGCCCTTTATAGTTTCCCCGACGAACTCAGCAAATTGCCGCACATCCTGCTCAGTCGTATCGAAAGAGCACATCCAGCGCACCACGGATTGCTGTTCGTTCCATACATAGAAGAAGTACCGCTTTTGCAGCTTGGCAATCGCAGGTCGTGGGATCTTAGCGAAAACTCCATTGGCCTCCACTTTGTAAACAACCTTCACCTGTGGAATCTTGCGGAGTTCCTTCTGCAGCAGACGCGCCATGCGATTGGCGTGCTGGGCACTCTTCAACCAGAGATCGCCGGTGAACAGGGCATCAAATTGCGCCGAAATGAAGCGCATTTTGGATGCGAGCTGCATGCCCTGCTTGCGCAAATATAAGAAGTCGTTGCCCAGCTTCTTGTCAAAGAAAACGACAGCCTCAGCGCCCAGGGCGCCGTTCTTGGTTCCACCGAAAGAGAGTACATCCACTCCCAGGTCGCGCGTGGCTTGCCGCAGGGTTTGCCCCAAACTCGCGGCAGCGTTTGCAATGCGGGCCCCGTCCATGTGCAGGAACATCCCGCGCTGGTGAGCAAAGTGGGCGAGGGCTTTTATTTCGGCAGGCTGGTACACAGTCCCTACTTCAGTGGCCTGCGTGATGGAAATAACGCGGGGCTGTACGTGGTGGGGGTCATCAATGCCATGGTAGGCATGACGGACGGTGTCGACCGTAAGCTTGCCGTTGGTTACGGGGACGGGAAGAAGCTTGCAGCCAGTAAATTTCTCCGGAGCCCCGCATTCGTCGGTGTAGATGTGTGCAGCTTCGCTGCAGATCACTGCGTGATATGTGTTAGTCAACGCTTTCAGGCTGAGGCAATTGGCTGCAGTGCCATTGAAGACGAAAAAGACTTCAATATCCGCGCCGAAACGCTGCTTGAATTTTTGCGCTACAGAGGCCGTGTACGCATCATCTCCGTAGCCGATCGCGTGGCCCCGATTCGCTTCGCCAACGGCTTTCAAAACTTCAGGATGAACTCCGGCATTGTTGTCGCTGGCAAAACTGCGGGCAGGTTTCATATCCGAAATAATGTAGCAGACACCTGCTATGGCACGATGGTGGTGTTACTCCGTGAGTACGACGGTGATCTTGGCGAGGCCGCCACCCGCAACTATGTTGGACGCATGACACTCGTACTCATGATGGTGGTTCTGGCGTTCGGCCTGCTCTACGTGGCGGTCGTAGCCGAAGAACGGCAAATGCAGGAAGCCACCAAACCCCGCAAGCGCTAACCTCCACTTTCAGCGCTCAATTCGGGACGCCGTCCCGGGTTGGTCCGGAATTGCCCGGTTTTTCCTTCCTTCGCAAAAATCTTCGAGTCTGACTTCACCCCTGACATCCATACTGCTTTGACTGCCAGTGTATAGTTCTACGCAGCCTGGGCTGGGCACTCCAGACCGCACGCCAGGCTCGCATTTCGCAGGGAGTACTCCAACATGGATTTGCTCGCACTCAGGGGACGATGGCCGTCGGCCCAGTCGCGGTGCCGGGCGGGTCTGGCGGCAACTTTGGGGTTGGCGGCGTTGGGTTTGGCCTGTGGCAAAGGCTCCACCCGCGGGGCGCAGGCACCGGGTCCCCCCGGCGTACCGGTAAAAGTCGAAACCGCCAAGCTGATCTCAGTCAACGACACGACCGAATACGTCTCTACCCTGAAGTCCCGCGCTACCGCCGTGATCATGCCTCAGGTCGAAGGTGTGATCACGGATATCTATGTTCACTCCGGCAGTCGCGTCTCCGGCGGAACGCCCCTGATGCAGATTGATCCCGCCAAACAGCAGGCCACCCTGAAAACGCAGGAAGACACAGTCAAGGCCAAGCAGGCCGAGTTGATCTGGGACCAGCAGGAATATGACCGCAACAGCGGCCTGTACGAGGCGAAGGTGGTCAGCAAGCAGGCGCTGGACCAATCCAAAGCGGCCCTGGAACAAGCCAAAGCCCAGTTGCAGGCCCTGCAAGCACAGGTCCGCCAGGAAGCAGTGCAACTGCACTATTATCGCGTCACCGCTCCCAGCGCCGGGATCGTCGGAGATATACCGGTGCGGGTCGGCGACCGGGTAACGACCACCACGCCCCTCACTACCGTGGATAAGCCGGGAAGTCTCGAAGCCTACGTTTACGTGCCGATCGAGCGCTCCTCCCAGCTCAGGCCGAACCTGCCGGTACAGATCCTCGACCAGTCGGGCACGGTGATCGCGGAAGGCCGCATCAACTTTATCTCGCCCCAGGTCGACTCGACGACCCAGACCGTGCTGGTCAAGACCCCGATCGCCAACAGCAATGACAAGCTGCGCAACGCCCAATTCATCCACGCCCGCGTGGTGTGGGGTTCGCAGGACCGCACGGTTGTGCCGGTGCTTGCCGTTTCCCGCCTGGGTGGACAGTACTTCGCGTTTGTGGCCGAGCAGCAGGACGGAAAGACGGTGGCGCACCAGAAACTGTTACGGGTCGGGGACATGACCGGCAACAACTACGTGGTGCTCGAAGGAATCAAGCCCGGGGACAAGATCGTAGTTTCGGGCACCCAATTTCTGGTCGATGGCGCTCCCGTCCTGATACCGCAAGGGTAGGGCCGGCGCCGGACATCGGGCTTCGGCGGTCGGACCTCAGACTTCAGGGATCGAGTTAAGCGCCATTTCTCCAATCTGTTGCGCAGGAGTCCAACGAATTATTAGAAGTTTGTGCTCATGTTTCAGATGGTGGTCCGTGTCCGAGGTCTGAAGTCTGACGCCCGAAGTCCGTCTTCCGAGGTCCGCTTCTGAATGTTCGTTGATTTCTTTATAAAACGGCCGGTCTTCGCCACGGTTTGCGCGTTGCTGATCATCCTGGCCGGCTCGGCCGTGATTCCCACCTTGCCAATTGCGCAATTTCCTACACTCGCCCCGCCGCAGGTTTCCGTGACCAGCGTTTACGTTGGGGCCAGCGCCCAGACCGTGGAAACGGCCGTGACCGTGCCCCTCGAGCAGCAGATCAATGGCGCGGAGGGCATGAAGTACGTCACCTCGACCAGCAGCAACAACGGGGTGAGCACGATCACTGCGACCTTTGACCTCAACCGTGACCCCGATCTGGCCGCGGTTGACATTCAGAACCGCGTGAACACGGCGCAGGGACGGTTGCCCAACGCAGTTAAGGCTACCGGCATCACCATCGTCAAGGCCTCCAGCAATTTTGTCCTCGGCGCAGCCATCTTTTCGCCCGAGGGGCGCTACACGCCGCTGTTTATGAGCAACTACCTGGACGTCTACGTAAAGGACTCGCTGAAGCGCGTGCCCGGGGTTGCGGACGTCATCGTTTTCGGCGAGCGCAAATATTCCATGCGGCTTTGGCTGGATCCGGTGCGTATGGCCAGCCGCGGGCTCACCGCTACCGACGCGGTCAGCGCGCTGCAGGAGCAGAACGTTGACGTCGCCGCCGGACAGGTGGGCCAGCCTCCCATCAAAGCCGGGCAGGAATTTCAGATCAGCGTGCGCGCCATCGGCCGCCTCACCGAGGCGTTCCAGTTCGAAAACATTATTCTGAAGACGAACTCCGACGGAACCCTGGTTCGCCTGAAGGATGTCGGCCGGGCAGAACTGGGCGCCGAGGACTACAGCTCGGACCTGATGTTCAACGGACGCGAGTCTGTGGGTCTCGGTGTCACTCAGCTTTCGAGCGCCAACGCTCTCGAAGTGGACCGCCTGGTGATTGCCGAGCTGGACCGCCTGTCCACTCATTTTCCTCCTGGCATGAAGTATCAGAACGCATTTGATACGACCGAAGCCGTGAGCGAATCGATCCGGGATGTGCTGACCACGCTCCTCGAGGCCATCGTCCTCGTCATCCTCGTCATCTTTATTTTTCTGCAGGATTGGCGCAGTACGATTATCCCCGCCGTAACCATCCCCGTTTCATTGATCGGAACTTTCGCCTTTGTCAAGCTTTTGGGATTTTCCGTCAATACCCTGACCCTGTTCGGCATCACGCTGGCCACCGGACTGGTGGTTGACGATGCCATCGTCGTGATCGAGAACATCGAGCGCCACGTTCAGGAGGGCGAGAGCGACACGCACAAAGCGGCGTCCGTCGCCATGTCGGAGGTTGCGGGAGCGGTCATCGCCACCTCACTGGTACTGGTTGCGGTGTTTGTGCCGGTGGCGTTTTTCCCCGGCACCACCGGCATTCTGTTTCGCCAGTTCGCGCTGACCATCGCATTCTCGATTTCAATTTCCGCCTTCAACGCTCTGACCCTTACCCCGGCCTTGTCTGCCATCCTGCTGGGCCGCGAGCACGGAGAGAAGAACTGGTTCTTCAAGCGAGTGGATAGGGTCATTAACGGCGTCACCGAGGGCTACCGGCGTGTCCTGCGCCTGTTCCTGCGCATCAAGCTGATCGCCGCCGTGCTGTTCCTTGGCGCTCTGGGGCTTAGCTATCTGGTTTTCCAGCGCGTGCCCAAGGGGTTTGTGCCCAACGAAGACCAGGGCTATTTCATCATTGCGGTGCAGGCGCCGTCGGGCGCGTCGCTCGAGTATACGAAGCGCATCGGCCAACAGATTCAGAAGATTCTCCAGGATATCCCCGAAGTGGAAGGGATTTTCGCGGTCTCGGGCTTCAGCTTCAGCGGCAGTGCATCGAACCAGGCCCTGGTGTTCGTTCCACTGAAGCCGTATTCCCAGCGCAAGGGAGACGCGCACGCCGCCGAAGCCATCGTGAACCGGATTCGCGGCCGCCTCTTCGGCATTTCCGATGCGCTGGTTCTTCCATTTCTGCCGCCCGCCGTGCAGGGCCTCGGACAGTTCGGAGGCTTCGCCTACGAATTGCAGGACCAGGGCAGCCACAGTCTGGAAGAGCTGGCGAACACAACCCAGCAACTCATCCGTCAAGGCGGCGCCCGCAAAGACCTGACCGGCCTCTATAGCACCTACGTCGCCAGCGATCCGCAATTTGTGGTGACCATCGATCGCGAAAAAGCCAAGAGCCTGCACATCCCGCTGGGACAAATTACCGACGCGCTCAGCATCTACATGGGCTCGGCATACGTCAACGATTTCGATTTCAACAACCGCTCCTACCGGGTCTATGTGCAGGCCGACCAGCAGTTTCGCGCCCAATCGAAAGACATCACGCAGTTCTATGTGCGTTCCGACGGCGGGGCGATGATTCCGCTCGAGAACCTGGTCTCGATCAAACAGACCACCGCGCCCCAGGTAATCAGTCACTACAATCTCTTTCGCTCGGCCGAAATTGACGGCTCTGCCGCTCCCGGCTTTAGTTCAGGCCAGGCCCTGGACGCCATGGCGGAGTTAAGCCAGACAGTTCTGCCGCAAGGATTCGCCTTCCAATGGACCGGATTGTCGCTCGAAGAACTTAGTTCGGGGAGCACTACGCTAATCCTCTTCGGACTGGGGACACTGGTGGTCTACCTGACGCTTTCCGCCCAGTATGAAAGTTTCGTTCTACCCTTCATCGTGCTGCTGGCCGTGCCCATGGCGCTTTTGGGAGCACTCACGGCGCAGTCATTGCGCGGCCTGGAAAACGACGTCTACTGCCAGATTGGACTGGTGATGCTGGTGGGGTTGTCCAGCAAGAACGCTATCCTGATTGTGGAATTCGCCGAGCAGTTGCGGCACGGCGGCATGCCGCTATTCGAAGCAGCGGTGGAAGCGGCAAGAATTCGGCTGCGTCCGATTTTGATGACCTCACTGGCTTTCATTCTGGGTGTGGTGCCGCTGGTGGTAGCATCCGGCGCCGGCGAACATGGCCGGCACTCGGTAGGCACTACGGTGTTCGGCGGAATGATTGTTTCCACCATCCTGAATCTGTTCTTTATTCCGGTGCTCTACCTCATCATCGAAGGCTGGCGTGAACGCGGAAAATCGCCGGACGTCGCAGCCGCCGCCGAATCGAAATGAGTCAGCCGCGCAATGAATCAGAAACCAAAATGATAGGCTTTGCAGATGAGCCGTGAGGTTCTGATTCTGCGCGAGCCCGAGATTCGCGCTCTGCTCGATCCCCAGGCCTGCATCGCCGCAATGGAGCAGGCTTTTGCTGCGTATTCCACAGGCCAGACGGAACTACCTGGAGTCATCCATCTGGATATCCCGGAGAGCGATGTCTCCGAAAAGCGGGGCGAGATTCACGTCAAAGCCGGGTACTTGCACGGCGGTCCGTATTACGCGGTCAAAATCGTTTCCGGATTCGCCGGCAATTCACAGCGCGGTCTGCCTCCGAACGGCGGCATGGTTGTTGTGTTCGACGCCAATACCGGCGCCCCAGCCGCGTTCCTCCTCGACAATGGATTTATCACCGGCTTCCGCACTGGAGCCGCCGGTGCGGTCGCCGCGAAACATCTTGCGCGCGAGAAAATTGCCGCAATCGCGGTGATCGGTACCGGAGCCCAGGCGCGATATCAGGTGGAAATGCTCGCTCTGGCGAGAGGCTTTAGCGAGGTTCGCATCTGGGGACGCGACTCCAAGAAGGCACAAGCCTGCGCCGGCCATCTGGCAAAGAGCCCCGGTATTCGTGCATGTAATTTTGCAGTGACGGAATCCGTGCAGGAAGCGGTGGAGGAAGCTGATCTGGTCATTACCGTCACGGCCAGCCGCAAACCGCTAGTGCGTGCCGCATGGCTGAAGCCCGGAGTGACGGTGATCGCAGTGGGTTCCGATGCACCCGATAAACAGGAACTCGATGTGGATGTGCTGGGGCGCGCCGACAAGATCGTGGCCGACAGCATCGCCCAATGCCTGCGCTTGGGCGAAATTCGCCACGCGGTCGAACAACGAGCCATGACGAAGGAGAAAATCTACGCCGAGCTAGGCGAAATCACGGCTGGCTTGAAGCCAGGGCGAACCTCTGAAGATGAGATCATCGTCTGCGACCTGACCGGCGTTGGTGTACAGGATGTAGCGGCTGCATCCCTGGTACTGGAACGAGCCAAAGCCGAACGGGGTCAGTAGCGCCGGCGTCTCGCCGGCTGTCCTGAGGGTGTTCCGCCCTCAGTTCTTCGAAGAGCAAGAATCTAAGCAGCCCCGCGGCGCGATCTCGCCTCGCACCGCCTTCGACCGTCCACCCTTCTTCCGCAGTTCTTCCAACACAAGATCCACCCGGGCCAGACCACGCAAGGTGTAGTCGACATCGTATCCATAGCCCACGCGAATGTAGCGTCCCACTCCAAAGTGATCTCCGGGTGTAATCAGCACCGACCGTTCCTTGCGCAGTCGGTCGAACAGCGCGGCGGAAGAAATCGGCAGCTTGTAGCGAAAGAACGTAATGGCGCCCGCAAGCGGTGGGATGTAGGTAAATATGTCATCGTGCGAATGGATCCAGGATTCCAGCCGCGGCAGATTGCGGCGGACAATGGCGCGAGTACGCTCGAGCACCTGCTCGCGCCGGGCGGGCTCCATCACAATGCGTGCTAGTC
>Ga0137409_10007921_pt1 | contig 10878 bp, 7 predicted proteins | sample CZODoug1_16funga_FD_122059 | JGI IMG/M metagenome (GOLD analysis project Ga0137409, IMG submission 122059) | Vadose zone soil fungal communities from Angelo Coast Range Reserve, California, USA - CZODoug1_16fungal (Hybrid Assembly) | ecosystem: Environmental > Terrestrial > Soil > Vadose zone... | reverse complement strand
GTGACGATCAGATCGCTCGACAGCACCATGATCCGGGCCCCCGGGAACAGCGCTGCGGCTTCCTCCTCGAGGCGCTCGACGCCCGGCCCGCAGGCGACAAAGCTGTCGCTCGCCTGGCATTTCGGACACGAGGGCGGGCGCTGTGTGAAGAAGCCGCAGTGATGGCACACGAGCTGGCGCCGGAAGCGGTGGTCGACCAGCCAGGCGTCGCAATTGGGGCAGGAAAACCGGAATCCGCAGGCACGACACAGCGTCAGCGGCGCGTAGCCGCGGCGGTTGAGGAACAAGAGCGCCTGCTCCTTGCGCTCCAACGCGATCTTCACCGCCTCGGCGAGGCGCGGCGCCACGAAGCGGCCGCGCGGCGGACCCTCGCGGGTGAGGTCGATCGCCTCGATGGCGGGCAGGTGCGCGCCGCCGAACCGCTCCGGCAGATGCAGCCGCTGGTACCGTCCGCGCCGGACGTTGACCTCGGTCTCGATCGAGGGCGTCGCTGATGCCAGCACCACCGGGATCTTTGCAATGTGGCCGCGCACCACCGCCATGTCGCGGGCGTGATAATGGACGCCGTCCTCCTGCTTATAGGCACCGTCGTGCTCTTCGTCGACGACGATGAGGCCGAGATCAGCGTAGGGCAGGAACAGCGCCGAGCGCGCCCCCGCGACCACGCTGACTTCGCCTGTCGCGATCGCGTGCCAGGTACGGGCGCGCCGCCGCGGATTGAGCTGCGAATGCCATTCCGCCGGCCGCACCCCGAAACGCGCCGCAAAGCGATCGAGGAATTGCCCGGTCAGCGCAATCTCCGGCATCAGGATGAGGCTCTGCCGGCCGCGTGCCACGGTTTCGGCCACGGCCTCGAAATAGACTTCTGTCTTGCCGGAGCCGGTGACGCCGTCGAGCAGCGTCACGGAAAAACCGCCACGGACGACGTCGCGCAGCGCGGCGCCGGCGTCGGCCTGGGCAGCGGTGAAATCCGGCACCGCATAAGCGGGATCGGGAGCGCTCGCGACCGGCGCCGCCGGCAGTTCCAGCACTTCGAGCGTGCCTTCGTCGACCAGGCCGTTGATCACGGCGATCGACACGCCGGCCTCGTGGGCGGCTTCAGCCTTGCCACAGGCAAGGCCGTCGGCAAGCAGGCGCAGCACCGCCCGCCTTGCGGCCGTCATGCGCTCCGGCGGCGAGCCCGCGAGCCGGACGCCGACCCGCAGCCGCTCCGGGCCCAGGTGCTCACCCATCCGCAACGCCATCCGCGCCACCATGCCCCGCGAGCTCAGGCTATAGGCCGAAACCCAGTCGACGAACTTGCGCAACTCGGGCCGCAGCGGCGGAATATCGAGCTTTGCGGCCACATCCTTGAGGCGATTGTCGAGCCGCGGATTGGGCGTTGCGTTGTCGGCCCACACCACGCCCGTACATTCGCGCGTGCCCAACGGCACCCGGACGACGTCGCCGGGGGCAAGCTCAAACTGGTCCGGCGCCCGGTACGAATAGGCATGATCGAGCGCGACCGGAATCAGCACATCCACGATGCGTTTTGCCATGGCCTTTTTGTCATGGTCCTTTTGTTATGGTCCTTTTGTTGTGGTCTTGGGGCCGATTCGGCGTGTTAAAGAAGCTGACACCAGGGGGTGCGATAACGCACGAGGTGTCAAGACTCAAAAAGGATTTCGGTCCTGCCGTGAGCAAACTCAAAAATCCTGCTGCCAATTCCGCCGCCGACCTGCCTTTCGCGGCGCCCGAAGTCGCCGCCGAAGTCGTCCATTGGCTCTCTCATCTCGGCGCCGAGCGGCGCCTGTCGGCCAAGACCGTCGATGCCTATCAGCGCGATGTTCGGCAGTTCCTGGACTTTCTTGCCATGCATTTAGGCGGTCGGGTGACTCTCGCGGGCTTGCGCGACGTCGCCACGCAGGATGTTCGCGCCTTCATGGCGCATCGTCGCAGCCAAGGCGCCTGCGGACGGTCCCTGATGCGATCATTGGCGGGTGTCCGCTCATTTGCGCGTTTTCTCGAGCGGCAAGGTAACGGCAGGCTGGGCGCTCTGGCTGCCATCCGGGCGCCTAAAACGCCGAGGACGCTACCGAAACCGCTGGCGATTGCACCGGCCAAGCGTCTGTCGGATGCGGGCCTGCGCGCCGGCGAAGAACGCCCACCCTGGGTGCTGGCGCGTGATGCGGCCGTGCTGGCATTGCTTTACGGATCGGGTCTGCGCATCTCCGAGGCGCTCGGCCTCAAGGTCAAGGACATTCCAGCGCCGGGCCGGGGCGACACCATCACGGTCACCGGCAAGGGCAAAAAGACCCGCATGGTTCCGGTCCTCCTGCCGGTGCTGCAACTCGTCGCCGATTATTTCGCGATCTGCCCCTACGAGCGCGCGCCGGAGGCACCGGCCTTCGTGGGCGTAAAAGGCAGGCCGCTCTCGCCTCGCATCATCCAACTCGTGATGGCAAGTCTGCGCAGCGCACTCAACCTGCCGGAAACCGCAACGCCCCACGCGCTGCGGCATTCCTTTGCGACACACCTCCTGGCGCGCGGCGGCGATTTGCGCTCTATCCAGGAACTTCTCGGCCATGCGTCATTGTCGACCACACAAGTCTACACCGCCATCGATGCCGATCGGCTCATGCAGGTCTACCGCAGCGCCCATCCTCGTGCGGCGACCTGATCGTGGACAAATCGGGCCCATAATGGTGTTCTCTTGCACCGGTGACAGTGCTTTCCTCCACCCTACCCTCCCCCGCTTGCGGGGGAGGGTAGGGTGGGGGAAAGCGATTTGGCCTCAGAGGAGGGGTGAGCCATGGAAGCGCACGAAAAGTTGGAACAAGCCGAAAACACCGAACATGTCGGTGGCGTGAACAAGAAGATTGCGCTCCTGATTGCGATCATGGCGCTGTTTCTTGCGTTTTCCGAGACGCTCGGCAAGAGCGCCAACACGGAAGCGATCACGCTGAACATCAAGGCGTCGGACACGTGGAATTTTTTTCAAGCTAAGACCATTCGCAGGACCGTTGTCCAAGTGGCGGCCGACGAGATGAAGGTCGAAGCGCAGGGCGCGAGAGATAACGTCGTCAAGGTCGCGATGACCAAACAAATCGACGATTGGCAGAAGACGGCCGCGCGCTACCGCTCCGAACCCGAAACCCAAGAAGGGTCTGAGGAACTCATGAAGCGCGCCCAGGCGGCCGAGCACGAGCGCGACACTTCGCTGGCGCGCTACCACAATTACGAAATTGCGTCGGCCGCCTTTCAAATCGGGATCGTCCTCTGCTCGGCTGCGGTCATCACCGGCATGTTTCTACTGGCCTGGGTTGCCGGCGGCGTTGCGATTTTGGGTCTCGCATTTACGGCGCTTGGACTGTTCGCTCCGCACGCGATTCATCTCGGTTAGAGCGGGTTCAGGTCATATTGAACCATTCCTCTGGAGTCATGGCCGGGCTTGTCCCGGCCATCCACGTCTTGGTCGCTGAAGAAAGACGTGGATGCCGGCGACAAGTCCGGGGACGGGCATGACGGTGGAGAGGCACACTCTCGTCAGGGCGCCGCCGCGCGCATGCGCCGGCGGATTCGCATCAGGCGCTGGACAAGCCGGCCAGCATGGCGGGGTTGAAGCACCCGCCGCCATCTCCGCAGCCGTTGTGCGACCGGATCGACGGTTTGACGCGACCACTCGCGAAGCCGCTGCGTGATCGGCATGATCTTTTCGTGTGCCCAGTGGCGCGCCCACAGGAAGAATTCATAAAGGCGCCGAAACCAGGCCATTTGCAAAAGTTTGTCCTTGGTCACCTCGAATATGAATGCGGTGACACCGAGGCCGACGAGTTTCGCCAGCACCAGAACCGCAATCGCCGCAACCCACTGGCGGTGCGCGAGGAACCAGAATTCAAGGAATTTGAGCGGCAGCAGGACAATGAACGGAACGACGAAAACGACGAGGGTTGCTTGCGGCGACAGACGATCGACCAGCCTGACAAGCGCCGGCTTGATCCGCCCCCACGGGATAACGGCGACAATGCGCCCGACGATCGGCGCAAGGCGGTCCCACAGCCATGCCTCGAAAAGGAACAGCAGGGCAAGAACGACCCAGAACAGACGGGCAAGACGTTTCATGTAGCAGCCGGGGAGATATCGCCAGTTCGCATCAGTATTAGTAGCTGTAGCTTAACACCGCGTTCGGCGAGCCGGCTGCGACCTGGGACCGCGGGCGTCCCGCCCGCTCTTTTCTCGGCCACCCTCGTAAACCGCGTCGGGCTGGGAAGGGCGGGCGGGACGCCCGCGGTCCCAGGGTAGAAGGGGCACTACATATGGATGGCACGCTTATCGACGGCGAGCGCGGCCTCCTTCACGGCCTCCGGCAAAGTCGGATGGGCATGACAGGTGCGGGCGATATCTTCCGCGGCGGCGCCGAGTTCCATCGCGATCGCGGCTTCCGCGATCATATTGCCGGCGTCCGAGCCCACAATATGGACGCCCAGCACCCGGTCGGTCTTGGCATCGGCCAGAATTTTCACGAATCCATCGGTCTGTTGATTGGCCTTGGCGCGGCCGTTGGCCGTGAAAGGAAATTTCCCCACATTGTACGCGACGTTGGCGACTTTGAGCTCCTCCTCGGTCTTGCCTACCGAGGCCAACTCCGGCGAGGTGTAAATGACGTTCGGAATGACATCGTAGTTCACGTGGCCGGCCTTGCCGGCGATGATTTCCGCCACCGCAACCCCTTCGTCCTCGCCCTTGTGGGCCAACATCGGCCCCGCGATGACGTCGCCGATGGCGTAGATGCCCGGCACTGAGGTGGCAAACCGTCCATCGACCGGAATACGGCCATGGTCGTCGAGCTTAAGCCCGATTGCCTCGAGACCAAGGTTCTCCGTATAGGGTACGCGGCCGATGGCGACGAGCACCACGTCGGCCTCGATGGCGGAAGCCGCGCCACCGGCCGCTGGTTCGATAGTTGCCTTCAAGACCGCCCCGCTCGAATCGATCGCAGCCACCTTGGAGGCAAGCTTGAAACTGATGCCTTGTTTTTCCAGGATGCGTTGCAATTGCCGCGCAACCTCGGTGTCGATGCCGGGCAAGATGCGGTCGAGAAACTCCACCACCGTGACCTCGGCGCCGAGACGCCGCCACACCGAGCCGAGCTCGAGACCGATCACCCCGGCGCCGACGACCAACAGATGCCGCGGCACTTTCTCAAGCGACAGCGCGCCAGTCGACGATACGATGCGTTTCTCGTCGATTGCGATCCCCTTGAGCCGCGTCACATCGGACCCGGTGGCAATGACGATCGCCTTGGCGTCCAAGGTGCTGCCCGGTCCCCGCGCCGGCTTCACCTCCACCTTGCCGGGCGCCACGATCCGGCCGACGCCGTCGTGGGCCTCGATCTTGTTCTTGCGGAACAGGAAAGCGACGCCCTTGACATTGCCGTCGACCGCCTCCTCCTTGAACTGCAGCATGGCGGGAAGATCGAGCGCAGGCGTTGCGACCTTGATGCCCATCTTGGCGAAGGCTTGTCCGGCCTCCGCGAACCGCTCGGACGCATGCAGCATCGCCTTCGACGGAATGCACCCGACATTGAGACAAGTGCCGCCGAAGGTCTCTTCTTTCTCGACAACCGCAACCTTCATGCCGAGCTGCGCGGCACGGATGGCGCAGACGTAGCCGCCGGGCCCGCTGCCGATGACGATGAGATCGTAGGAGGGCATATGTTGCTTATGTCTCCATTTCTCTCAAGGGAAGGTCAATCCGAAGCTTGCTCTTCGGCCATCTCTCGCAGGCGATCGCAACCGAAGTCCAATTCTTCGTTGCCTTCTTCGCCCCAGTAGATTGAATGCCCATAGCTCTCAACCCAGACTGTCCTGAAGTGGTCGGGATCCTGCAAACAAGAGAAAATTTTACCTCGGGCGATGATCGCACGCAGATCGACTATACCTTCATACTGATCATCCCAAGCGATCTTGAGAACGCCATGTGCAACAGTCTCGACTGAGACAATATGAAGAACATTGCTCATCTTGATGCCCCGAGGTACGCCGCCGAGGATCAAAAACTCTGCACCCTCAGCTTCCAAGCGCGAGTCCAGCCTTTCCATTGCTCACAAATCCAACACCAGCCGCGCCGGGTCCTCCAAGCTCTCCTTCACCCGCACCAGGAACGTCACCGCTTCGCGCCCGTCGACGATGCGGTGATCGTAGGAGACCGCGAGGTACATCATCGGCCGCACCTCGATCTTGCCGGCAACGACCACCGGCCGATCCTCAATCTTGTGCATGCCGAGAATGCCCGACTGCGGCGCGTTGAGGATCGGGGCCGACATCAGCGAGCCATAGATGCCGCCATTGGTAATGGTGAAGGTGCCGCCTTGCATGTCCTCGATCTTGAGCTGGCCGTCGCGGGCGCGCCGTCCATAGCCGGCGATTTCCTTCTCGATATCGCCGAGCGACTTGGCGTCGCAATCGCGCACCACCGGCACCACCAGCCCTCTCTCGGTCCCGACCGCGATGCCGATGTGGTAGTAATTCTTGTAGATGATGTCGGCGCCATCGATCTCGGCGTTGACGGCGGGAATTTCCTTGAGCGCCTGAACGCAGGCCCGCACGAAGAAACCCATGAAGCCGAGCTTCACCCCGTGCTTCTTCTCGAACAAGTCCCTGTAATGGTTGCGCAGCGCCATCACGGCGCTCATGTCGACCTCGTTGAAGGTCGTCAGCATCGCGGCGGTGTTTTGGGCGTCCTTGAGGCGCTTCGCAATCGTCTGCCGCAGCTTCGTCATGCGCACGCGCTCTTCACGCGCCGCATCGTCGGCGGGCGACGGGGCCCGCACTTGGACGGCAGCGGCCGGCTGCGCAATCGCGGTCGGCGCCGCCGCCGCGCGCTCGATCGCGGCCAACATATCCCCTTTGGTGACACGGCCGCCCGGGCCTGTCCCCGGCACCGCTTCAGCCGCTATACCGGATTCCGAACTGAGGCGGCGCACCGAGGGGGCGAGCGGTATTGCGGCGGCGGCCGCCTTGGGAACCTGGGGCGCCGGTGTAGAAACGGCCTTCGGGGGAGACGTTGCCTTCTCTGGCTCGGCGGATTTGCTGACGGCAGCCCGCGCGCCCGCGCCCTGGTCGATTTGTCCCAGCAGCGCACCGATGGCAACGGTCTCTCCATCCTTGGCGATGATCTCCGACAAGACGCCCGCCGCCGGGGCCGGCACCTCGATCGTCACTTTCTCGGTCTCAAGCTCAACCAGCGGTTCGTCGGCCGCGACGAGGTCGCCCTGCTGCTTAAACCATTTTCCGATCGTGGCTTCGGTTACCGATTCGCCAAGCGTGGGTACCCGAATCTCGGTCATGACGGTGGTTCCTGGTTAAGGGATTGCCGGCGAAGGGACCGCCTACCCGGACCGCGGGCGTCTCGCCCGCTCTTGTTTTGCGCCCCAGAAGGGCAAAGGGCGGGCGGGACGCCCGCGGTCCAGGTAGGATTCACCCCTCTTGCAACGCATCGTCGAGAAGCGCCCTTAGCTGCGCGAGATGTTTGGACATGAGCCCGGTCGCGGTCGCGGCCGCGGATGGCCGGCCGACATAGCGCGGACGGGAAGAGGCGCCGCCGACCTGATTGAGCACCCACACCACATAGGGCTCAATAAAATACCAGCCTCCCATATTGCGGGGTTCTTCCTGGCACCAGACGACCTCGGCCTGCTTGAACCGGCCGAGTTCCTGCACCAGGGCTTTCATCGGGAACGGGTAGAGCTGCTCGACGCGCAGCAGGTAAATGTCCTTGATGCCGCGTTTTTCGCGCTCCTCATAGAGGTCGAAATAGATCTTGCCGGAGCACAGAATGACCCGTCTCATCTTCTCGTCGGGCACGAGCACCGTTTTTTCGCCCTTGCGGAATTGAGCGTCGTCCCACAACAGGCGGTGGAACGTTGTGCCCGGTCCCATCTCGTCGAGGCGCGAGACCGCACGCTTGTGTCGGAGCAAGCTCTTGGGCGTCATCAAGATCAGCGGCTTGCGGAACTCGCGTTTAAGCTGGCGCCGCAGGATATGAAAATAGTTCGCCGGTGTCGTGCAGTTGGCGACCTGCATATTGTCCTCGGCGCACATCTGCAGAAAGCGCTCCAGCCGCGCCGACGAGTGTTCCGGTCCTTGGCCCTCATAGCCGTGCGGCAAAAGGCAAACGAGCCCCGACATGCGCAACCATTTGCGTTCGCCTGAAGAGATGAACTGATCGAATAGAACCTGTGCGCCGTTCGCGAAATCTCCGAACTGCGCCTCCCACAGCGTGAGCGCATTCGGCTCGGCCAGCGTATAGCCGTATTCGAAGCCCAGTACCGCCTCCTCGGACAGCATCGAATTCACGACTTCGTAGCGCGCCTGCCCGGGAGCCACGTCGTTAAAGGGCGTATAGCGATCTTCGCTTTCCTGATCGATCAGCACCGAATGCCGCTGCGAGAACGTGCCGCGCTCGGAGTCCTGGCCCGACAGCCGGACCGGACGACCTTCGGTGAGGAGCGAGCAGAAGGCGAGCGCCTCGGCCGTGGCCCAATCAATTCCATCACCGGACTCAATTGCTTTGCGGCGGGCGTCGAGAAACCGCTGGATCGTGCGGTGAACCCGAAAGCCCTGGGGCGCCGCCGTGATTTTCGCGCCGATGTTTTTGAGTACCTTGAGATCAACGCCGGTATTGCCTCGCCGCGGATCGTCGGAGGCCTCCGCGACCTTGAATCCGGCCCAACGTCCGTCCAGCCAGTCGGCCTTGTTGGACTTGTAGCTCTGGCTCGCCTCCAGCTCGGCATCGAGCCGGGCGCGCCAGTCGTGTTTCATCTTCTCGACCTCGCCGTCGGTGACGACGCCCTCGGCAATCAGTTTTTTGGCATAGATCTCCAAGGCCGAAGGATGGGATTGGATCCTCTTGTACATCAACGGCTGCGTGAACATCGGCTCGTCGCCCTCGTTGTGGCCGTGGCGCCGATAGCAGAACATGTCGATGACGACCGGCTTTTGGAACTTCTGCCGGAATTCGGTGGCGATTTTCGCTGCGAACACCACGGCCTCGGGATCATCGCCGTTGGCGTGGAATATCGGCGCTTCAATCATTTTGGCCACGTCGGACGGATAAGGCGACGACCGGCTGTAGCGCGGATAGGTGGTAAAACCGATCTGGTTGTTGACGATGAAATGCACGGAGCCGCCGGTCCGGTGACCGCGCAATCCGGAAAGGCCAAAGCACTCTGCGACCACCCCCTGGCCGGCGAATGAGGCATCCCCGGATATGAGCAGCGGCATGGCGCAGGTGCGATCCTCCGGGGTCGCGCCGAGCTGATCCTGTTTGGCGCGCGTCTTGCCGAGCACGACCGGATTGACGATTTCCAGGTGCGACGGATTCGCCGTCAGCGACAGGTGAACCGTATTGTGATCGAATTCGCGATCCGACGAGACGCCAAGGTGATATTTGACGTCCCCGGAGCCATCAACCTCGTCGGGCGACGCCGAGCCGCCTTTAAATTCGTGGAAAATTGCCCGATGCGGCTTCGCCAGAACGTGGGCAAGCACGTTGAGCCGGCCGCGATGGGCCATGCCGAGCGCGATGTCCTTCACCCCCAGCGCGCCGCCGCGCTTGATGATTTGCTCGAGCGCCGGAATCATCGCTTCCGCGCCGTCCAGCCCGAACCGCTTGGTGCCGGTGAATTTGAGGTCGCAGAACCGCTCGAACCCTTCGGCCTCGACCAGCTTGTTGAGGATCGCTCGCTTGCCCTCGCGGGTGAAGGTGATCTCCTTGTCGGGTCCTTCGATACGCTCTTGAATCCAGCCCTTCTGCTGGGGATCGGAGATATGCATAAACTCGACGCCGAGCGTCTGGCAGTAGGTGCGCTGGAGAATGGCCATGATCTGCCGCAGCGTGCCGAATTCGAGCCCGAGGATGCGATCAAGGAATATCTTGCGGTCGTAGTCCGCATCGGTGAAGCCGTAGGTACCCGGATCGAGTTCCTGCGCATCCTTCGCCGGCTCGAGGCCGAGCGGATCGAGATTTGCGTGCAGGTGGCCACGCGCCCGATAGGCGCGAATCAGCATGAGTGCCTTAACCGAGTCGCGTGCTGCCTGCTGCACGGCGTCGGCCGATACTTCAACGCCTTTGGCCTTGGCCGTGGCCAGCACTTTGTCGCCGATACCCTTCTCGATCTCTCCCCAGTCGGCGTCGAATGCCGAGATCAGATCACCGTGGGGGGCCGGCGGCCAGTCGGGCCGCTGCCAGGAGGGACCGCGGGCGTTTTGGATTACATCCGGCCCGGAGTCCTTGAGCCCGGCAAAAAACAACTGCCATTGCGCATCGACGGCCTGCGGGTCCGCCTCATAGCGCGCATAGAGCTTGTCGATGTAATCAGCATTGCCGCCATACAGAAACGAAGTACGGGCGAAAGCTGAGTTCGCGTCCTGGCGTGACATTGAGAGTGATCCTGAGCCACAATCTAGGGCTTTGCCCTGTCAACTCCGACCCGGTCGCACGAATCATGCCAATGCGGCCGCCCGCCCCATTGTGCACGTTATTTATGTAGGTCTTGCGATTTATGTAGCTCTTGCGGCCTCGCAATTCGTTCACATGGCGCAAAAACGCGAAACAGCGAAATTTTATTCCCTTGACGGGGTTTCCCGGCCTCCGTCGATCCATCGGGAAGGCCGATGGACGTGATGCCGATTGTGAACCGCGCCGCAAAACACCTCTGCGCGTGGATGACGACAGTCAGGCCTTCAACGCTTCGACTAAGGTCTTACCGAGGCGCGCCGGAGAGGGCGATACAATGATACCAGCCGACTCCATGGCGGCGATTTTCGACCCGGCATCGCCCTTGCCGCCCGAAATAATCGCGCCCGCATGGCCCATGCGGCGTCCGGGGGGGGCGGT
>Ga0137409_10007919_pt1 | contig 10881 bp, 7 predicted proteins | sample CZODoug1_16funga_FD_122059 | JGI IMG/M metagenome (GOLD analysis project Ga0137409, IMG submission 122059) | Vadose zone soil fungal communities from Angelo Coast Range Reserve, California, USA - CZODoug1_16fungal (Hybrid Assembly) | ecosystem: Environmental > Terrestrial > Soil > Vadose zone... | reverse complement strand
TGGGGGCGTGGTAGCCGACGAGAGGTTGCGCGAAAAGGCCATTGAAAAAGTGCGCGAAGACGTCGGGTCTCTGGGCCTCGCAGTGCTCGGAGTGCAGCCGAGCCACCTCCTGGGGGCCGAAGGCAATCAGGAGTATTTTCTGCACGCGCGCAAAAAGTCAGTGGAGTAGAATCTCAGGCATACATGCAGCCAGGAAAATCTTTCCAAACGATCGGCATCATCTCGCGCCCCCGCCGTTCGAACCTATCCGTGGTTGTTCCGCCTTTGCTGAAATGGCTCGAAGAGCACGGGGTGCAAGCTCTCTACGACGAAGAGACTGCCGGATCGTTGGCGGGTTCAACGAAGGGAAAAACGCGTCAGCAAGTCGCCGACGCATCGCAACTGCTGCTCGTTCTTGGCGGCGATGGCACGCTGCTCGCCGCAGCGCACCTCGCCGCGCCACGCGGGATTCCGATCTTGCCGATCAATATGGGAAGCCTGGGCTTCCTTACCAGTTTCACCATCGACGAGCTCTACCCCGCGCTCGAGGACACACTTGGCGGGCGAATTTCCGTCAGCGAACGCGTGATGTTAAACGTGGAACTGGAACGCGGCGGAAGAGCCATCGAAAGTCAGAGGGTGCTGAATGAAGCCGTGGTCAACAAAGGCGCGCTGGCCCGCATGATCGAACTAGAGCTCAGCATTGACGCGGATTTTGTCTGCCGCTACCGTGCCGACGGTTTGATCGTTGCGAGTCCGACAGGCTCAACAGCCTATTCCCTTTCGGCAGGCGGCCCGATCGTGCATCCAGCGGTCGAATCCTTCATCATCACGCCCATCTGCGCGCACATGCTGAGCGACCGCCCGGTCGTCGTCCGGGACTCTTCTTCCATTCAGATGAAACTTTCCGGAAACACGGAATCTGTCTTTCTGACCCTTGATGGGCAGAAAGGCATTCCGCTGCAGGCGACCGATATCGTTCGCATCTCACGGGCAAAGGAATTGCTAAAGCTCATTCAGCCACCGCGGAAGTCCTATTTCGAGATTTTGCGGAACAAGCTCAAGTGGGGTGAAGCCTAGGATCGGGAATTCGGAGACTTTTCATTTCCCAAAAACGTCGGTTCGATGCAGATCGTCCTGCGTTTCGCGCCGGCGGATGAGGCGAAATCGCCTTCCTTCCACCAAAACCTCTGCCGGGCGACATCGCGCATTATAGTTTGACGCTTGCGACATTCCATATGCGCCCGCCGTCCAAATGGCAAGCACCTCGCCCGGTCGCACTTCCTCGAGTGGCCAATCGTGAAGGAAGCAGTCCCCTGTTTCGCACACCGGGCCAACAATGTCCACGCGCTTGCGTGGAACTCCCCTGTCCGCTTTTTCGCGCCGAACTTTGGTGATCGGATGAATCGCGCCGTAGAGCGCAGGCCGCATCAAGTCGTTCATCGCGGAATCCACGACCACAAACGTCTTGCCGCGGTTCGTCTTGGTATACAGAACTCGCGTCAGAAGAACCCCGGCGGGAGCAATGATGGAACGCCCGGGCTCCAATAGCAGGTGCACGCCGAGCTTTCGGACGAGTTTTGCAACCAGCCGAGCGTAGGTTGTGCGCCTCGGCACCTTTTGCTCGGTGTATTGCACTCCGAGGCCGCCGCCCACATCCACATAACGCAGCTCGATCCCGCCGCGACGTAATTCCCCGACATAACCGGCAAGGCGGCCGACCGCCCGGCGAAACGGTTCGAGAGAAGTAATCTGCGACCCGATGTGCGCGCTAATTCCCTGCCAGCGGATCCACTTCGAATCGCGATGGGCGAGGTAGAGGGCTCGTGCTCCGGTCCAATCCAAACCGAACTTGTGCTCGTGGCGTCCGGTGGCGATGTGCGGATGACCGCCGGCTTGTACATCGGGATTGACACGAATTGCCACCGCTGGAGGCGCGTTGCCTCTCTGGACTTGCCGCGCGGCCTCTTCGATCAGCACCTCGAGTTCTGCTTCCGATTCGACATTAAAGAGCAGTATTCCTGCCCGGCCTCGGCGCCGCGCGGCACGATAGTTCAGTGCTTCGCGAATCTCGTGCTGGTCCTTGCCCACGCCGGAAAAAACGATCCGATCGCCGCGAACGCCAATTCTGCGCAAGTGCTCCAACTCACCCCTGGAAACAATGTCGAAACCACTTCCCATCCGCGCCAGATGGTTCAAGATGGAAAGATTGCCGTTCGACTTGACGGCAAAGCACAGCGTATGAGGCAGCGCTCTAAGGCCGCGGTCGAGTTCACGATAAGCATCTTCGATGGCCGCACGGCTATATAAATACGTGGGAGTCCCCGATACCTCTGCAACCGATGCCAGTGGAACTCTTTCGCACAAAATTTCATCGGCGGAAGAGCCCTGCTTGCGAGCGTTCTTCCACGAAAAATGTGGGGTGAAACTGACGGGATCGACGTATTTGAGCTTGCGACGAGAACCGGGAGGTGAATCGCTCATCGGACTTTTACGATCACCAGAGTTCGATCGTCGGAAAGCGGCGCGCTTTGCGTGAACCAATCCACTTCGCGGAGGATTGCGTCCGCCAACTCCGTCGCGGAGGATTCGTGATGTTTCTCGACCAGGTTCTGAAGACGGGTCGAGCCGAAGAACTGGCCTTCGTTATTCGAAGATTCGGCAAGGCCGTCGGAATGGAACACGAGAATGTTTCCGGGCTCGAGCGTGACTCCCCACTCGTCGTACGTGACATCCTCAAAAATACCTAGGGGAAATCCCGTTAGCTCAATCTTTCCACAGCGGCCATCTTTGTACAGCAATGGCTGCGATTGCCCGGCGTTCGCCACCCGCAATTTCTGCCGGCCCTTTTGCCAGGTGGCGAAGCACGCGGTCATGAACCGGCCTTCGATGCGGCGTTCACCGACGAGCTGATTCATCTGCCGCAGCATTTCTGCCGGCTGCAATTTTTGCGGCGCAAGACTCCGCATGATCCCGATGGCCACCGCGCCGTAGAGAGCGGCGGCTGTTCCCTTGCCGCTCACGTCGCCCAGTGCGATTCCCAATTGCTGCGGGCCGTACCGCAAAAACTCATAGAGATCGCCGCAGACTTCGCGGGCGGACAGATACCGCGCGGCCATATCGAGTCCGTAATCTTCGGTCGGCACAGGCCGCAAAAGCGCGCCCTGAATCCTCTTTGCCGCCTGAAGATCGCGCTCGAGCCGCGCTTCTTCTTTCGCGAGTTGTTCGTACAGCCGCGCGTTTTCCAGCGAAACCGCCAGATTCGCTGCCAGGATAGAAAGCGTCTGGACATGGTCGTCCGTGAAGTAATTCAGTTGCGGGCTCTCGAGGTCCAGCACCCCAATGACCTTGCCCTGGTGCATCATCGGGATCGCCAGTTCGGACTTTGTTTCCGGGTTGACCATCAGGTAGCGGGGATCGGCCGTCACATCGGGCACGAGAACGGGCTCCTTCAACGTTGCCGCGGCGCCGACGATGCCTTCGCTCACCGCCACGCGCAGTTTTCCCTGCACGCGATGCCCATGTTTGACATCCACCCGGTGACGAAATACTTTCTGCTCCTCGTCGTAGAGCATAATGCTCAGGATTTGATAGTCGATCACGCGCTTCGTCTGCTCGGCGGCGCGCCTCAATAGTTCTTCTACCTCCAGGATCGAGCCGGTCTCCCGACCGACTTCGCTCAGCAACAGAAGCGTGTCCGCTTGCGTGCGCACCTTTTCAAACAGCCGCGCATTTTCGATGGCCACTGTCAGCCGGCTCGCAAGCAGCGTCAAAATGTTTTGCTGGTCGCGAGTGAAGTAATCTAGGTGGCGGCTCTGGATGTCCAGGACGCCGACGCATTTCCCCCGAAGCATGAGCGGCACCGCGAGCTCGGACCGGACGCTATCTATGGCGTTGATATATCGCGGGTCTTTGCTGGTGTCGCTGACACGTACGGAATGGCCCGTAGCGGCCGCCGTCCCCGTAATTCCCTGCCCCAGCGGGATCCGCAGGTTTGCCGCCAGTTCGGGCGAGTATCCAATCGCAAAACGGTGTCGCAGAAACGCGCCGTCTCCTTCGATCAGCAGGACCCCAAAGATTTCGTAGTCGATGTGACGTTTGATGAGGGCTGCCGTGCGCGCCAAAACTTCGTCGAGGTCCAGCGAGGAATTTACTTCTTCACCGATTTCGGCGAGTGTCGCCAAAACTTCGGCGGAAACCTCCGTTCCGGTGTTCGTTGTCTGTGCTTCTGCCTGTGCGCCTGTGGGATTCATGGACTCACTTTATTATAGCAGGCGCAAAGGACATGCCTTCCACTCTTCGGCGGCTTTCTCGGATTGCGAATCGCTTCTTCTTGTTCAGGAACCGTCTTGCGTGTTGCGGGTGGTCTGTAGCAGCCGCCAAAAAAAATTCGCTCAGCTACTACCTTCATTTCTCCGTAGCTTCCTTCTTGAGGTTGCCTCCGAGCGAGAGAACGCCCACATAGGGCAAGTTCCGGTAGCGTTCGGCATAGTCCAGTCCGTATCCGACGACAAATTCGTTGGGAATCGAGAAGCCGACGTAGTCGGCGCGCACCGGTGCGATGCGGCGCTTGGGCTTGTCCAACAACACCGCGACGCGCAGGTGCTTCGGCTTGCGATGCTGGAATAGCTTTAGGAGGTACTGCAACGTCATACCAGTATCCAGAATGTCTTCCACGAGGATTACGGCTTTCCCTTCAATGCTGGAGTCCAGGTCCCGCGTCAATCGCACTTGCCCAGAAGAGCGCGTAGCTTTTCCGTAGCTGGAGACCGCAATGAAATCGAAGGAGACCTCTCCGGCGATGCTCCGGGCAAGATCGGTTAGAAAAAATACACCGCCCTTTAAGACGCTCACTAAATGCAATGGTTCATCGGGAAAATCTCTTCGGATTTGCTTTGCTAACGCCTGTATGCGCCTTTGAATGCGCCGTCCGGAGATCAGGACTTTGACGCGCTCTCCTTGCCGGTTTGCAGCGCGGTGCCGAGTCTTCCTGGGTTTGGGCATCAGCGTCCTCGAATGCGGAAGCGAGACTGTAACGCACCGGCGTCCAGTGGGGCAAGGCTCACTCATCACCTCCCATTTATGCGTTGGCTTTCTTAGCCGAACTCAGTTGCCGGATAATCCCGCCCTGCTCGCCGTCCAATCCTCAGTTTCTCCCATTCCCTGCAAAACGCTTAGCCAGCGCATACCCTCGTGCTATTCTGCCTTGTGCTCGCTACTTCGCAGCCTCGAATTGCTTCCCCGTCCAGCCAGGAAGCTTCTCAGTGTTCCACCCGCCTTTCGTCCACCTTACCTCTTGGTAGAGATCTTCCATCCTCACTGTTCCATTTTCCAGTTTCTCTAAATCTTTTAGAATCAACACTTGTGGACTTGCTTGTAAGTGTTGAAAATAAAGAACTTACAAAAAAGCTAAGTTCTTTGGAATCAACACTTACAAGAAACATAGGGGGGAGGGGTGGTTATTGTTAACTAGAAGATCCGCCGACTCAGAGGAATCTCGTGTTTGAAGTTGCTAAGAGCACCCTGCTGATCCTCAGCGCGCTTTTTCCCATCGTGAATCCGCTGGGGGGCAGCCCCGTTTTTCTTGCATTGACCCGCGACTATCCTGCTTCTGCTCGAAGAGTCCTCGCGCGCCAGGTCGCCATCAACAGTTTCATACTCTTGATTGCCTCCTTTCTCGTGGGCACGCACATTCTTGGTTTCTTTGGAATCTCCATTCCTGTCGTGCAAGTCGGCGGCGGCCTCATTGTCATTTCCAACGGCTGGGCGCTCTTGAAAAGCAAGGAAGAAGTGGACCGCAGCCGTGAAGCTCAGAAGAAAGTGCACTCGAAGGATATTTCTCGAAGTGCGTTTTATCCGCTGACTCTGCCGCTCACGGTCGGCCCCGGATCGATTTCCATCGCCATCACCCTGGGAGCGAACGAGCCCCGCCCACTTGGCCCCAACCTCCTCGCAATCCTCGCCGCGGTAATTGCCTCGGCGCTCGTAGCTGTGAGTATCTACCTTTGCTATGGTTTCGCCGGTCGCCTCGCCGCGATCGTCGGCGAAAGCGGGATGAGTATCATCCTTCGGCTTTCCTCCTTTCTCCTCGTCTGCATCGGAGTGCAAATTTTTTGGAATGGAGCGAGCGCCTTGCTGCGCTCCCTGGCAGCCGCGAAGCCGTAGTGCGGAACATTCGGCTGTTGTGTAAAATACTCTGTCAGGAGCTAAATGCGACGCGAAGCCCTAGATTTCCTGATATGTCCGAATTGTGGAGGTGGGCTGGCCCTGAAAAGCGACCCAGCGGAAGCGGCTGCTGACGGCCATCTGATCGCCGGAGCACTTGGCTGTGATGATTGCAGTTCGCAGTTCCCCATCCGCGACGGCGTGCCGGTTCTTCTCCCAGCCAACCTCGCCGCCGTCAAACTGGAGACGGCTTCACGGTTTGCGGAGGAATGGACGCGTTGGAGCGAGCTTCGCGACTATTACGAACAGGAGTTTTTTGACTGGGTGGCGCCGCTGACGGCCGCGGACTTCGCCGGCCAGACGGTCTTCGAGGGTGGTTGCGGGAAGGGGCGCCATACCGCGATAGTGGCAGCGCGCCGGGCGAAAGCTATCGTCGCGATGGACCTCGGTAATAGTGCCTTCGTGGCTTTCGCGCACACGCGGCACCTGCCAAACGCTCATGTGGTGATCGGCGATTTATTGAATCCACCGGTGCGAGCCGTCTTCGATTTGGCTTTTTCGGTCGGCGTCTTGCATCATCTACCGGATCCCGCGGCTGGTTTTGCGAGTCTGGCTTCCCGCGTAAGAGACGGGGGGCGCGTCGCGTTCTGGGTGTACGGGCAAGAGGGCAACGAATGGATAACGAAATTTGTCGACCCGATACGCAAGGCGGTTACCTCGAAGCTGCCGGCGGAATTATTGCGGATCGCATGCCTTCCTCCTTCCGCCATTCTGTGGATGGTGATTAAACTCTTCTACCGGCCGGACAAAAATGGGAAAGGTCCGTCGAAGCTCCCGTACGGCGATTATTTTGCGGCGATGTATCATTATCCATTCGATGAGATGCACGCAAACGTGTTCGATCAGTTGGTGACTCCCGTTGCTTACTATCTGCGCGAGGACCAGGTGCGGCCGTGGCTGGCTTCCGGGTTCGGCGATGCCATTTTGCGATCACACCGAGGTTACAGTTGGACGGGACTGGCGACGGTAAAACGGGGAACGGTGGCAGGCGTGGCTTCGGCGTGAAAAGGTACGGGATGATATTCAATTTGGCCACGCGTTCGCTGGTAGCGCCGTGACATTTCCGGCAGATGGACTTTAAGAGGCGACTTGACGGCTTCCTACCTACACGTCTTCAATGAACAAAAGCAACTCAGAATCATTCCGCTAGGCATGGCGGCGAAGGGTGATGAACCTTGTGCGGGATAGTTGGTTTCACCAATAAAAATTGGGCAGCGCCTCCCGAGCGAATTCGGGAGGCGACGGAAACACTGATTCATCGCGGGCCGGATCAGCAGGGCGTATTTCAGTCCAGCCTCTTCTCCATGGGCGCTACGCGACTGAAGATCATCGACCTGGCTTCGGGAAATCAGCCCATCATCACCGAAGACGGCCAGACGGGAATTGTCTTTAACGGTGAGATCTACAACCACCTGGAAGTGCGTTCGGAGCTCGAGGATCTTGGACACCGGTTTACGTCGCACTCGGATACGGAAACGGTCTTGCGTGCGTTTGTGCAATGGGACAAGGAGTGCTTCCAACGCCTTCGCGGAATGTTCGCGGTTGCACTATGGAAAAAGGACCAGCGACGGATCGTACTGGCTCGCGATCGCATGGGCATCAAGCCTCTGTACATTTGCCGCCAGGACGAGGATATTTTTTTCGGCTCGGAGCTCAAATCTATCCTGATCCACCCGGAAATTGAGCGGCGCATTAGTATGAATGGTCTCGATTGTTACCTCTCGCTGAATTATGTGCCATGCCCGTGGACACTCATCGAGGGAATCGAGAAACTTCCTCCGGGTTGCTGGCTGGAATGGCGAGACGGCAAAGTATCTTCCGATGCTTATTGGAAATTGCCGTTCGGCGAAGTGCGGCAATATACACTGGATGCTGCGAAGGAAGAGCTCGACTCGCTTCTGCAACAATCGGTGCGCGAGCACCTGCTCTCCGACGTGCCTCTGGGAATTTGGCTCAGCGGGGGGATGGATTCGACAACCATTCTGCACTATGCCTCGCAAGCCAGCAATTCGCGGCTGAAGACATTTTCAATTTCGTTTCGAGGGCGAAGCTTTGACGAATCGAAATACATTCACCGCGCAGTAAAGCAGTATGGAACCGATCATGAGGAGTTGGACCTGACCCCCGAGGTGAATCTGCAGAGCGCAATCGAAGAATTCGCGCACTACTCGGATGAACCCAGTGCCGATGCGGGATCTCTCCCCGTCTGGTTTTTGTCGAAATTGAGCAAAACCAAGACCACAGTCGCCCTTAGCGGGGAAGGCGCTGACGAACTCTTTGGCGGTTACATCACCTGCCGGGCAGATATGCTCGCTGCGCTTGCGAGGCGTTTCCCGCGTGGCCTCTTGAGAATGGGACTCGCCGCGATGCGGCATTGGCCGGCTTCGGACGAAAAAATCAGCTTTGAGTACAAATTGAAGCGCTTCCTGGAAGGCAGTCTATTGCCGCCGGGCCATGCGCATGTCTTTTGGAATGGAACTTTTAACGACGACGAAAAACGTTCGCTTTTGAAAGTACCCCTGCCGGGATCGTTCCATCGGCTTCTGGCGGAGATGAATCATTTGCCGCGAACCACGGACCCTCTTGCTCCGTTTCTGTGGTTCGACCAGAAGTTCTATTTGGCGGACGACATTCTGGTGAAGAGCGACCGCATGAGCATGGCGCATGCAGTGGAAGTGCGCCCGCCGTTTCTCGATCACCGGATCGTGGAATTTGCGGCGAAGCTCCCTGCCCGCCTGAAAATCCGCGGCGCAGAACAAAAACTCGTACTCAGTGAATTGCGAAAGGACAAATTGCCCGCTTCGATTATTCAGGGGAAGAAGACGGGCTTCGACATTCCAGCTCATGAATGGCTCCGTGGGCCGTTGCGAGCAATGCTCGTTGATACATTGCAGGAGGGGCTCTCCGAATACCGAGACCTCTTCCACGGTGAGGTCGTCGAGGGATTCCTGAAAGCGCACTTCGATAGGCAAACCAATGCGGGCTATCACCTATGGGGTTTGATGATCTTGTTTCAATGGATGAAGAAATGGCGAATTCAGGCAGCGTCGTCCACGGCGCCGAAAGTTTTATTACAAGCAAGAGCTGGCGCGTCTACCTGACCGTTCTGGTCGCCGCTGTAGCGATCTACCTGGGATGCATCGTTTCTCCGCCGTCGTTGATGGACGATTCGGATGCGGTGCTGGCGCAGGCGGCCCGCACGATGCTGAGTTCTGGCGATTGGGTTACCGCCCGCCTGGACGGTGTCGCCTACCTCGAAAAACCTCCCCTGTATTACTGGCCGATGACGATCTCCTACATGATCTTCGGAGTGCATGACTGGGCAGCGCGCATTCCGGTGGCGCTTGCAGCCATCGGTCTTGCCTGGCTGACGGCGGCGATGGGCGCTTGGGCATTCGGGCGGCCCGCCGGATTGTATGCCGGATTGTGCATGGCCACGTGCGTCGGGTTGTTTTTATTTACACGCGTTCAGATCCCGGACGTAATGTTGGCGCTTTCGAATGCCGTCGCGATGTGGGCTATTCTCCGCGCGCTCGATGAGGAGGAGTCGCGCCCGCGGCTCTGGGCGTTTCTTCTCGCCGTGAGCCTCGGCGTCGGTCTTCTCATCAAAGGCTTGATCGCCGTCGCGCTCCCGATCGCCACCGGCGTGATCTACCTTTTCTTCACCAAGCAACTCTGGGCGCGTCGAACCTGGCAACGGCTCCGCCCCATCAGCGGGTTCTTCGTCGTTCTCTTAATCGCTGCGCCGTGGCACATTCTGGCAACGCTCCGCAATCCTCCCTACTTTTCCTTCTCCCTCCATAGCGGCCCCGGCGAGTACCACGGCTTCCTCTGGTTTTATTTCATGAACGAACAGGTGCTTCGCTTCCTGAACCTGCGCTATCCGCGCGACTATAATACAGTTCCGCGACTCTGGTTCTGGCTGTTCCACTTCCTCTGGCTTTTTCCATGGAGCGTTTATTTTCCCGCGATCGCCAAGCTCTCTTACAAACCGGTCGACCGCGCCGGACGGGTACGCCTCCTGGCCCTTTGTTGGACCGGCTTCCTTTTGATCTTTTTCACTTTCTCGACAACCCAAGAATACTATTCCATGCCCTGTTACCCTGCGCTCGCGCTGCTGCTGGGCTCCGCCATGGCCACCGGAGGAGATTGGATTCGCCGTGGAACGCGCGTGCTTTCTGGAGTCGCCGGTGTCGCCGCTGTTGCGTGCTCCACGATATTTGTTGCCGTTCGAAATCTGCCGACGCCCGGTGATATCTCCGGGGCTCTCAGCCGCCACCCCAGCGCCTATACCCTCTCCCTGGGTCATATGCTGGACCTCACGTTCGACTCCTTTGCCTACCTCCGTTTGCCCCTCTTGGTCGCCGCTCTTGCGTTCTTGGCCGGAACGCTGGGCACATTTCGCCGGCTTGGTCAACGCGCCTTCCTGGCGACGGCACTCATGATGGTCCTGTTTTTTCACGCCGCTCGCTTGGCCCTTGTCGCATTCGATCCCTACCTGACCTCACGTCCTCTCGCCCAGGTCATTCTGCAATCGCCTCCCGGCAAACTAATCGTCGATCATCCTTATTACCCATTTTCCTCGCTGATTTTCTACACCAATAGCGACGTATTGATTCTCAACGGCCGCTACAACAATTTGGAATATGGTTCTTATGCACCCGGCGCCCCCAACGT
>Ga0137409_10007918_pt1 | contig 10882 bp, 11 predicted proteins | sample CZODoug1_16funga_FD_122059 | JGI IMG/M metagenome (GOLD analysis project Ga0137409, IMG submission 122059) | Vadose zone soil fungal communities from Angelo Coast Range Reserve, California, USA - CZODoug1_16fungal (Hybrid Assembly) | ecosystem: Environmental > Terrestrial > Soil > Vadose zone... | reverse complement strand
TCCCAGTCTCGGTGGCGGCCGTATCATTTAAGGAAATGTTCATCAGATTGCAAGCCGGCAAAGTGCCGAAGGTGGAATTCGAAATGCCATGCAATACCGGGCCGCCCTCGTTTTCAGGGAAGGTTCCACTGCCATCGAGATAGTTGAACGTTCCGTCTGAATTCCACTTGCCGTAGCGGCTTCCGGTAACGTTGCTGGTATCGCCAGCGGTGCCGGTGAGAACATCGGTTCCAGCACCGTGACAGGTGAAGCAGCCGGTTCTAGTCGAGACTGGTCCCAGTCCGCGAATAGGATCCCATTTGATGGCAAATAATCCGTAGCCACCGTTGAAGAAACCAGTTTGTGTCGAGGAGAGTCCGGCCAAGGGACCGCCAAACTGACCGACCGTTGGAGGAGGAGGCGGAGGTGGAGCGCATTTAGTCGTGCAAGTCGCTTCTACGTGGTACACGAGGTGAGAGGGGACTGCGAGAACAACAAGAACTGCCGCGAATAACATCGCGACCAGACGAAGTGAGCGGGCCTTCATGAGGAGCTCCTTTTAATTGTGGCGACACGTCAGACGCAAGTCCAAAAAAAATGGTTGCCAGCGTGACGTGGGGGGAAGGGAAAAGGCGCGGGGGAAAAACTCAAGCATTGAGTGGGATCGCAATTCTGCTGTCTCGGAACGTTATATCGAAAGGACGTTGTCTTCCGGGTGACGAACACGCAGCCCACGGAATCACGCTTCGAAAAATGTCGCCGAAGCAGCAGCACAAGTTCACCAGATCGATCAGGGCCCGGTTGCTAACACGCATTCTCCTATCGAAAGCTCCGTCTGTCAAGCGTGCAAGAACTTGCAATATCCGAACTTGGGCCTACAATCGACGCAGTTCGTGTGCAAGTACCCCAATATCTTCCGGCAAAACCCGAACATCCTGGTATGTTTCACCCAATAGAGTGCTCATTCTCGTGCAGAATGGCCGATAACACCCTCAGATAAATCCACGAGACAGGGTCTATTCGCCGATGAACGCAAGTCCTTACGCAAGCTAGTTTTGCGAACGAATCTTGTCTGGTGGGAGCAGCGGCTAGAGTCTTTCTTCTCCAGTAAAGCGATTCGGTTTTCACGGTAGCGTGAAGTCTCTTGAGGTCTTTCTTCACTAGGGCTTTTTACCTCTTGCAGGAACTTGCAGGGCTGGGTAGACTGGCTTCACTGTTGTTCGAAGTAAGCCACCAAGTGGTGGTTCGGTATTACATCCCCCCTAATAGAGATTAACGCATGGCGACGAGTTATGTCGTCATGTGGCCGATGAGCAAACCATAAGCACATTCGCGCTCTTTTTTCGATTATGCAGAATGTGACTGAGAGGGCGGAGCTATGAACGGGGAGGCGCGATTGATGCAACAAAGCCAGCCGGGAATTGACGGTGTTGGGCTGCTCGATCAAGCGCGCTGGTATGCCGTTCGCACGCGTTCCCGTCATGAGAAGCTGGTTGCCCGGCAACTGGAGAGTCAAGGGATCGAATCCTTTCTCCCTATCGTTACTCAAACCCGCAACTGGAGCGACCGGCGCAAGCAGGTCGAGACCCCTTTGTTCTCCGGTTACGCGTTCCTGCGGATGATTCATTCCTCCGACGATCGTGTTCGTGTACTGCGGACTCAAGGCGTGGTCGGTCTTGTAGGAGTCCACGGTACCGGCACCCCCATCCCTGATCGTCAAATCGACGACATTAAAACTCTGGTCGCCAGCAGAGTTCCTTACGAAGAGCGTCCATTCCTCCATATCGGTCAGCGCGTGCGAGTTCGTGGCGGAGCCCTCGACGGGATGCAAGGCATTCTGGTGGCGGAGAACGGCGACCGCAGCCTGGTGATCTCGGTGGAACCGATTCAGCGGTCGTTATGTGTCCGGGTCGCCGGTTACGAAGTGGAAGCAGTTTAGTGTTCCTTTCCCCCCTCGAAAAAACCAAACCACAGAAGTTGTTACGAGGCTTAGTCCTATGAATCAACTGGAAAATAAAGCAAAGACGAATAAGAACGGCAATGACAGCCAACTTGCGGGAATCGAGATATCCGCCGACCAGCAGATCGGAATGGATCATCCTCAGGCGGAGCAGCCGCAAAGCGATCCGCATTTCTCTCTGCGCAGCCTGCGGGCTGAGGCTGAGATCTATGCGATCAGCCGAACTCTCGAGTACACGGGCTGGAACCGCAGGCGGGCCGCGCAGTTGCTCTCCATCAGCTACCGCGGGATCCTGTACAAGATTCGCCAGCACAACCTTACGCCGCGGTCCGGGCACGAAGTGCCGACTCTCGAGGAGACTGTAAAGGTAGAGTAGGCTCTGGCAGATTCCAGCGCGGGCCGCAGACTGGCCCGGAGCAGGTTTTTTTCGTGCCGCGTGTGTGGTAGGCCATAAATATGCCAAGGGCTACGATCCCAAGTGGAGGCGCCCGAAGGTTAACGAGTTACTTGAACGATGGAGGTTTCGCAATGACGATCATGAATTCAGGCTGGGCGAAGCGAGGGTTCGTAGCGCTGGCATCGGTCATGGTTTGGACGGCCGTTTGCGCCGCGCAAGCCGATGCGGGTTCCAGTGCCGGTCCCAGTGCCAGCGCGATTTCGCCCGATGGGACCAAGCAGTCTGCGGATGGTGCGCAGTTCAAGTCGCGCAACAGGTCGATGGTCCCGTCAAGCTCGTATACACGCGCGAGGAAGACATTCAGCACGGCATGTACCGGCCGTACTTCTACGACCGCGTCAGCGCGGGGCTCGATGCGGACGGCAAGCCCATGGCCTGGAGTCACCGCATCACCGGTTCGTCGATCATCGCGCGCTGGCTACCGCCCGGATTCCAAAACGGGCTGGACGGCGACACCATCGACGGCGCTGCCGAGCCGCCGTATGCCCTGCCGAACATGGTGGTCGACTACGTGCGGCATGAGCCGCCCGGCATTCCGACGGCGTTCTGGCGTGGCGTGGGTCCTGCACACAATGTCTTCGTCGTCGAGAGTTTCATCGACGAACTCGCCGCTGCCGCACGCCAAGACCCCGTGGCCTACCGCCGCGCGCTGCTCACGAAGAATCCGCGCGCGCAAGCGGTGCTCGACCTGGCAGCCCAGAATGCCGGCTGGGGCCAGCCGCTCGCGCCCGGCGCCGGCCGCGGCGTCTCGCTGCAGCAGGCCTTCGGCAGCTACCTTGCACAGGTCGTAGAGGTTGAGGTTGCGCCGAGCAACGAGGTGCGCGTACGCCGCGTGGTCTGTGCAATGGACTGCGGCACCGTCGTCAATCCCGACACAGTTCGGGCGCAAATGCAGAGCGGCATCGCATTCGGGATATCGGCCGCGCTGCACGGCGAGATCACGCTGAAGGACGGCCGCGTCGAGCAAACCAACTTCGGCGACTACCGCGTGTTGCGCATCGACGAGATGCCTTCGGTCGACGTGCACCTGATCGACAGCAGCGCGGCGCCCGGTGGCATCGGCGAGACCGCAACCTCGTGCGTCATGCCGGCGGTGACAAACGCCATCTTTGCAGCGACGGGCAAACGCATCCGCAAGCTGCCCATAGGGAATCAGGCCGCAGGCGACAAGGCTTCGACGGTGCAACAGCAGTACCCGACAGCACGCGCCAACTGAATAGATTGATCCGCGGAAAGTCCGCTGTCGGGTCGTGCGCGCACTTGGACTCAACGGCCTGTGAACGGAGGCGCGGCCCAGCTGGGCCCGGCGGCCACCAGCGCCGCAGCGGCATTGCGGGCGTCGTCGCTGCCGAGCACCGGCACCACGGTGTCGAGAAGAATGCGGTCCGCAGCGGCGACGCCTCCAACATCCGTTTCGCGCAACAGGCGCTTCGCGGCTGCAAAGGCCAGCGTTGGTCCCGCCGCGAGCTTGAGCGCGAAAGCCTCTGCCTGCGCATGCAGCGTCGCACCGTCGACGATCCGGTTGACGATGTTCCAACGCTCGAACGTTTCCGCCTCGTAGAGCCGGCCCGCTGTTGCCACCTCGAACGCGCGCGTGCGTCCTGCTCTTGCGGCCACGCGCTGCACGCCGCCGGCCAACGGGGGAATCGCGATCGACGCTTCCATGAAGCCGATCTTGGTGCCCGCCGCTGCCCACAGATGATCGAATGCAAGCACAAGCTCGAGGCCACCCGAGGAGCACACGCCATGAACCGCGGCGACCGTTGGCACGGGCAGTGACTCGATTGCGCCGATCAATTCGACATAGCCCCGCAGCACTGCCGGCAGCTCCGCTGCGGGCAGGTCCACGAAAAGGTCCTTCACGTCGGCGCCGTACGAAAAGACGGGCCCATCTGCCTTCAGCAGGACGGCGCGTACACCGGGCTGCCGGATGTGCTGCAGCGCTTGTTGCAGTCCCGACAGAACCGCGCGGTTCAGCCGGTTGAAGTCCGGGTTGGCCAGCGTCACAACAGCGAGATCCTGCTTGCGCTCGAAGCGCACGTGTTGCGTCGGCGACATCGCAACTCTCCAAACGGGCGGCCGCGAAGACGGGCAGCCGCTCGTCCTATTTCCGGACCAGCGGGATCTGGAGATTGGTTGGCCGGTTCTCGTCCTTGTCGAAACCACGGCCGTCGACGTTGCGGGCACCCCAGAAGAGGATGTCGTGCGCCACGTAGACGAGGTCGTACTCCATGAAGTTCTTGGCTTCCACAAGGCCGAACGGCACGAACGTCTTGCCGAAGATGCTCTGCGTTCCGTTGACCTCCCACTTGGCGTAGCCATCCGTCGCGACCTTGTTCAGGACGTCGGCAAAGCCCTGGAGCAGGGGAGTCACCTCGTAGGCCTCGTCGGCGACGAAGTCGACCTTCTGTGCGCCGGGTGCGATCGGATGCTCGCCGCGCCAGAACATGTGGCCCTTGATGAGAATCCGCGCCAGCGGCACTTTGCCGTACGGGTCCGCCGAGTTGACGATGGTCAGTTGGAACTGGTCGCCGGCGAGATACTTGAAGTCGCGCTTCAAATAGAACGGCTTCAACGTGCCGTCGGGATTCTTGGCCGCACTCGGTCGGACCTCGGGCGCGATGCTGGTCCAATCACCGACCAGCGCTTGCTTGATCTGATCCACGTTCATGCGTTCTCCCTTTTCAGGCTTGGTGGAAATCGAAGTGCACGCCGCGAGGGCCATGGCAAGAAACGGAACCAGGGTTAAAACGCGCATTCGCATCATCGAAGTTCCTTTTTGCCAACAAATCGGCTTCTCGAAAGCGAGGTGCGGGAGGTTCTGCACCAGCGCGATGTTCAGCGTTGCCCACTCGAGTGGAACTGGCTTTGCGGAACTCGAACTGCTCCGCTTCAAGGGGCTCGCAGGACTCCCACGTTGCGCCCATGGCTCTCCGGTCGAGTGACGGATTCGAATGGAACTGTGGCAGTTGCCATGTTCGCTCGCCATTTGGGAAGTTCGGGTCGCAGGGGCGACGCTCTATGGTAGGAACGTGCCGTCTTTCTCTCGCCGACCTGCATCTCGAGTGACTGCACGCTAACGCGACACGTTCTTGGCTCTTGCTGAATTCGTGTGGCAGCTGCCATAAAAGAGGTGGCGATCGCCAGCGACGCGTGGAGGTCGCGACACAGAATCGCGCGAATCTTCGCTGGCGAGCACCGGAACGACGGTGTCGAGGAGGAAGTTGAGGAGACCTCTTAATGCGCAGTGCAACTATGACTACTAAGCGGTGCTCCTGGGCCAGCGTGGGTGGTCCGCTGCTGCTCCAATATCACGATCGCGAATGGGGTGTCCCCGTTCATAGTGACCGCAAACATTTCGAGGTCCTCGTGCTTTCAGGCGCACAGGCCGGATTGAGCTGGTCGATCGTGCTGAAAAAGCGGGAAGGTTATCGCCGCGCGTTCGACAAATTTGATCCGGAGAAAGTCGCGCGCTACTCCGAGAAACAAATTCAGAACCTTACTTCTGATCCGGAGATCATTCGCAACCGGATGAAGATCGAAGCCGCGGTGCGCAACGCGCGCGCATTTCTCGAGGTCCAGGAGGAGTTCGGGAGTTTCGATTCCTATTGCTGGCGATTTGTCGAGGGACGTCCCAAGCTCAATCGATGGAAGACGATGCGGCAGATTCCTGCGACTTCGCCTGAGTCTGATGCACTCAGCAAGGACCTCAAGGGTCGAGGATTCAGTTTCGTTGGTTCGACGATCGTCTATGCGTACATGCAAGTGGTTGGCATGGTGAACGACCACCTCGTCGATTGCTTCCGCTATCGAGAGGTCCAGCAGCATCGAAACACTGGATCAACTTCGCGAGCACGAGCGCGATGATCTTCGCCGTTGTGCGATTAATAGCATTCGCCTCCTTGCGTGGTTCAAGGGACTTTGAAGGGACTCGCACTGTGCAAGACGGTGCAGCTCGGTCGCGCAGCTGCTCGTCGCCGCCGTGACGGCAAGCAGTCCCAATGTCAGCCGTGTCATCCCTTGACGGCTTGCTGCGCCTGCAGCGCCTTTTTCACTCCCCTGGCGAGATCGGCTGCCTTGCCCTTGCCCCAGTAGTGAAGGAAGACCAGGCGCGGCGTCTCGTGCGTCATGTGCTGGTGGATCGCGACGATATTGATGCTTGCGCTACGCATGGCTTTCAGTACCGGCTGCAACTCGTCCTCGGTCATCACGAAATCGCCGTCGACGACCGCTTGTTCGTCGGTGCCCGCGAATGCCGCCCAGGTGTTGACGCCCATCTCGTTGCCCATCGTTGCGCCGTGCATCTTCACGTTGCGTCCGATGCTGATCTTCACCATGCCGTCTTTGGCCTGACCCTTGGTGCCAAGAATCTCCTCGATCGGTGCGGCGGTGATATTGCTCGGTGACGCGATATCACCGACGAAGTTTGCGGTCGGCGTCGGCTGCGCGGCACGCACTTGAGCGACACTGTCGTAAACAGCCTTGACGCTGCGTGCCAGCTTGGGCGCATCTCCCATGCCGGCGATGTGCATGAAGAACACCTTCGGTTGATCGAAGAAGAAGTGGTTATGCAGTGCGGTCACTTCGAGACCGGCATCGAGTGCGGCGCTCAGAGCAGGATTGACCTCGTCTTCGAACAAGACCGTGTCGCCCATCACCATCGCAGACTTTCCCAATGGGGTGAAGGCGGCCCACGAGGTAATGCCCATGAACGGCGGCAGCGACCAGCGATCCACGTTGAGCTTCACATCATCGCGCGGCTTGCTGACCCTCAACACATTCTCGGTCTTGTTGTAGCTGCCTTTCAGGCCCATGACGGATTCGATGGCTTGAGTGTCGAGTGTCGCTTCAGCGGCATGAACGGAAGGCAACAGAACCGTTGCCATGACGAATGCGATCGATGATGAACGCAACATGAGAGCTCCCTCGAGTTGAAACCCTGATCGGTGCACACGGCGCAGCGGTTTGCTCGCCATATCGTAGGAGCCCGCAAATGTGCACCAGATGAACGCGTTGCCCGCGATCGCGCGATGGGCGCGTTATGAATTCCGGCATCGCCTAGTGGTCATCTCGATGCAACCGCGGGGGCGGCCGCTACTCTCTATGTCAATGAGACCCTACCTTCTCTGGCTTCTTGCAGGCGCGTTGCTTGCGCGCGTGGCCTCGGCTTTTGCTGGCACCCTCGAACTCGTTCAGACCATTCCACTCGTAGCGAGCGGACGAATTGACCACTTGTCGATCGACGCGCGCAGCAACCGGCTCTTTGTGGCCGCGCTTGGCAATCATTCACTCGAGGTGGTGAACCTCGCCACCGGGGCGGTTCGCAGCATTGGTGATCTGGGCAAACCGCAGGGCGTCGCCTACTCGGCGTCGCTCAATCATTTGTTCGTCGCCGATGGCGATCGCGCGGTGGTTGCAACTCTCGATTCCGAGACGCTCGCCGCGATCTCGCGTACTGAAGGACTGGCCGATGCCGACAACCTTCGCTACGACCCGGTCGCCGAACGCGTCTATGTGGGCTATGGAGAAGGCGGCATTCGTGTCCTCGATGCGAAGACCGGCGCCAGCGTCGCCGACATCAAGTTGCCGGCGCACCCGGAGGGGTTCGCGATTGGGCGTGATGGCAAGCGGCTGTTCGCGAACGTTCCGGATGCCGGCGCGATTGTGGTCCTCGACACGGAACGCAAAGAGATCGTGCAACGCTGGAGCATGCAGGAGGCGAAGGCAAACTTTCCGCTGGCGCTTGACGAAACCGACCGGCGCGTTTTCGTAGGAGCCCGCAGACCGCCGACTGTTCTCGTATACGACATGGACACCGGGCGTCGCGCCGCGTCGTTACCCATTGGCGGTGACGTTGATGACATTTTCTTCGACCGCGAAAGCGGTCGACTGTTTGCCATCTGTGGCGAAGGATTTATCGACGTGATCCAGAAACTGGATCCCGATCACTATCGCGCGGAAGCGCGCATTGCCACGCGCTCGGGCGCACGGACCGGCCTCTACGTGCCGGAGCAGCGACGCCTTTATGTCGCGGTCCCGCGTCATCTAGGCAAGAGCGCAGAGGTGCGGGCCTATGCGTGGTCAGGCGAAGCGACAGGGCGTTGACGCGCTGATTCCTCAGGTGCGGGAACGCGTCGAAACATCGCAAGCAACAGCAAGTCGTAGACGATCTTGGTCGCGCCGGCTGCAATCAGTGGCCAGCCGAAGGGCGACACCGCGAGCATGTATCCGGCAAGAAACGGGCTCGCCGTCGCCGCGAGGCTTCGCGGAACCGACGTCAGGGTGGCGGCCGCAGGCCGCTCGCTCGGCTCGACAATGGCCATGACGTACGAACTGCGCGTGGGCACATCCATCTGTGAGAGCGCGCTGCGCACGAACAGCAGTGCAATCACGTACTGAAGCTCCGGCATGAACGGAATCGCAATCAAACACAGGCTCGACGGCAGATGCGTGAAGACCATCGTGTTGACCAGGCCGATGCGTTTGGCGATGCGCACAGCGACAAGGTACGAAAGCGCAGTGAGGAGCCCGGTCCAGAAAAAAATCGTTCCCGCGGTTGTCACCGAAAGTCCGAAACGTTGAAACAGCCAGAGCGCGATCATCGACTGCACGACAAAGCCGCCGCCGAATGCATCGAGGCTGAACAGTGCCGCGAGAGCGTAGACACGCCGGCGTGATTTCTCCAGCGGCGCGTTCCGCGTCCTCGATTCCGTTGTGCCTGCCGGCAGCCCGCGATAGATGGCGGCCGTGATGAGGCCCAGTACCGCGTAGGCGACGAACATTAGTTGCAATGAACCCAGCTGCGAGACACCGAAGGCGGTCGCAAGCAAGGCAGGAACGCCCGCGGCCAGCGAGCCCATTGCGGCAAGCAACGCACCGACGAGGCTGTAGCGGGCGAAAGCCGCCGTGCGTTCGCGATCAGTGACCGAACGCGACAGTGCGGCATGCTCCAGCGGCAGAAAGACACTTACGTCGCCGCTCGAAGGGTTCAACGTGCCGACGATCGCGATCAGCAGCAGCGGCCAAAACTCGGTGCATGCGGCAAAACCGAGCCCGGTGAACGTCATCAGCACCGTTGCGGCAAGCAGCACGCTGCGGTAGTGGAATCGATGCGCCTGCAGGCCCACCACGAGCGTGAGCAAGCCTGAGCCAAGCAGCGTCGCGGTCGCGATGACACCCACTTCCAGTGGACCGTAGCCGAGCCCAAGCAAATACAGCGGCAACAGCAGACTGACGTAGCCATCGGCGAAGGCGCGCAGGCCGCGCGCGATCAGAATGCGGTTGATGGCGCTCGGTCCCACGCGGTTCCGTTCTCGACTAAGACGCCGAGAGAGCCGTCACTGCTGTATCACGCTGATGGCGCTCGCTGCGAGCCTTGGGTAGGAAGCCTCACCTTCCCTCCAATCGCTTTCCAGGCGAAGTGGCCACCTTTCATGTAGCGGGCGTCGAATCCCGCCTCGCGCAGCGTCCTGGCCGTCTGGCACCCGACGTGAAAGCCGTAGACGCAAAACGTCACCACGGGCACGTCTTTCTGCAACTCGCCAATCCACTCGTCGACGCGTTCCGGATCGCGCCAGGCCGCTGCCTCCATCATGTCCTGGGTCTTGCTGAAGTAGTGTCTGGGGCGCGCATCAACAATCTGCACCGGCGCACCCGAATCGAGCATCGCCTTCACCTCTTCTACCGTCACAGACGGCACGTCGCCGAACTCCTTCTGTTCAAGGGCTCTTGGCGGCGCCACCTTGACCGCATCTTCATACCGCGCCTGCACAGCGCTCCAATCGATGTTGCGCATGAAGGCATCGACGTACGCGGTCGTGTTCGCCCCGAACTCCAGGTGATACGCGTGCTCGTACATGTCGAGCGCCAGTAGCGGGATTCCACCAGCAAGACTCTGTCCGTGGTCGGAGGCGCTCTGGTTGATGAGTTGACGATGGCGCGGCAAATAGCTCAGCAAGACCCAACCCGAGCCGCCCGCCAACGCGCTCGCTATCGCGACGAATTCGCTGCGCCAGCGATCGATCGACCCGAAATCGCGCGTGACTGCCTCGGCCATGACATCGGTCAATTTTCTTCCGTCTCCGCCCAGACTTGCGAAATACAGCTCATGCAGGAGCGCGGAGTTGAGCGCCGCGAGTTGGTCGCGCTTCAAGCTGTTGACCACTCGAGCAGGCGCGGCGCGGAAGTCGAGTGACTCGAGTTCGTTGGTGATGTCATTCAGGCGCGTCAACGCGTCGCCGTAGTTGTGTTCGTAGTGACCCTCGACAAGCCGCTGCGAGATTCCGTTCAATGTCCAGGGCCGGCAGTAGATCGGCGCAAGTTGGTGCTGCATGGTGAGCCTCCTGAAGGAAGCGGGGCGCGCTTCGCGTTGCCTCCGGGTCTCGGAGGCGTGAAAGGATCGAATCGGTATGTTGTAGCGTACTCGACATAAGTGTAGTATTCGCTACATGTCTTCGTCAACCCCCGCAAACTGGCTTTTGCTGGTC
>Ga0137409_10007917_pt1 | contig 10883 bp, 8 predicted proteins | sample CZODoug1_16funga_FD_122059 | JGI IMG/M metagenome (GOLD analysis project Ga0137409, IMG submission 122059) | Vadose zone soil fungal communities from Angelo Coast Range Reserve, California, USA - CZODoug1_16fungal (Hybrid Assembly) | ecosystem: Environmental > Terrestrial > Soil > Vadose zone... | reverse complement strand
CCCTTCAAGGGCGGCGGCGACGTCGCGGTGCAGCTGGTCGGCAAGCACGCCGACTCGACGGTCAACAACCCGATCGAGGCGGTGGCGCACTGGCGTGGCGGCAAGCTACGGCCGCTGTGCGTGTTCGACCAGAAGCCGATGCCCTACAACGCGAAGGTCACCGACACCATGTCGTGGGGCGACATCCCGACCTGCAAGTCGCAGGGCCTCGACGTCGACTACCTGATGCTGCGCGGCATCTTCATGGCCGGCGGCGTCAAGCCCGACCAGGTCGACTACTACGTGGACGTGCTGAAGAAGGTGCAGCAGACCCCGGAGTGGAAGCAGCTGATGGAGCAGGGCGCGTTCAACACCACCTCCCTCGAGGGCAAGGACTACGCGTCCTGGGTGGCCAAGGAAGAGCAGCGGCACGTCGAGCTGATGAAGGCCGCCGGCTTCCTGGCCGAGAAAAAGTAGCCGGCCGGCGATGAGCGCAGGGGGGGGGGGCAGGCCGGCGTTCGGGCAGAAGAGCGCGGAGATCGTCGTCGCCGCGCTCTTCCTGCTGCTGGGCGCGATCGTGGTGTACGACAGCGTGCGCCTGGGCGCGCGCTGGGGCTCGGACGGGCCGCAGGCGGGTTATTTCCCCTTCTACATCGCGCTCTTCGTCTGCGTTGCCTCGGCGGTGAACCTCGTCGTCGCCCTGGTCAAGAAGGGTGAGGACCGCGCCTTCGTCGAGGTGGGCCAGCTGAAGCTGGTCCTCTCGGTGCTGGTGCCGTCGTTCATCTACGTCGCGCTGATCGCCGCGATGGGCATCTACGTCGCTTCGGCGATCTTCGTCGCCTTCTTCATGCGCTGGCTGGGCAAGTACCCGTGGTGGAAGGTCGCCGCGGTCAGCATCGGCAACAGCGTCGCGTTCTTCCTCATCTTCGAGATGTGGTTCAAGGTACCGCTGCCCAAGGGGTGGTTCGAGCGCCTGCTGGGGCTGGACTAGGCCATGGACGAAATCCAGTCGCTGCTGCACGGCTTCGCCATCGCGCTGAGCTTCAAGAACCTGGCGCTGATGTTCGTCGGCATCATCCTCGGCGTGATCATCGGCGTGCTGCCGGGCCTCGGCGGCGCGAACGGCGTCGCCATCCTGCTGCCGCTCACCTTCTCGATGGCGCAGTCGCCGGGCGGCACCACCTCCGCGATCATCCTGCTGTCGTGCATCTACTGGGGCGCGCTGTTCGGCGGCGCCATCACCTCGATCCTGTTCAACATCCCCGGCGAGCCGTGGTCGGTGGCGACCACCTTCGACGGTTATCCGCTGGCGCAGCAGGGACGCGCCGGCAGCGCGCTCACCGCCGCGTTCACGTCGTCGTTCGTCGGCGCGCTGGTCGCGGTGATCGTCATCACCTTCCTCTCGCCGATCGTCGCCAGCTTCGCGCTCGAATTCGGGCCGCCCGAGTTCTTTGCGGTCTACCTGCTCACCTTCTGCGCCTTCGTCGGCATGAGCAAGGAGCCGCCGTTCAAGACCATCGCCTCGATGATGCTCGGCTTCGCGCTCGCCGCGGTCGGCACCGACCCGGTCACCGGCGCGTTGCGCCTCACCTTCGGCTCGACCGCGCTGCTCACCGGATTCGACTTCCTGGTGGCGGTGATCGGCCTGTTCGGCATCGGCGAGATCCTGCTGACGCTCGAGGAAGGACTCGCCTTCAAGGGCGCGTCGGCGAAGATCAACCTGCGCGTGGTGCTCGATACCTGGAAGGAGCTGCCGCGCTACTGGCTCACTTCGATCCGCTCTTCCGCGGTCGGCTGCTTCATGGGCATCGTCCCCGGCGGCGCGACGCCGGCTTCGTTCATGAGCTACGGCGTGGCGCGGCGCTTCTCGAAGGACGGCAACAAGTTCGGCACCGGCATGGTGGAAGGCGTGGTCGCTCCCGAGACCGCGGCGCACGCGGCCGGCACCTCGGCGCTGCTGCCGATGCTGACGCTCGGCGTGCCCGGCTCGCCCACCGCCGCGGTGCTGCTCGGCGGCCTGCTGATCTGGGGCCTGCAGCCCGGCCCGCTGCTGTTCGTCGAGCAGAAGGACTTCGTCTGGGGCCTGATCGCCTCGATGTACCTCGGCAACATCGCCGGCCTGATCGTGGTGCTCACCTGCGTGCCGCTGTTCGCCGCGATCCTGCGCATTCCGTTCTCGGTGATCGCGCCGATCATCATCGTCATCTGCGCGATCGGCTCCTACACGGTGCACAACTCGATGTTCGACGTCTGGATGATGCTGGTGTTCGGCGTCGCCGGCTACGCCTTCAAGAAGCTCGCCTACCCGCTCGCGCCGCTGGTGCTGGCGATCGTGCTCGGCGACCGCGCCGAGGCTTCGTTCCGGCAGGCGATGCTGGTGTCGCAGGGCGAGATGAGCGTGTTCTTCGAGAACAAGCTGGTGGGCGGCATGACGACGCTGGCGCTCATCCTGCTCACCTGGCCGCTGATCGCCTGGCTGATCGCCAAAGCCCGCGCGCGCTAGCGCAGGCGTTGCTTCAATCGCGATAGCGTTTCCGGGGTCAGGTTCAGGTACGCCGCGAGCTCTTTCTTCGGAATGCGGCCGACCAGCTCCGGGTGCTTGCGCTCGAAGCGCAGCACGCGTCCCGGCGCGTCGAGCAGGTGCAACGTGATCGTGTGCGCCATCACCTCCGACATCAGCTTCATCACCTCGTACTCGAAGCGCTCCTTGATCTCGGTGTGGCGATCGATGAACTCGGCCCAGGCCGCGAGCGGCAGCTCGGCGGTGCGGACCTTGGTCACGGCGACGATCGAGTAGGGGACCGGCGTGCGCAGGCGCCACGCCGCGTAGGAAGTGTCCATCTCGGTCTCGGCGGCGAAGCGCAGGATCATCTCCCGCCCCTCGGGATTGGAGACGACGCGCTTCAGCATGCCGTCGAGGATGAAGAACTGCTGCATCTGCTCGTCGCCCTGGCGCACCAGCGGCTCGCCCTTGCCGTAGTCCGCGATCGTCAGCAGGGGCTCGAGGTCCGACCATTGGCCGGCCGTCATCCGCCGCAGCATGTCGTTGCGCTTGAGCTGCAGGCGCAGGCTGTTGCGCTGCGGGTGGTTGGCGAGCGTGGAGGGCATAAAAGCCGTGGGATTTTAGACCCTTGACCTCAGTCAAGGCCGCCTTGGGCGAGGGGTTCTTACCATAGCGGTCCCTCACAGGAGGCAGGTCATGGGCACCGTCGAACCTCAAGTCGCAACCGGCGCGCAGGCACAACTGGCCGACGGCTTTCAGCTGGTCATCGATGCGCTGAAGCTGAACGGCCTCGACACCATCTACGGCCTGCCGGGCATTCCGATCACCGACCTGACGCGCCGCGCGCAGGCCGCTGGCCTGCGGGTGCTGTCGTTCCGCCACGAGCAGAACGCCGGCTACGCTGCGTCGATCGCCGGCTTCCTGACCCAGAAACCGGGCATCTGCCTGACCGTGTCGGCGCCCGGCTTCCTCAACGGCCTCAACGCGCTTGCCCACGCCACCGTCAACTGCTTCCCGATGATCCTCATCAGCGGCTCGAGCGAGCGCGAGATCGTCGACCTGCAGCAGGGCGACTACGAGGAGATGGACCAACTCGCGATCGCCAAGCCGGTCGCGAAGGCTGCGTTCCGCGTGCTGCACGCCGAGGACATCGGCGTCGGCATCGCGCGCGCCATCCGCGCCGCAGTCTCGGGCCGCCCGGGCGGCGTGTACCTCGACCTGCCGGCCAAGCTTTTCGCGCAGTCCATCGATGCCGCCGCCGGGCAGAGATCGCTGATCAAGGTCGTCGATGCGGCGCCGAAGCAGATTCCCGCACCCGACGCGGTCAAGCGCGTGATCGATCTGCTTCGTTCCGCCAAGAAACCCTTGATCGTCCTCGGCAAGGGCGCCGCGTATGCCCAAGCCGATGCGGACATCAAATCGCTGGTTGAAAAATCCGGCATTCCCTACCTGCCGATGTCGATGGCCAAGGGCCTGCTGCCCGACACGCACGAGCTGTGCGCGTCCGCGGCGCGCTCCTTCGTGCTCCCCGGCGCCGACGTGGTGATGCTGATCGGCGCGCGCCTCAACTGGCTGCTCTCGCACGGCAAGGGCAAGACCTGGGGCGGCAAGGACCACAAGGACTGGGGCGGCCAGAAGTTCATCCAGATCGACATCTCGCCGCAGGAAGCCGACAGCAACGTGCGCATCGACGCGCCGCTGGTCGGGGATATCGGATCCTGTGTCTCCGCTCTCCTGAATGAAATGAAATCCGGTTGGCCGAAGCCGCCGGCGGAGTGGACGAACGCTGTCAGCGAGAAGAAGACCGGCAACGTCGCCAAGATGGCGGAGACGCTGGCGAAGAATCCGTCGCCGATGAATTTCCACAGCGCGCTCAACGTGGTGCGCGACATCGTCAAGGCCAACCCGGATGCGATGCTGGTCAACGAGGGCGCCAACGCGCTCGACTTCACGCGCAGCATCGTCGACATGTACCAGCCGAGAAAAAGGATTGACGTCGGCACCTGGGGAATCATGGGCGTCGGCATGGGCTACTGCGTCGCCGCCGCGGTCGTCACCAAGCAGCAGGTGATCGCCATCGAGGGCGACAGCGCGTTCGGCTTCTCCGGCATGGAAGTCGAGACCCTCTGCCGGTATGGACTGCCGGTCTGCATCGTCATCATGAACAACAACGGCGTCTACAAGGGCACCGACGTCGATCCCACGGGCAAGGACCCGGCGCCGACCGTGTTCGTGAAGGGCGCCCGCTACGACAAGCTGATGGAGGCGTTCGGCGGCGTGGGCGTGAACGCCACCACGCCGGCCGAGCTGCGGCAGGCGATGGAAGAAGCGATCCGCTCGAAGCAGCCGACCCTCATCAACGCCGTGATCGACGAGACCGCCGGCACCGAAAGCGGCCGCATCACCAGCCTGAATCCGACTGCGGGGAAGAAAAAGTAATGGAAGCGCTCAAAGGCGTCCGAATTCTGGACATGACCCACGTGCAGGCGGGCCCGACCTGCTCGCAGCTCCTCGCCTGGATGGGCGCGGACGTCATCAAGTTCGAGAACCCGCAAGGCGACGCGACGCGCGGCCAGCTGCGCGACGTGCCGAACGCCGACTCGCTCTACTTCACGATGCTCAACTGCAACAAGCGCTCGATCACCGTCAACATGAAGAGCGCCGAGGGCAAGCAGGTGTTCGTCGACCTGCTGAAGAAGTGCGACATCGTCATGGAGAACTTCGGCCCGGGCGTGCTCGACCGCTTCGGCTTCACCTGGGAGAAGATCCACGAGCTCAACCCGAAGATCGTGATGGGTTCGATCAAGGGCTTCGGCTCGTCCGGGCCCTACGCGGACTTCAAGGCCTACGAGAACGTCGCGCAGGCCATGGGCGGCGCGATGAGCACCACCGGCGTGCCCGACGGCCCGCCCTTTGTCACCGGCGCGCAGATCGGCGATTCGGGCACCGGACTGCATCTCGCGATCGGGCTGCTCGCCGCGCTCAGGCAGGCGGATCGCACTGGGCAAGGCCAATACGTCGAAGTGGCGATGATGGACGGTGTGATGAACCTGTGTCGCGTCAAGTTCCGCGATCATCAACGCCTCGCGCGCCAGTCGCTCGCCGAATACTCCGTGCCCACCTATCAGGGCATGGGCGAGGTGCCGCGCGCAGGCAATGACTCGGGCGGCGGCCAGCTCGGCAACGCGGTCCACTGCAAGCCCCACGGCGCGAACGACTGGCTCTACGTCGTGGTGCAGGAGGCGGTGTGGGAAAATCTCGCGAAGCGCATCGGCCCGGAGGTCGGCGTGCCCGAGCTCGCGACCGACCCGCGCGTCGCCAGCATCGGCGAGCGCCGCAAGAACCAGCAGCTCGTCTGGACGCTCATCAACAAGTTCGCCGAGAAGCACACCAAGCGCGAGCTGATGGCGATCCTCAATCCGCTCGACGTCCCTTGCGGGCCGATCATGAGCACCGAGGACCTTGCCACCGACGAGCACGTGCGCGGGCGCGACATGTGGGTCGAGCTCGACCACCCCAAGCGCGGCAAGTGGTACAACGTGGGCATGCCGATCAAGCTCTCGGCTTCGCCCGCGGTGATCACGCGCTCGCCGATGCTCGGCGAGCACACCGACGAAGTTTTGAGGGAAGTTCTCGGTTACGACGAATCGAAAGTCGCGAGCCTCAAGCAAGCGGGCGCCTTCTCCGTGCCTCCGAAGAAGGCGGCGTAATGAAGATCGCGATCGTAGGACAACAGGACTTCGGGAAGGCGGTTCTCGAGGCCTTTCTTGCGCGCGGCGACGAGGTCGCGGGTGTGTTCTGCGCCCCGGAGAAGGAGGGCGCCAAGCCCGATGTGCTCAAGACTACGGCCCAGGAGAAGGGCATCAAGGTCTTCCAGTTTTCGTCGCTGAAAAGCGCCGAGGCCGCTGCGGCGATGAGGGGCCTCAATGCCGAGATCGGTATCATGGCCTTTGTGTTGCAGTTTGCGCCGCAGGAGTTCGTGAAGATTCCGAAGCGCGGAACGATTCAATACCATCCTTCGCTGTTGCCGAAGTACCGCGGTCCTTCGTCCATCAACTGGCCCATCATGCGCGGCGACACCCGGACTGGGCTCACGATCTTCCGGCCGAACGACGGGCTCGACGAAGGTCCGGTCATCCTCCAAAAGGAGACGCCGATCAGCGCTGACGATACGCTGGGGAGCGTTTATTTCGACCGGCTTTTCCCCATGGGGGTGAAGGCGATGCTCGAAGCGGCCGACCTCGTGGTGGCGGGCAAGCACCGCGAAACGGTGCAGGACGAAGCCCTCGCGAGCTACGAGGGCTGGTGTCGCGCCGCCGAAGCTAAGATCAACTGGGCGAACCATGTCGGCTTCATCTACAACATGATACGCGGCTGCAATCCCGCCCCGGGAGCGTGGACCACGCTGAACGGCAAGAAAGTCCAGATCTTCGACAGCCGCAAGCATCTTGTCCGCACTTTCGGCGCGGTGAAGGGCAAGATCGGCGAGATCTCGGAAATCGGTCCGCAGAGCTTCTTCGTGACTGCCCAAGGCGGGCGAATCGAGGTGCTCAAGGCCAAGCACGAAGAAGGCAAGAAGGTTTCCTCCTCGGAATTCGTAGCCCAGAACAGCCTGGCCGTGGGCTCTCTGCTCGGCAGCTAGCTAGCCCGGGCGGTCCCTTGGCGGGCCGCCCTCGGTCGAACGCCGGATCGAAGGGGGTAGCGTGACCCCTCGACGACCTTCAACTGGATTTGACGGGTCCAACATTCACTGTAAGAATGCCGCCCAGGATTCTGTTTATTCAGCAACTTACTGCATCTAGGGAAGGCGCTGGCGCCGACCCCGGGGTCGACGTCCGGCCGGAGCGGAGAAACAGGGTGGCGTAAAATGCGAATGCAAGACGGGGGCAGATCCCTCGCTAAACAACAATAAAAACAAGCGGGAGAGGCGATGACCAAAGCGGGCTTCTGGAAAAAGGACTGGTTCCTCGGTCTGGTGGTGTCGCTCGTGCTCTTGTTCGCGGGGGGCTCGCAGCTGATTCAGGGCCTGGAGCGCGCCGCCTATGACTGGGGGGTCAACGCCTCGTCGCGGACGCCGTCCGACAAGGTCGCGATCATCGCGATCGACAAGCAGAGCATCGATAACATCGGCCGCTGGCCCTGGTCGCGCGAGATTCACGCGAAGATGATCGAGCGGCTCGCGAGCGCGAAGGCGAAGGTCATCGGCTACACGGTGTTTTTCTCGGAGCCGCAGATCGATCCGGGGCTCGCTTATGTCAACCGCCTTCTGGAGACTTACCACCGGATCGTCCCGGCAGGCACGGACGCGAGTGCGCCGCCGCGCGGGGTGTCGCCGGACGTCCTCGAGATGGGCGCGACCTTGCAGGAAGCGGAAGCGGCACTCAACACCGACCGGAAACTAGCGGACAGCTTCGCTAAAGCGGGCAACGTGGTTCTGCCGTTGCTGTTTACTCGCGGCGAACCGCGCGGCAAACCCGACAAACCCCTTCCGGAGTTCGTTCGCAAGAACGCTCTTGCGATCCAGGGAATCAGCGACGATAGGCCGCTGTCGACCAGCGGTGTGGAAATCCCGGTCGTCGACAGCCTCGGCACCGCCGCAGCGGCGGTAGGCCATCTGAATTCGGTACCCGATGTGGACGGAGCAATCCGCACCGAAGCGCTGGCGATCACCTACTACGACGAGTTTTACCCGTCCTTGGCTGCGATGCTGGTCGCGAAGAGCCTGAACTTGACGGCCAAGGATATCAAGATCCGCCCCGGCGAAGCGCTGCAGATCGGCAACTTCAGAGTGAGCGCCGATCCTACCATCCAGATGTTTACCTACTTCTACAAGGACCGCGACGGCAGACCGGCGATCCAGGAGGATTCCTTCTACGACGTTGCGACCGGCAAGATTCCTGCGGAGAAGTACCGCGACAAGATCGTGCTCATCGGACCGACCGCGGCCGGGGTCGGCAGCATATTCGTGACGCCGGTGTCTCCGGCGACGCCGTCCGTCGAGCTTCTCGCGCACACGGTTTCTTCGCTCCTGCAGGGGCATTTCTTCGTCGCGCCGACCTGGGGCTGGATCGTCGAAAGGGTGGTCTTTCTCCTGGTCGCGGCGTATCTGATCGCCCTGCTCCCGCGCCTCTCGGCAGGGCTGGGGGCAGGCGTCACCGCCGGCGTGGTTGCGGTGCTGCTCGGCACCCACTTCGTCCTGATGACCGGCCAGGGGATGTGGCTGCAGTTCATGTTGCCGCTGACTCTGCTTGTCGTGGGACACGTGCTGCTCGTTACCAAGCGCTTCATGGTTACGGAGCGCGGCAAGGAAGTCTCGGACGCGCAATCCGCCGCGAACGCGCGCATGCTCGGCCTGGCGTTCCAGGGCCAGGGCCAGCTCGACATGGCCTTCGACTACTTCCGCAAGGTGCCCCTCGACGACACCGTCATGGACAACCTCTACAACCTCGCGCTGGATTTCGAGCGCAAGCGGCAGTTCAACAAGGCCGAGTCGGTGTTTGGCTACATGGCCGGCCACAACCCGAAGTTCCGGGACCTCGAGGCGAAGCTCTCGCGCGCCAAGCAGATGTCGGAGACGGTCATTCTCGGCGGGACGCAGAGCCATCCGGGCGGGACAATGGCGCTCGGCGGCGGGACCGAGAAACCGATGCTCGGGCGCTATCAAGTGGAAAAGGAGCTCGGCAAGGGCGCGATGGGCGTCGTGTATCTGGGCAAGGACCCGAAAATCGGCCGTGTGGTGGCGATCAAGACCATGGCGCTTTCGCAGGAATTCGAAGCGGACGAGCTCGCCGAGGTCAAGGAGCGGTTTTTCCGCGAAGCCGAAACGGCAGGGCGCCTGAGCCACCCGAATATCGTGACCATTTTCGACGCGGGCGAGGAGCACGACCTGTGCTACATCGCTATGGAGCTGTTGAAAGGCAAGGACCTCATCCCTTACACCAAGGCCGGCAGCACGCTGCCGTTGGAGAAAGTCGTCTCGGTTGTAGCGAGGGTGGCCGACGCGCTCGGGTATGCCCACAAGCACAGCGTGGTTCACCGGGACGTCAAGCCTGCGAACGTCATGTACGAGCTGGAAAGCGATGTAGTCAAGGTGACCGATTTCGGCATCGCCAGGATCACCGACTCCTCCAAGACCAAGACGGGCATGGTGCTGGGGACGCCGTCCTACATGTCGCCCGAACAACTCCAAGGGAAGAAAATCGACGGCCGTAGCGACTTGTTCTCCCTGGCGGTGAGCTTGTATCAGCTTTCCTGCGGGAAACTTCCTTTCGAAGGCGACTCGATGGCGCAACTCATGTACAAGATCGCGAACGAGAACGCGCCGGACATCCTGCAGCACAACGCCTCTCTTCCTCCGAGATTCGTTGCTTTTCTCGACAAGGCCATGTCGAAAGAAGCCGACCAGCGCCACCAGACCGGAGAAGAATTCGCATTCGAATTGCGGGCCGTCTTCGGCGGTGCGGGTGCCTCGACGGCCGGCACCGGGGTCGACATCAGCCTCTGAGATCCGAATTGACCACCGTAACCTTGTTAGGGGCGCTGGAGATCGCGAGTTGCACCGATCCGGGAATGGTGCGGGCCCATAACGAGGATTCAATCGCCTCCGACGGGGCAAAGGGTCTCGTGGTGCTGGCGGACGGCATGGGGGGCTACAACGCGGGCGAGGTGGCGAGCGGTATGGCGACGACGGTGATCATTACCGAGTTGCAGCAGTTACTGGAAAAAAGATCCCCGTACGAAACCGACGCAACCAGCGGACAGGTGATTGCGCACCAGTTGCTGCACGAACAGATCGCCAAGGCGAACACCTCGATCTATCAGGCGGCGCAGAGCCAACCTCAGTATGCCGGCATGGGAACGACCCTGGTGGTAGCCTTGTTCTACGACAACAAGATGACCGTTGCGCACATCGGTGATTCGCGCTTGTACCGGATGCGGGGCGACGAGCTGAAGCAGATCACCAAGGATCACTCGCTCCTTCAGGAGCAGATCGACAGCGGCGTGATCACGCCTCAGCAGGCCAAGCAGTCACAGAACAAGAACCTCGTTACGCGCGCGCTCGGCATCGACCCCACTGTCGAGCCCGAAATCCACGATCACGACACTCTGCCGGGAGATATCTATCTGCTCTGTTCGGACGGCCTTTGTGATATGGTGGGCGACGAAGATATCGGCTTGGCGCTGCATACACTGAGCTCCAACCTGAAGCTGTGTGCGCAGCATCTAGTGCAGACGGCAAACGACAACGGGGGCCGGGACAATATTTCGGTAATACTCGTCCGGGTGCTGCGGGATTTTTCCGCACCGCGCAGCATCATGGGCAAGATGATGAGCTGGTTTAGATAGTTGAGCAGAGGGATACTGCTATGGCGAAGCTGATATTGAGCATGGACGGCCTGGT
>Ga0137409_10007916_pt1 | contig 10884 bp, 9 predicted proteins | sample CZODoug1_16funga_FD_122059 | JGI IMG/M metagenome (GOLD analysis project Ga0137409, IMG submission 122059) | Vadose zone soil fungal communities from Angelo Coast Range Reserve, California, USA - CZODoug1_16fungal (Hybrid Assembly) | ecosystem: Environmental > Terrestrial > Soil > Vadose zone... | reverse complement strand
TATTTTGCCGGCGAGGCCATGACGCTGGCCGACCTGCTTCTTGCGCCCCAGCTCGACTTTCTCGCCCAGACGCCGGAATGGGCTCCATTGTCCGCGGGAAATCGAGACCTCGTCGATTGGCTCGACAGGATGAACGCTCGTTCGAGTCTCAAAGCCACGACATGGGAGCGGGTGGCCGATATGGCAAAAGCCGCGTGATCGCGTCGCACGGCGCGAGTTTACCGCTCTCAGAAATCATGGCCGGGCTTGTCCCGGCCATCTACGTCTTTCACGAAGGCCGGCAAAAAGACGCGGATGCCCGCGATTCGATCAGACCTGAACTGACAAAAATTTTTCCAACTGCAATGTCGAAATGCCATCTGCCGGGCCGTTACTGGGACGAGTGCAACGAATTGCACTCACAAAGCCAGGAGATCGCCATGAACTACACGCTTCTGATCTATGAAAACGCCGCCGGCTTTGACCTGCGCAACACGCCCGACGCCGCAGCGCGACAGGCTTATTGGGGCGGCTTTATGGCCTATACCAAGGCGCTCCAGGACGCCGGCGTGATGGTCGGCGGCGGCTTGCAACCTACCGCCACTGCAACGACGCTGCGGATGCGTAACGGCAAACGTCACGTGCAGGACGGCCCCTATGCCGACACCAAGGAGCAACTCGGCGGCTACTACCTCATCAACGTGCCGGACCTTGACACTGCGCTGGAATGGGCGGCACGCATCCCGGCCGCGCCCGGGAGCGTGATCGAGGTCCGGCCGAACCTGGTGCCTCCGGGCTGAGCCCAGCCGCACAAGTCGAAGGAGGCTGCCCCATGGACGTGCGCACGACAATCGACCAGGTGGTGCGCGCCAGCTACGGGCGGCTGGTGGCCTTCCTCGCGGCGCGCTCCCGCGATGTCGCAGGGGCCGAGGATGCGCTCGCAGAGGCGTTCCAGGCCGCCCTCGTCACCTGGCCGAGAACCGGCGTGCCGGAGAAACCGGAGGCCTGGTTGCTGGTGACGGCGCGGCGCCGTCTGATCGACGCTGCCCGTCATGCCCGCGTCCATGCCGCAGCTGCGCCGAGCCTGCTTGCCGCGGCTGCGGAGGCGCAGGAGATGACCGAAGGCGAGCTTGAGTTTCCCGACGAACGGCTGAAGCTTTTGTTTGTCTGCGCCCACCCGGCGATCGATCCAAACGTGCACACGCCGCTGATGTTGCAGACCGTGCTTGGGCTCGATGCAGCGCGCATCGCGGCTGCCTTCCTGGTGCAACCTTCGGCGATGGGTCAGCGGCTGACCCGCGCGAAGGCAAAGATTCGCGACGCGCGCGTGGCCTTCGAGCTGCCTTGCGCCGCGGAGCTGCCGCAGCGGCTCGACGCCGTGCTCGGAGCGATCTACGCCGCCTACGGCACAGGCTGGGAGGACGTCAAGGGTGCCGATCGACGCCGTGACTCGCTCGCGGCGGAGGCCATCGCGCTCGGCCGGCTGCTTTTGCGAATGATGCCGCACGAGCCCGAGGTGAAGGGATTGTTGGCGCTGATGCTTCACTGCGCAGCACGTTGCGCCGCGCGACGCTCGGCAAACGGCCAGTATCTGCCGCTGACAGAACAGGACACCACGCTGTGGTCGCGGCCGCTGATCGACGAGGCCGAACAGTTGCTGTGGGCGGCGGAGCGCGCCGGTCGCATCGGTCGCTATCAGCTCGAAGCAGCAATTCAATCGGCGCACGCAGGCCGCGCGCGAACCGGCCGCACTGACTGGGAGTCAATCGCATTGCTGTACGAAGGGCTTGTGAGTCACGCGCCCGGCATCGGTGCATTGGTGGGCCGCGCCGCCGCAGTCGCCGAGGCGCGCGACGCCGCAACAGCCTGGTCGTTGCTTCAGATGATCCCGGCCGAGGCCGTGGCGAGCTATCAACCCTACTGGGCGCTGGCGGCCCACCTTCTCAAGCGCCTGGGACAGACGACGCAATCCGCGGACGCCTATCGCCGCGCCATCGGCTTGAGCGAGGATTCGGCGCTGCGCGCATTCCTCACCGCCCAGATGCCGGCGATGCCGTGAGCCTCGCCGTACCGGGTGGAACGAGGCGCCTCGGCACGGGTATTGGCAGCAGGCTCCCGGCGCTGCCCGCCGTTACGGCGCTTCGCCCTTTCAAGGCGCTCGCCACGCAAATCGACAGACAATCAAAACAAACCCAACTTGTCTCACAAAACTTGACACATTCACGCCAGGTGGCGTTTGCTAAGCGGGCCAGAGCAACGGATCCGAATCCGCAATCTAACTCAGGATCCGAACATTGAAATTGCGTATCAGGGAGACCCAAGATGCGAAGGCAGTCCCAAAGCTTGAGGGCGGGAATGTCGGTGGCTCTGGTACCGGCGGTGCTGTTGGCATTCAGCCTGGCTACGGGTCAGACCCAGACGCCGCATGTCCCTCGGATGCCAGACGGCAAGCCAAACTTCACTGGGGTGTGGCAGGCGGTCGGCACCGCCCACTGGGACATTCAGGACCATTCAGCTCAAGCGGGATCGTTCTATCAACTTGGCGCGATTGGCGCCATTCCTGGCGGGCGAAGCATCGTCGACGGGAATGAGATTCCATATCAGTCATGGGCGGCAGAAAAAAAGAAGGAGAACTTCGCCAACCGGCTGACGCTCGATCCGGAGATCAAATGTTATCTGCCGGGTGTGCCGCGCGCCACCTATCTCCCTTTTCCTTTTCAAATTATTCAGTCGCAGACGAATCTCGCGATTGTCTACGAATACAGAACTGCCAACCGACTGATTAATGTTGCCAAGCACCGAGCGCCCTCCGTCGACACTTGGATGGGCTGGTCGAACGGGCATTGGGAAGGTGACACGTTGGTTGTTGAGGTCACCGGGTTAAACGGCCAATCGTGGTTCGATCGCGCCGGGAATTTTGCGAGCGAGAACGTGCGCATTGTGGAGCGTTACGCGTTCGCCGATCCGGATCACCTCAATTACGAAGCCACCATCGACGATAAAACGGTCTTTACGCGCCCCTGGAAAATCAGTCTGCCTCTTTATCGGCGTAAGGAAATGAATGCACAACTGACGGAATTCAAATGCGTCGAGTTCACAGAAGAAATGCTCTATGGGCATCTGCGTAAGCAGGCGGACAAGTAAAGGAGATGATATGAGCTCTCGATCTCTAACATCGGCGTTGGTCGTCGCAATCGCACTCATATCAGGCGTCCTCGCCTCTGGCCAGACTCGGCCCTCGGCGCCTGCTGCCGCGACAGCGCCTGCCGCCAAAACCACGCCTACGGCCGAGACGTGGACACCGCCGAAGACGCCATGGGGTGACCCGGACCTGCAAGGCATATACACAAGCGATGACTACATGGACACGCCTCTTGAGCGGCCCACGGCGTTTGGAGAGCGGCTCTACTTTACGCAAGAGGAACTCGCCGAAACAGCGGCTAAATTAGCAAAGCAAGCCGAGGCAGACCTTCAGGGAACCCTTCAAAGGAATCCGGGCCTTGCCGTTTATGTCGTGGGGGAACCACGAGTTGGTTGGAGAGAGCGCTCCAGACGGCCCGCGCGGCAAACGTCGCTCATCGTGGATCCGCCGAACGGAAAAATGCCTCCATTGACGCCGGAAGGTCGAAAGAGACAGTCGCAGATCAGGCAAACGGCTATCAGTCCTCAGACACCTCCTGCATCGTGGAAGGACTTTGACTTCTACATCCGCTGCATCTCGCGCGGCCTGGCAGGCTCTATACTCCCCTCGAGCTACAGTAACGGGACGCAGATTGTGCAGGCGCCCGGATTCGTGACGATTCTCCACGAGAAGGTCCACGAGGCACGCATTATCCCACTGGACCAACGGCCCCATGTCGGAACGAGCATTCGCAGCTACATGGGAGACTCACGGGGCCATTGGGACGGCAACACCCTGGTCGTCGAGACGACGAATTTCTTAGATGGTACGACGAGCATCGGGAGAAACGGTGGCAATGCCGTAGCGACGAGCGATGCGCTTCGTCTCGTTGAACGCTTCACGCGCGTCAACCCTGACACGATGAACTATGAACTGAGCGTTGACGATCCGAGGATCTTCACCGCACCATGGAAGATTGCCTTTCCCATCACGCAGGAACCCGGGTACGAGCTTTTCGAGTACACGTGCCATGAGACGAATTACTCGATGACGAATATGCTCAGCGGGGCTCGCGCTCAAGAAAAGGCCGAACCGGCGAAACAAAAGTAGTTTCAGGCGAAAGATGACGCAACGTGAAAAAGACGGGGTTCCCATTGCGATCGGATCGCGATTTACGATGATTACGATCGGGATAGACGAGCTCGTTTTTTGCTGCAATGCTTTCGCGTCGTATCCCGGCTCACGCTGGAATTCGTCTAAAGGATCGTGAGCCGAATCCCTTTGCGTTGCGTGCGCCGGATGGTGTCCTCGGTGCCGCCCTTGCGATCGGGCGCGACTAAGGCGAACACCTCATCCGCCGCGTTTACGATTTGCTGATTCCTCGCGTGGTAGCGCCGCGTGATCTGGCCTTGAGTATGTGCGCCATCTCAAACGCATGGGGCAGACGGCGCAATCAGCCGATTAAATCCATAGCCACCGTCCGAGGGTTATGGGCTTCCGGGCTCGCCACCTTGCGGTGGCGCCCTGGAAGTGACTGACCCGATTTACGGACGTTGCCGCTGTAGTGAGCATCGGTCAGTTCCCCTTAAAGGCGCTGCCCGGCCCAGCAGCAGCTGAAAGCAGAAAACAGCGCGCGCGATGGCCAGGGCCGACCGATACGTCCGGCGGGTCGCCTCGCTCGCAAAGAGACTGCGTGTGTTTGCAGCGCGGCGCGAAGGCGCAGCCGGGCGGCAGGTTCTCCATGTCTGGCGGCGCGCCCGGGATCACCGGCAAGCGGGCACCCACTGATGAGGCCCGTCCGGTGCGGGATGCCAACAGGCCCGCCGTATAGGGGTGCGCCGGCGCGCGGATGACATCGCGGCATCCACCGGTCTCGACGATCCGCCCCGCATACATGACGGCGATCTGGTCGGCAATCTCGATGGCAACGCCGACGTCGTGGGTGACAAAGATCACCGCAAGCCCGAGTTCGCGCTGGAGTTCGCGAAGCAGCAGAAGAACCTGGATCTGCACAGTGGCATCGAGCGCTGTGGTCGGCTCGTCCGCGAGCAGAACCTTTGGCCGGCACGCGAGCGCCAACGCGATCATGGCGCGCTGGCGCATGCCGCCGGACATCTCATGGGCATAATTATCAAGGCGTTGCGCCGCCGACGGGATGCGGACACGCTCGAACAGTTCAAGCGCCCGCGCCCGTCCGGCGCGCCGCGATACGCCATCATGGCGCATCACGGCCTCGGCGATCTGGTCGCCGAGCCGATAGACGGGGTCAAGGGCGAGCCCCGGCTCTTGGAAGATCATCGCAATCGTGCGGCCCCGATAGGCGGAGAGGTCGCGGTCCGATAAAACGCGCACGTCCTGCCCATCGACTCTAAGCCTCCCCCCGATGATCGCACGGCGCTCCGGCAACAGCCGCATCAAGGCGCGCAGCGTCACGCTCTTCCCCGAGCCGGATTCACCGAGCAGCGCCAGTGTTTCGCCGCGGCGCAACGTCAGATCGACGCCCGCAACCGCGCGCAACGGCTTGGCGCCGCCGAGGAAGTCGACGGTCAGTCCCTCAACGTCGACGATCTCGTCGGCGCTCATGCGATCGGCCCGGCCTGCGGATGCCCGGACCCCGCCGCTGCCAAGAAGCAGGCAGCGCGATGGGCAGGGGCGATCTCGGCCAGAACCGGTTCGGTCGCCGCGCACACCGGCGCCGCGAATTTGCAGCGCGTATAGAAGCGGCACCCGCTTGGCGGATCGATCGGTGACGGCGGGTCGCCGAACAGCGGCGGCTCGGTGATGCGGCGATCGGGGTCCATCGACGGCATCGAAGCGAGCAGCGCCATCGTATAGGGATGGCGCGGCGCCGCGAGGAGGACCTCGGACGGGCCGAGTTCGACCACCTTGCCCAGATACATGACCAACACGCGATCGGACATGAAGCGCACCACGTTGAGATCGTGCGATATGAAGATGTAGGTCAACCCGAACTCGGACTTGAGGTCGATCAGCAGATTGAGCACCTGGGCTTCGACGGATTTGTCCAACGCCGAGACCGCCTCATCGAGGATCACGAGCCGTGGCTGGAGGGCCAGCGCGCGGGCGATGTTGACGCGCTGGCGCTGGCCGCCGGACAATTCGTGCGGATAGCGCGCCGCAAAGCGCTTCGGATCGAGGCCGACCCGGAAGATGAGGTCGTGGGCGCGCGCAATCGCGGCCCGTCGCGACAGACCATGAACGCGCGGCGCGAACGCGACGGTCTCCTCGACCGTGAGGCGCGGGTTGAGCGAAGCGTAGCTGTCCTGGAACACCATCTGAACTTCGCGGCGGTAGGCGACAAGATCGAGCGCGTGGGCGCCGACAACTTCGCCATCGAACAGGAACTCGCCCGCATCGGCCGGGATGATCTGCATGATGAGGCGTGCGAGCGTGGACTTGCCGCAACCGGACTCACCGACGATGCCAAGCGTTTGGCCCTTGGCGACGTCGAAGCTCACGCCGTCGACGGCATGCACCGCACCGCGGATGCCGCGGCCGCCCCAGCTTCGCCTGCCGCCGAAATGCTTGACCATGCCGCGCACCGACAGCAGCGGCTGCGCCGGCCCGCCGCGGTCGCGCCCGAGAGTGGCCGCGTCCAACGCGTCCATCACTTCACCTCCATGGCCGACCGCAAACCGTCGGACAGGAGATTGAACGCGATCGAGGTGATGAAGATCATGGCGCCCGGCAGCGCCGCCACCAGCGGCTGGACATAGATCGCGGTGCGCAGCGTGTTGAGCATCAGACCCCATTCGGGTTCCGGCGGCTTCGAGCCGAGGCCGAGAAATGACAGCCCTGAAGCAAGGATCATCGACACGCTGATCAGGCTCGACGCATAGACGAAGATCGGACCGAGCACGTTCCCAAGCACATGCACTCTTATGATTGCCAACGGGCCGGCGCCGCTGATCCGCGCCGCCTCCACATAGTCGCGCGTTCTGATCTGAGTGGTGACCGATTCCGCAACACGGGCTATCGGCGGGATGAATACGATCGTGAGCGACACGATGGCGTTGAAAATGCCGGCGCCGAGCGCGCCGGACAGCGCGATCGCGAGAAGCACCGACGGAAACGCGTAGAATACGTCGACTGTGCGCATGATCGCGGTATTGACGCGGCCGCCGACGAAGCCCGCCAGAATGCCGATCGCGGAACCGGCGAAAAACGCGAACACCACGGGCAGCACGCCCATCAGCAAGGAGAGGCGCCCGCCATAGACGAGGCGGCTCAGCATGTCGCGGCCGAGTTCGTCCGACCCGAGCCGGTAGACCGCGTCCGAGATTGGCCGCAGGCGGCGCAGCATCGAGGCGCGGTAAGGATCGGCGAGGCCGAGCCATGGCGCCAGAAGCGCGGCGAATACGATCACGATGATCACGAGGGCGGCGGCAAGGGCCACCGGATCGCGGAGCAGTCTGCGCCCGACGCCCGCCCAATAACCGCGCCCGATCCGCCGCGCGGGGACAATCTTCTCCACAGTCATGGCCGGGCTTGTCCCGGCCATCCACGTCTTTGTCACTGAATGCCTCCAAGAAAGACGTGTATGCCCGCGACAATCCCCGGATCAAGTCCGGGGACGGGCATGACGGTCGAAAGGGGGTTCGATCTCATCGGAATGCGCTCCAAGATCGATAGCGGCGGCCATCGGCTCAAGTCCGCTTGATGCGCGGATCGAGCGCGGTCTGCACCACATCGACGGCGAGGTTCAGCGCGACGAAGAACAGCGCCAGGACCAGGATGGTCCCCTGGAGCAGCGGCAGGTCACGCTGGAAGATGGCTGCGTTAAGCAGGAAGCCGGTGCCCGGCCAGGAGAACACTGTCTCGATCAGGATCGAGCCGCCAAGCAGGTAGCCAAGCTGCACGCCCATCACGGCAAGCGCGGTCGGAGCTGCGTTGGTGACGACGTGGCGGAACACGCCGAACTCCCGCAATCCCTTGGCGCGCAGCGCCTGAACGAACTCCTGGCCGAGAATGTCGGCCACCAGGGCCCGCACGGTGCGTGAGATCACTCCCATGGGAATGACCGACATGGTGATTGCGGGCAGGATGATGTAGCGCAGATGATCGAGATCGGGCCGCCAAGCGGCGGAGCCGTCCGGACCGGCGCCGGTCGGCGGTAGCCAATTGAGATTGACGGAGAAGATGATGACGAGCACCATGCCGAGCCAGTAGTGCGGCACGCTGACGCCCAGCACCGAGATCAGCGAGGCGACCTTATCGAGCCATCGATCGCGGAAATAGCCGGCGACAAATCCGAAGAACGTACCGAACGTGAAGCCGATCACGGTCGCGACGGTAGCCAGGATCAAGGTATTGCTGACCGCGCGCATGACCTCGGTGGCAACGGAGCGGCCCGTGGCGATCGAGGTGCCGAGATCGCCGTGCACGACCTTCCAGAACCACAGGGCATATTGCACCGGCAGCGGCCTGTCGAAGCCATAGGCCGCGCGCATCTGCTCCACCAGCTCCTGCGTCGCGTCCGCCGGCAGAATGGCCGACAGCGGATCGCCCGGGGCGATGTGAACGAGGAGGAAGCAGATGATGCTCACCCCGATCACGACCGGCGTTACGTAGAGGAGGCGCTTGAGGGTGTAGACCAGCATGGCCTCATGTCCTGGGACCGCACGTGTCCTGGGACCGCGGGCGTCCCGCCCGCCCTTTCTATCTCATTTCTTGGGAAGAGCGGGTCCTCATGAACAGCGGGCGGGACGCCCGCGGTCCCAGGTGCGGGAAGTCACTCCACCCCGATCGTCGTCAAGTCCTGGAACCAGTGCTGCGCCTGGACGAAGCTCTTTATCTTCGGCGACATGGCGTGTGGGTTGGTGTCGTGCACCACCCACACCAGCACGGCATCGTCCACAACCGCGCTGTGCGCCTGCGCCATCAGCTCGTCCTGCTTCTTCGGATCGAAAGTACGCTTGGCCTCGTCGATGATGGCGTCGACCTTCGGGTTCGCATACCAGCCCCAGTTGACGCCGACCGGCGCAACCTGGCCGGAATGGAAGAAGCGGATGATGGCGTAGAGCGGATCGGACGTGACGTAGGCGATATTATTCGCCGTGATGCCCGCCATCGACTCATCCTTGGCGCCCTTGCGCCAATACGTATAGAGCGCCTCCAGCTCGACCACCTTGAAGTCGATGTCGATCCCGATCTCCTTGAAGCTCTGCTGCAGGAATTCGTTCATCGGCAGCGACAGCATCTGCCCGGTGCCGCCTTGGGCGATCACGAAAGTGGTCTTGAGCGGCTTCTCGGGCGAATAGCCGGCTTGCCTGACGAGGCGTTTGGCCTCCGCGAGGTCGTATTTGATCTTGAAGCCCGGATTGCCGAACCACGGACTTGACGGGTCGACCTGGCCGCTCGCGGGCTTCGCAAGCCCATTGAGGAGTTCGAGCATCTCGTCGCGATTGATGGCGAGGTTGAGCGCCTTGCGCAGCCGGATGTCGGTCCAGGGCGAGCCCGGCAGCGTGCTCAGGTGATAGTTCCAGACGTGGGGCGTCACGTTGCTGACGATTTTCATGCCGGCCTGTTTCAACCGCGGCAACACGTCGGGCGCGGGCGTTTCGATCAGGTCAACTTGGCCGGCGAGCAGCGCGTTGGTGCGGGTGAGCGCTTCCGGAATTGGAATGAGCACCAGCCGATCGACCTTGGGAATGCGGTGCTTATCCCAGTACTCCGGGTTTTTCACGAGTTCGGCGCGCTCGCGCGGCACCAGGCGGTCGAGGCGAAACGGCCCGGTTCCGGCCGGCGCGCTCGCGAACTTGTCCCAGTCGCGCCCGACCTTTTCGTATTGCGCCGGGCTCGACACCAGAAACCACAGCATCTGATAGGGAAAGAAGGAGTCGACCTCCTTGGTGGTGATCTCGATCGTATAATCATCGCGCTTGCGATAGCTCGCGACCGAGGGCAGCCGCGGCCTCACCTGCGCGCTCTGGCGCTTGTCGAATTGCGGCGATTTTTCTTCGAGGACCTTGTCGAGATTCCAGATCACCGCATCGGCATTGAAGATGCTGCCATCATGGAATTTGACGTCGTGGCGAAGCGCAAAGGTCCATCGCTTTTGATCAGCCGTGTCGACTTTCCATTCCGTCGCAAGGCCCGCAATGAGTTTGCCGGGCCGGTCGGCGCTGTCCATCTCCCAGGCCACCAGTGAATCGTAGATGGTATGCCCGGTGAATTGGTAAGCGCCCGCACCTCGATCCGGCTGGCCAGTGGTCAATGGAATGTCGGCGAGCGAGATGCCGTAACGGACGACTGTCTCGGCCTCGGCTGACAGAACCCAAGACGCGAGGATCAGCGATGAAAGGATTGTGGCGCGGCGCATGCGAGGCTCCGATCGCAGACATTGAGGGCTATGGTAGTCACAAGAGTTAGCAAGGTTGGTGCCATGCGCACGTGCCGCGGGGCGCAGATGATATTGCAATGCTGATGAGCTCTTAGGCGGCATGCTCAAGTCTTAAGCGACGCGTCAGCGCCGGGCTTGTCCCTGCCCCCACCCTACCCTCCCCCGCAAAACGGGGAAGGGTAGGGTGGGGCAAGGCACAGCGCGCCGATTATCGAGATGGCCGGCACAAGCGCAGTCATGACCAAGCAGAAACCGCAACGCGTTTTGCCGCTCTTACTTTGGGGGTGCGCACAATCCCTTGATTCGACGCTATTTTTTAGGGGTATTTCGTTTTGCTCAAATGGCGCTGGCCGAGTCCAGAACCCGACTTACACATAATTAGGAATAAAGTCCTACCAAAGAAGGCGCAGCGCGCCGATAT
>Ga0137409_10007914_pt1 | contig 10886 bp, 10 predicted proteins | sample CZODoug1_16funga_FD_122059 | JGI IMG/M metagenome (GOLD analysis project Ga0137409, IMG submission 122059) | Vadose zone soil fungal communities from Angelo Coast Range Reserve, California, USA - CZODoug1_16fungal (Hybrid Assembly) | ecosystem: Environmental > Terrestrial > Soil > Vadose zone... | reverse complement strand
GCCTCGACGGCGCGTCCCGACATGGCGATCACGTTCTTCTGGATCATGCGGTCCATGCCGGCGATGCCGATCGCCGACAGCAGCGCGCCGATGGTCGTTGGAATGAGACACACGAGCAGCGCCACCAGCACCGTGACCGTGACCGGCGTACCCTTGCCCGCTGACTCGACGGCGTAGAGCGAGAACGGCAGCAAGGTGGCGGTGGCGAGCAGGAAGATGATGGTCATGGCGGCCAGGAGGATGTCGAGCGCGATCTCGTTCGGCGTCTTCTGGCGCTTGGCGCCCTCGACAAGGGAGATCATGCGGTCGAGGAACGCCTCGCCCGGGTTGGCCGTCACCTCGACGATGAGCCAGTCCGACAGCACCTGGGTACCGCCGGTGACCGCGCTGCGGTCGCCGCCGCTCTCCCGGATGACGGGCGCGCTCTCGCCGGTGATGGCGGCCTCGTTGACCGACGCCACGCCCTCGACGACGGTGCCGTCGACAGGGATGAAGTCGCCGGCTTCCACCAGCACGAACTGGCCTTTGCGCAGCGACGTCGCCGGTACCATCTCGAAGTGGGCGCCGCGCTGCGGCCGCGCCAGCTTCTTCGCTTCCATATTTCGCCGGGCTTTGCGCAAGGACGCCGCCTGGGCCTTGCCGCGGCCCTCGGCCATCGCCTCCGCGAAGTTGGCGAAGAGCACCGTGAACCACAGCCACACCGAAACCCAGAAGATGAACCACGCGGGGGCCTCGCCTTTGCCGACGACCGCCTGCGCCCACAGGAGCGTGGTCAGGATCGATCCCACGTAGACGACGAACATGACCGGATTCCGCACCTGACGCTGCGGCGTCAGCTTGCGGAACGAGTCGACCACCGCCGCCCCCAGAATCGACGTATCGAACAGCGCCCGCGCCTTCACCGTGGCAGCCATGGTGCCCTCACTTGGCAGCGATCAGGTTGAGATGCTCGACGATCGGACCCAGGGCAAGCGCCGGGACAAACGTCAGCGCGCCCACCAGGATGACGACGCCGACCAGCAGCCCCACGAACAAGGGCGTGTCGGTCGGCAGGGTGCCGGCGCCGGGCGGGACGATCTTCTTGCGCGCCAGCGAGCCGGCGATGGCCAGGGCCGGAACCGCCAGCCAGTAACGAGCGAAGAGCATCACGATGCCGAGCGCCGTGTTGTAGAAGGGCGTGTTCGCGCTCAGCCCCGCGAAGGCGCTGCCGTTGTTGTTCCCCGCCGAGGAGAAGCCATAGAGGATCTCGCTGAACCCGTGGATACCGGGGTTCGAGATGCCGGCCTTGCCCGCCCCCGTCACCACGCCGATCGAGGCGCCGATCAGAACGATCGCCGTGGGGATGAGGATCATGAGCGACGACATCTTCATCTCGTAGGATTCGATCTTCTTGCCGAGGTACTCCGGCGTGCGACCGACCATGAGGCCCGCCACGAAGACGGCGATGATCGCGAACGCCAGCATGCCGTAGAGCCCGGAGCCGACGCCGCCGAAGACGACCTCGCCGAGCTGGATCAGCCACATCGGCACCAGCCCACCGATCGGGGTATAGGAGTCGTGCATGGAGTTGACCGAGCCATTCGACGCGCCCGTCGTCGCCGTCGCCCACAGGGCGGAGTTGACGATCCCGAAGCGGACTTCCTTGCCCTCCATGTTGCCGCCCGACTGCAGCGCGCTCGCCGTGTGATCGACGCCCTGCTTCACGAACACGGCGCCGTTCTGTTCCGCGACCACGCAGACGACGAGCAGGCCGACGAAGATCACGGTCATGGCCGCCAGCACCGCCCACCCCTGGCGCGTGTCGCCCACCATGACGCCGAACGTGTAGCAGAGGGCGCCCGAGATCGCGAGGATCGACAGCAGCTCCAGAAAGTTTGCGAGCGGTGTCGGGTTCTCGAAGGGGTGCGCCGAGTTCACGTTGAAGAAGCCGCCGCCGTTCGTCCCGAGCTGCTTGATGGCGACCTGCGAGGCGACCGGCCCCACGGCGATGACCTGCTCGGTGAGCTGCGCCTTCTTCGTCTTCGGCTGCCCCTTGTCGTCCAGGACGGGATTGCCATCCTTGTCCTTGATGGGATCGTCGTACTCGGTCGCCTGCACGACGGTGGCCTTCACGTAGGGCCCGAAGGTCTGCACCATGCCTTGCGAGACGAGGATCAGCGCGAGGACGAACGAGAGCGGCAGCAGGATGTAGAGCGTGGTCCGCGTCATGTCCACCCAGAAGCTGCCGATGGTCTGGACCGAGCGGCGCGCGAAGCCCCGGATCATCGCGGCGAGCACCGCCATGCCGGCCGCCGCCGACGCGAAGTTCTGGACCGTGAGCGCGAGCATCTGCGTGAGATAGCTCATCGTGGACTCGCCGCCGTAGCCCTGCCAGTTCGTGTTGGTGGCGAAGCTGACGGCCGTGTTGAACGACGAATCCGGCGACACGGCTCCGAGGCCCGCAGGGTTCAGTGGCAGCACACCCTGCACCCGCTGCAGCGCGTAGACGGCCAGCACCCCGGCCAGATTGAAGAGCAGCATCGTCACGGCATACGTCTTCCACGTCATCTCTTCGTCGGCCCGGACGCCGGCCAGGCGGTAGATCAGCCGCTCGAGCCCACCGAGCACGCGATCGAGCGCGACGCGACGGCCCTCGTAGACGCGCGCCATGTACGCGCCGAGCGGCTTCGCGAGGGCGAGCAGGACGACGACATAGAAGACGAGCTGGAGAACCCCATTGGCCGTCATCGCAAGCTCCTCAGGAAGAATCCGAACATGATGAGGAATGGCACCACGACGGCGACGAACGCCGTCCAGCTCAGTCGCGGGCCTGCCGGCGCGCTCACGCGAAGAGCTCCGGCTTCAGCAGCGCCAGCACCAGGTACACGAGCAACCCCAACGAAACGACGCCGCCGACGATATAGAGGAGTGGCATGACCGCCTCCTACACCCGCTCGCAGAGCTTCAGGAACGCCCAGGTGAGGGCGAAGAACCCCAGGCTGAGTCCCACGAAAAGCGCGTCCATCAGGACGACCATGATCGTTCCCTCCACCTCGAGCTTGTAGCTTTGGCCGTCAAAACTGCGTTAAGAGAGGCCCCGGCGTCATTAGTAGGACGTCAATGCTCCACCCACAGTCACAGAGCGAGCCAACTTTGGAACCGCACGAACTCGAGGAGTTCGGGCACCAGCCCCGGCTACCGGGCTCCCGGCCCTCAGAAAGAGAGCTGCTCGACGATCGGTCCCAGGGCGAGTGCCGGCAAGCCACGGTCGCGCGCTCCCGTCAGGCGCCGACGAAGATCGGCACCGGGCACGAGCCGAGCACCTCGCGGGTCACTGACGTCGCGAAGAGGTCACGCAGCGGATGCCCGCGATGCGCGCCCATGACGAGCAGGCGGGGCCGCCGGCTCTCCACCTCCTCGAGCAGGATCTCCGCCGGGGCGGCGGACGAGCCCACCGTGTGCACGCGGTGGATGACGTGATGCGCCGAGAGGAAGTCCCCGGCGGCACGAGCGGTGGCGCGCGCCTGAGCAGGGTCGCGGTGGATGGTCACGACGTCGAGCGTCTCGCCGGCGGCGAGTCCCAGCAGCGCGAATAGCTGCAGGGTGCGGGCGGCCTCGCGGCCACCGCCGTACGCGACGAGGACGCCGGTACCCTCCGGCAGCGTCTGCGGGACGATGACCATCGGGCGCGAGCTGCTCCGCACCACCTGCGCGAGCGTGGCGTCGCGCCGCTCCGGCGTTTCGAAGTTGAAGTGGGTCTCCCGACCGAGGATCACGACGTCGGCGCGCTGGGCCTCGAAGACAATCCGCTCGGCGGGCTCGCCCTGCTCCTCGAGCACCTCCGCGTGCACGCCGGCCCCGGCGGCGCGCGCCCGGAACTCAGCGCCGAAACCGGCCACCCGGTGGTGCGCGTCCGCCATGCGCGCTTCGTCTCGCGCCTTCCTGTAGGCGCCCCCCCCGACGGGCACGGGCTCCGGCCGGTGGATCGAGGGCTCATCTACGATGCCCAGGCCGAGCAGCCGCGCGTCGAAGCGGCGCGCCCAGTCGAGCGCCAGCGTCGTGGCCGTGAAGCTGCACGCCGAACCGTCGAGGGCAACGAGCACTGTTTGCAGCATGTGATCACGCATCGCCGTCGACCTCCACGCCCATGAGACGCCCGCCGGCGGTAAAAAAGCCGCTAAAAGCCTCGCGGCCGGGCGTGAACGCGGGATCAACGGCGATGCCTACGGCGCTTTTATGCCGCGACGCTCGCCTTTGACGTCTCGTTGATGCGATCAGGACGTTCAATGGGGGCGAGGTGATATCCCCATGGAGCGCCATTTGATCGAGAAGAAGCCGACGTGGTGGCTGCTCTACACGAACGGCGCCGCCCTCGTGGGTCTCGTCTGGCTGCTCGAGGTCTCCGTGGCCAGCGAAGCCGCGAGGCTGATGCTCGAAATCGGCGCCGTCGCCGCCATGTTCGTGCTCATGCTGTGCTGGCTCCGCGTGAACCGCGGGCGGATCGAGCTCGCCGAGACCCGGGTGACGCGCCGGGACGCGGTCGAGCTGCCCGCGCACGACGGCGCGCCGGCGGCGGCGCCGCGGGTGCCGCCTCGGATGTGGCTGGATCGTCCGGCGCGAGGCGCCCGTCGCGTTTCGTAGCCCGACCGCTCGCGGCGCCTCAAGCGGTACACTCGATTCACCATGCCGGATCGACGGCCCGATCCCGATGAGCTGCTCGTCCGCGTCCGAGAGCAGGAAGCGCGACGGACGCGCGGCAAGCTGAAGGTCTTCTTCGGCGCCGCCGCCGGCGTCGGCAAGACCTACGCGATGCTGGAGGCGGCCCGCGCCCAGCGCGCCGCCGGCCTGGACACCGTGGCCGGCGTGGTCGAGACGCACCACCGCGCGGAGACCGAGGCCCTGCTCGCGGGCCTCGAGATCCTGCCGCGGCGCCGGATCGAATACCGCGCCGCGACGCTCGAGGAGTTCGACCTCGACGCCGCGCTGGCCCGGCGTCCTGCCGTCCTGCTCGTCGACGAGCTGGCGCACACCAACGCCCCCGAGAGCCGCCACCCCAAGCGCTATCAGGACGTGCTCGAGCTGCTCGACGCGGGCATCGACGTCTACACGACGCTGAACGTCCAGCACCTCGAGTCGCTGAACGACCTCGTCGCGAAGATCACCGGCGTCGTCGTGCGCGAGACCGTGCCCGACTCCATGCTCGATCGGGCCGACGACGTCGAGCTGGTGGACCTGCCCGCGGAGGATCTGCGCCGCCGCCTCAAGGAGGGCAAGGTCTACGTGCCGGAGCAGGCCGCGGAGGCGGCCGAGCACTTCTTCCGCGAAGGCAACCTCATCGCGCTCCGCGAGCTGGCGCTGCGCCACACGGCCGAGCGCGTGGACGCCAAGATGCAGCGCTATCGCCGCGAGCACGCGATCGACACGGTGTGGCCGGTGACCGAGCGCGTGATGGTCTGCGTCGGCCCGAGCCCGGCCGGCGCGCGGCTCGTGCGCGCCGGACACCGGCTGGCCGCGCAGCTGGCCGCGCCGTTGCTGGTCACCTACGTCGAGACGACGGCGCAGCGCAGCCTCGGCGAGGAGGATCGCGCCCGTGTCGCGCAGACGCTGCGTCTCGCCGAGAGCCTCGGCGCCGAGACGGTCACGCTGACGGGCACGCGCATGAGCGACGAGATCCTGGCCTATGCGCGCTCGCGCAACGTCAGCAAGCTCGTGATCGGCAAGCCCACGCGCGGCTTCTGGCAGCGGGTGTTCCTGGGCTCGATCGTCGACACGCTGGTCCGCGGCAGCGGCGAGATCGACATCTACGTGATCAGTGGCGACGGCACCCCCACGCCCACGCCACGCACACGCACGCGGCCGCGCGCCGGTCGGCCCCTGCCGTATGCGGCGGCGATCGCCACCGTGCTGTCGTCCACCTTGCTGGCGTGGCTCATGTTCCCGAGCTTCGAGCTCTCCAACATCGTGATGGTCTATCTGCTCGGCGTCGTCGTCGTCGCCATGCGCTTCGGCCGCGCCGCCTCCGCGCTCGCCTCCGTGCTCAGCGTGGCCGCCTTCGACTTCTTCTTCGTGCCGCCGCATTACACCTTCGCGGTGAGCGACTCGCAATACCTGGTCACCTTCCTGGTCATGTTCGTCGTCGCGCTCGTCATCAGCGGGCTCACCGTGCGCACGCGGGATCAGGCCGAGGCCGCGCGCACCCAGGAGCGCCGGACGGCCGCGTTGTTCTCGCTCAGCCGTGAGCTGGCGGCCGCGCGGGAGCTCGCTCCCCTGCTCGAGGCGGCGGTCCGTCACCTGATCGAGGTTTTCGGCGGGCGCATCGTGATCCTGTTGCCCGATGCGACGGGCCGCCTCGAGCAGCGCGCGGGGCAGCTGGCGCCCTTCAACATGGACGCGAGCGACCTCGCGGTCGCCCAGTGGGCGTTCGAGCACCGCGCGGCCGCCGGCTCCGGCACCGACAACGTGCCCGGCGCCCAGATGCGCTTCGAGCCGCTCACCTCGTCGCGCGGCGTCGTCGGGGTGGTCGGCATGCGCCCCGCCGAGCCACACGCCTTCGATGTGCCCGAACAGGAGCACCTGCTCGAGACCTTCGTGAGCCAGGTCGCCGTGGCCGTCGATCGCGCCCTGCTCGCCGACGAGGCGCAGGCGGCGCAGGTGCGCGTGGAGGCCGAGCGCGTCCGCAACGCGCTGCTCAGCGCCGTCTCGCACGACCTCCGCACGCCGCTCACCGCCATCACCGGCGCTGCGAGCGCGGCGCTGGAGGGCGAGGCGCGCATCGATGCCGTCACGCGGCGAGAGCTGCTCGAGTCGATCCGCGACGAGGCCGAGCGGCTCAACCGCCTCGTCAACAACCTGCTCGACGTCACGCGCCTGGAGTCCGGCAGTCTGCAGCTGCGCCGCGAGTGGATCCCCGTCGAGGAGCTGGTCGGCGTGGCGCTCGCGCGGCTCGCCGCGCCGTTGCGCGAGCGCAAGGTGACGACGCGGCTGCCCGAGGACCTGCCGCCCGTGCACGTCGATGGCCTGCTCGTCGAGCAGGTGTTCATCAACCTGATCGAGAATGCGACCAAGCACACGCCGGCCGGCCAGCCGATCGACGTGGAGGCGCGCCGCGAGGGCAACGAGGTCGTCGTGGAGATCGCCGACCGCGGCCCCGGCCTGCCCGCCGGGCAAGAGCAGAAGATCTTCGACAAGTTCTACGGCGTCGGCGCGGGCGGCGGCGCCGGGCTCGGGCTCACGATCTGCCGCGCCATCGTCGAGGCCCACGGCGGCCGCATCTGGGGCGAGAACCGCCGCGACGGCGGTGCCGTCTTCCGGTTCTCCCTGCCCGCCGGCGAGCCGCCACGGCCGCCCGAGAGCCCCGATGACTGAGGCGCGCCCCGATCCCTGCGTCGTCGTCGTCGAGGACGAGCCGCAGATCCGGCGCTTCGTGCGCGCGGCGTTGGCCGGCCAGGGCTTCCGCGTGCACGAGGCGGCCACGGGCGCCGACGGGCTCGTGGAGGTCGCGAGCCGTCAGCCCGACATCGTCATCCTCGACCTCGGGCTGCCCGACATGGACGGGCTCGAGGTGATCCGGAAGGTGCGCGAGTGGAGCGCGGTGCCGGTCATCGTGCTCTCCGCGCGCGGCCAGGAAGCGGACAAGGTCGCCGCGCTCGACGCGGGCGCCGACGACTATCTGTCCAAGCCCTTCGGCGTCGGCGAGCTGATGGCGCGCATGCGAGTGGCGCTGCGTCACCGCGCGCGCGTCTCGGACGGCGCGCTGGAGTCCGCCTTCAGCGTCGGCGAGCTGCACGTGGACCTCGCCGCGCGCCGGGTGACCGTCGGGGGCGCACAGGTGCACCTCACGCCGATCGAGTATCGGCTGCTGGTGGCGCTCGTGCATCACCCGGGCAAAGTCATCACGCATCGCCAGCTGCTCCAGGAGGTGTGGGGGCCGCAGTCCACCGAGCAGGCGCACTACCTGCGCGTGTACATGGCGCACCTGCGGCGCAAGCTCGAGGCCGACGCCGCCCGGCCACGCTATCTGCTGACCGAGGCCGGCGTCGGCTACCGGCTCGCCGCGGAGTGAGCCGCCGCCGCCCCGGGTCGGGGCGGCCCCCGGGTACAATGGTCGGGTGAAGTTTCGCCGTCTCTTGTTCGCCGCATTGCTGGCGGTCTGCTTCGACGTCGCCGTCCCGCTCGAGCTGAGCGCCCAGAGTGGGCTCGTCTGGGAGGACGACGAAGAAGAGGCCGTGCGCGCCGAGAAGCGCCGGCAGGCCGCTGCCGAGAAGCGCGCGGTCACGCCGCGCCGCGAAACGGTCGCCGCCCGCGCGCATCTCACGGCGCGGCGGCGTGTGGCGCGAGCGGCCCGGCGCGTCCGCGTCAGGCCGCCCGTGCATGTCGCAGCACCGCCACCCCCGCCCTCCCCGACCGAAGACCACTAGGCGTTCTCCGCGCTCCACGTTGCCCGAAACCGCCGGCGGCGTTTGTCTGCGCGCCGGCTCGACGTGCGTTTGCTTAGCCGCGGAGAACGGAAATGTCTGTCAACAACGTTCAGGGTCTTGCCATCGCCATCGCGCTGCTCGTGGTCGGGCGCGCGCTGGTCGCGGTGCTCCAGTACCTGTTCGGGGCCGGCCAGTGACCGCGCTCGCCGAGCCCGAGTTCTGGGCGCGTCTGGCCAGCATCGTCCTCATCGACCTCACGCTGGCGGGCGACAACGCCCTGGTCATCGCTCTGGCCGTCCGCACGCTGCCGAGGCGGCAGCAGTTCTTCGGCCGCCTCTGGGGCACCGCCGGCGCGGTCGTCCTGCGTCTGGCCTTCATCGTCGTCGCGACCTGGCTGCTCACGATCCCGCTGCTCCAGCTCGTCGGCGGGGTCCTGCTCGTGTGGATCGCGCTCCGGCTGGTGCGTCAGAACGGCGAGAGCGACGGGCACGCGCGCCAGGGCACGACACTGTCCCAGGCGGTCTGGATCATCATGATCGCCGACGCCGCGATGAGCCTCGACAACGTGCTCGCCGTGGCCGCGGCCGCGCACGGCGACCTGCTGCTCGTGGTCGTCGGCATCGGCCTCTCGCTGCCCCTCGTCGTCTGGGGCAGCGGCCTGCTCGCGTGGCTGATGAACCGCTTCACGTGGATCATCTGGCTGGGCGGCGGCGTGCTCGGCTACTTCGCCGGCGACAATTTAACAACAGGTGGTAACAATGTCGCGTTGGGCTTTAATGCCGGCGCCTTCCAAACAACGGGGTCCGATAACGTGTATATCGGTGCAAACATGTTCGGTGTCGCTGGCGAGAGCAACGCTTGCTATATCAAGAGCATCTTTAGTCACACGACTGCCAGCGGAATCCCGGTCCTCATTAACTCAAACAATAAGCTCGGTACGACCACTTCCTCGAAGCGCTTTAAAGAAGATATCAAGCCGATGGGTAAATCCAGCGAAGCGCTTCTAGCACTCCAACCGGTTAGGTTCCGTTACAAAAAAGAGATTGATCCGGCCGGCACACCACAGTTGGGTCTGGTGGCCGAAGACGTGGACAAGGTGAATTCTGACCTGGTGGTGCGCGACAAAGAAGGCAAACCATACAGTGTGCGCTACGACCAGGTGAACGCGATGCTGCTTAACGAGTTCCTCAAAGAGCACCGCACAGTGCAGGAATTAAAGGCTATTGTCGCAAAGCAGGAAGCGAATGCCGTGCGCCAGCAAAAACAAATTGACGCCCTTACTGCTGGCCTACAGAAAGTGAGCACGCAACTCGAACTAAACCAACGCGCACCGGAAACGGTTTCGAACAATCACTAGACATTGGTGGGAATTGAATAACTGGGAACTCATCGCTGACAATCTCAGCAAAGCCGGATGGAGTTGGGGCTGTGTCTCAGCTGTGAATTCCCCTGGGCGAATATAAAGCTCGACAAATTGTCGCGGAAAATGTAAAAGCCTCTTCGATTACGTCATCCGACGTTTCAACTTATCTTCGGCACGGCTGAATAAGCCGCAGGGGCTGGATCTTCGCTGAGACACCGCCTAACGCGATCTCCAGATCCAACTGGAGCCTCGAGTCAGCCGAAGTGAGGCTGGAAAAAGTCTCGCCCGAGGGTGATTCCCGGTTCTGCGCGGAACTGGATTGCAAGTAATCCAAACAATCCAACCTGAGCAAGAACAAGAAAAGGAAACTAGAAAGAAGAATGATCATGAAAACAAAATTAGTTAAAAGCATAACAAGCTACTCGCTTTTCGCGTGTGCGTTGGTCAGCCTGGTTGCTGCAATGGCGCTGGGCACATCCGCCCCCGCGGTGGCGGCAGCCGACGGACAAGTTTGCAGCGTGCACATGCTAAAGGGCTTGTATATGTGGACCTTCGACGGGTACGCAGACCTCGGTGGGACCCTGGTACCCAAAGCCGTTATGCAAGGCACCCGGTTCAACGGAGATGGTACGACGTTCAATGAATTCGGCACGGTGAACATCGGGGGCACGATTATCATCGACGTCACCGGCCCGGGTGGAACCTATACGGTCGCAGCGGACTGCACGGGTACGATATCAATCCCCAACGGCCCAAGCTTTAACATGTACGTCGGACCGGGTGCAAAGCAGATTTGGACCACCCAAATTGTAGGTGCTGGCGGCACGGGATTAGGTGTAGGAACGGCGACACGGCTGCCGTAGCAAAAGCTCCTCGGCTGTTATGGCGAGATTCGACCTCTGGCCGGCTTTGAGGGTTCGGCGCGTTCTATCCGCGCTGCCCTCCCAGCGGCAGCTGATCTTGTTCTCGTTAGACGCATGAACGCGCAACTTGTCGACAAAGGCCGACATTTTGCTGGGCCGTTTCTAGGCGACCTTGTCCTCAGTCGCGTTTCACTTGCTTTCATTACTCGTACGTGATCCGCGGAGAGATGCGGGGACTATTCGTTTTTCTTATCGGAGCCGTCG
>Ga0137409_10007912_pt1 | contig 10887 bp, 5 predicted proteins | sample CZODoug1_16funga_FD_122059 | JGI IMG/M metagenome (GOLD analysis project Ga0137409, IMG submission 122059) | Vadose zone soil fungal communities from Angelo Coast Range Reserve, California, USA - CZODoug1_16fungal (Hybrid Assembly) | ecosystem: Environmental > Terrestrial > Soil > Vadose zone... | reverse complement strand
GGTGGTCGTGTGTTTCCGCTCGAAACGCTGGATCTCGACCCCCGCCTCGGCGAGGACCACGAGGGTCACGCGCTGGTCAGTGCGCCGGTCGGGCGTGAAACGGGGCGGGATGCTGGGATCTATGGGCGAACCGCAAACGGGGCAGGTACCGGCTTCCGCCGCCGTGAGGGGAAGCACGCTAGTGCGGGGAACGCCCGCCCCCCCCCCCGCGGCGGCGGCTGCGATCGCGGCCTTCGCGGCGGCGGCCTGGGTCAGCGGCTTGCCGCAATCGGTGCAGAACTGGGCGCCGGGTTCATTCTGGCGGCCGCAGAAGGTGCAGGCGCTCACGCGCGGGGGTGCTCCACAAGGCGCATAAATTAAGGTAGGCCAATCTATTGGGAAAATGGACGGGTCGAAAGGGCCGTGCTAGCTTGCGCGACTTATGCGACCCATCCGCGCCGCGCTCCTCCTCGCCGTCACGGGCTGCGCGGCCGGCCCCGGGGGGGGCCGCACGCGACTCACGCAGCCCACTCCGCCCGCGCTTCCGGCCGAACCACTCCGCATCTCCGTCGTCTATCCCGACACCGCTGAGGCCATCGAGGCATTCTTGAGAGACCTGGCGAGATGAACCGCCTGTGGTTGCTGGCGCTCGTCCTCGCCGGGCCGGCCGCCGCCCAGGTCGATCCGTCGGGAACCTGGCGCACGCTCCACACCGAGCACTTCCGGATCCACTTTCGCCCGACCTATCGCGTCATCGCGTTTCAGGCGGCGCGGGAGGCGGAGCGCGCCTACCGGCTGCTCGGCTCGGAGCTGCACCCGCCGCGCGGCATCGTCGACCTGACGCTCGCCGACGACACCGACGCCCCCAACGGCTTCGCGACCGTCTATCCGTCGAACCGCGTCACCATCCTCCTGCCGCCGCCCGTCGCCGACCCCGCGCTGCAGAACTACGATAGTTGGCTGCGCCTCGTGATCGTGCACGAGCTGTCGCACGTCTTTCATTTAGACCGCGTGCGCGGCCTGTGGAGCGGCCTGCAGGCGGTCTTCGGGCGCGCACCGGGGTTGTTTCCCAACCAGTACCAGCCGACCTGGGTGGTCGAGGGGTTGGCAACCTATTATGAGTCGCGCTTTACAGGCGCCGGCCGGACCGACGGCAGCTTTCACCGCCAGGTGGTCGCGGCCGACCGGGCCGCGGGCACGCCGCGCACGGCGTGGGACGCGCTGTACTTCACGCGCTGGCCCGCCGGACTCGCGCCTTACGCGTACGGCAGCCGCTTCTTCGACGACCTCGCACGGACCACCGGTGACTCGCTCGTCCCACGGTTCGTCGAGCGCACGGCCGGGCAACTCATCCCCTACCGGGTCGGCCGCCAGCTCCGCCTCGTGGGAGCGCCGCGTGCCCTGTCGGACGACTGGGCCCGCGCGATCCTGCGCGCCGCGCCGGCCGAAACCACCGCCGTGGCGAGCCGGACCATCGTCCACCGCTTGCGGAGCGCGCCCGTGCCGCGGGTCGCCCCGGACGGGCGGCGCGTCGCCTACCTCTACGACGACGGCCGCGGCGCACGGCGCCTGCGCGTCGTCGACGCGGGCGATTGGCGCGTGCTCCGTTCGCATCGCGTGACGGGGCAGGTGAGCTATGACTGGCTCGGCGACACCTTGGTCGTCGCACAGCTGGGGTTCACGGGGCGCTGGCGCCTGCGCAGTGATCTCTACCGTTGGACGCCCGATGGCGCCTGGCGTCGCACCACGCGCGGGGCCCGGTTGATCGAGCCGCGGGCGGGCGGCGCTACCCTCGCGGCGCTCGCCCTCTCGCCCGCCCACGACGCGCCCACCCTCCCCGGAGTCTCCGACTCCGCGGGCACGACGTGGGGCGCCGTCGTCCCGTCCGCTGATGGCCACTGGGTGGCGGCCACGCGTCACCAGAACGGCCACTGGGGGCTCGTGCGCTGGCCCCGGGCCGCGCCCGAGTCGCTTACGGTGCTGATCGAGGCGCCGCCCGCCGCTGTCATCACCGATCCTTCCTGGACCCCTGCGGGCGACCTGCTCTACGTCACCGAGGTCGCCGGATTCCCGCAGGCCCATCTGTGGACCAAAGACCGCCGCGTACTCCAGGTGACTGCCGTGCCGCTCGGGGCGCGCGCGCCCGCGTTGTTGGCGGATGGCACGTTGCTCTTTACGGCGCTGGCCGGCGCAGGCTGGGAGCTGCGCGCCACGCGACCCCTCGCTCTGGCGGCGGTTGCCCCGGGCGCACCCGAGTCGTTCGACTCGGCGCCGCCCCTGAGCAATCCCCCGCGGGAGACGGCGTACGCCGAGTTCGCCTCACTGCGGCCGCACTTCTGGATTCCCGACGCCTTCGACGCGGCGCAGAGCGGGTCGTTTTTCGGAGCCTTGACCTACGGCACCGACGCGGTGGGTCGCTATGTGTATGTCGCGGAAGGGCTCGTGTCCGCGGCCCCGCTGCGCGCGCAGGGCTCGCTCGTAGTGGTCACCCACGCCCTGGGCAACCCGAGCCTTGACGCCTCGGTTTCGAATGACTGGTCGCACGTCGGCGTGACCAGCTCGGGCCGCGTGGTGTCGGCCGCTGGTCGCGACGCCGCCGTGGGCGCCACGTTGGTTGCCCGCTCGTGGCGCAGCTACCTCTCGCTGCGCCTCGCTGCCGAGTACGAAGGGACGCGCTACGTCGTCGCTCCCGACACGGCGCTGGCCGCGGTGTGCCTCGGTTGCCGCCACCGCGATCTCGTGGGCGGCTCCGTGGGCCTTGCGTTTGGCTCGCTCGTGACGGCGCCGCTCGCGGTGTCGCCGCTCGAGGGGATCGCGGTGAGCCTGCTGTACCGCCGCCGCGAAGAGCAGGGCACGGCAGGCTGGTCCAACGACGTGCGCGGGCGCGTGTCGTTGTACGCGCGCCTCGGGCCGCGCGTGGGGTTCGCAACACCGGTCCTCGCCGTGCGCCTGGCGGCCGGAGCGACCGACGGCACGATCCCCACGCGATTCTCGGTGGGCGGCGTGTCGACGGGAGCGCTGTATGTCGGGTTCGGACAGACCGTGGGCCGGACGCGGACCTTCCCGGTCCGTGGCTACGACGCCGGCGCGCTGTACGGCCGGCGCGTGGCGAGCGTCGCGGTCGAGTATCGCATCCCGCTCGCCCTCGTCGGCCGATCGTTCGGACACCTGCCGTTCGGCGCGGACAAGGTCTCGCTCGTCCTGTTCGGCGACGCCGGCGACGCCTGGGACCCCGGGGAGGCCGCCCGCCTGCACCGGCTGCGCTCGGTGGGCGCCGAGCTGGTCGGCGATCTCGCGGTCAGTTACGACGTGCCCCTGCGGTTGCGGCTCGGCCTCGCCCAGCCTGCCGCCGGACAGCGCCGCGTGTACGCGGCTTTCGCCGCGGACTTCTGACGTGGCTCGAACGTCGGGACCTGAACCGCGCCCCTCGGGCGGCGTATAATGAATCCGGGTATGCCCCGCGCGCTTCCGTTGCTCGCCGTTCTGGCCGCCGTTGTGGCGCCTCCGCGCCCGCTGGCGGCCCAGTCGCCCGCCGACCGCGCGAGCATCGAGGCGTTGCGCGACTCGCTCAACACCGTGCACGACAGCACCGCGCTGCGACAGCTCGAGGCGGGGACGATCGCGATCGCGAAACAACGCCGCGACGATCCGCTCGTGCACCTGCGGCTGGGTTTCATCGGATACCGCCTCGGCGAGCTGACGACCGGCAAGTCGCACTACGACGATGCCGCCGGTGAGTTCGAGTGGGCTGCGGAGCAGCGCCCCGATTGGCCCTACGCCTGGTACGGGTTGGGACTCGCCGAGTTGGCCGTCGGCGAAAGCTCGGTGATCGCCATCGAGAACCTCCGCCAGATGCTCGGCAAGGATTACCTCTCCAAGGCGGCGCGGGCGTTCGCCCACGCCACGGAGGTGGACCCGAGCTTCTCCTTCGCGGTCGTCGACCTCGCGAACACCGCGCTCAGCCAGCGCATCAAGCCGCGCCTCGACGTCGCGCTCACGGCGGTGCGCCTCGCCGCCGCGTCGCCCGCCGGGCGGCACGCGGACGTGCAGCTCGTGCGCGGGCGCGTGGAGCGTGAGGCGGGCGAGGCCGACTCGGCGCTCGCGGGCTTCCGGGCGTACCTCACGGCCGGCGGCGACTCGGGCGTTGGGCTGCTCGAGCTGGCGCGTACCTACTACTTTGCGCGCCGCGCGCCCGACGGGTGGCGGGCCTACCTCGCCGGCGCCCGCGCCGCCACCTCGGCCCCGGCGCTCACCCTCTACCGCACCGACCTCTCGTGGGTCGCCGACTCCGCCGAGCTGACGGCGTTCGACGGCCTTCCCGATCCGGCGGCGCGCGCGGCCTGGCTGGAGCGGTTCTGGACGCGGCGCGACGTGGCGGAGGCGCGCGACCCCGGAGAGCGCCTCGCGGAGCATTACCGCCGCTGGTTCTACGCCCGCCGCAGTTTCCGTCTCGTGAGCCGGCACCGCCACTACGACATCACCGAGGTGTACCGCGCCAAGCAGGTCGAGTTCGACGACCGCGGCGTGATCTACCTGCGCCATGGCGAGCCCGACCGGCGCGCGCGCTTCATCTGCGCCGGGCCCGAGCAGCCCAACGGCGAAGGGTGCGCGACCAACGAAAGCTGGTTGTACCGGCGTGGAGACGGCGATCTCATCTTCCATTTCGTGGCGCGGGGGGACGTGCAGGACTACAAGCTGATCGAGAGCCTGGTAGACGCGCTCGGATTCCGGCGCGCGATACAGGCGGGGGGACAAGCCGATCCGCAGGTCGCGGAGCTGTACGCGAGTCGCGAGCAGTTCGGCCCGCTGTACGGACGCGTGGGCCGCAGTCTCACCGCGCCGGGCAGCGCCATCGCGCAGGACCGCGCGCAGGGCCGCCACAACATCGCGCTCGGCACCACCAGCGACAGCTATGTCCAGCGGTTCGAGCAGCCGCTCGACGCCGTGACGAGCGCGTTTGTGGTCGGTGCCGGCGCGCCCGGCGGCGGGCAGACGCTGCACGTCGTGTTTGCCGTTCCCGGGGAGCGGCTGACCCCCGAGCCTGGCCCGAGCGGCATTCTCTACCCGCTGCATTTCCGCGTCGTCGTGTCCGATTCGACCGACCGCATCGTGGCGCGCCTCGACACCCTGCGCATTTTCGGGGCGCGCCAGGCGCTGCGACAGCCGGCGTACCTCACCGGGCGGCTCGCGCTCCCGGTCCCGTCCGGCCGCTACCGCTACCGCTTCCTCATCACGACGCCCGACGGCGTGGCGGGCGACCTGGTGCGTCAGGATTCGCTCGATGTGAACCCGTTGGACGGCGCCGGGTTCGCGGTGAGCGACGTGGTGGTGGGGCGCGAGGGCTCCGGGCTCGTGTGGGTGCATCCGGGGGGAGGGGGGCGGGACGAGAACGCGGGGGACGACACGGTACGCCTGAATCCCCTCAGCCGTTTCCCCGAGGGGAGCGCCGCTGAGTTGTACTACGAGATCTACGGTCTGGCGCGCGGCGCGCCATATCACACCGTCGTGCGACTCGAGCGCGACGGTCACCGCTCGCTGTTCGGCGCGATCCGCGGCGTGTTCGGCGGCGGGCGCGCGCCCGTGCTGCTCGAGTTCGACGCCGCGGCCGAGGGGCCCGTCACCCGCGTGCATCGCGGCGTGGCGCTGCGCGACGTGGCCAAGGGGACCTACCACCTCACCGTCGTGATTTCCGATCCCGCGAGCGGTCGTAGCGCCACGCGGACGCGGCGTTTTCAAGTCGTGGCGCGCTAGTCTGTTGACACTCCGTCCGACCGAGACCTAAGTTACCGCGGCTCCTTCGGAGACCGGATTGTATTGCTCCCGTTGCGGCACCCAGAATAAGGACAGCGCGAAGTTCTGCGACTCCTGCGGCCTCGATCTGACGGCGACGACTCCGGTCGGCGCCATCAAAGAGTCGCCGGAGATGACGGAAATCGAGATGGTGCGCAAGGAGCTCGAAAAGGAGTACGAAGTCATCGACGAGCTGGGCCGCGGCGGGATGGCGATCGTCTTCAAGGCCAAGGAAACCGAGCTCGATCGCGAAGTTGCCATCAAGGTCCTGCCGTTCTCCCTCGCGTTCGACAAGGAGTTCGTGGAGCGGTTCCAGCGCGAGGCCCGCACCTCCGCCAAGCTCGAGCACCCCAACATCATTCCGATCTACCGCGTCGGCAAATCCGGGCGGGTCATCTACTTCGTGATGAAGTTCCTGCGCGGCAAGCCGCTCTCCAGCGTGCTCGCCGCGCGCGGCGCCGGGCTCCCCCCCGCCCAGATCAGGAGCGTGCTCGCCGACGTCTGCCGCGCCCTCGCCTACGCGCACAAGAGCGGCATCGTCCACCGCGACATCAAGCCCGACAACATCATGTTCGACGAGCACGGGCATGCAGTGGTCACCGACTTCGGGATCGCCAAGGCCGCCTCAGGCGGCAAGCTCACCGGCACTGGGATGTCGATCGGCACACCGCACTACATGAGCCCGGAGCAGGCTAAAGCCCAGGCGCTCGACGGCCGCAGCGACATCTATTCGCTCGGCGTCGTCGCCTATCAATGCCTCACCGGTGCCGTCCCATTCGACGGGGAAGATTCGTTCTCCATCGGCTACAAGCACATCATGGAGGAGCTCCCCACGCCGCCGCTCGAAACCCCCGAGAAGCGGCAGCTGTTCGAGATCGTCAAGAAGATGATGGCGAAGCTTCCCGAGCAGCGGTTCCAGAACGCCGAGGAGCTGATCCCGGTGCTGGAAGGCGGGCGCTCAGTCTCATTCACCACCGACGCCACGATGGCGCTGCCCTCCATGTCCGGAGCGCGCCTCTCCTCGGCAACTACTACGCCGCTGCCGCGGCTCACCGGAACCCGACCGCCCTCTGGCGCGCCTGGTACGCTCGCCGGGGAGCCGCACAAGCGCTCCCTGGCTGCCGGGCTCGTTCTCTGGCTCCTGATCGTCGGCGGTGTCCTGGGCGGTGGCGGTTTCTACGCCTACAAGCAGGGCCTGATCTTCGCTGCGAAGCCGAGCGCCGACACGACGACCGCGCGGGACACGACGGCGCGGGACAGCGCCAGCCACCGCGATTCGGTCGCGGCGGCCGCCGCCGCCGCCGATTCGGCGCGTCGCGACACCGTCCGCCCCACTCAGGTGCACACGCCGCTGGCGCCTCCGGGCACGCCCGGCCGCCTCGTGCTCCAGGGAGTGCCGCAGGGCGCGCGCGTGTTGATCGACGGCCAGCAGGTGCGCGGCACGACGCTCGACATCCCGCCGGGCGTCCACCGCCTGAACGTGCGCGTCGCGGGCTACCAGACCTTCGAGCGCCAGGTGGTGATCTCGCCGGGGGAGACGAGCACGGTTCGCGTTCAGCTCGAGGCATCCGACGACGGCGGCGATCAGGTGGGCCCCTGCGACCAGTTCGGCCCCGCCTACAATCAGGACAACCTGTGCTTCGACACTCGGCCGGTGCCGCTGGTGTCGACCTTGATCCCCGTGCCGGCCGACGCGCCCATCTTCCCACGCCAGACGATTCTCCTGATTCGGGTGTCGCGCGAGGGGACCACGCTGGAAGCGCGGGTGTACTCCCCGTCCAACGTCGAGACGTTCGACAACCAGGCACGCGACATGGCCCGGACACTCCGCTGGAATCCCGCCCAGAAGAATGGCGAGCCGGTCGAGGCGTGGGTGCAGTGGCGGTTCCAGCCGGTGAGACAGTAATCGGCCGCCGCATCCATCCCACTGCCTTCATCGCCCCCGGCGCGGTCGTGCTGGGGGATGTGACGCTCGGCCCCCATTCGAGCGTGTGGTATCAGGCGGTGCTGCGTGGTGACATGGCCCCCATCGTCGTCGGCGAATCCACCAACATCCAGGACGGCACCATCGTGCACGTGGACGAGGGGAAGCCCGCCACCATCGGGGCGCGGGTGGGCGTGGGGCATCGCGTGATCCTGCACGGCTGCACCGTGGAGGACGACTGCCTGATCGGCATGGGCAGCGTGCTCCTGAACGGGGTCGTCATCGGGGCGGGGAGTGTCGTAGCCGCCGGGGCGGTGCTGCCCGAGGGGATGGTCGTGCCGTCCGGGTCGCTGGTGATGGGCGTGCCGGGGCGCGTGGCCCGGCCGGTCGACGATGCGCTGCGGGCCCGTATCCGCGGCACCTGGCAGCACTACGTGGTGGAGGCGGAGCGGCACCGCGGAGGGGCGTTCCCAGTCGAGCGACCAAGTTTGTGATGTGAATTGTCAATGACCCTGACGCACGGGGCTTTCGGGCGCGGCTTGCTCCGTCCCGTGGCCGCGCCTACCTTGAGCTTCCACGTCCCGTTAACTTCAACGATTGCAGCATTGAGCAGTGAACCGTCTCATCGCAGAGGGATGAGCCAGCATGACCGCTTCTACCCCCGCACGAAAGCTCGATCTGAACGCCAACGCGCTCACCGTCCTGGAGCGCCGCTACCTGGTCAAGGACGATCACGGTAAGCCGGCCGAGACCCCCGAAGACCTGTTCTGGCGCGTGGCGCGGAACGTCGCGGCCCCCGACCGGACCTACGGCGCCTCCGACCGCGCCGTGGAGAGCCTCGCCGAGACGTTCTTCGAGCTGATGGCGACCCGGGTGTGGATGCCGAACTCGCCGACCTTGATGAACGCCGGCCGGCCGCTCGGTCAGTTGTCGGCCTGCTTCGTGCTGCCCGTGGAGGACGCCCTTTCGAACGGCCGCTCCGGGATCTACGACACCCTGCGGGCGATGGCGTTGGTGCACCAGTCGGGGGGCGGGACGGGCTTTTCGTTTTCCCGGCTGCGGCCCAAGAACGACGTCGTACGCTCCACGATGGGCGTCGCCTCGGGCCCCGTGTCGTTCATGAAGCTGTATGACGCGTCCACCGACGTCGTGAAGCAGGGCGGCACCCGGCGCGGGGCCAACATGGGCATCCTGCGCGTGGACCACCCCGACGTGCTCGAGTTCATCAGCTGCAAGGACGACCTCACGCAGGTGACGAATTTCAACATCTCAGTGGCCGTCACCGACGCGTTCATGGCCGCCCTCGAGGCGGGGACGGCGTACGATCTGATCCATCCCAAGACCGGCAAGGTCGTCGGCCAGCTCGACGCCCGCGACGTATTCCGCAAGATCATCCACGGCGCGTGGAAGACGGGCGAACCGGGCGTGTTCTTCATCGACCGGGCGAACCAGTACAACCCGGTGCCGCGCCTCGGCAGCTATGAGGCGACGAACCCCTGTGGCGAGCAGCCCCTGCTTCCCTACGACGTCTGCAACCTCGGCTCCATCAACGTCGGCCTGTTCGTCAAGGACGGCGACGTGGACTGGGAGCGGCTGCGGACGGCGGTGCACCTGTGCACGCACTTCCTCGACAACGTCATCGATGCGAACAAGTACCCCCTCGAGGAGATCGACGAGCTCGCGAAGCGCATTCGCCGCATCGGCCTCGGCATCATGGGCTGGGCGGACCTGCTCGTAGAGTTGGGCATCCCCTACAACTCCGACGCGGGCGTGGCGCTCGGCCGCCGGCTGATGGAGTTCGTGGATGAGGAGTCGAAAGTCGCCTCGGAGAAACTGGCGGAGCAGCGCGGCGCCTTCCCGGAGTGGGAGCGCTCGATCTGGGGGCCCGACATCACCGCCGCCCGTAACGCGCAGGGCGAGCGTATCCGGCCGATGCGCCGCCTGCGCAACTGCAATCTCACGACTGTGGCGCCGACCGGCACGATTTCGATCATCTCAGGGTGCTCGTCCGGGATCGAGCCCCTGTTCGCCGTCGCCTTCATGCGGAATCAGGCGGGCGTCTTGATGCCCGATGTGAACGAGCAGTTCGTCGCCATCGCGAAGCGGGAAGGATGGTACTCCGAGGCGCTCGTGACGCAGATCGCCGAGGCGGGCCACATTCACTTCGACGCCGTGCCGGCCAAGTGGCAGCGCGTGTTCGTCACCGCCCACGACGTGACGCCCGAGTGGCACATCCGGATGCAGGCCGCGTTCCAGGACTTCACCGATTCGGCCATCTCCAAGACCTGCAACTTCCCGAACGCCGCCACCGAGGACGATGTCGAGCAGATCTACCGGCTCGCCTTCCGGCTCGGCTGCAAGGGCGTAACGGTCTACCGGGACGGCGCCCGCGAGAACCAGGTCCTGTCCACCGGCTCGACCGCCAAGAAAGTGCAGGAGCAGGGGAAGGACGTCCTCGCCGAGGCGCTGGGACGCATCGCCGAGCTCGAGACTGAGCTGGGGCGGACGCGCGCGCAGCTGCACGACGTGGAGGCGGAGAATCTGCAGCGGCGCGCCAAGCGCTCGCGCCCGGACCTGCTCAAGGGCTCGACCCGGCGCGTCGAGACGCCGCTGGGCACGATGTATGTCACCATCACCGAGGACGACAAGGGCCAGCCCTTCGAGGTGTTCATGTCGCTCGGCAAAGCGGGCGGCGCACTCATGGCCGATGTCGAGGCCATCGGGCGACTGATTTCCCTTGCCCTGCGCTCGGGGATTCCCCTGACCGAGATCTACCGCCAGCTGCGCGGTATCTCGTCGGACCGCGCGGTCGGACTCGGGCCGAACAAGATCATGTCGGTCCCCGACGCCATCGGGATCGCCATCGAGAAGTGGATGCAGGAGCGGCAGGGGGTCCAACAGGACCTGCTCGCGCCCCCCTCCCCCTCCCAGGCGCCCGTAGCGGGGGCCGGCGCCCCGGTGGCGATGGGCGCCGAGGCAATGGAGCGGGTCGCCCGTTCGGACCAGGCCTTCATCGGCGCCTGCCCCGATTGCGGCTCCCAGCTCGCGTTCATCGAGGGCTGCGCCAAGTGTCACGTCTGCGGCTTCAGCGAGTGCGGGTGACGCGACCGGGCGACGTGTGAGCGCAGTCACGACGCCACCTTCCCCCGACCCTTAAGCTTAGAGCCATGGATCTTCGCCCCATCACGCCTACC
>Ga0137409_10007911_pt1 | contig 10887 bp, 8 predicted proteins | sample CZODoug1_16funga_FD_122059 | JGI IMG/M metagenome (GOLD analysis project Ga0137409, IMG submission 122059) | Vadose zone soil fungal communities from Angelo Coast Range Reserve, California, USA - CZODoug1_16fungal (Hybrid Assembly) | ecosystem: Environmental > Terrestrial > Soil > Vadose zone... | reverse complement strand
TTCGTCCAGCCCTTCCCTTATTCCGTGGGCATCGATCCTTTCTCGCATCGAGCGGTTGTGGCCTTTGCTTCCACTAACATCGGGCTCATCATCAATTTAAATCCCAATCCCAGCGCAACGCTCAAGTGCCTCCCGAACGCCGCTTGGACGCTGCCCTACTGTCCCATCGGCTATGTCACGCTGAGCAGCGGGCCAAATCCGCAGGTGGCTTTTGAGTCCGGCGCACGCCTGGCTTATGTGACTCCTGGTGGAGCAGGGGTGCTCTCAGCAGTGGACCTCGCCAACCCTTCCAAGGGTTCGCTCGGGAGTCCCATCGCTAGCGCCACTCGCGCCTCCAACATCGTTACCGTTACTACGTCCTCTTCTCACAACCTCAATCCCGGCGATCCTGGCACCGTGCTCATCAGCGGGTTGCCCGCGGGTAGCACCAGCCAAACCAATTTCAATGGATCTTTTTCCGTCGGCGCAGTTCTCGATGCCACTCACTTTCAGTATTCGCAGGCCGATAAAGATGACACTTCCACTTGCACCGCCACATGTCTTGCCAGTTCCGGAGTGCCGTTCTTGACCTATGCGATCTCGCCGTCGATTGCAGGGATCGCTTTTAATCCTGTTACCCGCCAAGCCGTTCTCGCTGACCCGAATGCCACTTCCAGCCAGATTACCTTCATCGATCCCCAGAGCGAATCTGTCGGCTCGATGTCGGTCTTTTCCGAGGAGACCGGTCCGGTAAGTACAGGATCTCCGGAGCTCGGCGCGGCCGACGTAGCCTTCCAGCCTTTTTCCAATACCGTGGTCTCTTTCAATCCCAAGACCAACGAAGTCTCGCTGCTGGATCCTTCCCTCTTGCAGCGTCCCGCCATCGTCACCACTGGTCAAACCGGGCTTGCTACCGTCTGCGCGGCGAATTGCGCTTCCACCACGCCAACGAATGTGTCCATTCCCGGAGCCATTGCCGTAGATTCCGTCAATAATCTGGCTTTGACAGTGAACTCGGGCAGCGGCACTCTCACCGGCTTCAAACTTGGCAAGATTAAGGCCGTTCACATCGAACGGGTTGCCACACCGGGCATTGACGACCCAACGAAAATCACTACGCCGGCAAATCTCGCCCCCGCAGTTAAAGTCACGTTGGGCGTGACCCCGGCGGCCGTCGGTCCCGTGAAGATTTTCGGCACCGGCTTCGATGCCGGGTCCCAAGTACGCCTGGATGGCGTGCCCTTTGCTTCATCTACTCTCGGCAATTTCACGTTTGTGAACGGCAGCGAAATCGACGTTACCATTCCCGTGTCCACTCCCGATCCCAGCTCTCCGGGCGGAACGCTCAACATCCTCGCGGGACCGCGCCACTTCGCTCTCGATGTGGTCGCTGGTTCCGGCACCGGTTCGAACGTCACGGACTTCACCGTTCTCGAAGAAATTTCTTTGGCTCCCTGCTCTGGCATCGCCGCCGCTCCGGGAGGCGTCGCCATCGACGAAGTCAATAATCTCGCGGTCGTCACCAACACTGGCTGCAATCAGGTTTCCGTCTTCAGCCTGAACCCCGCGAACATTTTCAATCAGACCGTCAAGACGATCGCCACCGGTGGAGCGCCCACTGGGGTCGCTGTTCTTCCCAGGCTTGCCTATACCGGGCAGGCCGCATCAACCGCGGGCGTCGCCGTCGTGACCAACAATTCTTCCAATACCGTTTCCGTTCTTGACCTCGTGAACGCCGTTCCGGTCAAGGACGCTTCCGGAAATGCCATCACGCTGAATGTCGGCACTGCACCCAGCGGAGTGGCCATCGATCAGGAAACGAACCTCGCGGTCATCGCCAACACCGGGTCGAACACTGTTTCCACGATCGATCTCACTCCGCTGACCGCCACTCCCATCGGCACTCTTGCACCCATCAGCGTGGCTGTCGACCAGAGCCCCATCGCTGTCGCCATTGACCCCGATCGCGGCACCAACGGCCGCGGTCTAGCCGTCGTGAGCTGCCTCATACTCAATGGCGCTTCCTCCCCGTTCGGTGCTCTGGATGCCGTCGACATTGGCTCCACTACGCCGGTCAGATCCACGTCAGCTTCGACTTCCTTCCTCTCCTCTACCCCGACCGGTGTGGTCTTTGATCCTTCGGTCTCTCCCGCGCTCTTTTACTCGGTTTCCACCCAAGGCAACGTGATCACCGCATTCAATCCGGACACCGGCGCCACGCAAACGATCAAGGTCGGCATCAATCCCAACGCCATTGCTTACAATTTCCAGACCGGCACAATCCTCACGGTGAATTCACTGAGCAACACCATCTCGATCGTGGATTCGCAGACCTTTGCGACCAAAGCAACCCTCGGGATTGGCGCCACATCGAAATTTGCCGCGGCCATCCAAACCTTTACGAACCTGGCCGTCATTGCCGATCAGGCCAACAACCGGGTGATTCTGTTCCCGTTGCCGAAGTAAGCGGTAGGACGGGAAGAGCTCTTTATGCGGGAGCCGTCTTACAGCCAGAGCTCTGACAGACGGCGGTGCTTTCTGATTGCGGGAAGCAAACCGCGTCGGCTATACTTTGAAGTTCGCAATACACTCGTAAAGCCCGCTGGGAGCGGAATCAGTTTTAAGCCAAGCCCACTTGGCACGGGTTCGTCCCGGTCTTTCCGTGGCGGACCACAACAAGGAGAAAAAAGTGAATTCTAGATTGTTGACCGTTTTGCGGTCACGAAAGATGTTGACTCGTACAGCTGCCCTGGCCGCCGCGTGCGTATTGAGCACCGGAGCCGTCTGGGCACAAGCGCCAGCCGCGGCCGGCTCGTCCGCATCGAGCAAGGTCGGCGTCATCAGCATTCGCCAGGCCATCGTTACCACGGCGGAGGGCAAGGTGGCTTCGGCGGAGTTGCAATCGCAGTTCGCTTCGCGCCAGAACGAGATTGAGAATCTGAACAAGCAGATCAGTGAACTGCAGCAGCGTCTTACGAGCAGCACCGGCAAACTGAGCCAGGAAGAAGAAGCTCGCCTGAGGCAGCAGGGTCAGCGGCTCGCGCAGCGCCTCGATCGCATGAACACCGAATACCAGGAAGATGTGAACGCCGCGCAAGCGGACGTCATCGATCGCATCGGCCGAAAGATGGTGGATGTGCTGGACCGCTACGCACGCGAAAACGGTTATGCCGTCGTTCTGGATTCCTCGGCGCAGAGCACTCCAATTCTCTATGCCTCCACGCAGATCGACGTCACGCAGGATATTGTCCGCCTCTACGATCAGGCCTACCCGGTCAAGGCCGGAGCCACCGCCCCGGCGAAGCCGGCGGCAAAGCCCGCGCCGGCGCCGTCTCAGCCGCCCGCTGCCAAGCCCTAACGATCACCTATTTTCTCGCTGGATTCTGAGCCTCGTCGGGGGCGTTTTGTTTTCTAGGGCCGGACATCGCTTTCCCGCCGATAGACGCAATCGAGGGACATCCTGCTTCGACTACGTCGTGGGATACCCCGCCTCCACTCTGACCATTCGGTCAGGTTCTTGACGCGTACGCCCTGTACCATTTCGGCGTTGCCTTCTTTTGCGGCAGCGGCCTAAAGTGGTCCTATATAGGTATTCTTGTCGAAAACATGGATTCAATACTCGGTCTTCGCGACGGCAAAACCAATTCCTCGCCTCTTGAGGGAACGGATGCCTTCCGCGCGCAGCAGGCGGAATCCGGCCTGCGGCAACTTGCGCGGCGCGAGTGGTGGCTTTGGTTCTCCGCGTTATTCGTCGCCACACTCTCGGCGCTGGCCTTAGCGCTCTCCTCATTCCCCTCTTTATTCCGGCACAGCGAGCATTTCTACGAAATCCGTCCCGACCAGGCTCGTTGGGGAGTCCTCTGCCTGCTTCTTCTTTTCAATGGCCGGATGCTCTACCGTCAATGGTCGTTCCGACGGCAGCGCAAGCAGTTGAGCAGGCAGAACGCCGGCGCGGACGCGCACCCCAGTCAAATTTCCGATCCCTCCGGCATCGATCCGGTCACGGGCTTGCACACGCGAGCCTTCATCGAGCAGCAGCTGGGGAAAGAGATTGCTCGCGCGAGGCGGCAGAATACGGCGTTAAGCCTGGCCACCATTCATCTGGACCAGTTTGCCGAGATCAGTAAACGCTATGATCAATCGGCTTTGGACTCGGCTTTGAAAGAACTTGCGCGGCGTTTGAAGAAAGCGTGCCGCGGCTCCGATTTTGCGGCCCGCCTGGCCAGCGACGATTTCCTGCTGGTGCTGCCCGAATGTAATCTGGGCGAAGTCCAGGCAGTCTTGAGCCGTATTGGCGCTCTCGAAGTGACCTGTTCCGGCCGCAAGGTGAACCTTGCCTACACCACAGGATGGGTGGATTATCAACCCGGCGACCTGCCCGCGGATTTGCTCAAGCGCGCCGCGCAACTCCTTCATCTTTACGAAAACGCCGCCAAAGAGAGTTTCTCCTCGACGCTGGCACCCCATTGAGTGGTTGCTGAAGCCCACGCGAGGCTCTCATTGGGTCGAACCACGCGCTGGCGCGCAGTACTTACGCCGCGCTCAGATCAGCTTCCGGCTGGGGACTGCAGCCACCTGATCGCTTTGCGCCAGGGGGCGACGCTTCCGCTGCTCATCGGCGTCTGCAACCACACGATCAGGCTGTGACGGGCAACCGCCCATCGACCTGGACCGCTTTCTGAGAGCTCCAGCGGACCAACAGGTGGTATCTCCGTTGGCGTAAGCCAAAACGGGCTTGCACTTGCGAACGATCGCTCGGCGACTGCACTCGGCGACTGCCGCTCGGCGAGCGCACCGGTAACCGACAGCTTTAGCAGCGCCCCGACCTGCTCCTGGGACGCCCTCATCGTTGTCAGGATTTTCCGCGCAAACCAGATACCTGCAGCCAGGAAGACAAACTGGCAGAGGAGGTTTCCCAGCGCATACCAATTGCTTTGCATCCATGTGGTGAATTCGGTCATAGCCTCACCTTGGACTGGGGCAGCTTCAATTTACAACTCGGCTCCGGCGGAGAAAACTGGCAGGAAGTCCAGGAAACGGGCAGGTGTTTCCCTGCCCCCGCGGCCTACTCATCTGCCGTCGCGAGTCTAGGAACGAAAAGTCCAATTGAGTGGGGATTCTTTCCTTCCTTTTTCTACTTTCCATTTTCTAATTTCTCTTTCATTTCGCAACGCATGACTCCAATGCTCTTCAGCCATCTTCTGCGAGTACATGTCCGCGCTGCCAGAAACAGTTGCTTTGCCACGCGCAGCTTGCCGCAGAGAATAATCCGCTAGTATGAACTTTGGGGATGCGGTAGGCTCCGCAGCATGTTCAAGCGGCTCATGATTCTTGGGATCGCGGGCCTCGCGTTCATCTTGGGGGCCAATTACCTCCTGGTTTACACCCTGAACCAACAAGTAGCGCGTGAGCGCGAGCGGCAGGACGGGACTTACTGGAGCACCTTTAACGCCATCGAGCAGTTCGGCGCACATCCAGACAAAGGTACCGAGCAGAAGGCAAAGGCCGCATTGGACGAAGCCCACCAAAAAGGCCTGAGCAAGGTTCGCGCGAGAATTCTTCAAAAGTATTTTGAGGACCTTGAACATTGCTACCAAGGCGAGCGCGAATCGTGCAGGAAAGCCAACACCGATATGAATGACGCCATCCGGATACCTGCGGGGCGGCAGGAGACGCCGTGAGGTAATGAAGTACGAAGGTAAAGAGGTAGAAACTTTTGGCTTGAGGGATGTACCCCCCTGTTTTTTGTAAATGTTGCATCTAAAAGACTTAGCCATACTGTAAGTCTTTTATTTGCCACATTTGCGGGGAGATTCATAAGTTGCAGCTAAAGGACTTATGGGGGCGGACGGTAGGCGAGAAAGTGACTGGGAGGTATGGGAAGATCTTTGAGGAGTTAGAAGGGCCGCGTGGCGGGGGAACAGGGAGACTGAGAAACAGCAGGCTAGAGGAGAGGAAATACGGGTTAGGCCAGAAAAGAAATTGGGAGATCGGCGGGAGTGGAGCTTGGCAAACACAGAACAGAATAGCAGGAAGTAGTATGCTTGTCAATGTATTCGTTGGATATCATTCGAATGGAACGGGAAGGTGTTGAAAAGGCTGGGTTCAGTGTTTGATGAGCGGGGTTCAAGGGATGGAGATCCGGGGCGGAAAGCCGAAAATCTTGAAACGTGAGGGGGGGCAAAATGACGAAGGAAAATTCAAGGCCTAACGTGTGGCCACGACTGGCGGCGACTTCTCTTTTTCAGGCTTGCTCTCGATTCGTCGCTCAAAATCAAATGTCGGAGCGATGCGCTTATTCCGACGGTCTCTAAGTGACTTGTAGATGTAACCAGCCGCAAACAGGAGAAGGGCGAATCCCGCGTACATGGCCAAAAGCAAATTGAATGGATTCATCTTGCCCTCCATTTTTCAAAAGACATTCCGACAAACTGAAAGAAACCAGCGACACCAAAAATCTTGCTAATGGAATAGACGGTGGGCCAAAAATCCAATTTCCACGTGCCATCGAGGGATTTAATCCAAATGTCAAGATTTCCGAATACGAAGATGAGTACCGCAGCCTCCCTGCAAAACTCGCCAGCCATAGCGAGATTGCCTTCTTCTCCTCAGCCATCTGTTAGATGGCCTAACGCGTGAAGAAGGTTGTACTCTATCCGGCTGAGGTCTGTAAAGCCTGATTTCATTAGGCTCTGCTAGATTCGATGTGTCAACCGGACTTTGGTAACGTTCTTGTTGAAGCTAGGTGTTCTCGCAGTCCCTGGATTCCAATACACGCAGCCTGATATATTTATTCAGCTTTCGTTCAATATCGGCTTTGTTGGCATCAGAGATGAATATCCAACTAGCGCATCTTTTTTTGATTTCTTCATCGACGAGCAGTTTCTTGACGCTAGGGTGAACTACAACGATAGGGCTTCAAGCGATTCTTCAGAAAACGCTAGCAAGCTGATGTCAAAGTCATAGTCTTCAATGTAGTTCCGCTCTCGGCTCAGCGCGGGTGGAGAATTTGTTCGATACGAGAATCGACCACGAGAAATCCAGTGGCGCAACACTTCGTCCAGAATCGCCCTTTTAAAACTCGAGACTAGGGACTTGAACGGTTGTTGGTGAACATCCTGCATAGTAGATGCATCGAAGAAACGTCCTACGGGACCAAGTAATTGCGGCAATAACCTTGCCGGGAACTTTTTTCTCGAGGTAAAGGGTTATGGCAGTCTTTCCGGTTCCCCGACGACCAACAAAAAAGCACTTGCCCTGTCCGTCGTCTAACGCCGCACGAAGCCCTGGCGTCTCAACGTAAACATTGTCCCTCTCTAGAAGTTTGTCATATTCGGCGAATGACTGGCCCAGCGAAAGCTTTTTGAGGGTGCCCTTCGGTAGCTTCAGACCGGCAGAGGGTATCGGTGGCATGGTGACAAGAATATAGCCACATGATGGCGAACGCACAAGGGTGGCCGATTGAAGGAGCAGTTGTGCAACCCTCAGGCATTGGCGGCGGGAAGTGATCTCTGTTATCGAAGAGGTTAGTATCCAGAGAAGCTAACGTCCATGGCTTGTCCGCAGGGGTGCCTGCAAGGCCTGTCAGATGTAAGAGTCTATCGGCAGGAATTCCGGCCGTCGCAGCAAACGTAGGGGAAGCAGGCGGGACGAAAGCAAGTCGAAGAGAAGAGAGATTTCGTCACCCAAAATGCGCGTGATGGCGCAGAGGTCTCTCTGCGCAAGCCGACCTTTTCACAGGGGTAAGGGGGAGGAAGAAATCGGCCTGCTCCGTTCGAAATGACGGGTGAGGGAGGGGACGGGCCCCGTATCTTGCTTTTGCAGTGCAGCGGGAATATACTCTATTTTCGCTCTGAAGCGGGTCGCACCATGAGTGGGCGCAAGCCCACTTTTTTGTTGGCGCCGGTTGGAGTGCACTGCGGACCGGCTATGGTTGGGGAGTCTCTGCGTGGATTTGGAAAAAATCCGCGGCGCTGCCGAGCGGGTGGCGCGTTCGGAAGGCCTGGAAATCGTTGATGTCGAATGGAAAGTCGGCAAGCAGCGGTTCCTGCGGGTGTACATCGATCGAATTCCGAAGCCGACGGCGACGATAAGCGATGCGGCGGGGGAGATAGGGGCGGCGGAGGTTGCCCACGACCCCTATCCTAAGATCAGCCACTCCGATTGCGAGCGCGTCAGCAAGCAATTGAGCGTGATCCTCGACGTTGAGGAGCTGATTCCCGGGCCGGGGTATACGCTGGAGGTCAGTTCGCCGGGGCTGGACCGAGCGCTCAAGAGGCCGGCGGATTTCGAACGCTTTGCAGGGAGGCTGGCAAAGATTTCGACCAGCGAGCCGGTAGGCGAGGCGAAATTTTTTGAGGGGCGGCTGGCAGGATTTGCGGATGGGAAAGTCCGCATGGAGCTGAAAGGCAAGGAAGCGCGAACCGTCGAGGTGCCGCTCGAGGCGATTCGAAAGGCGAATCTGGTGGTGGAGTTCTGAAGAGAACAGAGAGTTGACAGTCGACAGTTAAAAGTCGAAAGAAAAAAGATTTAACACAGCGAACACAGAGAGCGCAGAGAAGAGAAAACCGCAGCGAATCATGAGTTGAAATTGCGGGATGTGGCTCTAGGGAATTTTAGGAACGAGACATGGCGAATTTGCTCTATCAACAGATCGAAATGCTGAGCCGCGAGAAGCATATCGAGCCGGAAGTGGTGGTGGCGGCGATCGAAGACGCGATGGTGGTGGCGGCGCGGAAATACTACAAGACCGAAGAGGACCTGCGCGCGAAGTTCAACCAGGAAACCGGCCAGGTGGATGTGTTCTCGGTTCACATGGTCGTCGAAGAAGTGACCGACCCAAAAAAAGAGATCAGCTTGGCGGAGGCGAAGAAAAAGAATCCGGCGGCGGAGGTCGGCACGGAGATTGTGGCGGCGAAGCCGACGGATGTACTCGGGCGCATCGCGGCACAGACGGCCAAGCAGGTGATTCTGCAGAAGGTGCGCGAAGCCGAGCGCGACACGATTTACAACGAGTATCACACGCGCGTGGGGGAGCTGGTCACGGTGATCGTGAAGCGCGCTGAGGGTCCGGACCTGATCGTGGACATGGGCCGCACGGAAGCGCGGCTGCCGAAGCGTGAGCAATCGAAACTGGAAACTTACAACATCGGCGAGCGGCTGCGCGTGGTCATCAAGATGGTGGACCGCGCGGCGAAAGGGCCGCAGGTGATCGTTTCGCGCGCGGACGCGAGCCTGGTGCAGCGCTTGTTCGAAATGGAAGTGCCGGAAATTTACGATGGCACAGTGCAGATTCGATTTGCGGCGAGGGAAGCCGGCGAGCGCACGAAAGTGGCGGTGATGAGCCGCGACAAAGACGTCGATCCGGTGGGCGCGTGCGTGGGCATGAAAGGCATGCGTGTGCAGTCGATCATCCGCGAGTTGCGCGGGGAAAAGATCGACATTATCCCGTACAACGAAGAGACGGTGGCGTTCGCACAGAAGGCCTTGAGCCCGGCGAAAGTGACGCGCGTGCAAATTACCGATCCGGAGAGCAAGAAGCTCGAAGTGATCGTCGAAGATTCGCAACTTTCACTGGCCATCGGCAAGAAGGGGCAGAACGTACGCCTGGCAAGCAAGCTGATCGGCTGGGACATTGACATCAAGAGCGAGGAAGAGAAGCGCCAGGAAATTGAAGAGCAGATGACCGCGCTGACCGCGCCGGTAACGCCGTTGACGTCACTGGCGGGCGTGGGCGCAAAAACCATCGAGAAGATTGAAGCAGCGGGGATCAACTCCGTGGAGAAGCTCGCCGGAATGACGCCGGAACAGTTGATGGAAATTCCGGGCATCGGCGAAAAGATGGTGGACAAGATTTATCAGGCCGTGAATCGCTTCTACGAAGGCGGAGCCGAGGCGGCTGCCGCGACCGGCGAAGCCGCCGCGAGCGGGGAAGCTCCAGCCGAAGAAGGCGAAGCTGCATCTGCGGCCGAAGCCGAGGCTGCCACGGCAGAGACGGCAAAAGCTCCCGAGACTGCCGACGCGGCTGAGGAAAATCCGGCGGAGACGGCTACAGAATCTGTTGCAGAAGTTGCGCCCGCCACCAGTGAAGGCGATGCGGAACAAGCGGAAGAGGCGAAGTCGTAGTCGAGAACGGAGAGCATGACCGACGTAAATCAAGTCCGAATTAACGAGCTGGCCCGCGAACTCGAGGTCAAGGCTAAGGCCATCATTGACCTGCTGCCCGGATACGGGGTCACGGAAAAGAAGACGCACTCGAGCTCGATCCCTGCGGACGTCGCGGAGAAGGTGCGCAAGAACCTTCAGGGAGCCGCTGAGGCCGAAGCGCAAGTGGAAGCGACTGCCAAAGCGGAAAAAGAAGCGAAGGACGCGGCTGCGAAGGCCGCGCGAATGAGGCCTGCTGCGCCTACTGTCGCACCGCCCCAAGCCAGCGTCGCGCCAGCCGCGGCGAAACCGAGCGCACCCGCGGTTCCCGCTGCGCCGGTGGCAAAGCCAATGGCACCGGAAGCGCCCGCAGCCGCTGCTCCAGTAGCACCCAGGGCGCCGGCTCCTGTACCCGCAGTGTTGCCGCCGGCCGCGAAGCCTGCTGCACCCGCAACGACTGCCCCGGCAGCAACTCCGATTCGTCCGCCTGCGCCTGCAGCAGCGCCGGCAGCGGCGCGACCCGCTGTACCGGCACGACCCGCCGCAACACCGCCCGGCAAACAGCCTTCTGCCATGCGTCCCGCGGCCGCTGCGCCCGGACGCCCCGGCGCGCCGGCAAGACCAGGCGCTCCGGCTCGGCCATTGCCAACAGGAAATCGCGGTCCAATGCCTACTGGCAATCGCGGGCCTTTGCCCGATACGTCGCAGGGCGCGCGCGCGGGTGGCCCCCGTCCCGGTCAGCCGATGCGTCCGCAGCAATCCGGC
>Ga0137409_10007910_pt1 | contig 10889 bp, 8 predicted proteins | sample CZODoug1_16funga_FD_122059 | JGI IMG/M metagenome (GOLD analysis project Ga0137409, IMG submission 122059) | Vadose zone soil fungal communities from Angelo Coast Range Reserve, California, USA - CZODoug1_16fungal (Hybrid Assembly) | ecosystem: Environmental > Terrestrial > Soil > Vadose zone... | reverse complement strand
CCGGGAGACGATTCCCTGCGACATGGTGATCGTCGCGATCGGACAGGGGGCGCGTACCGACCTCACGTGGCCCCAGGGCGATCCGCGGGTCTTCGTGGGCGGCGACTGTGCCAACGGCGGCGCGGAGATTGTGAATGCGGCGGCCGAAGGCGTTGCCGCCGCCAGGCAAATCCATCAAAGGCTCACCCATGGCTGATCTCAAGACAACCTTCGCGGGGATCGAAAGCCCCAACCCCTTCTGGCTGGCCTCCGGGCCCCCCACGAACACGTACGGCCAGGTGGCCAAGGCCTTCGATCAGGGCTGGGGCGGCGCCGTCTGGAAGACGATCGGCGACCCGATCATCAACGTGTTCTCGCGCTACGGCTCCGTGGACCTGGGCGCCACGCGGATGATGGGATTCAACAATATCGAGCTGATCAGCGACCGCCCGATCGCGGACAACCTGAAGGAGATCGCGGAGGTCAAGCGGAACTACCCGAAGCACGCCATCATCGCCTCGCTGATGGTCGAGTCGAAGCGCGAGGCGTGGCACGAGATGGTGAAGCAAACGCAGGACACCGGTGCCGATGGGATCGAGCTGAACTTCGGGTGCCCCCACGGGATGAGTGAGCGCGGCATGGGCAGCGCCGTCGGCCAGGTCCCCGACTACACCTGCCAGATCGTCGAGTGGGTGAAAGAGGTCGCCACGATCCCGGTGATCGTGAAGCTCACGCCCAACGTCACCGACGTCACCTACATCGCGCGCGCCGCGGTCAAAGGCGGCGCCGACGCGCTGTCACTCATCAACACCATCAATTCGATCGTGAGCGTCGATCTCGACTCGTTCGCACCCGCGCCCTCGGTGGGCGGCAAGTCGAGTCACGGCGGCTACTGTGGGCCAGCGGTGAAACCGATTGCGCTGCACCTCGTGTCGGCGGTCGCGAAGGACGCGCAGGTGAAGATTCCGATCTCTGGCATCGGCGGCATCAGCACCTGGCGCGACGCCGCCGAGTTCATCGCCCTCGGCGCGGGCTCCCTGCAGGTGTGCACCGCGGTCATGCACTACGGCTTCCGCATCGTCGAGGATCTCATCGACGGGCTCTCGAACTGGATGGACGAGAAGGGACACCGCACGCTCGCTGATGTGCGCGGCCGCGCCTTGCCCAACGTGATGAAGTGGGAGGACCTCGATCTCAACTATCACCTGCTCGCGCACATCGACCAGGACACATGCATCAAGTGCGAGCTGTGCTGGACCGCGTGCGAGGACGGTGCGCATCAGGCGATTCGGCGTCTGCCCCGGGACAACGGCGGACCGGTCGTCGAGATCATCGAGGAAGCGTGCGTGGGGTGTAATCTGTGCGCGGCGGTGTGCCCCGTGCAGGGGTGCATTACGATGGAGCCCGTGGCGAACAACTTCTCACCAGCTACGTGGAAGGAATACTCTGCGGGGAAAGGCAAGCTGGCGCCGCGGTCCGAGCAGTTCCACACCGCGACGTGGTCTAAGAGCCGCTAGAGTCGCCCCGGCGGCGCCACAGATGTAGGCGTGATCTGTTCCGGATCCGGAGTAAAATCCTCTCCCGGATTGATGAACCGGTCCAACTCAAAGTTGTATTGCTTGTCGTACAGCTGTTTGTACCTGCCGTTGGCCACCAACAACTGCTCGTGCGTCCCCCGCTCCACGATCTCCCCGGCCTCGATCACCAGAATCTGATTGGCGCTGCGGATCGTCGAGAGCCGGTGCGCGATCACGAAGGTCGTGCGCCCACGGCGCAGCGCGCGCAGCCCGTCCTGAATCATCGCCTCGCTCTCGGAATCGAGTGACGACGTCGCCTCGTCGAGAATGAGAATCCGTGGGTCAGCGAGGATCGCCCGCGCGATCGCGACGCGCTGGCGCTGCCCGCCCGACAGTTTCACCCCCCGCTCCCCCACGATCGTGTCGTAGCCCTTCTCGAAGCCCTTCACGAATTCGTCGCAGTGCGCGACCCGCGCCGCCCCTTCGATGTCCGCCCGGGACGCGTGCGGCGCCGCGAACGCGATGTTCTCGGCGATCGTCCCGTCGAACAGGAAATTGTCCTGCAACACCGCGCCCAGATGCTGCCGGTAGTCGTGCAGGCGAATGCCGGCCAAGTCGCGGCCATCGGCCATGATGCGACCGCGCCCCGGGCGGTGAAACGCCATGACCAGGCCGATCAGGGTGCTCTTCCCGGACCCCGACGACCCGACCAGCGCGGTCGTCGACCCCGCCGCGGCGTGGAACGAGATGTTCCGCAGCACCGGTTTCCCAGGGTTGTACTCGAACGACACGTCGTCGAACCGCAGGTCGCCCTGGAGCGCCGGGAGCGGCGCCAGGCTCTCGTCCGCCGCGTCCTCCGTGACCTGCTGCCGGATCTCGCGCAGGCGGTCGAGCCCCGCGAAGGCCTCGGTGATCTGGGTGCCGATGGACGCGATGTTGATCAACGGCATCGCCACGAGTCCGACGAAGATGCCGTACATGAACAGATCGCCGAGACTCATGCTGCCGCTCAGGACGGCGCGCCCGCCTTCGAGGATCATCAGGATGCCGATTGCGCCGATGATCACGGTCGCAAACGAGCCCAGGCTCGAAATACCCGTCATCGTCCCCGCAACATTGCGGAAGAGCCGGTTGACGCCGCGGCCAAAGACCTGCCGCTCGCCGCGTTCGGCCCGGTACGCCTTGACGATCCGGATCCCGCCGAGCGTCTCCCCCAGCCGGCCCGTCACGTCGGCGTTGATCTTGCCGCGCTCGCGGAACAGCGGCCGCAACTTGGCAAACGCGTACGCCATCCCGCCGCCGAAGAGTCCCAGGATCAGGATGGCGATCGCCGTGAGCCGCCAGTTCAGCACGAACAGCACCACCAGCGCGATGGCGCCCGTGAATAGCCCGCCGATGAGCTGCACCAGACCCGTCCCGACGAGGTTCCGAATCCCCTCGGCGTCGGTCATGATGCGGGAGATCAGGATGCCGCTCTTGGTGGAGTCGAAGTACGCGACGGGGAGCCGGAGCACGTAGGACTGGACGGTGCGGCGCATGTCGGTGATCGCCCGTTGGGCCGCCACGCCGAGGATTTGCGACAGACCGTAACCGGTGATCGCCTGCACCAGCGTCGCGATGCCGGCGGCGAGCGCGAGCGGGACGAGCAGCTGCGGCTCGTGGCGGCCGATGACGCGGTCGATCACCCATTTGGGGGCCGACGGCAGCACGAAGCCCGCCGCGCGGTTCACGAGCAGCAGCAGGAAACCCAGGGCGAGCCGGTGTCGGTGGGCGTAGACCAGTCCCCGGGCTTCCTGCCAGGCCCCGGGGGTGATTGCCGCCTTCTTGGGTTTCTCGGGTTTCGGTTGGTCGGCCATGACCGGCGAAGCTTACCTATGGAAGACGCGTCTTACCAGCAGGCCCGTGGTGGACACGCGGATTTCATAGATCGCGGGTTCGGCCGCGTTAATGAACGTGGCCGAGCCGTATTCCGCGTCGACCAGGGGCCGTAGCAGCCAGTAACGCCGCGCCAGGTCGAACACATCGATCGGCTTCTTCCGGGCGATCGAGAACACGGTGCGCTCGTGCGTCTGCTCGTCGCCGAGCGCGCGGTAGCGGCCCGCGATGCGGTCCAGCTCGTAGGCGGTGTGCAGGCCGAGCAGGTTCACGACGGGGCGCCACTTGAGAATGTGCGCGTCGACGTACACCGCGTCCCCCGCCAGGTCGAACATGGAGAGTTTGCCATCGGCGAGGGTGACGGTGGCGCGGAAGCGCTGGTTGCCGAGGGGCTGGGTCTCGATCGTGGCCGCGACCACTTCCTGGGTGAGCGCCCGATACCCGCGAATGCCGATACTGATCGTACCGCACAGCGCGGCCAAGGCAAGACACAGCGCGGCCGCGAGAACCGCGACGAGGGTGCCGACGCGCTGGCGCGCGCGCCACGCGCCGAGGGCGCTGCGTAGCAGCAGCAGCGTCAGAACGATGAACACGACGAGCGCAAGTAGCAGCAGGGACATGACCCTACATTAAGACGGCCGGGGCTCTGGCGCGAATTGCCGCGCGTGGGCACCTTCCCCGCTCACCGGAGACTGCGCATGAAACGATCCACGCTCTTCACGATCGCCGCGGTGATCGCCGTCATGCTGCTGTTTTTCTACATGACGACCGCGCGCGCCAACCAGGAATGCAACGTGTGCGTGGAGTTCCAGGGGAAGGCGAACTGCGCCAGCGCGCTGGGGAGCACCGTGGGTGAGGCGACCGAAACAGCACACCGTACCGCGTGCGGCCCCGTGGCCCAGGGCATGAACGAGTCGATCGCCTGCGCCAACCGGGCCCCCGTCAGCGTGCAATGCAAGGGGCACTAGCGATGGCCGGTTTCACACTCCCGCGCGTGTCCGTCCCGGCCAGGCTGATGCTCACGGAGGGGGAGCCTCGCCTGGGCGAGGTCTACGTGATGGAGCGCGTCCCGCAGCACACCGGGCCCGAGACGCCGCTCGAAATGCTCAACCGTCCCGATGGCTTCTTTGCCTTCCGGGCCGCGGGAGCGGCGCAGGTCCTGCTGGTCACCAAGGCGCGGACGATCTCCCTGTCGGTGCCGCGGAACTTGACGGGCGAAGATCCGGCCCGCCTGTCGGCGGCCAAGCTGGTCGCTCTGACGGTCACCTTGTCAGGGGACACTGACATCACCGGGTGGGCCACGCTGGAGCTCCCGGAGTATCATTCTCGCTTGCTCGACTATCTGAACGCTTCCCCGGATCCCTTCTTCGCGGTCACGACCGCGGAGGAGGTCCATTTCGTGAACCGCGCCCACGTGCTGTACGCGCGGCCCGAGGATTGATTCGATGGCGACTCGGCTCGACCCCTTTGTGGATGTGCTCCTGCGGGAACAGGCGGACCAGTTGTACCTGCTCCCCGACGAGCCCGTGACGATCGTGAAAGACGGCAAGCCCCGGAAAGTCAGCCGGCAGCCCCTGACCGACCAGCACATCTACTCCCTCCTGGTCGAGGTCGCGCCACCGGAGGCGGCCGACAAGATCGACCACCAGGTCGAGACGGAGTTCGAGTATGCCGCGGACAAGGGTCTGGTCCGGGTGCGCATCGTGCCTGAGACGGGGCGCCTCACCGCGGTGATTTCGCCCATGAAGCGCGCTTCTCAGGAGCTGGCCACGGCGGCCGTCGCCGCCCCCGCGGCCGCTGAGGCCGAAGTGACGGCGGTTCGCCCGGCGGTAAAGGGCGGGAAGAATCCCCCGGTGGCGCCGCCTGCCCCGGCACCCCCAAAAGCGCCCCGCGCTTCGGTGATCGCCGCCGCGCCGATGGTAGAATCGCCGGCGCAGGCTGCCGGAGCGCCTCCCGCCGCCCTTCCCGGCGAATTCGCCAACTCCCAATACCAGGCCGCCGAGCAGCGCCTCGGCAAGCTGCTCCGCGCCCTGGTGTCGTCCTCCAGCTCGGACCTGCACCTGCGGGTGGGCGAGCCGCCGATGTTCCGCACGCACGGCGAGATCGCCCGGCAGCCGGGGGCTGCCTTGTCAGTGCAAGAGCTGGAGCTGCTGATCCTCTCGATCATGCCGGAGCGCAACCGCGGCGAGTGGAAGGAGACGGGCGACACCGACTTCGCCTACGAGATCGCGGGGGTGGCACGTGACCGCGTCAATGCCGCTCGCGACCGCAAGGGCCCTGTGGCGGTGTTCCGGGTCATCCCGGCGAAGGTCGTCACCGTCGAGGAAATGGGCATCAGCGACGATGTGCAGCGGCTCTGCCACCTCACCAAGGGGCTCGTGCTCGTCACCGGGCCCACGGGCTCCGGCAAGTCCACGACGCTCTGCGCCCTGATCGACCTCGTGAACCGGTCGCGTTCCGATCACATCATCACGATCGAAGACCCGATCGAGTTCGTGCACGAAAACAAGAAATGCCTGATCACGCAGCGTCAGGTGCACATACACACCGAGAGCTTCAAGACAGCGCTGCGGGCCGCGTTGCGCGAAGATCCCGACATCGTGCTCGTCGGCGAGATGCGCGATCTCGAGACGATCGCCATCGCGATCGAGACCGCCGAGACGGGGCATCTGGTGTTCGGAACGCTGCACACGACGACGGCGGCGTCCACCGTGGACCGGATGATCGACCAGTTCCCCGCCGACCGGCAGGCACAGATCCGGGTGATGCTGTCCGAATCGCTCAAGGGCGTGATCTCGCAGACCTTGTGCAAGAAGATCGGCGGTGGGCGGGTGGCGGCGCGGGAGATCCTGCTCGCGACCCCCGCGATCTCGAACCTGATTCGCGAGGCGAAGACGTTCCAGATTCCGTCGATCATTCAGACGAGCAAGAAGCTCGGCATGCTCACCATGAACGACGCGCTACTCGAGCTGGTCGAGAAGAAGCTGATCGAGCCTGACGAGGCGTACATGAAGTCGGTGGAGAAGGCAGGGCTCGTGGCCAGTCTCAAAGCCAAGGGGCACAAGCTGACGATCACCGCCGACGCTTGACAGCCACCGCCGCGCGGCCCACTCTCTCTCCGTTCCCGCCGTCGTCAGGTCACTCCGTAGACAGTCGAGGTTCCGATGCGACGTGTGCCCTGTTGCGCCGCCTTAGCTTGGCTGCTCGCGACGGCCCTGGCCGTCCCGGCCCCCGCCCCCGCCCAGATCGACGCCCGGATGTTGCGCCAGCCGGATGTCTCCGCCACCCAGATCGCCTTCGTGTACGCCGGCGACATCTGGATCGTCGCCAAGAGCGGCGGCGTGGCCCAGCGCCTGTCCTCGCCGGCGGGTGAAGAGTCATTCCCGCGATTCTCCCCCGACGGCAAGGAGATCGCCTTCACGGGGGACTACGACGGCAATCAGGATGTCTACGTGATGCCCACCGGCGGCGGCGTGCCGCGCCGCACCACCCACCATCCCGCCCCCGACCGGATGCTCGGCTGGTACCCGGACGGGCAGTCGCTCTTGGTCGCCTCGCCCATGGCCTCGGGCACCAACCGCTTCTTCCAGCTCTACAAACTCGGCAAGAACGGCGGACTGCCCGTGAAGCTGCCGATCCCGTACGGCGAGTTCGGCGCCATCTCCCCCGATGGCCAGTGGCTGGCCTATATGCCGCAGACGCAGGACTTCCGCACCTGGAAGCGCTACCGCGGTGGCTGGGCATCGCACCTGTGGCTGTACAACCTCACCACCGGGGCGTGGAAGAACGTCTCCACCACCGACGCCAACGACGCGCAACCGATGTGGCACGGCAAGCTCCTTTACTTCCTGTCGGACCGCGGCACCGCCCAGCGCGCCAACATCTGGGCGTTCGACCCGGCGACGGACTCGGCGCGCCAGGTGACCCGGTACGCCGACTACGACATTCACTTTCCCTCCAGCGGCCCAACCGACATCGTGTTCGAGAAGGGCGGCCGGCTGTTCCTCCTCGACCTCGCCTCAGATCAGGCGCACGAGGTTCCGGTCCAGGTGGTCACCGACCTGACCACGCTCAAGCCGCGGCTCGACTCGGTCGGCCGGCTGATTCAGAACGCCGCCATTTCCCCCACCGGCAAGCGGGCGGTGTTCGAGGCGCGGGGCGATGTCTTCACGCTGCCCGCCGAAAACGGCCCTGCGTTCGACCTGACGCGCACGGCAGGCGCGGCGGAGCGGTTTCCGGCGTGGTCGCCCGACGGCAAGTGGATCGCCTACTGGAGTGACCAATCGGGAGAGTACGAGCTGGCGATCCGTCCAGCCGACGGCTCCGGCGCCGAGGAGCAGCTCACCCACCTCGGCCCCGGATTCCGGTACCATCTGTTCTGGTCGCCCGACGGCAAGAAGCTCGCGTTCATCGATCAGACGATGGCGATTTCGATCTTCGACCGCGACACCAAGAAGATCACCGCGGTCGACCGCGAGCAGTACTACTACGAGGGGGGCCTCCAGGGGTTCACACCGAGCTGGTCGACTGACAGTCGCTGGCTCGCCTACGCACGCGACCTCCCCGCCACGCAGCACCGCGCGCTGTTCCTCTTCGACACGAAGGGCGGCACGCGCACCCAGGTCACGACCGGCTTCTACGATGACTTCAGCCCGGTCTTCGACCCCGACGGCAAGTATCTGTATTTCTATTCGAACCGGCACTTCCAGCCGGTCTACAGTGATGTAGACAACACCTGGGTGTATCCCAACGCCACCACCGTGCTCGCCATCCCGCTGCGGACCGACGTGGCGTCGCCGCTCGCGCCCAAGAACGACGAGGAGCCGGCGACGCTCGCTTCGCCGGCGACTCCGGCTGCTGGCGGCACGGCCGCGAAGCCCAAGGCCGACTCCGCCAAGGCCGCCTCCCCACCCGCGCCGGTCAATATCGACCTCGAGGGCTTGGAGACACGAGCGGTCGCGCTGCCGATCGAGCCCGGGAATTACGGCGAGCTGTTTGCGCTCTCCGGCAAGGTGATGTACCGCCGCATCCCGCGCACCGGCTCGACGGACAAGAGAAACCCCGTCGTCACCTGGGACCTGAAGGATCGCAAGGAGGAGACGATCCTCGAGGACGCGGACGGGATCGCGTTGTCGGCCAACCGCGAGAAGCTCCTGGCGGTGAAGGACAACCGCTACGCCATCGTGGACGTGAAGGCGGGCCAGAAACTCGACAAGCCGCTCGCCACCGCGGGCCTGACGCTCACGGTGGATCCCCGGGCCGAATGGCAGCAGGTGTTCAACGACGTGTGGCGCTTCGAGCGCGACTACTTCTACGATCCCCAGATGCACGGGGTGGACTGGAAGGCGGCGCGCGCCGACTACCAGAAGCTGCTCGACGCCGCGGTCACGCGCTGGGATGTGAACTTCGTGATCGGCGAGCTGATTTCGGAGCTGTCGGCGTCGCACACGTACCGGGGTGGCGGCGATCTCCAGCCGCCGGGCCGCCGCGGAGTGGGCCTGCTGGGCGCGGACTGGTCGCTCGAGAACGGCGCCTACCGCGTCAAGCACATCATCGACGGCGCGCCGTGGGATGATGAGGTCCGCTCACCGCTGCGCACGCCCGGGGTGAACGTCAAGGAAGGGGACTATCTCCTGGCGGTGAACGGGGTTCCGGTGGACGCGACCCAGGACCCGTGGGCGGCGTTGGACGGCCTCGCCGACCAGACGGTGCAGCTCACCGTCAACGACAAGCCCACCCTCACGGGGGCGCGCCGCGTGCTGGTGAAGACGCTGAGTGACGAGAGCCGGCTCCGGAACCTCGAGTGGATCGACGCGAATCGGCGGCGCGTGGACGTCGCCACCCATGGCCGAGTGGGCTACGTCTACGTGCCGAGCACCGGCGTCGACGGCCAGACGGAGCTGCTGCGCCAGTTCCTGGCGCAGTTCGGCAAGGACGGGATGATCGTGGACGAGCGGTTCAACTCGGGCGGCCAGATCCCCGATCGATTCGTCGAGCTCTTGAACCGCCCGCCGCTCGCCTACTACGCGGTGCGCGACGGGCTGGACTGGCAGTGGCCGCCGGCCGCGCACTTCGGGGCGAAGGTGATGTTGATCAACGGGTGGAGCGGCTCGGGGGGCGACGCGTTCCCGACGTTCTTCCGCGAGGCGAAGCTGGGCCCGCTGATCGGCACGCGGACGTGGGGCGGGATCATCGGCATCAGCGGCGTGCCGGGCCTGATCGACGGCGGCGGCGTGACCGTGCCGACGTTCCGGCAATACGACCCGCGTGGCAAGTGGTTCGCGGAAGGCCACGGCGTCGAGCCGGACCTGGCGGTGGTGGACGACCCGAGCCTGATGGCGCGCGGCGGGGATCCCCAACTGGAGCGGGGGATTCAGGAGGTGCTGCGGGCGCTCCAGGAGCATCCCTACGTGCAACCCAAGCGGCCGGCGTACGAGGATCGCACGGCGAAGGGGAGAGCCACCGGTCGGAATTGAACCGACGACCGCTCGATTACGAATCGAGAGCTCTACCGCTGAGCTACGGTGGCGTGTCGGCCCCGTAAATTAGCGCGGGGCGAAGCCATCCGGTACTCCTCCGATCCACTGGAAAGGATGGCTACAGACCGTGCCGCCGTTTCAGGCCGGCTCTCAGCTCGTCCGCCAGCGTTTTCCGCTCGCTCCGAATGCGGGTTACGAACGCGCGCGGCGCCGCCGTACGGGCATCGTACCGGGCGCTCCAGGAGATGAGCTCGAGCATTGCCGGTAGCAGATCGAGCCCTTTCTGAGTCAACCCATACGTTGCGCTGCGCCCGCTTCCCCGCCGCCGCACCAGGCCGTTGGCCTGCAGCTGCTTGAGCCGAGTTGCGAGTATGTTGGTCGCGATCCCCTCCTCGGCGCTGAGGAACTCGCTGTAGGTCCTGCGGTCGGTAAACATCAGGTCCCGTATCACCAGCAAGCTCCAGGTGTCTCCGAAGATCTGTAGCGCAAAGTTGATGGGGCAGTCCGACCGTCGACCGGTACGCTTCACCTGAGGCTCCTCCTCCTAATCCTGCTTGACTTGCATGATGCAAGTCTAACAGTATGTTGCTTGCATCACAAAAGCCACGGGAGAAAGCACCATGGAAGCCAGAAAGCCCGCCACCGTCGCTCTGACCGTCCTCGCATATGTGGCGACCACATTCGCCGTCCAGGGCGCTTCCCATTTCGCCGTCAACGCCGCTCACTACGCCGCCATCCCCATCATGCGAGCGGAGCCCGTCATCGCGATGGGGCTCGCATCGATGCTAATCCAGGGCGTCCTCTTCGCGGTGCTCTTCCCCGCGTTCACGCGTGGCGTCTCAACGGTTTGGGACGGTGTGAAGTTCTCCTGGGCCCTCGGAGGCTTTCTCGCCTCATACATCGTCCTGGGCGAAGCAGGCAAGTACGCCATTCCATCGATTGCGTCGTGGATCGCCGTGGAGGGGAGCGTCGCGTTCGTGCAGTACGCGCTGTTCGGCGTGCTGCTCGGCCTGATCCATCGGCGCAGGGCCGGCGCTTA
>Ga0137409_10007908_pt1 | contig 10890 bp, 8 predicted proteins | sample CZODoug1_16funga_FD_122059 | JGI IMG/M metagenome (GOLD analysis project Ga0137409, IMG submission 122059) | Vadose zone soil fungal communities from Angelo Coast Range Reserve, California, USA - CZODoug1_16fungal (Hybrid Assembly) | ecosystem: Environmental > Terrestrial > Soil > Vadose zone... | reverse complement strand
GACGACGGCCTACGTATTTGATGCGGCGCATCGGATCGCCGGGCACCCCGGTAAGTGCGCCTGGCTCCACGGCCACACGTACAACCTCGAGGTGACAGTCAGCGCCCCCCGCCTCAATCCGCTCGGGATGATCATGGATTTCGACGATCTGCGCGATGTCGTAAAGAAGGCCGTGCTCGACCTGTGGGACCACGCCACCCTGCTCGCCGCCGACGATCCGCTGGGCCCGGCCATCCGCGCGGTCCAGCACCAGGCCCCGGACCGGGTCGTGCTCCTCGAGGGCCAGCCCACGGCCGAAGTGCTCACGCGCGAGGCGTGGACGCAGCTCGAGCGACAGCTGCCTGCCGGCATCACGCTGGAGCGTGTCGCGATTCGCGAGACACCCAGCTGCGGCAGCGCGATCTCGCGGCCGCCCACGTGAGCAGCCGGGCGCCGGCCGGGCGCATCGCCGAGGTCTTTTACTCCATCCAGGGCGAGGGCGCGACGGCCGGGATGCCGGCGGTCTTCCTGCGCCTCCAGGGCTGCTCAGTCGGATGCGCCTGGTGCGACACCAAGTACTCGTGGGACCCGCAAGCCGGACGCGCCGTCGATCTGGACGCGCTCGGGGACGAGGCCGCGGCCTTCCCGTGCCGGCGTGCCGTGGTCACCGGAGGCGAGCCGCTGGAATCACCGCTCTTCGTGCCGCTGCTCCGAAGCCTCGGTGAGCGCAGCTTCGCCATCGAGGTCGAGACCTCCGGCATCCTGCCCCCGCCTCGCGTCGGCCGCGCCATCCAGTGGAATGTCTCGATCAAGCTCGCCGGCTCCGGCGTCGTCGAATCCCGACGCATCCAGCCCGAGGCCATACGCGGCTTTCTCGCCCAGGACGCCTGGTGGAAGTTCGTGGTCACGGATGATGCCGATGTCGCCGAGGTCCTGAAGCTGGCCGAGCGCTTCGCCCTGCCGCGGGCGCGCATCCTGCTCCAGCCCGAGGCCGTGCGCCGCGAGGATCTCCTCGAGCGCTCCCCGTGGGTGGTCGAAGCGTGCAAGCGCCACGGTTTCGGCTTCTCCCCGCGGCTGCACGTGCTTCTCTGGGGCGCCAAGCGAGGCGTCTGATGGCGACCAGGGCCGTCGTCCTCCTCTCGGGTGGGCTCGACTCGGCGACCACCCTCGCCATCGCGCGCGCCGAGGGCTATGAATGCCACGCGCTCTCGTTCGACTATGGCCAGCGCCACGTGTGCGAGCTCCAGTCGGCGAAGAAAGTCGCCGCCGCTCTGGGTGCCACCCAGCACCTGACGCTCCGTCTGGACCTCCGTGCCATCGGCGGCTCGGCTCTCACGGCCGACATCGACGTGCCCAAGGGCCGGAGCGACGAGGCCATGGGCACGGGCATTCCCGTGACCTACGTGCCGGCGCGGAACACCATCTTCCTCTCCCATGCCCTCGCCTGGGCGGAAGTGCTGGGGGCCGAGGATGTCTTCATCGGGGTCAATGCCCTCGACTACTCGGGCTACCCCGATTGCCGGCCCGAGTTCACGGAGGCGTTCGAGAAGCTGGCCAACCTGGCGACCCAGGCCGGCGTCGAGGGCAAGAGTCGCTTCCGCGTCCACACCCCGCTCATCGAGCTCAGCAAGGCTCAGATCGTGGCGCGGGCGTACGAGCTGAACGTCGACCTCTCGCTGACCTGGTCCTGCTATGCGCCCGAGCCCGATGGCCGCGCCTGCGGGCTCTGCGACTCCTGCCTGCTCCGCAAGAGGGGCTTTGCCGAGGCGCGCCTCGCCGACCCCGTTCCCTCTGCGAGGTGATCCCGCTCCCGTGAGCGACTGGCGCGCGGCGCTGGACGCCTTGCCCAGAGAACGGACCTGGCTCCTCCCTGCCCTCCACGCGGTCCAGCACGATCTCCGCTGGATTCCCTCCGGTGCCCTCGCCGCCGTGGCCGCGCATCTACGCGTGCCAGCGAGCGAGGTCTACGGGGTCGCCACGCACTATCCGGAGTTCAGGCTGAGCGAGCCGGGAAAGCGTGTCGTACGTGTCTGCACGGGCGTGTCGTGCCGGATCAGCGGCGGGCTCGACTGCCTCGCCGCGCTCGAGCGGCAGCTGGGAGTGAGGGTCCCCGCGACAGCTGCCGACGGCTCGGTGACCCTCGAGCCTCTCGACTGCGCGTTCAATTGCTCGATGGCGCCGGTCGTGCAGGTCGACCATCAAGACCATGGGCGCGTCGCCATCCAGGATCTGGAGCGGGTGCTGAGTGCGCCCCCGTCCGGATTTTTTTGGGCTTTGGCCGACGACTTGATAGCAGGCCGCTCTTCCTATCCTGAGCTGGTCAGCCACGCCCAGAGCCGCGCATACCGTGGCCTGACGTTCGTCCTCGCTGTCGGGTCGTGCAGTCTCTCCGTGGGCGCCGTGGAGACTTTCGCTGCGCTGACCGCGGAAGTGGATCGCCGTGGACTGCAGGCAGCCGTCTCCCCCGCGGGATGTTCGGGGCTCTGCTGGGCCGCGCCCATGCTGACGGTCATCCATCCAGACGGGACCACGCAGCTCCTGCCCCACACCACCGCCGACAGAATTCCCGCGCTCCTCGACGCCGCCCTGGCGAAGCGCGTCGAGCCCGATCCCCGAGTCACCGACTTCCTCCGTCGCCAGCGACGCGAGCTGACCTCGCGCTGCGGCGTCGTGAACCCTCACGACATCGCCGACGCGGTGCGCCGCGGCTCCTATGCCGCGCTGGCCGAGGCGCTGGCCGGACGGAGCCCCGAGCACATCACCCAGACCGTGAAGGCGGCAGGGCTCCGCGGCCGCGGCGGCGCGTACTTCGCGGCCGCGACCAAGTGGGAAGGGGCGCGCCAGGCTCCCGGCTCGCCCAAGTACCTCATCGTCAATGCCGAGGAGGGCGAGCCCGGCATCTTCAAGGACCGCCACCTCATGGAGGGCGATCCTCACCGCCTCTTCGAAGGGGCGCTTCTCGCGGCCTACGCCTCGGGAGCCAGCCGGATCATTCTCTATGTCCACGGTGAAGCCCACCTCTCCGCAGAGCGCATGAAGGACGCCGTCGCGTCTGCCCGGGCCTGGGGGTTCGTGGGCGAGCGCATCCTGGGGAGCGACTTCTCGGTCGAGGTGGAGATACGGCGCGGGGCTGGCGGGTTCGTCCTCGGCGAGGAGACGGCGCTCATGGAATCGCTCGAGGGCCGTCGCGCGATGCCCCGGCCCAAGCCCCCCTTTCCCACCGAGGCGGGTCTCTTCGGCAAGCCCACCGTCATCAACAATGTCGAGACGCTCTTCGCCGTGCCCCTCATCGCGGCGCGCGGCGAGAAGTGGTGGGCCGGCCTCGGTCGAGGCCATGGCACCAAGTGCTTCGGCCTCTCCGGTCACGTCGCCCGACCGGGCGTGGTCGAGGTCGAGATGGGCAGCACGCTCCGCGATCTCGTCGAGCGCCTCGGCGGCGGCGTCCCCGGCGGCCGCGCCCTCAGGGGCGTGGTGGTGGGCGGCCCCTCGGGCACCGTCGTGCCGCCGCGCGATCTCGACGAGCCGCTTCTGCCGGGCGGGCGCGTCAATCCGGGCACGGGAGGGCTGGTCGCCCTCGACGACACCGTCTCCATCCGCGACGTGATTCGCACCCTGCTCGACTTCAACACGCGCGAATCCTGCGGCAAGTGCACGCCCTGCCGCGAGGGGACGGCCCGGCTTCGCGACATCCTGGACACGGCGGGCGCGCCGGACGGCCCCTCCATCGCCGAGCTCGCGGAGGTGGTGCGCGTGGCCTCGCTGTGCGGCCTCGGCCAGGCCGCTCCCCTGTCGATCCTCGCCGCGCTCCGCGACTATCCCGAGCTGGCCTAGACGCGCGCGGGCGCGTCGAGCCTCCGAGGCGCTACGCCGGTGTAATCGGCGCGGGGTCGGATGAGCCGGTTGTCCGCGTACTGCTCCAGCGCATGCGCGCACCAGCCCGCCACGCGTCCCACGGCGAAGATGGACGTGCAGAGATCGGGCGGGATGCCGAGGGCGTCGTAGACGACGGCCGAGAAGAAATCCACGTTGACGGGCAGCGTGGTCCGCGCCCGCATGGCGTCGTAGAGGCGCTCGGCGACCTCGAAGAGGCGCTCTCGCCCCGTCGCCTCCGCCATGCTCTTGGCCATGCCCCGCAGGACACGGGCCCGGGCGTCGTCCACCTTGTACACGCGGTGGCCGAAGCCGGGCATGCGCGCCTTGGGATTGGCCCGCTCGCGCTTGGACAGTTCGGCCCGAGCGCCCAGGCGACTCTCTACGAAGGCTTCGGCCCGGGTCGGGTCCTCGATCTCGAGCAGCATGGACAGGACGTCCTCGTTGGCCCCGCCGTGGCGAGGCCCCTTGAGGGTGGCGATGGCCGAGACGATCGCGGCGTGGAGATCGGCCAAGGTCGCCACGGCGACGCGCGCGGCGAAGGTGGAGGCGTTGAACTCGTGGTCCGCGTGGAGGGTCAGGACGACGTCGAGGACTCGCGCGAGCTCGGGCGACGGCTCCCGCCCTTCCAGCAGGTAGTAGAAGTAGGCGGCGTGCGAGCCGCCTCGTCGGGAAGGCACGGGCTCACGCTTCGTCCGGATGCGCTGCCAGGCCGCCACGGTCTCCGGTACCAGCACCATGAGGCGCCGCGCCTTCCGGAGGTTGGCGTCCGGCTCGCTCGAGCCGACGTCGGGATCGCGCGCGGCGGCCAGGGAGACGGCCGTGCGGAGGGCATCGAGCGGGTGGCACGTGGCGGGCAGCGATCGAAGGAGCGCCACGATGTCGGGGCCGAGCCCGCGAGCCTGCTCCAGCCCGGCCGCGAACTCCGCTCGCTGCGAGGCGGTGGGCAGCTCGCCAAACCAGAGAAGATGCGTGACATCGTCGAAGCTGGCCCCGGCGGCGAGATCGCCGATCTCGTAGCCGCGATAGTAGAGCCGGCCCGCCTCCCCGTCCACGCGGCATATGGCCGAGCGCGCGGCGATCACATCCTCGAGTCCCGCCTTCCAGGTCGCGTCCATGTCCGTCCTCCTTGCTCGCCTTGTGGTCCAAAGCCCCTATGGTTGCCTGGCCTGCATTATACTTGATTTACATTGATTCAACCGGACAATACTAGATGGAGACGGACCGAGCCTGCTACGATGGCGGGGCCATGGTGGAACTGGACGGCGAGCAGTACCTGACGGGCGAAGAGACGGCGTCTCTGCTGGGGATCAAGCGCGAGACTCTCTACGCCTATGTCAGCCGCGGATACCTCAGGAGCTATCGCCAGGGTATCAAGCGCCAGCGGCTCTACCGGCGAGCCGAAGTCGAGGACCTTCTCCGGCTGTCCGCGTCCTCCGGGGAGCGCGCCTCCGTCGGCGTATCGCCCGAGGACATTCCCCTCGCGGAGTCCTGGATCAGAGACTGACGCGGCTTCGCCCGGAGCGCGCGGTATGATAGTGCAGCACTCGGGATTGATGGGATCCCCATGAGCCTCCGCCTCACTATCGACGGCACACCGATCGAAGTCCCCACGGGCGCCACGGTGCTGGATGCCGTGAATCGCCTGGGACTGGCTTTGCCCCAGCTCTGCAAGGATCCGGATCGCCCGCCCCTGGGCGCCTGCCGCACCTGCCTCGTCCACGTCGAAGGCCAGCGCGGCCTGCCCGCCGCCTGCCATCTGCCCGCGCGCGACGGGATGATCGTGGACACCCAGCACCCCGAGGCGGTCAAGACGCGGCGGGCGGTGCTCGATCTGACCTGGTCCATGCTGACGCCGAGCCGAGACCGGGACGGCTTCGGCCAGCTCGGCGAGGCGGCCTCACGTCACCTGCTCGCCCGGCCGAGCGCGGCTGCGCATCATCAATTCGCCGTGGACGACTCCAAGAGCTTCTTCGTGCTGGACCGCGAGGCCTGCATCCTCTGCGGTCGCTGCACCACGGCCTGCGCCGATGTCCAGCACATCGGCGCCATCTCGCTCCTGGGCCGCGGGCACGACTCGCGCGTGGGCGTGGCGGGCGACGACCTCATGTCGTCCTCCATCTGTACCTCGTGCGGCCAGTGCGTGGCCACCTGCCCCACGGGGGCGCTTCGCCCCAAGGAAAACCCCGCGCCCATCGCGCGCGAGATCGAGACCACGTGCCCCTATTGCGGCGTCGGGTGCGGGATACGGCTCAAGGTGCGCGAGGACGGCCGGCTGGCCGTGATGGCCGACGACGTGCCGGAGAACCACTCGAGCCTCGGCACGCTGTGCGTGAAGGGCCGCTTCGGCACGGGCTTCGTCCACTCGCGCGACCGCATCACCGTGCCCATGCTCAGGCGCGACGGCGCGTGGCGCGAGGTGAGCTGGGACGAGGCCCTCGAGGCCGCGGCCGATGGCCTGGCCCGCAACCGCGAGCGCTTCGGGGCCTTCGCCTCGGCCAAGGCCACCAACGAGGACGGCTACATCATCCAGAAGCTCGCGCGGGTGGTGATGGGCACCAACAACGTCGACCACTGCACGCGGCTCTGCCACTCCCCCTCCGTCGAGGCCATGCTGACCTCCATGGGCTCCGGCGCCACGTCCAACTCCTACCAGGACTACGAGGAGGCGGGCTGTCTCATGGTGGTGGGCGCCGACGCCTCGGCCAATCACCCCGTCATCGCCATCCGGCTGCGCAAGGCCGTCAGCCGGGGCGCGCGGCTCATCGTGATCAACCCCAAGCGCATCGAGCTGTGCGATCAGGCCGACCTCTGGCTCCGGGAGCTCCCCGGCACGGACGTGGCCCTCTTCAACGCCATGGCCAAGCTCATCCTCGACGAGGGGCTGGCCCGGCTCGATTTCATCCGCTCGCGGACCGAGGGGTTCGAGGCCTGGGCCGCCTCGCTCGCCCCCTACACGCTCGAGCACGCGGAGAAGATCACCGGGGTGCCGCGAGATGCGATCGCGCAGGCGGCGCGCTGGTATGCGCGGCCGGCCTTCTCGGGCTCGTGCCTGATCTGGGGCATGGGCATCACCCAGCACACGAACGGGACGGCCAACGCGCACGCGCTGCTCAATCTCGGGCTGGCCGCCGGCCAGATGGGCTTCGCCGGCTCCGGGATCTCGCCGCTGCGCGGCCAGAACAATGTCCAGGGCTGCGGCGACGCGGGCGCCGTCCCCACCAATCTGCCGGGTTATGCCGACTACTCGCCGGCGAGCCTCTCGCGCTTCGAGCGCGCGTGGGGCGTACGGCCGCCGGGCAAGACCGGGCTCGTCGTCACCGAGATGACCGAGGGCTGCCTCGACGGCACCATCCGCGCCATGTACGTGGTGGGCGAGAACCCCATGCTGGCCGAGCCCGATCTCCACCACACGGACAAGGCCCTGCGCCAGCTCGACTGCCTGGTGGTCCAGGACCTGTTCATGCACGAGACGGCCGAGCTCGCCCATGTCTTCCTGCCCGCCGCGGCCTTTGCCGAGAAGGAAGGCACCTTCACCAATTCCGAGCGACGGGTGCAGCGGGTGCGCAAGGCCATCGACGCCCCCGGCCAGGCACGACCCGATTGGTGGATCAGCTGCGAGCTTGCCAAGCGCGTGGCAAGAAGGCTTGGCGTCCCTGCCTCGGGCTTCGACTTCACGCATCCCTCGGAGATCTTCGACGAGATGGCGCGGCTCTGGCCGGCCATCGCCGGCCTCAGCTATCCGCGGCTCGAGTCAGGGGGGATCCAGTGGCCCTGCCCCACTCCGGATCATCCCGGGACGCGCTTCCTCTACGCGGAGGATTTCCCGACCGGTCGCGCCCGGTTCGTGCCGGTGAGCCAGGGGGCGACGGCGGCCGAGCTCCCCGATCCGGAGTTCCCGTTCGTGCTGAACACGGGCCGGCTCCTCTATCACTGGCACGGCGGCACGCTGACGCGGCGGGTGCAGGGGCTCCTCGAGCTGGCCCCGCGGCTCGAGATCGCGATCAATCCGACAGACGCCCGGCAGATGGGCATGGGCGAAGGCGGGGCGCTCCGCGTGGTCTCCCGTCGTGGCGAGCTCCAGGGCTTCGCGCATGTCACGGAGGCGGTGCGACCGGGCGCCATCTTCGTGCCCTTCGTCAAGCTGTCCGACTCCGCCGCAAACTTCCTGACCAACTCCGCCCACGACCCCTCGTCGAAGATCCCCGAATACAAGGTCTGCGCCGTGCGCCTCGAGAAGGTCTAGGTAACTCGGAGGGGGGCTCCGCCTCCCTTCCGAAGCCTCCCCCCGAACAGATCGCGCCGGCGAAGCCGGCGCTCGAAACGGAACATTCCTGCTCGCGAGGGCATTGAGACGACTGCGAGACAGACCCCCTGACCCGCCGAGCCCCGCTGTCTCGCTCGGGGCTAGTCGGGCAATCCCCGCAGGAAGTCGTCGAGGAGGCGGGTGAAGGCCTCGGGGGCGTCGAGCACAAGGTGATGATAGGCCCCGGGGATGGTCACCAGCTTGGCGTTCGGAATGGCCGTGACCATCCGGTCGGCCATCTCGGCCGGCATGATGGGCGAGAGCCCACCGCGCACGAGCAGGGTGGGCGCCTGGATTCTGGGCAGTAGGGCCCACCCGTCCACGGGCCGCCTCGCGCCATTGGCCTTGGGGTCGAACCGGTAGAGGAATCGCCCATCGCGCTCGGCGATGCCCTGGCGGCCCAGATGCGCCAGGAAATCGGGCGCGGCGGTCGTCTCGGCGGGCAGGAGCCTGAAGCTCGCGAGGGCCGCGGCCAGCGTCTCGTGCCTCCGCGGGCCGCGATGTCCCCGCCGGTGCATGGCCTCGAGACGCTCCGCGGGCAGCGAGGGCCGACTGTCCACCACGCATAGCGCCCGCACGCGCTCCGGGTACCAGGCCGAGAAGCCCATGGCGTTGTGGCCGCCCATGGAATGGCCGATCACGACCATGCGCTCCCATCCCATGCCATCCATAACTCCGCGCAGGTCCGAGGCGAACTGCTCGGTCCCGTACTTGCCGTCGGGAGCCCAGCCACTCTCCCCATGTCCCCGCTGGTCGAGGGAGATGACGTGAAACCTGTCAACAAAGGCGGGCACGACCGCGTCGAACCAGTGAGCATGGGCGGAGCCGCCGTGGAGGAAGCAGAGGGCGGGCCGACCGGGCGGGCCCCACTCCAGAGCGTGAAGGGAGATGCCGTTAACCATGAATGAGCGTTGCACCGCCGCGTCACAGATGTAACCAGGTCGAGAGGTCATGGCGGGCATTGTAGCGCGGCAGATAGAAAAAGCTTTGAGCTGATCGCCTTCGCCCCTTAGATTCGGAGATGCGAATGGATTCCACTCAGGTTCCCGGCGAGCGCAGACGGCGTCCCCTCCTCTACGGAGCGCTCGTCACCGGAACGCTCGCCGCGGTCGCCGCCGCGGGCTGGGTCCTTCTCTCCCCCTCCCCGCCCCTCCGTCGCCAGGTCGCCGCCGGGACCACCCAGCCCACGGAGTCGATGTCGCGGCCCACGTCTGACGCGCCGGCGCAGCCCCCGAAGCTCAGCCCCGCGCCGACCCCCGAATCCCCCGCGCGCCGAGTGGAAGGTCGGGTGCGCGACGGGGAGACGGGCATTCCGCTTCGTGGCGTCTCCGTCTGGGCGGCCGGCACCGAGACTTTCACCGACGAGGAAGGACGCTTCGCGACCGAGCCAGTCAAGTCGGGCTCCCCCGTGATCATCAAGACACCGGGCTACGCGGCCCGTCGGCTCCCGGCGGGCGACGGAGAGATGACGGTCACGCTCGCTCCCAAGGTGGTCCGCGCCGCGTATCTGACGTACTACGGGATCGGGGACAAGGTCATCCGCGAGCGGGTCCTCGAGCTGGTGGCGCGCACGGAGCTCAACGCCGTCGTCATCGACGTCAAGGGCGATCGGGGCCTCATCCCGTACCGCACCGAGGTGCCCCTGGCCCTGGAGGCGGGGGCGCAGGGCCCCGTCATCATCAAGGACTTCGACGGCATGATCGCGGGGCTCAAGTCGCGCGGCATCTACACCATCGCGCGGATCGTCACCTTCAAGGACAACATCCTCGCCCAGCACCGCCCCGACCTGGCCATCATCGACACGCGGACGGGCAAGCCCTGGATCGACAACGAGAAGCTCGCCTGGGTGGATCCCTTCCGTGAAGAGGTGTGGGACTACGCCATCGCCGTGGCCAAGGAAGCCGCCGCCAAGGGCTTCGACGAGGTGCAGTTCGACTACGTCCGCTTCCCCACCGATGGCAAGCTCTCGGCGGCCAAGTACTCGCAAGCGAACAATTCGCAGACGCGGCTGCCTGCCATCGCGGCCTTCCTTGCCCGGGCCCGTCGCGAGCTGGCCCCCCTGGGCGTCTTCGTCGCCGCCGACGTCTTCGGCTATACCGCTTTCAACGAGAACGACACCGATATCGGCCAGCGCGTCGAAGAGCTGGCCGCGCACCTCGACTACATCTGCCCCATGGTTTATCCCTCGGGCTATCACCGCGGGATCCCGGGCGTGCGCAACCCCGTCGCCCAGCCGTACGAGATCGTCAAGGAGAGCGTGCGCCTGACGCGCAAGCGCACCGCGCCCGCGCCGACCGTGGTGCGGCCATGGCTGCAGGACTTCAAGGACTACGCCTTCGACAAGCGCATCTTCGGCGTCGCCGAGATCAAGGCCCAGCTCCGGGGGGCCAAGGACGGTGGGGCCGTCGGCTACATGCTGTGGAATCCGAAGAACGACTACACTGGCTCGGCCCTGCCGCCCAAGGCGACGTCGACCGCGAGGGCCACGCCCAGCCCGTGACCCGCTCTCTCCGCGCCTTCCTGCTCGCCTGTGCCCTGACCTGGCCGGCCGCCGTCGCGGCCGGAGAGCTTCCGCCGAATGAGCTCGGGCGCGTGATGATCCTCGAGTACCACAAGATCGACCAGCCCGAGGAGCGCTGGACGCGCACGCCGGGCAATTTCCGTCGCGACCTCGAGCGTCTCTGGGAGCGCGGCTACCGGCTGGTGGCGCTGAACGACTTCCTCGATGGCAAGAT
>Ga0137409_10007905_pt1 | contig 10892 bp, 9 predicted proteins | sample CZODoug1_16funga_FD_122059 | JGI IMG/M metagenome (GOLD analysis project Ga0137409, IMG submission 122059) | Vadose zone soil fungal communities from Angelo Coast Range Reserve, California, USA - CZODoug1_16fungal (Hybrid Assembly) | ecosystem: Environmental > Terrestrial > Soil > Vadose zone... | reverse complement strand
GAAGCCGGCTGCTACGGCTGAATCTCCCACCATGGTCGAGCACCGCGGAGCAGCTACGTCTCTGCGCGACTTGGTGCAAGAGGCCGAGCAGAAGAATCCGCAGATTGCGGCGTCGTTTCACGGGTGGCAGGCCTCACGAAATGTTGCCAAGCAGGTGTCAGCTTTTCCCGAGACTCAGGTCTCGGTGCAGCAGTTCAGTGTCGGCAGCCCGCGACCTTTTGCGGGTTACAGCAACAGCGAGTTCGCGTACATCGGGTTTGGCGCGTCACAGGACATTCCCTATCCGGGCAAGCGGCAGTTACGCGCCCGCGTCGCTGAACACGAAGCGGACTCCATGGAAGCGCAGACCGACTCAGTCCGCCGGATGGTGGTGGGAAATCTCAAGATGGTCTATTTCAAACTGGCCTACATTCAACAAACCCTCGGCGTCCTGCAGAAAAGCGACGAGCTATTGAATCAGGTGCAGGAGGCGGCCGAGGCACGCTACCGCGTCGGTCAGGGCAATCAGCAGGATGTTCTGAAAGCACAGTTGCAACATACGAAGATTCTGCAAGAGATCGCCCATCACCACCAGGAAGAAGGCCTGCTGGAAGCCCAGATCAAGCAGTTCTTGGGCCGTCCGCAGGATTCCCCGGACGTCGTTGCCGAGACTCTCACCGCGAGATCTCTTTCATTCAGCGCACCGGAACTCCTGCAGAAGGCTAGTGAACAGAATCCAGACGTACGTTCAAAGCAGGCCTCGATTCGGCAACAGGAAACCCAGGTGGAGCTGGCTCGCAAGAATTTTCGCCCAGACTTCAATGTCCAGTACGCGTACCAGCACACCAACGGAGATACCCGGGATTACTACATGGCGACCTTTGGCATTCGCCTGCCTAACCGCGGACGCCAGAAGGCCGAGTTAGCGCAAGCGCAGCAAAACCAGGAGCGCGCACGTCGAGAACTCGACTCTGACTCGCAACGCGTGCTTTCTGAAGTCCAGCAACAGTTTGTGCGCGCGAAGACTTCGGAGGAGCAGCTCAAGATTTATAGCGACGGTCTTGTGCCCCAATCCGAGGCCACCTTCCGCTCCGCGTTGTCCGCGTATCAATCGAACCGCCAGGACTTCGAAAGTCTGCTTTCTTCGTTCCTCGATGTTCTCAACCTCGATTTGGAATATCGGAACGAACTGGTGGAACACGAATCGGCGCTGGCGGAACTGGAACGCCTTACCGGGGTGGATGTGCCATGAACGAGCGCAACTTCAGACCGAATGTCAATGAGGAAGCAAACATGCTGCGTACAGAACAAAACAACTATCGTCGGGCTTTTTGGATTGCGGTTACTACAACTATCGCGCTGGCGATCGTGGCGTCTGCCCTGTGGTGGCGTTTGAGCCATTCCGGGGCGGCATCGCAGCCTGGGAAAGACTCCGCAAGCGAACCGATGGAAGCTATGGCACAAACTTCAAACGCCTCGGAGTCCCAAACAGGAGCCGCAGGCGAGATGCAGATGAGCAATATGCAGGAGGCGCCGCGCGCACCCATTCAGCTCACGCCGCAGCGCATGCAGAGCATCGGCATTGTGCTGGGGAAGGTGGAATCGAAGCTCGTCAATTCTGAATTGCGTTTCTACGGCAACGTACAAGTCGATGAGCGACGGCAAGCCTACGTGCAGACGCGATTCGCGGGCTGGATTCGCAAAGTCTATGCCGACGCGACTGGCAATTTTATTGGCAAAGGTCAGCCCTTGTTCACGATCTACAGCCCTGATCTGGTGGCGACTGAGCAGGAATACCTCATAGCGAAAAAGAATGCGGACACATTGCAAAGAAGCAATGTGAGCGGAGTGGCCTCAGGTGCCTCGACGCTCTTCGGTGCCGCCAAAGAAAGACTGCTGCAATGGGAGGTTTCTCCTGGCGAAATCGAGAAACTGGACCAGGGCGGCAAGCCGATCACAGACCTCACTATCTATTCTCCCGTCTCCGGCTACATCACCGATAAAAGAGCGCTGCCCAACATGTATGTGCAGCCCGAAACCATGCTCTATACGGTAGCTGACCTTTCCGATGTCTGGGTGATTGCTCAGGTATTCCAAAGCGACGCGGGGAAAATCAAACCGGGTGATGCGGCCGCGGTTACGGTCGATGCCTATCCGGGCCGAGTCTTCAACGGGCGTGTGGAATACATTCTCCCGCAGATAGACATGAACACCCGCACGCTGCCAGTGCGGCTGGTGTTTTCGAATCCCGGCCTGAAGTTGAGGCCAGGGATGTACGTCAATGTTGGCGTAAAGCTGTCGATGGGCCGTCAGCTCGTCGTCCCGGCTTCGGCGGCATTTCATTCCGGAACCAAAAACCTGATCTTTGTTTATCAAGGCGACGGCAACATCGAACCGCGCGAAGTTGAGTTTGGGCCTCAGGTGGGCGACCAGATCGTAGTCAGCAAAGGCCTCAGGGCCGACGAGCAGATCGTAACATCTGCAAACTTCCTGATCGATTCCGAAGCTCAATTGCAGGCGGCCGCGGGTGCGTTTGTTCCTCCGCCTCCCGGTGCCGGACAAGCAGCGTCGATGAATGCCCCGGCGCAACAGCAAGCCAATGTGGAGTTGACGACTGATCCAAATCCTCCCCACAAAGGCAGCAACACCGTTCGCGTGAAGCTGACGGGACAAGATGGAAAACCAATCGCGGGGGCGAACGTGAGCGTGACTTTCTTCATGGCCGCTATGCCGGCCATGGGAATGGCCTCGATGAAAACCGTCATCAACGCGAGCGACAGAGGTGACGGAATGTACGAAGGCAAAGGCGATCTCGGTTCCGGCGGCACCTGGCAGGTCACGATCCGGGCGCAACAAAACGGGCAGACGATTGCCAACAAGCAGCTCAACGTCAATGCCACGGGAGGTATGTAGTCATGATCTCTCGAATCATTGAGTGGTGCGCGCACAATCGGTTTCTGGTTTTCACGGGCGTGTTGCTGTTAACGCTGACGGGAATCTGGTCTATGGGCCACATTCCGCTGGACGCCCTGCCGGACATTTCCGACGTGCAGGTGATCATTCATACCAATTGGGAAGGCGAGCCGCCTAGCATTATCGAAGACCAGGTTACCTATCCCATCGTCACTGCACTACTGGCCGCGCCAAAGGTAAAGGCCGTACGCGCCCAGACCATGTTTAACGATTCGTACGTCTTTGTTGTGTTCGAAGACGGGACCGATATTTATTGGGCCCGTTCGCGGGTTGTGGAGTATCTACAGACGATTGCCGGACGGCTTCCTGCGAACGTCCATCCTGCCATTGGCCCCGATGCCACCGGAGCCGGTTGGGTCTATGAGTACGCTCTCGTCGATCGCAGCCATAAACATAGCCTCGCAGACCTGCGGAGTATTCAGGACTGGCACCTGCGCTATCAACTAGCAACCGTTCCCGGTGTGGCGGAGGTCGCCAGCATCGGCGGGTTCGTGCGGCAATACCAGGTCAATGTTGATCCCAACAAGTTGCTGGCGTATGGCATTCCGCTTTCCACAGTGATTGACCGGGTGAAGTCGAGCACGAATGAGGTTGGTGGCAGGGTGCTCGAACTGAGCGGCACGCGATACATGGTTCGCGGGCTGGGCTACCTGAAATCGCTAGATGATTTGGCGAATGTGCCCGTCATGGCCAAGAACGGAACGCCGGTACTTATCAAAGATCTGGGCACGGTTTCCTTCGGCCCCGACATCCGCGAAGGCGTAGCCGAGTGGAATGGAGAAGGCGAGACCGTGGGCGGCATTGTGGTCATGCGCTATGGTCTCAACGCCCTTAACGTAATTAATGGTGTGAAGAAAAAGCTGGCGGAGATCAAAGGATCGCTGCCTCCGGGAGTTGAAGTGGTCTCCGGCTATGACCGCGGCAGTCTGATCAGCGAATCGATCAACACTTTGAAACACAGTCTGATCGAGGAAGCCATCATAGTTTCCCTGGTCATTATTATTTTCCTGTTCCACTTTCGCTCGGCGTTGATCCCGATTCTCACCCTGCCCATCGCGCTCGCAATCTCCTTCATCCCCATGTATTACCTCAACGTCAGTTCCAACATCATGTCGCTTGGCGGGCTGGCATTGGCCATTGGAGTTTTGGTGGATGCCGCCATTGTCATGGTGGAAAACGGATACCGGCATCTTTCCGAGCGACCGGCGTCAGGAGCAGATGCATTGGAGGAGAGGGATTACTCCAATGGGCCAGTTCTTCAGAAAGAGACAGATGCGAGTGCAATAAAAACCACGCAGAAGGCGGCTGAACGGGAGCGCGTGCGCATTCTCATTGATGCCGCCAAGCAGGTCGGGCCCGCGCTGTTCTTCTCTCTCATTATTATTGTGGTCTCGTTCCTCCCTGTGTTCCTGCTGGAAGCACAGGAGGGGCGCATGTTCCGCCCGCTGGCCTGGACGAAAACTCTGGCTGTGGGCTTCTCATCTTTGCTGGCCATCACCCTGGTTCCCATTCTGATGGTCATTTTCATTCGCGGCAAACTGCGGCCCGAATCGGAAAACCCAATTTCACGATTCACTCAGGCCCTCTATTTGCCCGTGCTTCGGCTCTGCTTGAAGTACCGCAAGACGACGTTGCTGCTCAATTTGCTGTTCCTGCTGGTGACGTTCCCCTTGATGTTCAAGCTGGGTAGCCAGTTCATGCCGCCTCTGTTTGAAGGTTCTTCACTGTACATGCCCACCGCACTTCCGGGCATTTCCATCACCCAGGCTTCCCAACTCTTGCAAGAGCAAGACCGGGTACTTCGATCCTTTCCAGAGGTTGAGACCGTCTTCGGCGTGGTCGGCCGGTCCGACAGCGCTACCGACAACGCTCCCCTCGACATGTATGACACCACAGTCATGCTCAAGCCTCGCGAGAAGTGGCGGCCGGGAATGACCTACCAAAAGCTCATCGGGGAAATGGACGCCAAGCTCCAATTCCCAGGTCTCACCAATACCTGGACCATGCCAGTGCAAAACCGGCTCGACATGGCCCTGACCGGAATCAAGACGCCCGTGGGGATGAAGCTGCAAGGCACGAATCTGGAGCAAATCCAGCAGCTCGGGACGCAAGTGCAGCAGATTCTTTCGGGGCTGCCGCAGGTGCGTTCCGTTTTTGCCGAGCGGGTTTCGCAAGGCTTTTACGTCAATGTCGAGGTCAATCGCCCTGAGGCGGCGAAATACGGCTTAACCATTGCTGACGTGCAACTAGCTGTTGAATCCGGCATTGGAGGTATGAATGTTGCCGAGAATATAGAAGGACGCCAGCGTTATCCGATCAATGTCCGCTACCAGCGCGACTTCCGCGACAACATTCAGGAGTTGAGCAGAGTACTGATCGCTACACCTTCCGGTGCCCAGATTCCCATTTCCGAAGTAGCGAAGATTTCATTCTCACGTGGCCCCGCAATGATCCGCGATGAGGATGGCCAGCTCACGGGCTACATCTACATTGATCTCAATACCACCGACTACGGCGGCTTTGTAGACGAAGCCAGCAAGATGCTTCGCCAGAAGTTGCAATTGCCCGCTGGCTATACCTATCAGTGGTCCGGCGAATATGAATTTCAACTGCGGGCGAAGGAGCGGATGAAGATCATCTTGCCGGTGGTGTTCTTCGTGATCTTCCTCCTCCTGTACATGATTTTCCACAACCTGACCGAGGCCATGGTTCTGATCTTTCCCACGTTCTATGCCATGACAGGAGGTCTCATTCTGCAATGGCTGCTTGGTTACAACTTCAGTGTAGCTGTGTGGGTCGGCTACATCGCACTCTTTGGCATCGCCGTGGAGACGGGTGTGGTGATGGTCGTGTATCTCCACGAATCCCTCGCCAAACGTATTGCCTTAGATCGCCCGCTGACTGAAGCGGATATCCACGAAGCCGCCATTGAGGGTGCTGTCCACCGGCTGCGACCCAAGCTGATGACGGTGTGTGCGGTTCTCGCCAGCTTGATTCCCATTCTGTGGGCAAGTGGTATCGGCTCTGACGTGATGAAGCCGATTGCGGCTCCCATGGTCGGCGGAATGATTACGTCAACGATTCATGTACTGATCTTGGTTCCTGTGTTCTTCGTGTTGATGAAGGAGCGGGCGCTGCGGCATGGGACATTGCGGCCGGAGCCAGCGGAGTAAAGGAGGCGAGGTGAATTCGATGCGGAGTATAGAACCAGCGCAGTTCGCCGCAGCTCAAAGAGTTCTGTAGCTACGACTAGGCAACCAACAACTGTAGTCAGGTAGCACTGGCGAGCATGATTTGCATTTCCATCACTCCAGGTGCGACCTGACACACAACCGGAGCTTAGCTCCAAAGGACAAAGCATGAAGACAACAAAACACAAACTACAGGTGATTCTGACACTCATTTCTCTAACGCTCCTGGTGTTCGTGGCGGCGGGGTATAGCGCTGCTGGAAAACCATCGCTTAGCAAGAAGGAAGTCAAGGCGCTGATCGCGAGCGCAAAGACCAAGGAAGACCATTTGAAACTGGCTGACTACTACAAAGGTGAAGCGGCGCGACTGGAAGCCGAAGCCACCGATCACGACGAAATGGCGGAGATGTACCGGAAGAATCCGACTCCGCTGGCGGTCAAACATCCCGAGGCGATCGGTGAAGGCCACTGCAAGGAAATTGCGCGGCGCTTCCGTGAGTCTGCCACCAAAACGCAAGAGCTGGCAGCAATGCACGAGGAAATGGCAAAAGCGGCTACGCAGTAGCAGCCGCGCTGAAAGTAACAACGCGGCCCGGAGAGTTCGCTCCCATGGGTTGATGCAAGAAGAGGTGCCAGGGCCCTGGCATCCTGAGCAGCAAGAACAAGAAGCAGTGAGGTGAAAGCGAAGCAAACTAAATCTGAACGAAAGGAGAACTCCCATGAAAGCGCTAGGCATTGCGACACCTATTTTCGAAGTATTGGTGTTAGTGAGCTTTGCCATTGGCCAAACAACTTCTCCAACGCCGGTCCCTAATCGTGACGCTGGGGCTGAAGAAGAACTGACCGGACTGGTCAGTGATGCCATTTGCAAAGGGATGCACTTCCGGAAGGCTCTGACTCCATTCAGTTGCACGCTGAAATGTGTGCACGAGGGAGCCGATTATTCACTCGTCGTTGGCGACAAGGTCTACGTTTTGGAAGGGCATCGAGCGGAACTCGACAAGTTTGCCGGAGGCCGCGCCACGATCAGAGGGCAGGTAAATGGGAATCGGATCGCGGTTGATTCTGTGACAAAAGCTGAAAAGAAAGCCGAGGCCGCGAACCGAACTGCCGCGTGACGTTCGTGTGGGCAGGCCGCTGCTTTGGCAGACCCGAGGCAGTTCGACATGTTTGACAGAAAATTCGAGGTGGAGATGGGCCATAAGCGTAAGGCACAAGACTCTTGGCTGTCAGTACATTGGCCGATGATTTTCCTCGGCACTGCCGCGATTGCGCTTTTTTCGGGCATCGGCTATATAGCGTCTCACACCACGCCGAAGCCGGAGACCTGCGCCGCTGCGGTGCCGGTTTACTACGACCGTGCTGAGGATGCAATGCCATTTCCAGCGACACTTGAGCCAGCGACATTTAAGCGCGCTGATGTGCGGAAGGCATATCAAACTGCGAAAGAAGTCCCCGGCGTGCTTGTTCAACAGCCTTGCTACTGCTACTGCCAACGGAAAGGGCATCGCAGTCTCTTGGACTGTTTCAAAACGGATCATGCGGCCAGTTGCAATATCTGCGTCAGAGAGGCAGTGCTCACGGACCAAATGCATCGCCAAGGGAAATCTGCCGAGGAGACTAGGAAGAGCATCGTTCAAGGCCAGTGGGCCAGCCTGGGGGATTCGCACGAATGACTGTGGTGCCAGCAGTACACCTTCAACCAAACAACAAAAGGGGAATACTCATGAAGAAAAGACGAACACTTCTCACCACCATCGCAGTTCTAACTTTTTCTGGTCTGCTCACGGCGGCGCAAATGGACATGCCGGCCAGCACCCCCGGAAACAAATCGAAGGCATCTTCCGCGGCTCCGGCAACGCTAACTGGAATCGTAAGCGATGCGATGTGCGGGGCTCACCACATGGCGAAGGACAAGAGCGCGGCTGAGTGTACGCGGGAATGCGTGAAGCAAGGCACCAAGTACGCGCTGGTCGTAGGGAAGAAAGTCTACACGCTGGAGGGGCACGAGGCTGAACTCGACAAAGTTGCCGGGATGAAGGCTACGGTGAAGGGCAAAGTCTCCGGCGAGGCCGTGACCGTCCAGTCAGTTGTTCCTGCGATGAAGATGTAACGAACCACACAGCTGGGGCGCGGAACTTAGTCACAGGTGGGGCAAGGCTCGCCTTTCAGGGCCTTTCGCCCCTCCTGCGCAATGATGGGAACCATCGCCAGCGCCGAAGCAGGGTCAGCCCACCACCATCCGGCGACGGCATTCAACAGCAGTCCGCCGAGCAAAATGGCGGAGAGGTAAGCGCAGATTGAGGTCTGCCGGGAATCAGCTTGTAACGCTGCGCTGTTCAATTCCGTCGCGCTTCGCCTCTTCGCTTTGGCCAATAGGGGCATGACGATGAGCGAGGCCACGGAAAGCACGATACCAACAGGACTGCGACGTGGCGCTTCCTTTGCAACCAGGGTACGGATGGCGTCGACTGCAACGTAGATGGCAAGCAGGAAGAAGCCAATTCCGACCAGTTTCAGGGCTTGATTCTCAAGTCTCTCAACATCCTGGCCCTTTCGTTCCGCATGCAAACGCCAGAGCAGAACTGTGCCCGAAGAGCTTTCGATAGCCGAGTCGATTCCGAAGCCGACAAGCGCGACGCTTCCAGCGATCATACCGCTCAGGATTGCGACGGCTCCTTCCAGAATGTTCCAACCGACCGTCAGGTATTCGAGACGAATACCATGCCGCAGGCTTCGTTCCCGTTGAGTGACGTTTACCACCATAAAACCATACTAACCCGTCGCCAGTTGCCATCCTCGCGTGGAAATGGAGAGTCACTGGAAGCGCGTGAAGTGACGCCGTGCCTGCCCCGAAAATAGGGACTTCAAGCCATCACGTTCGCGGACGAGCCACGCCCCAAAAGCAATGCGACCCGCACTTCGGGAAGGGGGAAAGGTAGGCTGTATCCATCTGCTCGATCTGGAATCCCCCATCCCTGATGAGAGCCGGAATGTCACGAGTCACGTGGCAGCCTTCGAAGGCCCATTGAAAAAACGGCTCGGTTCTTTCCTGCCATCGCCGTACAGGAAGATCTGGAGAGAGTCCGTGTTCGAAGAAAATGAACTTGCCGCCCGGCTTCAGGACTCGTCCGAGACCTCGAATGGCCTCGACCACGCCGGGAATTGTGCATAGCGTAAAGGTGCTGACCACCGTATCGACGCTGCTATCCGACAAGGGAATGCGTTCTCCGGGTAGGTCGAGAAATTCGACATCCAGTTGAGTTTGGCGTCGGCGCTGCTCTGCCATTCGGATCATTCCTGGATTGGGTTCGAGCGCATAAACCTTGCTCACCATCGCAGGATCGTAGTGAACGAAATTCACGCCCGGTCCTACACCGATTTCCAGAACTTTCCCTTGAGCCCAAGGTACGATGCGCTGACGGATTTTCTGGATCGGCTTCGGGTCCCCGAGCATGCTTACGAGATGGGGATAGACATGATTTCTGTAGAAGGGCATAGCTCTCCAAAGTCAGCCGTGCGACATGGGGTCCATTGCTTCAAAAGATAAATCTCGGCCGCCGGTGTCTTTGTGAATCGGATTATCATTGGTTTGAGTGTATCAATGCCGAGGTGTTGATTGGTATGGATGTACAGAATCATTGGGAAAGGATTTACGGCAAGAAGGCTCCGGACGCTGTCAGTTGGCACCGCCCGCACCTTGAAATATCTCTGGATCTCATAGAGCGAGCAACGCCGGACTGCTCCGCGTCCATCATTGACGTTGGCGGAGGCGAATCTACGTTGGTTGACGACCTCCTGGCACGTGGATATCACAACATCACGATCCTCGATATTTCTCAGACCGCAATCGATGTGACCAAGAAGCGGCTAGGCACAGCCGCGGAACGTGTCCATTGGCTCGCGGCGGACATCACCAAAGCCGAACTGGATCGGGCCACCTACGATGTATGGCACGACCGTGCAGTATTTCATTTTCTGACCACGATAGAGGAGCGCGCTGCCTACGTTCGCCAAGCCGCCAAGGCCGTCAAGCCGGGAGGGCATGTGATTGTCAGCACGTTCGGGCCCGAGGGCCCAACGAAATGCAGCAGCCTTGACGTGGTGCGCTATGACGCGGAATCGTTGCACAACGAGTTCGGCGTTCGCTTCCATTTGCTCGACAGCTCCAAGGAACTTCACCAGACACCGTTTGGCACGGTCCAGCAGTTTCTCTACTGTCTCTGCAGAGTGGAATGAAGTCATTAAACCCTCGACAGGTGTCAATGCCTGCCGGGCGATTTCATGGATACCTCTCGACCAACCTATGCGCAGGGGTGACGTCCTGGAATCTCAGGAAAACGGCTGTGATAAGAAGGCTCAGCTCAGCAGGGTCTTTATGACTTCCTTCGCGCCAACTATCCACCGCCAAGCCGGGTCGTGTGAAGACTGTTTTCGCGGTACACCGGCGGTACACTGTCTCCGCGTCCTTGGGTGTCTTTACAGGACCTTGGTGAGCGACCCGGGCCTTGTAAATACTACGTGAGTCTCAACGCCGGGTTTCTTTCACGGCGGTAACACGGGTTCAAGTCCCGTCGGGGACGCCAAGATGTTTCAATGACTTACCCAGTTTGCATCGAAAACGGGCAGGTCGAAAAAGAGTGACGAAGAGCCTTTTCATAAACAGAGCCTCTTGTTCCCGTCTATTACATAGCTCGTCGGATGGATCTTGGCGTCGGTACGCGGTAAGACTGATTGACCTAGCGAAAAA
>Ga0137409_10007900_pt1 | contig 10896 bp, 6 predicted proteins | sample CZODoug1_16funga_FD_122059 | JGI IMG/M metagenome (GOLD analysis project Ga0137409, IMG submission 122059) | Vadose zone soil fungal communities from Angelo Coast Range Reserve, California, USA - CZODoug1_16fungal (Hybrid Assembly) | ecosystem: Environmental > Terrestrial > Soil > Vadose zone... | reverse complement strand
AGCTCGCCGATCTCTACATCGCGCGGAGCAACTGGGCCAGGGCCAAACGGTACTTAGCTGCCGGAATTAGAATTCGTCCTGACGATTTCAAATTCACAAATGGACTGGCTGCGGTCCTCCGAATTGAGGGTAATAAGGAAGAAGCGGATCGCCTGATCAAGGACTATGTACGCAGGTACCCTGAATCTGAAGCCGCGGTCGCATTCAAAATCGAAGGATTAATCCAGACTGAGCCGGCCAGGGCGAAATCAATGACGCTGGAAGCGAGAGCGAAGTTTCCGAAGTCTGGTGGGCTGGCGTTCGACCTAGCCAGAATACTTCACGGCGAAGGAAAGCTGTCAGAGGCCGAACAGCTTTTTGTGGAGGCGGCCGACCTTTCTCCAAACTCTCCTGACATTCAAGCCTGGACCGGAAGGTTCTTTTTTAAGGTACGAGGCAATAAGCCCAGGGCTCTGGACTATTACCTAAATGCTTATTTTCTAAACCCGCACACCTACGAGACCGAGTTTGTTGAGTCGCGTATAGCTAAGCTGAGCGGCGAACTCGCGGAAGCTGAAATAGAAGGGCGGACTAAGGCTGGAATTCCTATCGACAAACTACTGGGCGATACAAATCCAGCGATTGTCGCCCTCGTTCTCGAGCAAATCTCAGAGAACTGGAAGCCGACTTACCTTGAAGCTGTTATCAAGTGTCTCGATCATGACGACGGGGGCGTTCGCTGGACGGCCACTGAGGCGATTAAGAAAAATGCGGATCGAACTATCGATGCAAAGATAAGGGCACTCTTGACCGATAGCGATCTGCGCAAGCGAGGCCTGGCCGCTTATTTGGCCGTTCATTTGTGGCAGAAGGAGAGCTTTCCTATCATTAAGAGAATGTTGACCGAAGAATCTCAGTTGCTGCGGTTCGATGCTGTGTCTGCCCTAATCCTCGAAGGCGGAGCAGAAGGTCGCCGGATCGCTTATGAGCACGCTGCAAACGAACCCAATCCTACTCTCAAAAAAATGATCGAATCGTCCAGGCAGGGGAAAAATAACGGACCGTAGCGGTGTCCAACTGGAAATGAAAGCGCGCCTCGTCAAGCGACGAAGCGCGCTATGGGGAAAGTTTGGTACCGAAAAAACCAAGCGCGGCTTTACTTGATCTTGATACCGGCGCCGACACGAATATTGTCCTGACGCTTGCCGTTAAAGAAAGTCGGCAAATAATCGACCTGCACCGCGCGCACGTCGAGATGTTCTCCGGCATGCACGTCCAGACCACCGCCGATGGCCATGGCAAACGCAGTGTCACTCTTGCGACACGACACCAGCGGATCATCAAACTTTGCGCGCATGTGCGAGATCCCAAACAGGGCGTGCACAAACGGCGTCACGCCGTCTGGCCGCCAGTTATAACGCGGACCGGCCATCAAATCGTAACGCTGCACTCGGGCATCAAACGTCCGGCCTGAGTTCCGATCGACGTAACCAGTGGTGGCATACGTGCCGGTAAAGCTGGTGACGATCCCAATGTGACGGGTTACGTTCTGGTTGAACTCAGCGTTGAAGCCGTTGTAAGCCTCGCGCTTAGAAGCAAAATCGACCGGTCTGCCATTGAAGGTGGCGGTGCCGTTCCGATCTATACGGTCGGCATTGTTGTTGGCTCGCTCGTGAGCATAGCCGACATAGAATTCGTAGTAAGAATAATCCTTGTTTTGCGCTAACGCCGCGGGCGCGCAAATCAAGGCGATCAGGAGCAAGAGAAAGAATCTGGTCATTCGGGGCGGCCTCCTTGTCCTCTGCTATGTTGGAAAACTGGGATTTACGGTTAGATTAATACTACCAATCTGGAAAAATTCCCAGATATTTCGCGCGATTACCCCTTTTTTATTCTGAGGGACGAACAAAGCAAATGCACCAGTCTTCATACTTATCGCGAACCAGCGGCCGGACCTTACTTAGTGGTCTGATGCTCATATGCGCCGTTGCTTTGGTGCAGGCCCAGAGTTCCAACGACGTAAAAGAGGCCCAGCGGCTCGCGCGAGTGGCGCAAGTGGCCCGTCAGCAAGGCCGCCTCGAAGATGCCATCCGGGCCTATCAGACGATTGCCATTGTCGCGAAAAGTACTCCCGCGATTGCCGCGAACGCACACTTGAGCGCCGGCAACATCTACATGGCTTTGGGAAAGTACGAAGAAGCCGCGGCGGCTTTTCGCCACTCACTGTCGCTGGATGCAAGTTCCGCTGAAGCCCAAAACAATCTGGGAGAAGCGCTGGGTGAGCTGAAACAATTTCCGCGGGCCCTCGAAGCTTTTCAACGCGCGGTCGCGCTCGATGGCAGGTTTCTCAAAGCGCGTTACAACATGGGCGTGACTTACGATCACATGGGCCAGCTAAAATACGCCGAGTTTGTCTATCGCATACTGATTCGCGATTTTCCGGACTTTGTCCTGGCGTACGACAGTCTGGCGGTAACGCTTTCAAAATCCGGACGCGCGCGTGAGGCGATTGCTCTGCACGAAAAAGCCATCAGTCTGGACGCCAAAGAACCTTCCTTCTATTACAACTTCGCAGTCAGCTATCTCGTGCTTGGCGATCTGAAACGCGCGCGGGAGCAGCAGCAAAAACTTCGCAATCTGGATCCGGCGATGGCAGAACATCTGGCCATGGTAATCGCCAAACACCAGTAGCGCGGGCGCGGAAAGACTAGGGCACAAAAAAGCACAAAAGGATCAGGACGGCTCTCGGAAAACCCTGGCCGTTCTTGCGCCTTTTGTGCCTTTTTACGGCAAGAATTGCCTTAGAAGTTTCCCTGACACACGTCGTGCCCACAGTCGCAATCCAGCTCGATTGTCTGGCCGGTGCCTTCGCAGGAAGCGCTACAGTATTTCCCGTCGGGTTGCGGCGGGCATGTGCACGGTGGGTTCTTGCATTTTTCTTCGTCAGCCATGATTCCCTCCTAAACGTCTGCTGTAAACAAATTGAATAACGGGGTGCAGAGCTTAACATAATTCGACTCGATATGGTTATAGCAGGGTCAGTCAGTACTGGTGGGCTGCGCAAATCAATCGCAACTAAGCGCAAGCCCGTCAAGGAAGCGCACAGTTACAGACCGGAAGGCTGCTTGATGATGTGGGCGCAGTTGCGTCATCCGACGTTCACTCGATAACATCGTCCGCGAAATTCATAATCTTATCGGGAGAATCAATAATGAACGCACAAACGGCTGTCACGCACCGAGGAAGAGGTTCGCGCGCTTTACAAAGCAGCCGGCTTTCGCCTGACGCGCGTTGTGCCTACTGATTCGCCTTTCAGCGTGATCGAAGGGTTACGAGTTTAGGGAGCTGGGCCAGATGGGCTCTGGCCCAGACACTGTGGGTGAGGACACGTTGGCAACTCACTTTGGTGCGCCGCGTTCCTTCAGCACGTTCACCACGTCGTTGTTTTCGGCTTCGAGCGCCAGCGCCAGCGCGGACTTTCCGTTGGTGTCTTTCGCGGTAAGATCGGCGCCCGCGTTGAGGAGCACTTTGACGTTTTCAACCTGGCCACTAATCGCGGCCCGCAACAGTGCGGTGCGGCCTTCCTTATCTTTGGCGTCAATTTGCGCGCCGGCATAGATAAGCAGCAAGACCGTTTTTTTCGATCCCCTTTCAGCGGCAAAGAGCAATGCGGTATCTCCGTCATTGTCGCGCGCGTCGATCCTCGACCCGTTTAGGAACAACTCCGGGACGCGTGGATCTTCGTTGAATGCGGCCAACATCAATGCGGTTCTGCCATCATCGTCTATCAGACCGGTATCGGCGCCGCGCTCAATCAGGGTCTTGACCTTCTCAAAGCTACCAGCGGCCACGATTGTCATCAGGGCGGTCTGACCTTCATCATTTCTGGCATTCACGTCTACGCCGGCATCTATCAGGAGTTCGATGGTTTCCGCGCTGTTGCTTCGCGCCGCGGCAAACAACGCCGTCTCTCCCGCGCTGTTGGTCGCATCGATCCGGCTACCTGCTCTTATCAATTCAGTTAACATGGCCGGCTTTCCGGAAGCCGCAGCATTCATGAGAGGGCTGACGCCGTCATCGTCTCGTGAATTTAGTTTCGCGCCCGCGGAAATCAAGTCGCGAACGAGCTCAGGCGTCGAAGTGTCAGACAAAAACATTAGCGCCGTTTTGCCCCAACTGCTCCTGACGTTTACCTGGGCGCCGGCGTTCAGGAGCACGGCAACGATTTCCCGATTGCCGTGCTCGACGGCCTCTCCCAACGGAGTGGATCCCCGCGCCTCGTCGGTTTCGTTAAGACGGTCGTCCGTGTACGCCAGCGCACGGACCTTTTCCACGTCGTTTTCGGCGACCGCTTTATGCAGGGGGTTATCGACGCTAATTAAAGATGCCATCGCTCCTCCCATCATGGACATCATTCGATCTTGTAGCGTCACATCAAGTCGAACGGCGGCATTTGGTTTCACCGGAATATTGTCTCTCGAAGTAGTGAAGTTGCGCTTTCGGATCCAGAGCAAATAATCTCCTGCTGGTAAAGACTCAAAGAAGTATTCGCCATTGTGGGTCGAGGTTGTGTTCCGTTCTTCACCAGTTTCGCGATCCACCAGCACCACGGTCGCGTCGGAAATCAACGCTCCCTCTGATGAAGTTATTGTGCCCCAAACCCGGGCTGAAAATTCGTCGGTTGTGATTTCACGATCATAATTTGTCTGGACCAATTCAACCGACACGCCAGCCTGGCCTCCGGTCGAAACGGGTTTCGTCTGCGCGGCCGCGCTCGACAAACTCAGCGTCGCCGTAAACGCGCCGGCCGCGATCCGCGAAACTCGCCGGCTGATGCGATAAAACTTCTCCGGGACTGTACGGCTAACTATTACGCCATCGGGTCTTTGGATGAAGCGGACGCAGAGACGGCCCTGCGAACGCGCGACCAAACGCATTGCTTCGTGGCGCGTCATCGCCGAAAGATCGGTGACGTGCAAACTGCAGTGTTCGCAGAAGCGCACTTGATCATTGCCGACCATCGAATCCCAATCGGCGTCGCAGGGTGCAGGAATTGTAATTCGATCGAAAGAACGTACTGGCACGGCTGGCTCCTTTCAAATGCTGACCCTTGATCGGAGAGCCTGGGGAGAAGCTCTGTGTTTGTAACGCAGAGTTAGACATCAAGCCGGAGCAAATGTTCCGGCACTAAGCTTGCTCAACTTTAAAGACGAACCTGAGGAGGTGCTCGACGTTAGACCGCTTTGCTCGACTTACCTGAATCGCGAGCCTGGGGAGAAACTTCGAGATTTGTCGCCTGAGATGCTCTTGAGGTCGAGCATGGTTGTTAGCGTCAGAGAATTTTTTGAAGATTCGATTCTAATACTTGCAGGGTCGTGTGGAGGTGTCTCATGAAAAATTCGGCTGTTCACTATGACGCGTTGAAAGGCAAAGGCCCGAAGCGCGCGAGGATCGTATCGGTTTCGCTGCTGGCCACTGTCGTGATCGCGGCTTCTTTCCAAACCTTCGCGCAGAACGTACCAAACAAACATTCCTTTGACGCGCCACAAAACGTCGGGGCCTTGACCAGGCCAAAACGAAATGCCGAGACAACATCAACTCGCCGCGTCTTTGTTCGCTCAAAGTCGCTGCTGGTCCGGGCCGCGGTGGTGGAAGACAAACTGCTCAAGCGCCCCGAGTTCACTCAGCTCGGTTTTGTGATCACGCGCGAAGAGTCCGACGCCGATCTAATCTTCGAATTGCGCCATGATTTGCTCACCAAGTATGTGTTCAGCGTCGTAGATGCGAGGACACAAACGCTTTTGGCCAGCGGAAAAGTCAGTTCGCTTGGCGGCACAGTGGCGGGAAAAGTAGCGAAACGCTTTGTCAGAGATATGGCGCGGATCGGCACGCCTTAAGTCGTTTCACAACGAGGTAAGTTCGCGCGCAATCTGCGCCGCCACCCGCGCGTTGTTTTCCAACAGCGCGATGTTCGCGTGCAGAGTCGCACCTTCGCTGCGTTCGGCCATGCGCGCGAGCAGGAAGGGCGTAAGGTCACGTCCGTTGATCTTCGATTGTTCGGCATCGCCAAGTGATTCGTTGAGGATCTTGTTCAGTAGCGCTTGCGGAACTTCGGCAGCGGGTGGAACCGGAACGGTCACCAGCAACGCAGTTCCAATTCCCAGATCGCGTTGCGTTCTGAAAAGCTTTAGTACTTCCTGCGGCGAATCACAGCGCGCATCCACCGGCAAGCCACTCTGTCGCGCATAGAACGCCGGCATTTCGTCACAACCATACCCAACCACGGTGACGGCGTGGGTTTCCAGCCATTCACGCGTCGCTGGTAAATCCAGAACAATCTTGGCGCCGGAACAAACAACAATCATCGGCGTGTGCGCGAGCTCCGGCAGATCGGCGGACACATCCGGAAGCGGCCCCCGATGCACCCCGCCGATACCGCCGGTCGCGAATACGTGAATGCCAACGCGATGCGCGACCCACAGAGTCGAGGCGACCGTCGTGGCTCCGTTCCAGCCACGCGCTACCGCAACCGCCAGATCGCGCGTGCTAATCTTTTTGATGTCGTCGTCATTGCCGACACGTTCGATCTGATTTTGGTCAAGACCAACACACAGCTTTCCCTCGAGCACCGCAATCGTCGCCGGGCTTGCTCCTTCATCGCGCACGATTCGTTCAAGGCTTCGGGCAGTTTCCAGATTCCGTGGCCGCGGCAAACCGTGTGCGATCACGGTTGATTCGAGCGCGACAACGGGTCGATTAGCCGCGAGCGCTGATTCGACTTCAGGACTTATGATGAGATTGTGTTTCACTGTTTCTGAAGTGAGATCAGTACCGGGAGCGGTAGCGACCGGGCATATTCTGGCCTTCTCGCTTCTGCCTATCGATGAGACCCGGTCGCTTCATGACCCAGCCCCGCTCCGTTCTTACTCAACCTGAACACCGTTCCGCCCCCGTCGCGTTTCGCCCACTCAACCTCTGCGTCGATCATGCTGGCGCGCGCGCGAATGTTGGCGACGCCGCGGCCGGGCTTCTTTCTCATCTCGCTGCGGTCAAAACCGCGCCCGTCATCTTCAATCGCCAATTCAAACACGCCCGCATCTAACTCGGCAGTCATCTTAACGTGTTTTGCGTTTGCGTGACGGCAGATGTTGCTCAGCGCTTCCTGGGCAATCCGATAGATCTGAATTTGCACGTTCGACGGGAGACTCAATTTTTCATCCAACGTATCGTCACAGAGAAATTCATAATCGAACTTACAATCCGGCGCCGCATGTTCGACCGCGTGAGCCAGCGCAAACTGGAGCGCCGCTGATAGTCCGACATTTTCCAGTGCCGATGGGCTCAGGTCTTCACAGATGCGCCGCACTTCCTGCGAGATAGATTCGATCTCCGTACGCAATGCGCCCGGCGCAGAGGGAGCGCGGTTTGGACGCATGCTCTCACCACCGGTGACCGGAAGTTGATCGACCAGCAAAGCCAGATTCCGCAAATCCGCGAGCGTCTGATCGTGCAGATCACGTGCGATGCGTCGTCGTTCGGCTTCGGTTTCATTGGCGAGTTGCAGGCGCGCGTTGGCCAGATCGCGATTCGCCGCCGCCAGCTCGGCACTAGTGCGATGAATCCGCCGATTCTGGAAATAACCCCAGCCGAGCGCGATCAAGGCAAAGATCAGAAGAATCGCGAGCGCCGTCGAAGTCAACGGAAAAGGCGCTCGCGCCACCGTGAATTCGAACGACAAAGGGGTCGCCGGGGTCAGGTCCCTGGTAAAGGCACGAGCTACCACCTTGTAAGTGCCCGGGCTTAGCTTCTCCATCGCGAACTGAGAGTCGCGCGCCAGTTTCTCCCTGATAATTTTTCCTGACCTGTCAGTGAGAGCAAACGCATATTGAAACTGTTCAGGGAAGGTGCGACTGCTGATGGCAGTGACATCCAACAGCAGACTGTTTTGTGGATAGTCGAGCTTCAGACCGGTTTGCAGTTCACTCGGTTCGTGGATTCGCTGGCTGATGATGCGGGCCGGCAGGACCGTCGGGGCGACATGTCCCGGCTCGTAACGGACCACGCCCCGGCCGGTTCCCGCCACCACGCTCTCAATTCCATCGGCAGAGCGTTCAGACAATACCGCAAACAGTTTCTGCGAAGGCAAACCCTGCTCGACGTCCAGACGAGAAACAACGGCGCCGAACTGCTGATCGAGCGCGACCTTCAGCAGGCCATTGCCGACGGTGGCACACCAAACCTGTCGCGCGCTGTTGTTGTCTGCCACGATGGCCAGGGCCCGCGCATTGACGTCCGGGACAAGCGCTTTTAGTTGGCCGGCGTGGAATAGGTAGAGGCCCCGGTCCGTGGCGAGCCAGATATTGGAATCGTCGGCGAGGATCGACCAGATAGCAGCGCCCCTGAGTTTGTCGAGCGCATTTTCGGTGCTGCTTTGGCGGCCGTCGAAAAAGAAAACACCGGCGCTGGCCGTGCCAATCATCAGACGATCGTTCGCGTCCTTACCCAAACTCGTAACTTCGCGTAGGCGAGCGTCCGCCGCGGAGTCAGGCCAGACCAGAGTACGCTGCGAGCCTTGCACTCTTTCGACTCCATAACCGTAAGTTGCGACGTAAGTCGAGCCCCCCACATTTGCGATGGCCCGCACGCTGTCGCCCTGGGCGAGCCGGTCACCGGACGGTGGAAGGCGCACGAATTGTGTGTCTTTGTTCGCAGACGACGCGAACAAACCGTTGCCGGTTGCTGCGAGCACGCGGCCGGTTTTGTCTTCTGCGATGGCATTAACGTTCCGCCGCCCCAGCTCTGAAATCTCAGTCCACGTTTTCTTTGCCCCGTCGTTTGCGTAAAGACCTGAATTTGTCCCGGCCAACAAGCGGCCGCGCGAGGTCCGAAACAGCGCGCGCACATAGTTCGCGCTCGCGTCGGAAGCGATGTTTTCCGCGCGCATCGCATGTGGGTCATAGCGACAGACGCCCTTGTCCGTGGCGAACCAGACGACTTCTTCGGGATCGATGAACACCCCGAAGATATGGTCCGAACGGAGCGCGCCGCCCGTGCCCTCAAAGGTGAAACGTTCGATCAGCTTTCCGTTCTGAAAACGAAAGGCCCCGCGGCCGTCGGTCGCGATCCATAGATCCTCGCCCGCGCCGCGTGTAATCGCCGTTACCGGCCCGGTCGAGGCGTTCGCCTTTGAGGGTTTAAGCGGCTCGCTGCTATCAAAGAGGCCGCCCTCTTCAACCCGCGCGCGCGCGCCCATCCAGAGCCGCCCTCTGGAATCTGTTGCCAGGGCATTAATAAAGTAGCTGCGCGGCCGGCTGACAATGTCCCGGGCTTCGCCGTTTTCGATTTCAACGATGCCGCGGCTTTGCGTGCCCGCGTAGAGTTTGTCGTGAACAAAAGCAAGACTGGTGAACTTCAGCGGGCCCGGATGATCTTTGTCCGCGCTGTCCAGCGGCTGATTGGGAATGGCTCGGACGATGAAATTAAGATCGGAACTTCCTTCTCCGGGCCGAATCGTCGAAGTAGATCCGTCCTGGAACTGTACCCGACAGTCGAAGAGTTGACCGTTCTCAGTGGCCATCAGGACCCGGTCGCGCTGGGGCGTGATGATAGCGGTGATGACTTTGCCGGCAGTTTCCTTGACGGGTGCGAACTTCCCATTCCAAAGCCGCGCGGCGCCGTTTTCAGTGCCAATCCAAAGCGCGCCTGAATCATCCACTTTCAGCGCCAACACGCGGCCCGGCGGCAGGCCCGCTGCGTTGATGGCGTTGGTGCGCCGGCCATCATAGCGGGCCAGTCCGCCGTCCGTGGCAAACCACGTCACGCCAAATTCGGTCTGCGCGATCGCGTGTGTGCGATCCGATGGCAGACCATGAAAAGATGTCACTGCTCCCCATTGGTGCAGATTCGGCGGCGGTGTCGGTGAAGGTGAAGGCGACGGCGCCGGAACGGGAGTCGGGGAAGGTTGAGCTTGCGTTGGCGTTGTTTCGTTCTGCGCTGAAGAAAAAACCGAAGGCAGTAGGCAACAGACACAAAGGCAAAGAAGGGCTGACCTGAAACGCAAGGGACGCCAGGTTTTCCGCAAAGGTCCCCAAGAGGTTTTCCTCGGCGTCCTCTGCGAATACCTCTGCGTCCTTTGCGTTAAGACATTTAGTCGCACTTGTTATTTCTTATTCGGGGCCCGCTTCTGCTCTTCAATAAACTTTTTCTGATCGCGTTCCAGCCAATTTTCCAATTCGACGGACGCTTTTTCCAACTCATCATTGTTCAGCAAGCCGCGTCTGAGCGCTTCAAAGAACGCGCGGGTCCGAACGTTGTAAGCCAACTTCTCATAAGCCTCGTTCGGCGTGCCTTCAGGCAGCGAGGTGAAAAGCTTTTCGTAGAGAGTGGCGAGACGGCTTTCAACTCCGCGCAGACTTAAACTGCATTTGCGCGCGATCGCCCAGTTCGAAAGTCCCAGCGCGAGATAATAAAGCGCTTCGGCTTCGAACTCCGTCAACAACGGCCGTTTGAATGAATCTTTGAAAGCCGGATCGATCATGTCAGCGCCATCTTCCAAAACGGCGGCGACGAAACGCAGAAAGCGCGATTCAGGGTTGTTCTTGTGAATGAAGCCGTAGGCCGGCGGCGGATCGACCGACTTCACAATCTTGCGAATTTCGTTGATGTAAATTTCGTGCGGAAACTGAGTCCAGAAAATGATTCGCGCGGTGGGAAAGTCACGCCAGATCGCTCGCGCGGCTTTCACGCCCGAAAGTTTTGGCATCTGGATGTCGAGAATGCAGACCTCGGGTTTGTTCCGCAGCGCCATCGCGACCGTCTCTTCACCATCGCCGGCCTCGAGCACCGGCTGATGCGAAGGAAAGTCGCGCTCGAGTATCTCGCGCAGGTAAGCACGCTGGGCCACGTTGTCTTCGGCAA
>Ga0137409_10007899_pt1 | contig 10897 bp, 10 predicted proteins | sample CZODoug1_16funga_FD_122059 | JGI IMG/M metagenome (GOLD analysis project Ga0137409, IMG submission 122059) | Vadose zone soil fungal communities from Angelo Coast Range Reserve, California, USA - CZODoug1_16fungal (Hybrid Assembly) | ecosystem: Environmental > Terrestrial > Soil > Vadose zone... | reverse complement strand
CTCGGCGCGCAGGGCACGGAAAATCTCTGCCCGCCCCGCCGACATCGCTTCCAGATTTAGCCGGATCGGATACAGATGCCACGCCGGAACAACCGCGTCGCGCATCACCGGAACCACCACTCCCGGCAGTTCGCGAAATGCTCTGGTGTAGCGCGCCGCGATTGCACGCCGCCGCGCCACGTTCGACTCCAGCTTTTCCAGCTGCGAGATACCGAGCGCGCACGCGATATCGGTCAGCCGGTAGTTGAAGCCGAGCAGGACCATCTCATACAACCACTGCCCGCTCTGCTGCCGCTGCCGTGCTTCACTGCTGATACCGTGATTGCGAAACCTCTGCAGAATCTCCGCCAGCTTCGGATCATTGGTCGTGACCATCCCGCCTTCGCCGGTGGTAAGGTGCTTCACCGGATGGAAGCTGAACACGGTCATGTCGGCGATACCGCCGACGCGCTCTCCGAGAAACTCGGCGCCCAACGCGTGGCACGCATCCTCGATCAAAACGAGTCCGTGCTGCGACGCCAAATCTCGTAGCGCAGCCAGGTCTGCAGGATGTCCTGCATAATCCACTGCAATCAGTGCTTTTGTGCGCGAGGAGATTTTCTTCGACACTTCCCGCGGCTCGAGGTTGAGCGTATCCGCGCTCACATCGGCGAACATCGGCGTCGCGCCCTGATAGAGAACACAGTTCGCGGTCGCGCAGAACGTCATCGGGGTAGTGATGGCTTCGTCGCCAGACTTCAAACCGGCGGCAAATGCCGATGCGTGCAATGCCGCCGTACCCGAACTGAAGCTGACTGCATGTTTTGTTCCCACCCAGGCTGCGAACCGCTCTTCGAATTCCCCCACCTTCGGACCCGTTGTGAGCCAGTCCGATTTCAAAACGTCGACCGCAGCCTGGATGTCTTCCTCGTCCAGGCTCTGGCGGCCGTATGGCAGCAACGTATCGCGCACGGGCGTACCGCCGTGGATGGCGAGTGTCTCCAACTTTGTAGGTGTGGCGCTCATCTCTAAGCCGATGTCGGAAGTGCCTCCGAGGCGCTCATTTCGGGTGCGACTAGTTCTTCCAGTTCGCGCCGGGTCAGCCAGCGGTCGTTGGTGTCGCTGGAATACCGGAAACCTTCGGGCAACCGCCTCGCATGTACCCAGTTCTCGGACTTCCACCACGGGTGCGTCGGCTGGATGACAAACATCTCTTCCGTCTCAAGCGTATTCCGCGACTCGTCGTCGGAGACCAAAACCTCGTGCAGCTTTTCGCCGGGCCGGATCCCGATGTACTCGACCTCGCAGCCTGGCGCAATCGTTTCCGCCAGATCGAGCAGGCGCATGCTGGGAATCCTGGGAACAAAAATCTCGCCTCCGTGCATCTGCTCCAGGCAGCTGATCACGAACCTCACGCCATGCTCGAGCGTGAGCCAGAAGCGCGTCATACGCGGATCGGTGATCGTGATCTTGCCGCGCTTGCGCTGCTCGATAAAAATTGGAATCACACTTCCCCGGCTGCCGACCACGTTCCCATAGCGCGCGCAGCTGAAGCGAGTCTCCTTCGCGCCGGCATAGGCGTTCGCCTGCACGAACATTTTTTCCGCGCACAGCTTGGTCGCGCCGTAAAGATTGATCGGATTCACCGCTTTATCGGTGCTAAGAGCCAAAATCCGCCGCACGCCCACATCAATGGCCGCGTCAATCACGTTGCGTCCACCCATGATATTGGTCTGGATTGCCTCGAACGGGTTGTACTCGCAGGCCGGTACCTGTTTGAGCGCAGCCGCATGAATCACGATCGTGATTCCAGTCAGTGCCCTCTTCACGCGATCGACATCCCGCACGTCACCGATGAAATAGCGCAAGCTGGGATGGTTGAACCCGGACTCCCGCATCTCATGCTGCTTCAGTTCGTCGCGGCTGAAGATCACCAGCCGGTGCGGCTGGTACTCTCGCAGCATAGTTTCAACGAACTTCTTTCCGAACGAGCCGGTGCCGCCCGTCACCAGCACTGATTCCTGCGACCAGTTCACCATGGTTTCCCTTTGCTCCGTCGCCTGCCCGATCGCCCGGACCGACTCAGCCTGAAAACATAACCCATCCCGCTGTGCTGGCTAGTATAGCGGAGGTTTCCTGAGAGCGTCCTCGGCCAGAGGCGAACGGGTCAGAGCGGAAATATTGACTGAGCGTTGTTTCCGGATAGTGCTAGAATCAGGCAAATCCTTCATAACACGTCGACGCCGTATGCCTACGGGCAGAAACGAAAGGCGGGCGAGCGTGCCGCTCTGTTCAGTCTGGACTTTAAGGAGTAGCAATGGCATTGGGACCCCTGGTTCCACACAACGAAGGGTTTCGCGAGATCCAGCCCGCCGAGCACACTGAACTCATCAAGCCTGTGGGCCCCGGACTTTACACCGTGCTGCCATCCCAGGAGTCTGCCCTTCGTGAATATTTGCGCGTCCTGCTCAAGCGCAAGTGGATCATCATAGCCTGTGTGGTAGGCATTTTCGCTGCGGTCGCTATCGCCAGCCTTCGCCAGACCCCGGTGTACGAGGCGGTAGGCCGCATCGCCGTCAACAAGGCGGACTCGAACCTCATTACCTTCAAGGATTCGGTGCCGGTCATGGACTACTACGACCCCACCGATCTCGACACCGAGGCGCGCATCCTACAAAGCGACTTGCTCGCCTTGCAAGTCATCAGGCAACTGAACCTCGACAAACGCTCCGAGTACGGTCAAAGCGCTCCCCAACCCAACCTGGTTGCAGATCCGCTTCAAAACGATTCCAAGCGTACTACCGCGTTGCTGGGAGGTTTCAAAGGAAACCTCAAGGTCTCCCTGATTCCGAACACGCGCATCATCGAGATTCACTACCGGAGCACCGACCCTACGCTGGCAGCAAGCGCCGTGAATGCCCTTGCGGCCACTTACATGGAGCAGAACTTCAAAACCAAGTTCGAATCCACAATGCTGGCCTCCGATTGGCTGTCGAAACAGCTGGTGGACCTGCAAATGAAAGTGGAGACCTCCCAGGAAAAGCTCGTGCGCTATCAGAAAGAGCACGAAATTTTCGGGATCGACGAAAAGCAGAACATCATCACCCAGAAGCTCGACGAGCTCAATAAGGAACTAACCTCCGCCGAATCGGATCGCATGCAAAAGGAAGCGATCTATCGCATGACCCAGACCGGTGATCCGGATGCAGTCGCATCGGCAGTTGCTTCCGATCCAGTTGCTACCTTGGCCGGCACGGGTTCATCTCCCCTTCTGGACAAGCTGCACCAGCAGCAAGCGGACCTCAAGATTCAGATCGCGGAACTCGGCACCCAGTTTGGTCCGTCATTTCCGAAAGTGGCCCAACTCAATAACCAGAACAAGGAAGTTGACCGGCAGATTCAGGTGGAGACGCGCAAGGCCGTCGATCACCTTCGCGGCCAGTACCAGACCGCATTGCAGCGCGAAACCATGTTGCGCGAGGCGTTCCAAAAACAGAAGCAGGAAGCCAATCGGCTCAACGAGAACGCCATCGACTACACCCTCCTTAAGCGAGACGTCGACTCCAACCGCCAACTCTACGAGGGTCTCCTCGAGAAGCTCAAACAGGCAGGAGTTACTGCTGGTCTGAAATCCACTAACTTCCGTGTCGTGGATGACGCACGGCCCCCGAATGCACCGATCGAACCCAACATTCCGCGCAACCTTTTGTTTGCCCTCGTTCTCGGGATCACTTCGGGCGTAGGCCTCGCCTTCTTATTGGAGGGTATGGACAACACGGTCCGAACCACAGAACAGGCGCAGATGATCTCGGCGCTTCCGTCGCTGGGGATGATCCCGCTAGGCTCCAAATCGAGGAATAACGGAAACGGCACCGGCCGTCTGGCGTTGACTTCTTCCCGAGAGGTCGTGGAACTGGTCACGCAGGTGCGTCCCCAATCACAAATGGCGGAGTCCTACCGCGCTCTCCGCACCTCGCTGTTGCTCTCCAGCCTCGGAGCGCCGCCCAAGGTCATCATGGTCACCAGCGCCCGTCCCCAGGAGGGGAAAACCACCACGGCCATTAACTCGGCCATCGTGCTCGCGCAAAAAGGTGTGCGGGTACTTCTGGTGGATGCGGATCTGCGGCGGCCCAGCGTTCACAAGACGCTCGGTATGGGCCCTCGGAGCGGCCTCAGCAACGTGCTGACCGGAAATGCCACTTTGGAGCAGGCGATTGCTCCGTCACCCATTCTGCCCAATCTCTTTGTCCTGGCGGCGGGTTCACCACCCCCAAATCCGGCCGAACTCCTCGCGTCTTTGAACATGAAGGACGTTCTGAATGAGTTGCGTGAGCAGTTTGACCATGTGGTGATTGACACTCCTCCCACACTCTCGGTGACCGATGCAGTAGTTCTGTCACCCCGGGTGGACGCAATCATTCTCGTGATCCGTTCCGGTCAGACCACCAAGCAGGCGCTGCGACGCGCGCGTGACATTCTGATGCAGGTCAACGCTCATGTCACTGGCGTGCTGCTCAACGCTGTCGACCTAACCTCGCCGGACTATTACTACTATTACGAGTACCAGGGGAAGTACAGTCAGTACTATCAGGAAGATCCACCCGAACCGCCAACGGAGTCACAAGAGCATCCGCAGGCGGCCTCCGGCGACTAAACTGCATTCACTCGGGCTCAGATCTACTCACGATGGTCATTCCTCTTGCTGGACGCCAACGTTGGCTGTTCGCCGGGTCGGCCCTGCTGACTGCTGCTTATCTGTTGCTCGCAGGAAGGGAATTTGCCGCCAGCCATTTCGCGTTCCGCACCGATTTGCCAAGCCTCGAACGTGCGGTACGTCTTGCTCCCGGAAACGCAGAGTACCGGCACCGCTTGGGTCGCTATTTTGCATTCGTCACCGCCAGCCCGCAAACCGCGCTCGAAAATTACCAACTCGCCACCCGTCTCAATCCCCATCAGGCACGCTACTGGTTCGATCTGGCCGCTGCTTACCAGGTTGCGGGCAATCCTAACGGTCAACGGGAAGCTCTGGAACGAGCCTTGCAGGCTGAACCAACCGCTCCTGATGTCGCCTGGGAGGCGGCCAACTTTTTCCTGATTCAGGGAGAGACCGAGCGCGCTCTCCGCGAATTCCGCGTCGTCATCGAGAACGATCCTTCGCTGGCGCCCCTCGCGCTGCTAACCTGCTGGCGTGTGCGTCCTGACGTGGACGCCCTGCTGCGCGACGTAGTGCCGCACCAAACTGACTCGTTGATTGCCTTCCTTTCCCTGCTCCAGGGCAAGCACGAAACGGACAGCGCCATCAAGGTATGGAACCAACTGGTCCAGGTGCATCAGAAGTTCGAGACCCGCTATCTGTTCGACTACGTGCGTTATCTGATTGAGGCACATCGTCCCGACGCCGCCGCGACAGCGTGGGAACAAGCCTTAAGCGTGCTTAACCTGCCGGCCTATCTCCCTACCACGGATAACTTGATCGTGAATGGCAACTTCAGCCTCGATGTCCTCAACGGAGGCTTCGACTGGAGTTACCAGACACAGCCCGGTGTGCGCCTGCTGCTCGATCCTAGCGATTTCCGCGAGGGACAACGCTCCCTTTCCATCACCTTTGAAGGCCCAGGCATTTCCGATGCGGGCATCCGGCAGTGGATTCCGGTGCGCGGCGCAACCGCTTACGATTTCACGGCCTATTACAAGTCTTCCGCATTTCAAGGTGTCGGAGGACCACAGATCGTTTTGCGTGACCTCTACACTGGCGAGCCACTGTTCACCAGCGACCCTCTAAACGGCGCCGGCTTCTGGAAAGCCGTGCGCTCCCGCTTCACCACGCCCGCTTCAACCGCTCTGCTCGTTTTAAGAATCGAGCGTCTTCCCGTAGGAAGCCCGATTCGCGGTAAGCTCTGGCTCGACGATTTTCAACTTTCTCCCGAAAGTTCTGAGGCTCGACCATGAGTTCCGCTTTGGCATACCGGGCAGAACCGGATCGTGTCGCTCCGAAGCCACGTCCGGGGTTGTCCAGTTCAACCCTGCTCGGCGGCGCCACTGTCGTGCTGTTACTTGCACCGCTGGCGTTCGGAGCGGTTGAGCCGTGGGCGATCTTCTTGTTAGAGGCTAGCGCCGCCGTGCTCTTGCTGGCCTGGGGATTCCGTCAGTGGTCCAGGCAGGAACTAACGCTCGCTCCGCATCCGCTATACGGTCCCATGCTGGCGTTCGCCGCGCTTATTGCGTTGCAGTTGCTAGCAGGAATCACCGCCTACAAACACGTAACCTACTCGCTTCTGCTTCTGTATTTCTGTTACGGGATGCTGGCGTTTGTCGTTACGCAAACGCTGCGGCGCTCTTCGCAGCTCAGACCACTCGCCTGGATCCTCTGCGGGTACGGCGCCATGCTCGCTTCGTTTGCTTTGCTTCAGGGAATCGCTCCCAACGGCAAGCTCTACTGGATATGGCCCCTGGAACAGGGAGGCCAGATCTACGGACCCTACGTCAACCACAATCACTACGCCGGGCTGATGGAAATGCTCACTCCTTTCCCTCTGGTACTGGCATTGTCTCGCCACGCCCGAGGAAACCGTAAGCTGGTGGTGGCTGGAATCGCCGCGCTGATGGCTGGAACAATTTTTCTATCCGGCTCTCGCGGCGGCATGCTTGCCTTTGGAGTGCAGGTCATCGCGTTGGCCGTCCTTCTGCGTCCGCAGCGCGGAGCCTGGAAACAGCCACTCGCCCTCGGAGTCTTTCTCGCAGTGATGATCGGCTTTCTGATCTGGATCGGTGGAAACGAACTCACCCGCCGTTTGGTCAGCATTCAGTCCGAAACACGTCAGGAACTCACCGGAGGCGTGCGCCTCACCATCGATCGCGACGGCCTGCGGATGTGGCGGGAAAAGCCCTTCTTGGGCTGGGGCCTGGGAACTCTCCCGGTGGTGTATCCGCAATTTCGCAGCTTCTACACCCGGTTTTTCGTCAATCAGGCCCACAACGACTACTTACAATTGTTGGTGGAAACCGGAATCGTCGGCTTCGCCATCGCAGTTTGGTTCCTGGTGCTCACCTTTCGTCGAGCGTGGGCCAAATTGGAAAACTGGACGGAGACCGTCAACGGTACGTTAACCGTGGCCGCGCTGATCGGCTGCATCGGCATCCTGGTTCACAGCTTCCTCGACTTCAACCTGCAGATTCCTGCCAACGCCGCACTGTTCTACGTGCTGTGCGCCGTCGCCGCATCCAATCCACTCCCGGAATCGCAGCGCCGTCGCAGCCGTCGGCAGAACCTCGTCCTCGAACCCACAGCAACACCAGCTGAATCCTGACGCTCACTCGGGATCGCCACCTTTACCCCGTCCCAAAGGACAATGCACATAACAAGGTTCCAGGGCCCTAAGCAGTCCGTGTCGTAGCTCAACTGGAAACATACGGTGAGGCTAATCGCGCTCCAGTCGCGTAGCGGCGCTATGCGAAAGCCCGGCACGGCAGTGCCGGGAAAGCGTTAGGGGAACAATCGAGTCCCGCAAGAGCCTGCCCTGAGTGAGCGAAGCGAGTCGAACGGGGACGACACTCGCTAGTACAACGCAGACCCTAAAGCTCAGTCGGCCCCATGCTCTGCAGGGCCTTCCGACGGCTGCCGGAGATCAAGATCCCCGAAGTTCCCGTCCAATTCCTCCGCCCCGAGGCATGGTTGCCCCTCCGCTGGACTTGGGAGGTACCTACTTCTTACCGTGATCCCAAGGGTTTGGGGCTTTTACGGCGATGTTTTCCGTGATATAACCGCCCTAAGCTGCTCATCAGGCTCTGTGCTGGGAATTCGCATGAATCTGGCTTCCGAAAAACTCCAGGGCCAGGATAGAGGAGGGGTCGTGTCCGAAGCACGTACCGGAAAAAGGTTTCCGCTGGAATTGCCGATCAAGATCCATAAGGGCGATGTTGCGGGCGACAGCAGCGGCGTAACCGGCAACCTGAGTGCTGCCGGAGTATACATTCGCGCCGACGCTGCCCTTGAGGTCGGCTCACCTGTCGAGTTTGAGATTACCCTTCCGCCGGATGTGACCGGTGGCAAAGAAGATGTTGTCATCCAGTGCCGCGGCCGCGTTGTGCGGACCGACGAACCCGCGGCCGGCGCTGCACCCGGGGACAACCGGGGCGTGGCCTGCGTAATCGATTCGTATGAGTTCGTCCGTAACTCTTAACGTGGAGCGCTATCCATGCTGAAGCTCATACTGGCCGACAATCAGGCGATATTCCGGGCCGGCATCGCCAAGGTGCTGGCCGTCGAAGACGAAATGCGTATCGTGGCCCAGGCGCAGACGACCGAGCAGATGCTCATGGCGCTCGATAAATTTCGCGCCGCCGTGCTCATCATTGCCGGAGGTTTCCACTCCGACTTCAATGCCGTCCTCGGATCCGCCAATAAAAACAAAACCCGAGTCGTCATCCTCGCCGACACCGGCGAGAGCGCGCAACGCTACATGGCCGCCGGTGCCCACGGCGTCGTTTATCGCAACGTCACCAGCGCAGCTCTGGTTGACTGCGTTCGCAAGGTGGCCCGCGGCGAGACCTGGGTGCAGGATATGGCCGTACCCAGCGAACTGACCGAGAACGATATGGTCGGACTGAGAGTCCGCGATCGCCTCACCGCCAAGGAATTGCGCATCGTGGCGCTGATCGTGCAGGGATACAAGAACAAGGAAATCGCCACCCAACTCGGCACCACCGAGCAGGTCATCAAGAATTATTTGCGCAACGTCTATGACAAGATCGGCGTCTCCGACCGTTTGGAGTTGGCACTATTCACCATTCACCACCGCATCTTGAACGAAGCGGCCTCGGCGGTCGCCAATGCCGTGCCCCAACCGCCGCAGGGCGCGGGCGTACCAAACTAGAATTTATTTGCTATTAAAGGCCGCCCGCGGGCGGCCTTTTGTTCGTGTGGGACGGACACTCCGTTGCCTTTGATCTCCCACGAGTTCGCAAGAAGAAGATGTTGACAAGTGTTACGTTACAGGCTACACTTGCCCCCAGGTGAAGATACGGAACTTCATCCACAAAGGCTTGAAGAAACTGTTATGAGGACGACAGCGTCACCGGCGTCCTCCCTGATTCGGCGGATAAGCTCCGCAAAATGTTGGCATTTCTCGACGACATGGAAGACGCGCAGGAATTACGTCCGCTACCGACATGGAAGGTACATACACTGACCGGTGACCGCAAGGGCACATGGAGCCTCAGTGTCACGCGCAACCGACGCCTCACCTTCATTATCGACGTTAAGGAGTTCGAAATCTGCGACCTAAACTTGGAAGACTACCATTGAGACCGGAGAAGCAAAGGCTATGGCCATAAAGAACCCGCCCCATCCCGGAGATTTTATTCGGACTGAGATCATCGACCCTTCAGGGTTGTCGGTAACGGCGGCAGCTGCTGCGCTTGGGGTTTCGCGGCCTGCACTCTCCAGCCTTCTCAACGGGAGAGCCGATCTTTCTGGAGATATGGCACTCCGCATTGAAAAGGCGTTTGGAGTAAGAATGGATACGTTGATGCGGATGCAAGCGTCCTACGATATTGCACAAACGCGCAAGCGTGAGAAGCAAATCCACGTCCGGCGCGTTCAGCTGGTCGACGTTCACGCGTGAAGAAAGTCTGATGCTCTGCAGTCGGAACACTGCTGTCCACCGCAGTTTGCTCTTATCTGCCACTCCTCCCGCTGGGCCTCCGCATCATCTCGACCGGAGCGATGTCGTGGTCTTCCAGTAAGGTCTCCTCGCTCTCACCCTCAACATGCTCAATCTTCTCCAGCAACCGCACACACCGGTTCCAGCGCAGCACCGCGTCATCATTGTGAGGCGGACGAATCTTCTCCGCTTCTTCAAAGCACCGCATCGCTTCCTGAAACGAACCGACCAGCATGTGCGTCGGACGCCCGGCCCGAATCTGCGCTTTCGCCCGACGCTCTTGTAGCAGTCCCGTGTAGTACCAGCGCTCGTACGGATCGGTGAGGCTCTGGAAGATTTTTTCCGCTTCGGCGTAACGGTCTGAGGACTGCCCTTCGAACTGATCCGTGATCGTCAGTCCCAGCAATCGTTGTGCAATCTGGTTTTCAGGATCGGCCGCCAGGATGTCATGGCAGATCGACTCCGCCTCTTCCGGTTCGTTCAGATAACGATACAACTCTACTTTTGAAAGGGCTTCTGCGATGCCATCTTTCGAAATTGTCTTCAGCTTGAGGTCCATATAACCTCCATGTTTCCGAAAACCTCATCCCGGCAAGTTACAAAATCCTCGTTACGGGGGGCGTGTAACTTTTTTAGAACTGTCATCCTGAGCGAAGCGAAGGACCTGCTTTCCTCCGCCGCACAAGAAAGCAGGTCCTTCGCTTCGCTCAGGATGACAAATGCGACGGGATCGTACGAATCTACATCCTTATCAGCAGGTACCCGCCAAACAACGTTCCCAACAGGGCTCCGCCGTAGCAAAGAATAAAGATCGCTTCATCCAGATGCTTCACCTGCAAACCGTCATAAAGTGTGAAGCGAAATCGATGCGCCCAATGGAAAAGAGGTAGTGAGCACAGCACGAAAAGAAAGATGCGGGCCAGCGGCGATCGCATCAGCGCCAGCAGATGCTCATAGCTTGGCGGCGAAATCCATCTCCCCATCAAGGGAATCGCCACGCCGAACAAGAACAGCACGATCGGCAAGAACACGGCTGCGACTACTCCACCTGCGCTGAACAGCAGCCAGAAAAAGCCTTCGTTCGATGGCTTGCTCATGAGGTCCTCAGTAGTACAAACCACGCGATGACCGCAGATGCGACCATCCACAACACATAGTTCGGAGCAGCAACGAGTACTTCCGGCACTCGTTTCCCCCCCAGACGAATCGGCATGGCGCGAGGCGCGAGATTGAACCACGTGATCGTGTGCAACAAC
>Ga0137409_10007898_pt1 | contig 10897 bp, 11 predicted proteins | sample CZODoug1_16funga_FD_122059 | JGI IMG/M metagenome (GOLD analysis project Ga0137409, IMG submission 122059) | Vadose zone soil fungal communities from Angelo Coast Range Reserve, California, USA - CZODoug1_16fungal (Hybrid Assembly) | ecosystem: Environmental > Terrestrial > Soil > Vadose zone... | reverse complement strand
AACAGCGGCGCCATCGCCTCGGAACCTCCTCCGAAATACCACCAGGCGTTCTGCTGCCGGGTGTTCATGCCGAAGCACACCGCGGTGCCCAAAGCGAACGTCGGATCCTTGCCGAAATAGTAATAGGTCGCGGTGTGGCCGAGTTCGACCGTGCCGGCCTGCACCGCGTCGAGCACCTGCAGCGCTGGGACGATCTCGCCCGCGGCGAAAGCGCGGATCTGGAACTTGCCGTCTGTAATCTCGCCGACGCGTTTCGCAACGAGCTCGGCTCCGCCGAACAGCGTATCCAGGCTCTTCGGCCAGCTTGCCGCGAGGCGCCACTGGAGGCTGGGCAGTCCCGGGGTCTGCTGCGCGCGAGCCTGCGCCGCCGTGACGAGGCCCGCGCCCGCCGCCGCGCCCAGCCCGGCGTTCTTCAGGAATTCGCGTCTTTTCATTGGTGATCCCCTCCTTGGATGGTAAGCGGGCCGATTATAACTCCGCTTCCAAAGCGCAGAGTTCAGTTTCCGGCAATGGTCATTTCCTCGATGAGAATCGAGCCGGTGGTGCGCGAGCCGCGCGTAAGCGCGTCTGATCCGACAGCGAGGACCGAACGGAACATGTCGCGCAGGTTGCCCGCGATGGTGATTTCCTCCACGGGATACCGGATCTCGCCTCCCTCCACCCAGTAGCCCGCCGCGCCGCGCGAGTAGTCGCCGGTGACGAGATTCACCCCGAATCCGATCAGCTCGGTAACAAGCAGTCCGCGACCCATCTTCCTGATGAGCCCGGGAAGATCGAGCCCGCCACCCTCCAGGATCAGATTGTGATTGCCGCCCGCGCTGCCGGTGGTCTTCATTCCGAGCTTGCGCGCAGAATAGCTGCCGAGAAAATAGCCGCGCAGCACGCCCTCTTTCACCACGTCGCGGTCGCGCGTGGCGACGCCTTCGTCGTCGAACCAGGAGCTCGCCGGTGCGCGCGGCAGGTGCGGCCGCTCGACCAGGGTGACGACCGGCGCGAAGACTTCCTTGCCGAGACTGTCGAGCAGAAACGAAGCCTTGCGGTAGAGGTTCCCCCCGCTCACTGCCGAGACGAAGGTCGCGAGCAAGTCGTTCGCCACGGGCGCCTCGAACAGCACCGGCGCCTGGACCGTTCCGATCTTGCGACTTCTCAGCCGTGCGAGGGCACGCCTCCCGGCGTAGTCGCCGACCGCTTCGGGCGCGGCCAGGTCCTGCGGGGAGCGTTGCGATACGTACCAGTCGTCGCGCTGCATCCGGCCGTCCTCGGCGGCGATCACCGCGCAGGAAATCGTGTGCCGCGACGTGGGAAAACCTTCCACGAAGCCGTGGCTGTTGGCGAGGGCGAAATGCCATTGCTGGCAGGAAACGCTGGCGCCCTCGGAGTTCACCACGCGCTTGTCCAGGCGGAATGCTTCCGCCTCGCAGGCCTTCGCGATCCCGATCGCCCGCTCGACGGGCAGATCCCAGGGATGGAAGAGGTCGAGGTCTTGCGGGTCGCGCGCCAGCTCCTCCGGGTCGGGGAGCCCCGCGCACTCGTCCTCGGCGGTGAAGCGCGCGATCGTCAAGGCCGCCTCCACCGTGTCGCGCATCGCGCGTGGGGCAAAATCTGCGGTGCTCGCGTGGCCTTTGCGCTTGCCGACGTAGACGGTCACCGCGAGGCTCTTGTCGCGGTTGTATTCGATGGTCTCGACCTCGCCCTTGCGCACCGTCACGGTCTGACCGTAGCCATCGGAGCTTTCGGTTTCACAGGCGCTCGCGCCTTTTTCAAGGGCGTACGCCAAGGCATCCGAGGCGATGGTCTTCAACGCGTCGAGATCGTGGGCGAAACGGCTTGCAGACATGCGGGGACGCAGCGGGAAAGACGCTATGATATCAGCTCATCACTGGTTCCCTGGAACGTGCAGGACGAGGACAAGCCCAGCAAGACCGAGCGCAAGCGCGCCATGCACGAGCTTCAGACCCTCGGCGAGCGCTTGGTCGGGCTCAACCCGGAACAACTCGCTGCGATCGCGTTGCCCGAGAACTTGCAATACGCGGTCGAGCAGGCGCGGCGCATCACAAAGCACGAGGCGCGGCGGCGGCAGCTGCAATACATCGGCAGGCTCATGCGCGCGGTCGACCCGGAGCCGATCCGCGAGAAGCTCAGGACGTGGGACGGGGTCTCGACCGAAGAGACCGCGCGAGTTCACCGGATCGAGCGCTGGCGCGAGACATTGCTCGAGAACGAAGGCGCGATCGGCGCGCTGGTCCATGCCCATCCGGGCATCGACACCCAGCGCCTGCGCGCGCTCGTGCGCAACGCACGCGAGGAGCGCAATGCGGGCCGGCCGCCGCGAGCTTATCGCGAGCTGTTCCGGGCGCTGCGCGATATCATCGCGGATTCGCAACCGGTTCCCGACGATGACGGCGAATGAAGAGCTGCTGATCGGACTCGTTTCGATCAGCGACCGCGCCTCGAGCGGCGTCTACAAGGACGAGGGCATTCCGGCGCTCGAGGAATGGTTCTCGCGTGCGGTCGCGACCCCCTGGCGAACGGAAACGCGGCTCATTCCCGACGAGCGCCCCGTCATCGAGTCGACGCTGGTCGATCTCGTCGACCGACACGGCTGCCACCTGGTGCTGACCACCGGTGGCACCGGCCCCGCTCCCCGGGACGTCACGCCCGAGGCCACGCTCGCGATAGCCGACAAGCCGATGCCGGGATTCGGCGAGCAGATGCGCAGGATCAGCCTCGAGTTCGTTCCCACCGCGATTCTCTCGCGACAGGTGGCAGTCGTGCGCAAGCGCTCGCTTATCATCAACCTGCCCGGCCAGCCCAAATCGATCCGCGAAACGCTCGAAGGCCTGAAAGATGGACACGGCAAGCAGATCGTCGCGGGCATTTTCGCCGCCGTCCCCTACTGCATCGACCTCATCGGCGGGCCCTACATCGAGACGCACGAGGAAGTGGTGAAGGCCTTCCGGCCTAAGTCGGCGATCCGTCCGAAAGCGAGTTGACTCATGCCCGAGCTGCTCGACGCAATCGAGATCGAAACCGGAAAGAACCCGACGGCAAGCGTCATCTGGCTGCACGGGCTGGGTGCGGACGGCAACGACTTCGCGCCGATCGTGCCCGAGCTTCGATTGCCCAAGGCGGCGATCCGTTTCGTTTTTCCGCATGCGCCGGTCCGGCCGGTGACGATCAACGGCGGCATGCGAATGCGCGCGTGGTACGACATCACGGACGGCGCGAACCGGCGCGAGGACGAGCGCGGCGTGCGCGCCTCGCAGGTCTTGATCGAGGCCTTGATCGGCCGGGAAAAGGAGCGCGGGACGAAAGCGGGGCGGCTGGTGCTTGCGGGATTTTCGCAAGGCGGCGCGATCGCGCTGCACACCGGCTTGCGCCATCCAGAGCGCATCGCCGGAATCATGGCCTTGTCGACTTACGTGCCGGTCGGGGAAAAGCTTTCCGCCGAGGCGAGCACGGCCAACCGCGATGTGCCGATCTTCATGGGGCACGGCAGCGACGACCCGATCATCCCGCTCGTGCGGGCGGAGCAATCCCGAAACCTGCTGAAATCGCTCGGCTACCCGGCCGAATGGCACAAGTACGCCATGCCGCACTCGGTGTGCCCGGAGGAGCTCGCCGATATCGGCACTTGGCTGGGAAAGGTGCTCGGCCCCTGAGTCGAAAGGAACGTTACTCGCCCCTGTCGCGGATCATTTGCCGGCAACGAATCAGATCGTAGTCATCGCCGTGCTCGGTCCCTCCCACAGGCAGGAGCAGATAGACCTTCCCGTTTCGCTCGAGCTCCAGATTCTGGCCGGCGACGAGGACATTGGCGCGCAGCAACAGCTGCGCCTCGGGAGCGGAATCGATCGGATTGAGCAGGATCGCTGTCTCCGAGTCCTGGCTGGTTCCCATCTGCCCGCTTTGCAGCCTCACCTGCACGGGCAGCGCGGCCCGACCCAGGGTCTGGATTCCTACCGTCCCCTGCTGCGCGGATTCGCGCTGGAAACGGCGAATCACTCCGACTACCCAGTTCGAGCCGCCTTCGGGCTGCAGCCCGAGCAGGCAGCCGATTTTCAGCCACTCTCCCTTGATTTGCGGAACGCTCGCTCCGAATCCTCCGGCACTGACGTTCTCCACGATCCAGCTTTCGACTTTGCTCGGGTCGAACAGCACCTCACCCGTGGGATCGAGCGCCGCATGCACCCCGTCGAAGCCATAGGTGACGGTGAGCCGCGACTTGACTCTGTGACGCTGCGCTCTCCTCTCCGGCGGCTTGGGCGACCAGTGAAGAGCGAGGTGATCGAGAACGTCGAGCACGACCTCGGGATCGTAGTTACCAACCAGCGCGATGCTCGAAGGCAATGCACCAGTGGATTTCACCGTCTGGGCGAGCTTCTCGATCTCCTTCACGGCGCCGCCTGCGGCAAAGAACCTGAGCGTGGGTGCGCGGTGCGGCAGATGCGCGGCACGCACCGGAGGCTCGTGATTTGCCAGATCGAAGCAGTAGACGATATCGGGCTGGAGGGTGGCAGTGAGCTTGAACGAGCCGGCAAGATGCGCGATCAGCCGCTCGACCAGCTCGATCTCGACCGGCAGCAGGCTGTCGGGCGACGATGCCGCAAACATCACCGCTTTGAGAAATTCCTGCTCGGGCGAAGTCTCCCCGGGCAACCCTGCGTAGGCGATCACCTTGGACTGCGAATACTTGCGGTTTTCCGAGAGCGCGTAGATCTTTGCGACCACTTCCCACAGGGAATTGTCCGCAGGACCGTAGCGCATGTGCTGCCATTTCATCTGCGCGGCGAACGCGCGCAGCGCCCGCGCGGTGAGCAGCGGTACGCTCTGTTTCAGATCCTCCCAGCCCTTCTGGCCGGTGGCGTAGGCGTCGATGCAGATCGCGAACGCGAGCGCAGATTGCCGATACCATTCGCGTATCACCGACCACAGCCGGTTCTCGTGGAACTTGGCCAGGCGCTGCGAGGAAAGGTACTCCCGCTGGAGTTTGCGGAGGTGAACCTGCGCGGCGTCGTCCACCATCTGAACGATCTGCGCGCGGTGCTCGGGTTTGAAGCCCTCCCAGGCGCGCACCGATTCCAGCCAGTGATTCAGATCCTCGAGCGCCTTGAACGGATCGCCCGCGGGAATCGCGTCGAGGATCACCCGGGCCCCCTTCACCTCGGCCATGGGATGATCGGACGCCCCTCCTCCGAACAGCTTCATCATGCCTCTCTCCGTCTCGTGCGCTGCCGGAGGAAGAATCGGCGCGGGCCTGTTCGTAGCCCTCGGATGGTGCTGGCGAGTGGACTCGAACCACCGACCTACTGATTACGAATCAGTTGCTCTACCAGCTGAGCTACGCCAGCCTGCGCCCCGCGCACGAAGGGTGAGCCCGCATTATATCAGCGGCAAAACCGGGGACAGACCACCATTTTCGGCACCTGGAGTCCTGCGGCTTTGCAGCGAAGGAAAATGGTGGTCTGTCCCCGGTTTTTCTAGGATCGCGGGCGCGTGCGGATGATGATGTCCACGCCGTCGGCGACCGTGCCCTGCGGCAAAGGCGGCAGGCCGACGACGCGGATATTGTCGGCGGGAAGATCGGTGAGCCGTCCCGTCACGACATCGTAGAGGTGATGATGCGGCTCGGTGTTCGGGTCGTAGACGATTTTGGCCGGATCCACGACCAGCTCCCGGATCAGCTTCCTCTCCAGGAAGAGCTTCAGCGTGTTGTAGACGGTTGCCTTCGATGTTTCAGCGTAGCGGGAGTTGACCCACCTCAGGATCTGATCCGCCGAAAGATGCTCGCGCCGCGTAAACAGCACGTGAGCGATCTCCATGCGCTGATGCGTGGGCGTGATGCCGTGCCGACGCAGCAGCTGGGCGATATTTTCGCGATTTCGCTTCTGCGGTTTTCTCACGAAAACCATTCTAGACGAGCATTTGGACCCTGTCTAATTCGGCCCGCAGTCCATGAAGTCCCATCCGGGAGTCACGCTCGGGAACGTGAATTAATTCCGCCAAAATTCCGGCGCAAGTGCCGTACGTACGCGGATTTCGGCCACTCGTCGGGAAGGTTTGCGGCGGACTCCCCGAGTTCTCTATCATTGAGCCGCAAAAGAAGGGAGTCCCTATGCAGCGCCCAACCGGTTTCACCCTGATTGAATTGATGGTCGCGGTCGCCATCGTCGCGATCCTGGCGGCGGTCGCCCTCCCCAACTACACGGATTACGTGAGGCGCGGCAAGATCCAGGAAGCGACCTCGACTCTGCTCGCGATGCGGGTCAAGGCGGAGCAGTACTTCCAGGACAACCGTCAGTATCCTACGGGTGGTTGTGTAGCCCTTCCTGCCGTTCCAACCCCAACACAGATTACTTACACGCCGTTGGCGCGTTTCAGCATCACCTGCACGGTGCCCGATGCAACCCATTACACGATCCAGGCCGACGCCACCGACGCCAGCATGACGGGCCTCAGGTTCACAATCGACGAAGGCAACGTCCGCGCCACCACGGTGACTTCGGGCTCGACGATCGAACAAGCCGGGTACTCAAGCAATCCGAACTGCTGGACCATCAGGAAGGGCGGCCAGTGCTGAACATGCGCTCCTCGCAGCGCGGCCTCAACATCATCGAGATCATGATCTCGCTGGCGGTCCTGGGCGTGCTGATCGGCCTGGGCGCTCCGGGCTTCGCCGAATGGCTGCAGAACCAGCAAATCCGTGCCGCCGCCGAGGCGACGCTCAACGGCCTGCAGGTGGCGCGCGGAGAGGCGGTGCGCAGCAACACCCCGGTACGCTTCCAGCTCGTTTCCGACCTGACCTCAACTTGCGTCTTGGCGAGTGACTCGGTAACTGCGCCAGTCTCGGTCAGCTGGGTGGTGAGCCTCCGCGATCCCACCGGCAAGTGCGACACCAAGGCCGATCCCGCCGATCCGGCCAACCCCCAGATCGTCCAGTCACGCACCAGCGCCGAAGGTTCTCCCAACGCTCTCGCGACGTCCGTGTTCGTGCCGTCCCCGCCCGCCCCGCCCGCACCGCAGGCGGCCAGCGCGGTGACTTTTGCCGCGCTGGGAAACATCGTCGCGAACGCCGACGGCACGCCGAGCATCAATAAAATCGACGTGACCAATCTCAACGTCTCTCCCGGCGCGCAGCGCCCGCTGCGCATCATCGTCAATTCCGGGGGAAGCGTCCGCATGTGCGATCCCGCCCTGGCGCTCCCCGAGCCGCGCGGCTGCCCGGCGTTCCCGTGAAAGGAGAGACGATGATGCGCGCAGGCAAGCGATTCCCGGCTCAGGGCAGCGAGCGCGGCGTGATGCTGATCGAGGCCCTGGTGGCGATCCTCATTTTCTCGATCGGCATCCTCGCCGTGGTGGGAATGCAGGCCGTTGCGATCAAGGACGTGACCAGCGCCAAGTATCGCAGCGAGGCGGCTTTCCTCGCGCAAGAGCTGCTCGCGCAGATGTGGACCGACAACGGGAATATCGGTGTTTACGCTTTCCCCGGAGCCGGAGCGCCTCCCGCGAGAATCCTGCCCTGGGTCAACAAGGTGCAATTGCGCCTTCCGGACGTGGCAAACCAGCTTCCGATCGTGACGCTGACCAATCCCAGCCCGGCTGCGCCCGCGGCGCCGACGGGGGCGACCGTGCAGATCACCGTCAGATGGCGCCTGCCCGACGAAGTGACGCAGGGACTTCCGGCGCACAGCCACACCGTGATCGCCTACGTCTATCCGAGTTCGACCTGAGCCATGCGCTCCTCTCGACATCGTGTTTCCGAGCGCGGGTTCAGCATGGTGGAGCTGCTGGTGGCCATGCTGATCGGGCTCATCGGCATGATCATCATCTTCCAGGTGTTCGAAGTGTCCGAAAGCATCAAGCGCTCCACCACGAGCGGGGGTGATGCCCAGCAGAACGGCGTGATCTCGCTCTATACCATGGAGCGCGATTTCAAGAACGCGGGAATGGGATTCAACGATACCACCTTCGTCGGCTGCAATATCGTCGGATACGACAACAAGCGCGCGACTCCGAATTTTCCGCCGGCCGGAGTCACCATGAAGCTCGCTCCGGTGTTCATCACCTCCGGAGCCGCAACCACTGCGCCGGACCAGATCAGCGTGCTCTACGGCTCGCAGCCCCAGGCCGCAGCCAGCGTCCCCCTTGCCGCGGACATGGCGGCCCCCACCGATGATCTGTTCGTCACCAACCCGTTCGGGTACAAGCCCGGCGACCTGCTCCTCCTGGTTGAACCCAACTCGGGGAAGAACTGCTCGATCATGGAGTTCAACCGCATAGGCGCGTCTTCGAATCAGCTCAAACACGACAACGCTTCGTACTTGAGCGGACCCACGCCCAGATTCAACGCGCCCGGAGGGCTGGGCGTTTTCTACGCCGGGGTCGGCACGCTCAATGTGTCGCGCGTATTCAACCTGGGCAACCTTTACACCTTGCCCCCGGGCGGAACCGCGCCCATCTATCTGCCCGTCTACAACTTCTACGCCATTGCAAACGGCAGCTTGACGGTGACGTCTCAATTCCTGATCGACAACGGCCAACCGGCAGTTACCTCGGTCGCCGACAACATCGTCCACATGCGCGCCCTCTACGGGCTGGATGACGGCAACAACGACGCGACCGTGCCTTATAACGTCACCCCCACAGCGGGCGACGGCATCGTCGACCGCTACGTGGATGCCGCCACCTTCAACGCACTGTTAGCCCTGGCGCCCGTGCCCACGCCCTGGGCCAGGCTCATCGCCGTGCGCATCGCCCTGGTCTCGCGCAGCGCGTTGCCCGAGAAACCCTCCTCGGGGAAGCTCAGCGATCCGTGCGATGCAACCACCGCCGAGCCTCAGTGGACCGGTACCCCGTGGGCGGGTGCGCCGTTCAATTACCAGACGCGACTCGATGTAAGTTCGAGCGTGGCTGCGCCGGATGACTGGAAATGCTACCGGTATCGGGTGTTCGAGACCACCATTCCATTGCGCAACTGGATATGGAAGGCGAGCTGACATGAAGACTCCCCGTTCGTTCTCCCGGCACGCGCGCGCTACGCAGCTGCGCGCCCGTCAAGGCGGCACGATCCTGATCATCGCGCTCATCGTGCTGGTCGCGATGACCCTCGCCGGCATCGCGACGATGCGCTCGGTGGATACCGCGACCATCACGGCAGGCAACATCGGGCTGCGGCAAGCTTCGGTCAATGCGGCCGACCAGGGAATCCAGGCCGGGGTCAACTGGCTCACCGCGAATCTCGGCCCGACCCTGGTCAACGACAGCCACCAGCCCGGAACGGCCTCGAAGGGTTACTTTTCCAGCGTCCCCGCGAACGACCCCGACTGGTACGAGTCGCTCAACTGGAGCGAGGCGGGGCAGTTGAACAACGGCAACCCCGACGCCGGCGGCAACGTGGTGTTCTTCCTCATCCACCGCTTGTGCCCCGTAGCCAATTGCGACACCAGCGCGGTCTGCGCCGGCAACCCTAACCCCAACCTCTGCGCGTCGACGCTGTCCACGGCGGCACTCACCGGGCAAGGCTCCGACCAGACCCGGCCGACGGACTCCCATACCCAGGTGCCGGCCACCCATTACCGCGTCACGGCGAAGGCCGTGGGAGCGCGCAACTCGATTTCTATCGTTCAATCCTTGGTGAGGGCGTTCAACTAGAGCGCGCCCGCCTGAGAGGGAGCAAAAACCATGAAACGCAACCACCTCGTTCTGATCAAGCGCCTCCTCGCCTACGGACTCGCCGCCAATCTGGCGGCGCAGCCGGCGTTTGCCCAGGTCACGATTTCCCAGTTGCCGCTCGCCTCTGCAGGCGGCAATAACATCGTGCCGAATCTTCTTTTCACGCTCGACAACTCGGGGAGCATGGACTGGCAGTTCGTTCCCGACTACGTCGACCCCGCAACCGTGCTCGCCGTCTCGGGCAGCAACAGTTCCCCGAACAATCCCTGCATGTCCTCCAGCACCGGAAGCACTCTCTGCGTGGAAGGCGACGCGCCGTACTCCGCAGGCGGCGAATTTGCAATGAACGGCGTCGGGTACGATCCGAACTTCACCTACCTGGCGGGAATCGACTCGAACGGCCAGCCGCACGTCAATCCGCCGAGCGGGACCCTCACGACCACCGCGACCCCGAAGGACGCCTACATCGCCGCCAAGGGCACGATCGACGTCACGAGCGCGATACAGGACAGGAGGTATTGCAACTCGAACAACGTGTGCATGCGCAGCGGCCAGACCGACGTCGCGTCCCCGGCGACGCCTGGCGCGCCCGCAGGGATCCCCGGCCTTACGCTCGTTTCGGGCACCGACGACTCAGGCCACGCCATGTCCGCGGGCCAGTTCCCCTACCGCACGAACAAGTCCAACGCGAGCTTCAACATAGTGGGCGGCGTCCAAACGATGGTGTTCGGCCTTCCCGAGATGATGCCCATCGGAAGCTTCGTGCGAGCCGGGAGCACGGTGACGGCAACCACGGTCGAAGCGCACGGCCTGACCACCTCCGACAAGGTGTTCGTCACCAGCGGCACCGCGGGCCTGAGCGTCACTTGCGCCGCGGTGGCCTCGACGGCCAATGCCAATACCTTCACCTATGCCTCGGGAGGCGCGATAGCCGCGACGAACGCTTTCTACCGCAAATGCGTCAATCTCGGCAACAACACTTTCGTACGCGCGAGCGGCAGCACCACCGTGACGGTGACGAGCACGGGCCACGGCCTGGTGACGAACGACATCATCACCACGAGCACGAGCGTCGCCAACATGAACGTCAGTCCCGCGACCGTTACCGTGGTCGATGCCAATCGGTTCACCTATGTCTCCTCGAACACCAGCGCCCAGAGCCTCCCGGGCAGCTGGGTGCGCACCGGCCTGTACAACGCCACCAGCAGCATCAACGGTCCGGCCC
>Ga0137409_10007897_pt1 | contig 10899 bp, 9 predicted proteins | sample CZODoug1_16funga_FD_122059 | JGI IMG/M metagenome (GOLD analysis project Ga0137409, IMG submission 122059) | Vadose zone soil fungal communities from Angelo Coast Range Reserve, California, USA - CZODoug1_16fungal (Hybrid Assembly) | ecosystem: Environmental > Terrestrial > Soil > Vadose zone... | reverse complement strand
GCACGATCGCCGATGGCGTGGAAGGCCAACTGGAAACCGGCCTTGTCGCGCTGAATGGCCATCGCCGTGAGCTTTTCCGGATCGTTGGTGAGGATTCCGCTCGTAGAGGGTTCGTCGGAATAGGGTTCAAGCATCGCGGCGGTGCGCGACCCCATGGCTCCGTCCGTGAATGCTTTCAGCGCGCCCGTTTTCAACCACGGATCCTTGGCGCCGCCCTGCGCGCGCATATTCTGCAGCTCATTGAGCGGCAGATTGAACGGGAGCCACTCCGTGATTCGAACAGTGAGTTTGCCTTCCTCTTTCAGTTGCTGGTACACCTGAAAATCCGCCCACTCTGAAAAATCCTGGACGGAAGTAACGCCGTTCCTCGCGACATTTTCGAGTACCCGCTCGATTCCCTTGCGGCGACGCTCAACCGTGGGATCGGGAATACGCGCTTTCACCAGGGACATGGCCGCGTCTTCTTTCAACATTCCCGTCGGCTCGCCGAGCGCATCGCGCTCGATCTCACCGCCCGGCGGATTGGGAGTGTTCTTGTCGATCTCCCCGCTCTTGAGCGCGAGAGAATTCGCCACGGCCACGTGACCGGAGATGTGCGTGAGAATGACGGGATTCTTGGGAGCGACGGCATCGAGCTGCTGGCGATTGGGGAATTTTTTGTCAGGCCAGAGCGTGTGGTCCCAGCCACCTCCAGTGATCCATTCCCCTTCTTTGTGCTGCGCAACGGCGGCGGCGACGCGCTTTTGCATTTCTTCCGCGGAAGGCACGCCCGTCAGCGGGACCGCGAGTTCGTCCGCGGCGGCGCCACCCAGATGCACGTGGGCATCGTTGAAGCCGGGCATCACAAACTGGCCTTTGAGGTTGACCGTCTCCACGCCTTCCTGGCCGCCTCCGCAATCGAGCAGGACGTGATCCATTTTGCCGATGCAACTGATCTTTCCGTCGCTGACGGCCATGGCCTCGGCCCACGGATGCACGGGGTCATTTGTGTAAATGCGCCCGTGAGTGTAATAGGTCGTGCTAGGAGCTTTTTGCGCCACGCTTGTTTTCGCGTGAAATGCGGCAACCAGCGCGAGCACAACGAGAGAGACAATGCCGGCAAGGAATCGAACGCGATTCGTCCGGATTTTCATCGCGATTTCTCCTCTGCCACTCCGGAAACTCCGAGGAGAGTAAGCAGCGCGCGCTTCAAACCGGCTTCCCGGCCCGCGGAATCGTACCATTCCTGCAGCGAGTGCGCCCCGCCGCCGCTGCCGCCCGCGCCGATGGAAATGGCGTCGATCCCCAAGGAGAGCGGAATATTCGCGTCTGTCGAAGAACGTTCGATGCGCGACTGATTGCCGACAAACTCATCGGCGGCGCGGAGCGCAGCCAGTAGCAGCGAATCCGAGGCCAATTCCCCGCCCGGGCGGCTCCCCAGCAGTTCGACCTTCCATTCCAGCTTTCCTTTGGAACGGTCGCGCGCGGAATCCATCTCGTCGCGCACGCCGGCGGCGATGCACTCGCGAAGCGCGGATTCGAGGCGGGTTAGTTCGTCTTCACTCTCCGAGCGGATGTCGACTTTCAGGCGCGCCTCATAAGGGACGGAATTCACCGACGTGCCGCCTTCGATCTGGCCAATGTTGAACGTGGTGCGAGGGCTGGCTGGAACTTTGGTGTTGATGAAGCGCACGGAGCCACGGACAAGAGCGTTGATGGGATTGGGCATGCCGAAGTCGGACCAACTATGGCCGCCTGGACCGGTGATCAGGGCTTCGAGCCGGCGAGAAGCCAGCGCTTTCGTCGTCACGTGATCGGTGCCGGAGCCGTCGAGCACGACAATTGCTTTGAGTTTCCCGCGGTAGGTATCCACAATCGCGCGCATGCCGCGAAGATTGCCCTCGCCTTCTTCGCCAACGTCGCCGACGAAAAGAATGGTGCGCTGCGGCTTGAGGTGCGCGAACTGCACGGCACGCGCCAGCGCCAAGAGCGCCGCCACACCGCTGCCATTATCGGAGATTCCTGGGGCGGCCATGCGGCTGCCATCGCGGTGAACTTTCACGTCTGTGCCGGGAGGAAAAACGGTGTCGAGGTGCGCCGCAATAACGACAATTTCTTTTTCATTCAAACCGCGCAGTTCCCCGATGACGTCGCCGGTCTTGTCGATGTGCGCCGGCAGGCCGGTTTCGGCCAGCAACTCTTTGACCGCCGCTGCGCGCTGCGCTTCCTGAAAAGGCGGCGCCGGGATTTCCGTGATGCGTGCCTGCTGGTCGTTGACCCAGGAAATATTGGGCGTGAACCAATCGAGAGCGGCGCGGACCCGCGCGTTGTCGGGGAGCCGTGAAACCTGGGCCTGGCGTGGTGCGTGGGAAGGAGCGGCGGAGCGAACCGGCATAGCCAGAAGAATAACGCAAACGAGGGCGCGTTTCACCGTCGGCTTGCAAGGCCGTTTCCCGCTCAATGGCGTGCGGCCTCGGTGCACAGGGCGAGAACTTCCGCATCAGATAGGACACGCGGGGACTGCTTGGCGGCGTCAAAGATGCGCGTGACAACGGCGTCGTCTGCCGGAATACAGTGCTTCTCGAGCCAGAACAGCACGTTGGACTTGCCGCTCATCGGGCCGATCTCGATAACCTGGTCGAGGCCGAAGAGGTGCGCGGGCACACCGCTGTAAACGGCATTGGCCAGCGCGAGATCATTTTTTCGAAAGGCTTTGATGAGCGCGGCGGCGTGAACGCCCGTGGCGGTGCGGAACGCGTCATGGCCGACGACCGGATAGTTCGGCGGAATCATCGTGTGCGTGGCCTTGGCCACTTTTTCGCAATACTCCTTCAGCCGGGAGAGGTCCTGCTGGATGAGGCCCATGAGGCGAAGATTGACGAGCATTAATTCCATGGGCGTGTTGCCGACGCGTTCACCGAGCGCGTTGGCGGCCGCGTGGACCTGGTGCGCGCCGGCAGCGACGGCCGCCAGCGAATTGGCGATGGAGAGGCCGCGATCGTTGTGCCCATGCCAGTCGACGCGGATTTTCTCGCCGGAGGGTTTCACCACGGCGTCGATGACGAACTCGACGAGGTTGAAAGAGCCATTGGGCGTGGCGTGTCCCACGGTGTCGCAGAGGACTATGGCGCTTGCGCCGTTTCGAATAGCGCTAGAGTACAGCCGCTTCACGGTATCGGGATCCGTTCGAATCGTGTCTTCGGTGACGTACATGGACGGAAGCCCGTTCTCGACCGCGAACTTCACTGCTTTTTCGGTGGTGCGCTCGAGGTGCTCGACCGTCCAGTCCTCCACGAGGCGGCGGATTGGGCTAGAGCCGAGGAACGTTGCAGCTTCAATGGCAATACCCACGCGCTGCGAAATTTCCACGATGGGGCGGATGTCGTTTTCATGCGTGCGCGCCGCGCAGTTGGGCTTGATCTTCATCCGGTGCGTGACGATTTCGCGGGCCAGCGCTTCGGTGTGCGCATAGGCGCGGGGCCCAGCGCCGGGAAGACCGATATTGACCGCGTCGATTCCGAGCGATTCCATCAGATGCAAGATTTCGATCTTTTCTTCGATGCTGGGGTCGAAGACGGAAGGATTCTGCAAACCGTCGCGCAGCGTTTCGTCATTCATCAACACGCGCGTGCCCGGCGGAATCGCGGGAGGCGTGGCGACGTTCCAGTCGTGGATCCATTCGTTCTGCTGCACAGCGGGCCTCGTTTGGTTCGAAAGAGATCGATCTAATTCCGCAAAGTATAACTTTGCGGCTGCTGCGCCGGATCCGGGCGATAGAGCGTCTTGCAGAATTCGCAGCGATAAATTTCTGCTTTGGAACCGATGACCGCGGCGACTTCCTTCGGGTAATCGTAGTAGCGCTTCAAGTGGCCGTTGCAGAGCTTGCCCTTCTCATTCTTTTCGTCGCAGGCGCGCTGTTTGGGCTTGCGCGTTTTGATCTTCGGTGACGCTGCAGTCTCTTCGGGCATGGAGCTCCTCTCTACAATCCGTGGCTACGGAAAAACGTTTTCATGGCGCTGCAGGCGTTACGCAACTTCGCCCCGATACCGCCGGAAAATTCAAATTGGAGAAAAGCATCCGCGGCGTGTTCCAGATCCGCGCCGTAGCGATACCACCAGGGCTTTTCGCGATGGGGCAAGCGGTCGATATCAATGTATTTCATTTGCACCATTTCGAGGAGGCCTGCTTTGCCATGGGTGCGGCCCCAGCCGCTCGCTCTGCAGCCGCCGTGCGGCGCTTCCGCAATGCCGAAATAGCTGATCGCATCGTTCACCATGACGGCGCCGGCGCGGAGACGATGCGCGATCGCTTCGCCGTGCCGTCTATCGCTGGTCCAAACACTTGCTGCCAGCGCGAAGGGTGAGTCATTGGCACGAGCTACCGCTTCTTCAGCGTCGTGCACGATTTGCATCGCGAGGATCGGGCCGAACGTCTCTTCTTGAAATAACTTCATGGAAGAATCGACACCCGCGATGACCGTGGGCTCGAAGAAATTGGAGCCGAGATCAGGGCGCGAGTTGCCGCCGCACAAAACCTTTGCACCTCGGGAAACAGCGTCGCCGACTAGATCGCTAATGCGTTGCAGGTGCTGCGGCCGGATGAGCGGGCCGACGTCGGTGGCGGGATCGCTTCCCGGCCCGATTCGCAGTTTCTTTGTTTTTTCCACGCAGAGCGCCATGAATTTTTCCGCGGCGGTCTGCTCGACGAACAACCGCTCCACGGAAAGGCATACCTGCCCGCAGTTCGTGTAGCTGCCCCAGACGGCCGCGCTGGAGGCCACCTCCAGGTCCGCATCCGCAAGAACGATCATGGCATCCTTGCCGCCAAGTTCGAGCACGGAGGGGATTAGTTTTTTTGCGCAAGCTTCGGCAACGCGGCGGCCGGTCGCCACGCTTCCGGTAAAGAGCACTTTGTCCGGCGACGCTTCGATCAAGGCCTGGCCGACTTCCCCACCACCCTGGACAACGGTGACGAGATTTCCTGGGAAACCTGCGTCGATGAAAAGTCTCTCGATCATCGCACCGCATTGTGGCGTGAAGTCGCTGGTCTTGCATACCACTGCATTTCCTGCGGCGACCGCCGGAATGATTTGGCTGAGGGGGATCGCCAGCGGGTAGTTCCACGAAGAGATGATGGCCATGACGCCGAGAGGATCGTAGACCAAATAGCCGTGTTTGGCTTTCGCAGCGGTGCTGTGATGCGGGACACGCCGTGTGCGTAGAACGCTCGCGGCGTTTCTGGACCAGTATTCCGACGAATCGAGGGCCACGAAAATATCCGCAAAGAGGGCTTCGACGCGAGGTTTGCCGGATTCGCGCACAACGGCGTCCGCCAATTCGTTTCGCGAAGCCATGATGCATTCGCGAAGCCCGCGCAACTTCGCGCAGCGGTCGCGGATCGGGAGCTTCGCCCACGCACCCTGGGCAACTCGCGCGCGGGAAACGATCTCCGGCAGCAGTGACACTGGCGTTCTCTCAAAATGCGCGAGCACTTCGCCCGTAGCCGGGTTGATCGAGGGAAGCGTGTCGATGGGAATGGCCGTGGCAGCCATATCCGCGATTCTAACCGATTTTGCGGCTGGCAGGTGGCCGCGTCATTCTAGCTCCTGCTGATTTCGCTTCTCTTCGGCAGGAGGGAGACGCTGCCCGAGCTAGCGATTTGGCTTCGGAATGAAAAGCTGCAAGTTTTCTGCCTTCCAGCGCATCGCGTCGTGGATCCGATTCCGGCCGCTGGGATGGTCGAAGAAGATCCATTCTTCGATGGGGCCCGGATTCATCTTGCGATACTCGCCGAGGTGAATGGCCGCCTGCGCGAAGCCGTCAGGCTGCCGGCTGGCGTTCAGGCCGTACATATCGGCTTCGTGTTCGTTGGTGCGGATGTGCGTGCTAAACAATGGCGTGTATACGAAGGCAGAGAGCGAACCCAAAAGGAAGACCAGTGGAAGCACGGCCGTGTCCCCGATTCCGCGCGCCTGCCAGCGTTCTCCCCAGCGAGCCAGGGCGCGTTCGAGCGACCAGCGCAGGAAGGCGAAGAAAATCACAGTGACAACAGAGAAGTAGAGAATGTCTTTGGCGATGTGGTGGAGAACGTAATGGCCCATCTCATGGCCCATCACCGCCTGAATTTCTTCGGGCGATCCGCGGCGTAGCAGGTTGTCGTTGAGGGTGATGCGCATGGTTCGGCCGAAGCCGCTGACGTTTGCACTCATGCGCGTGGTCTGGCGCGAGGCATCCATCTGGTAGACCTTTTGCGCGGGAATCCCATTCCCGCGCGCAAGGCTCAAGATGGGCTGCGTGATCTTTGGATCGTCGAGCACCGTATATTTATTGAGGAGCGGGAAGATGAAGACCGGCGCAATCATTATGAAGAAAATCAGAAACACGATGGAAACTCCGGCGCCCCAGATCCACCATGTCCGCGGCAGGCGGCGGACAACGCCGAAAAGCACCGTCGCAACGACTCCGCCGAGTAAGAGATTCACAAGCAGAATGATCAGTTGGTCGCCGAGCCAGGGGACAAGCGTCTGTGTCGCTAACCCGTACTGCCGCTCACGGAAATAGCCCTCGTAGAGTTCAAGAGGAGCGCCCAGGATCGTCGTGACAATCAGAAACTCCCACCAATAGATGAACGTCTGCAATGGCTTGAAGCGCGTTATGCGTTCGGCGAAGTTCCTCATTGCTGCGGACCAGCCAAAATGGAGCAAAAAAAGATACACAGCTGCACCATAGAGAAAATCCCAGAGGATCAGCCAGTAACCGCCCTCGAAGTAAGCGTCGGAACGCGCGCGCGCGCTGGCGGGAATTTCCGCGAGGTAGGCGTTGGTCGCGGCATCCGCGTCGAAATGTTCGGAAGGCTGCGCGGCGGTGGGAACTTGAATTACGTCCGGCATGACCGTGGCGGGCTTCGCGCCGGGGCCAGGCGTTTGCTGTGCGTTCGAAACGCTCGCGCATACCATTAGCGCGAGGACGACCAGTCCGGCGGAGAGTGTCTTGCGAAGGATCACAGGCGCTCCTGTGAACAGATTTTATTGTAGAGGGCTTCCACACTCGTGTAGAGAGGCGCGAGCAGACCTTGAGTCTTCAATTTCATTCAGGGCTCCAGGCACAATACGAGGGAGAGCCAAAAATAGTCTCCCGGGTAAAGAGAAAATCTCAGGGCTTGCCGATCCGCCATGCCTCGTCGTGCTGTACTTCGACCATAACTAGGCCCTGTGATGGCACGGTAGGCCCGGACTTAGAGCGGTCCCGCAATTCGTACAAGCGATCGATGTCCGTAGGCGTGAGTTTTCCGCGGCCCACGTCGAGCAGCGTGCCCACCATCTTGCGCACCATATAACGAAGGAATGAGCGCCCGCGAATGGTGAAGACCAGCTCTTCGTTATCCAGGGTGCGCACCAACTCGGTCGAGTAGATTTCGCGCTCGGTGGATCGCTCTTGGTCGTCCTCTTCGGAGCCCGTCGAAGCCGCAAACGAAGCGAAGTCGTGTATGCCGACAAACCGGGCCGCGGCGTCGCGCATGGCGTCCTCGTCGAGCGGAAAAGGATAGTGGAGGACGTAGCGCCAGACCATCGGAGACACCACTTTCCCGCGATACAGCCGATAGCGATAGATTTTGCCGCGCGCCGACCAGCGCGCATTGAAATCCGGACCGACCTCCTCAGCACTGGCGATTCGAATCGCCGGAGGGAGCAGCGCGTTCAGTGCGCGCTGAAATTCCTGTGCTGATAAATGCGCTTGCGTTCGAAAGCTCCCGACTTGGCCAAGCGCGTGAACGCCGGCGTCGGTGCGCCCGGCAGCATGCAAAACGACGTTCTCCTGCGTCAAGCGCCGAAGCACGCCCACGATTTCCCCCTGAATCGTCGGCTTGTTCGCCTGAATCTGCCAACCGTGAAAATCGGTGCCGTCGTAGGCGATGGTGAGCTTGAAATAGCGCATGGAAAGCAAGTTCTCAGTTTTCAGTGATCAGTCTTCAGAAGCGGGAGCAGATTTGGCAAGTTCTTAATTGGCCCTATGGAGCGGTGCGGACAAAACGGCTTCCGGGCTTCACGGCGACGCTGCCGCCGCGACAAAGCGGGCAATCTTCTTCCTCGTAGCTGGCAATGGGCAGTTGGATCAGCGACTGCGCTTCAACTTCGAAATCGATCTTGCCGCCACTCCGGTCGATCAGCGCACCGACAGCAACCACGCGGGCACCGGCCTCTTCCACGACGCGAATGGCTTCCTGCGTTGACCTGCCCGTCGTCCACACGTCTTCAACGACGAGAACATGTTGGTCTGGAGCCAGCGAGAACCCGCGCCGCAGCGTCATCATGCCGCTGGCATCGCGCTCCACAAAGAGTGCAGGCGTTCCACTGCTGGGCGGGCTCTTCGGCTCCGGCAGGGCCCGAGCGACTTCCTGCCCGATAATGAGTCCCCCCATAGCCGGCGAGACGACCGCCTCAATCTTGCTATCCGAAAAAAGCGCCGCCAGCGCTTGCCCCAGCTTCTCCGCGAACCGCGGATATTGCAGGACAAGCGCGCACTGGACGTACGTTCCGCTGTGCAGCCCGCTGGACAACTCAAAATGCCCATGGCGGATGGCGCCAGCCGTCTCGAACAGCTTTAGCAATTCTTCGCGTTTCAGCATTCGCTCCAGCTAACCGCTGGCAACTCCTAGGCGTCGAAATGTCAGCAGCCTAGCCGCCGCCCTCTGCGTTGTCAAGGAAGAGGGCCCCTGCTAGACTGCTTTCTTCGCGCGGTCGGCGCGGCGCAGCCCCCGGATGGAAACTGGACCGTGCCCGGCGGGTGGCCGCAAAGCTCTCAGATTTCAGTCGTGACCTCAAAACGGTCAACTTCTTGAAACAAATTCCATTCTGCGAACGTTTTACAGAGTTGAGTACATATAAATTAAGCCCCTTGGGGGATAAATCTTGAGGGTAAGGAGCACTATGAAGACGCTGTATGCTCGACCGCTGTTGGCCGCCATACTGGCCGTAACGCTCGTCGGAGGACCCATTTCCCCAGCCTTCGGGCAAGATGCGCCGCAAAATCCCCCAGCAACGCAAGCCAAGCCCGCGACGGCCATTGTGCCGGTTTCGCTTGGCTCTGCGAAATACAGCTACACCCGCGCGCCCAGACCTTTTCCCAACCTGCTTGCTCCTTATAGCCCGATCAAGATTGCTGCGCCTGTGCTCACCAATTCGCCGCGCGTCGACCAGCTCATCCATGACGGAAAGCTGGAGTTGAGCATGCAAGAAGCAGTCGAGTTGGCGTTGGAAAACAGCATGGACATCGTGGTGCAGCGCTACAATCCGTGGTTCGCGGACACCGGCATCCTCAAGGCGAAAGCCGGAGGCTTTGGCGGCACCACTCCTGGCGCCGTGTTTGGAGGCTCGACGGCGAATAATCCGATTCTCCAATGGCGAGGGAAAGTAATTATGCCAGCAGAGAAGTGTGTGGACGCTTATGCTAACTCGAACTCGTGATCGACATGAATCACCGAGTACCGCGGTGCTTGACATAACCCGGCCATCTTGGCTATTACCCGATTCCAACCGGGCTTGTCACTGGACAAACGAATGGCATGAATGATCCAGACACGCTTTCGTCGAGCAAGTGTAACAATCGATTTGCCAAAAAATCAATTTTTAATAAGAGGAGGGCCTCATGAAGAAGTTAATCTTGGCTTTGGTTATGGGCTTAGTGCTCGCCGGTGTTGCCGCCGCGGCGGTCAACATCAACACGGCGTCGAAAGAGGAACTCACGAGTGTAAAGGGAATCGGTGACAAGCGCGCTCAGGAGATCATCGACTACCGCAAGAAGAATGGTGATTTCAAATCCGTCGACGACCTCGAAAAGGTTCCCGGCATCGGCCCTGGCACCATGAAGCAGATCCGCTCGCAGGTCTCAGTTTCGGGCAAGACGACGGTCGACAAACCCTCCGAGAACGCCAAAACCATCGAACAAACCAAAGCCAAAGCACCGGACCCAGCGAAATCCAAGGGGACCGAAGCCAAAAAGGCCGATGCACCCAAGGCGACGCCATGAAAGCGGAAAAGAAGTAAGCGCCGATAGGTTTTTAAAACAACCCCGCCGGGGAGACGCTGGCGGGGTTGTTTTTTTTGCGGCCCCCGGTAATGTGAGAAGCACCGAAATATGAATGATCCGACGGAGGTGACCGATGCGCCTCGATAATGAACAAGAAAGCCAAAACGTAGAAGATCGCCGCGGTTTCCGTGTATCGAAAGGCGTCGCCGGCGGCGGTATCGGCACGATCGCGGTTATTCTCATCGCGCTCTTTTTCGGTGTCGATCCAAGCGCGATCCTGCAAGATAATTCACAAACCAACGTCGCGCCGGAGCGATCGGAGCAATCTCCGCAAACCGGCGTGCGCGACGAGGGTCGCGAGTTCGTCGCCCGCGTGCTCGGCAGCACCGAGCAGACTTGGAGCGAAATTTTCCAGCGTGCCGGACGACCCTACGCACAGCCAAAGCTCGTGCTCTTCAGCGGCCAAGTCCAGTCGGCCTGCGGTTTTGCGCAGGCCGCCGCTGGACCCTTCTATTGCGGCAACGACCAGAAAGTTTATATCGACCTGGCTTTCTATCGTGAGCTGCGCGAGCGATTTAAAGCGCCCGGCGATTTTGCCCAAGCTTACGTCATCGCGCATGAGGTCGGACATCATGTGCAAAATCTCCTCGGCGTCATGGGAAAAGTCCAGGAACGGCAGAGCCGGCTGCGCGAACGCGAAGCCAACGCTCTCTCAGTGCGGCTCGAATTGCAAGCCGACTGCCTCGCTGGGATCTGGGCCAGTTTCGCCAACCGCGAGCGCAAGATTCTCGAACCGGGCGATGTCGAAGAAGGCTTAAACGCCGCCGCCCAGATCGGCGATGACACGATCCAAAAACGCGCCCAGGGCTACGTGGTCCCCGAAGGCTTCACCCAC
>Ga0137409_10007895_pt1 | contig 10900 bp, 16 predicted proteins | sample CZODoug1_16funga_FD_122059 | JGI IMG/M metagenome (GOLD analysis project Ga0137409, IMG submission 122059) | Vadose zone soil fungal communities from Angelo Coast Range Reserve, California, USA - CZODoug1_16fungal (Hybrid Assembly) | ecosystem: Environmental > Terrestrial > Soil > Vadose zone... | reverse complement strand
CCCACCCCGTCGCTGCCGGACTCGCGGTCGGCCCCGGAAAGGCCGCGCTATGCCCCCACGACAATCCTGTTCCTGCTACCAGCGCACCATTCACAGTCGGTCCTGTCGACCACGGCGCGGAGCATGAACAGAACGACGCGGCACCACACTGAGTCGCGCAAATGATATTGCTCATGGACTGCGTAGCTACCGTCGCCGAATTGTAGACCGAGAAATACTCGATGGCAGCTCCTGAGTTATAAAACTCGCAGGTTCCAAGATTACTGATCTGTGGCCCGCCCCAGATAACACCACTCTGCGCGGTCGGCGTGGCTCCCGGAGTAGCGCCGCTCCGGTAGATGCCGGGATACTCACCAGGATTGAACGATGCCGCCATCAGGAAGAACACCACCAGACCCAGCGCGAAAAACTTTACCCGCCTCATGGTCATTGGCTCCCTTGTAGTTCGATCTCTATCTCCGCGTCCGCAATTTCATACCCGGTCGACATCTTAAACTTGAGCCGCTGGAGCGTGTTCGCGCTCTTGAAGTCAAAGAAGCCTCGTGTCGATATGTCCAGCGCGCTCTTCATCGTATTGTAGGACTGTCCCGGCACATACGTTCCCAGCACATCCAGCTTAGGCGCTATCACCGGCGTGTTCGCCGGAGGGGTATTGCTGTTCTGCGCGTTTCCTACCTGCGGGTAATTCAGTAATCCCGGCTTCACCCTCGTTAGTCTAAAGACGTTGCGCTTGTCTCCCAGGTCTCCGCTCGTGATGAACGGTGCGCCAGATGCGTAAGTCGTACCAGCCGCCGTAGGCCCCGACACCCCCAACGAATGAGAAGAAAGTATCGCCGCCAGCGAGGAATTCGCGCCGAACTGAGTCTGAAACGTAGACGGCGACGGAACTAAATTAACCGGCGCATCCACCCCCAATTCTCCCACGCACCACATCCCCGTACTTAAGGACAGCGAGATGTAATTATTCAGCGCTCCTGTGCTGTCTTTCGGATACCACCACATCACCTGATTATTCACGAAGTCGTAGATGCCCCGGACCAGGTTCGAGAGCGGCTGGTAAAGCTGCGTATTAAAGAACCAGTTTCTCAGGCTCGAAGGGATCTCGGTCATCGTGAACCCGTCGAACATGTAGAAGTTATCCGGCCCCATGATGTAGTGCAGGTTGTTAGCCGGAACCACCCCATTCATCGATCGAGAGCCCACCGTCTTAGAAGAATTAGTGAACTGCCACAACTGAGACGGCACCGCCGTATACTGCCCGAAGAACGCCGACGATTCCTTATAGACTGCTATCCCGCCCCTTAGTTGCTTTGCCGCCGTGATATTTCCCGGTGTCGAGGTCAGCGAGAATGTCCCCGTAAGTGTCGCAATGTTTGGCGTCCAGAGCGTATCGTTAAACGTAAAGTAACCGACATTCGAGTTAGCCAGTATTCCGAACAGCGAGAAATCCGACGCCTCAACAATCGCAAAGATCGGCGGTGAGCCACCCAAGGCGGCAAATACACCACCGCTGGTGGAGACTTGTACCGGGTCGATTCCGTTCGTCGCGAGTAAGTCGTTGCCATAGACCGTGAAGCTCCACGGATTCGTTCCACCTACCAGAGTCAGCCCCTGCGACACAAAGGCATTGCTGGCGTTCAACTTGTAAAGCTGGTTAGTCGTTCCGGCCACAATCTCGTAAGTCCCGCTCACAATCGGCACACCGAGCGCGCCATAAGCCTGCGAGGGCAGAGACGCCGCGTTGATCAGCATCATCGGAGCCATCGCTGCCCATCCACCCATCGTTCGGTACACCCAGTTGGAGTCCACGATGATGTTCGGCGTGGTCGAATCCAGGGACGGGCTAAAGTCTCCCAAAAGGTAGCGCATTCTAAAGCCACCCGCGCACGACTGGGGGGTCGCCTAGATTGATCGACAATTTTTGCAGCTTATACCTCTCCCTCGCCTCTCCGCGCCGGTACTTAGCTGCTGCCGCTTCGTTCCCAAGGTACATCTCGTAGACTTCCGCTGTCGTCGAATGGATGATCAGAGTCGCCGCATCAGTCGTCCAGAAATTCGTGTCCTGATCGTTCACCGGAGCGGCAGGCCCGGTGTTTCCCGTAAGCTCAAGGCTGTAGTTCTGATCGGGATTCGGGTAGAGCCGGAACTGTGTATTGAACGGAGCCCACATCGACGGCTGAGCCTGGTTAGGTGGCGCCAAGGGATCGTTAACCAGAAGGTCTCGATACTTGATTTTCTCCAAGGGCACCCAGATGCCGTAAAGCTGATTCACCTGTGCGCCACTCGAGATCGTTCCTGCCGTCCCTCCTACGCACCCAAGGAAGTGCGTCCCGTCGATTGACTGGTAGGCTACTTGAGTCCCGCCCAAGGTAATCATCCCCGCTGGCAAGAACCCGCTCGTACTCGCTACCGCAATCGTCGTCGCGGGCAGCGTCACATCGACCGTGGTGTTCGTCGTTGGCGCTATTTGGGTGATCCCGGTCCCCTGGATAATCACGCCGGCACCACCTGCGCACCCGGTAAAGCTATTGGTCGTTATGCCCGTATAACTCACAACCTGGCTCCCGACCCGGATAGAACCCGTTGTCGTGAATCCGGTAGTCGTGCTGGCCGGGACCGTCGCATTGGGCAGTGTCACCGACAGCCGCGTCACCGCGTAGGCCGCGTTATTGCCCGGTATCAGCAGACGAATCTGCTGTACGTTGCGCATGCTATTTGGCAAGTCGTAGAAGTACTGACCCGCCGAGGTGATGATCGAAGTGTCGGTTACGTTAGAAGAGTAGAAGAAGAATTCTCGCCAGAAGCCAATTCGGTCGAGACAGTAGTCATACACCACGCCCGAAAGATCGGCGCGGTTATCCAACTGGCCGATGATTCTTGACTGTAGAGTTGCGAAATCCACACGGCAGCCGTCCCTTTACTTGCCCATATATTTCATCTGGTGCTCCGGTCCACCAATATACTTTGAGTGCTTATTATGAGATGCCTCATAATCGAGCATTTGGTTCCACTTCTTATTCTCGCGCCAATTCCTCAGCGCCTCTTTAGGGCCTTCTCCGATCAAGGCCCGAGATGCTGCCTTGACCCGATCCACAGCAGTCATCTTCTCCCCAGCCGGATCTGGCCCATAATTAGCCTTTCCTTTGGGGAGGCCCATGTCCTTTGCTATCTGCGGGCGATCGTCAGTATCATCTTTTGGCATTTGATGTCTCCCCACTAGGAACAAGCCTATTACGATCGCCACCAATACCCAAGTCTTCACAGTCATGGATCATATCAATCCAGGAACCGCATCGACAGTGGCTGTGCGCGTTTCGCAGGGTGTTTCTGGGTACCGCCCTCACTGCCCTCAGTCTTGAACGCCTTGGGGCCAGCCTGGTTAGGCCCCTTCTTCGGCCCCTCGTAGTCTGGGGTTGGTCCCAGACTCTTATGCGGCTTGTTCAGTTCTTCTTTCATGGTAAAAGCCTAGCAAAATTAAGGCTTAATTTGCACAAACGTAATTGAACCGCCGGTGATGGATGCGCCAAGCCCACACAGGTCAGGATACGGGGTCGATGAACCCGCTGGAACCGGCCCGAATATAGTCGAGTTGCCATTGCCGTAGGTGGTCGTGGTCGCATTAGCTCCAATGACCCCCAAAACCGCACCCGGAGTAGCGGTCGCACAAGGCGTGGACGCTACTGCTTCACCGTAGGACAGAGTAAGGCCCGGTGTTGCTCCCGCATACTGCGCCACCTCGACCGAACAGACGTATATCTGCTTGCCCAGCACGCCGGCGACAAGTGACTGCGTCGGCGCGGTTCCCGAGATGCGCGCACTCTGCTTCGGGTAAATAGCGCACGGATCGGACGATTCCGCCAGCGCGAATCCGACAATCCCAATCAGCGCCAATACCGGCAGGAAGACCAGAAGCCTGCTCCGGATGGAGCCTTTTTCACTGCGTATATCCATTGGTTTCTCTCTTCTCTCTGCTCGGATTCAGTTAGCGCAAGCGGTCACTGACGTTGCCGTGCAGCCCAGGTTCGAGGGCAAGATACACTTCACCGCGCCGTTGGGAGCCTGCGGGAAAGTGTTCGCCGACTGCTGAACCGTCCAGTTGAAGCTAGGGGGGTTCGTAGCCGGACTGACGAAGTACCCCAATCCGACCACGGCGGTATCACCGAACGGACTGCACCAGACCGGACAGGCCCCGCCTGCAGTAACGGTCAAATACCGGCGCGGTGCCGAAGAACTCGTGTTCGCCGCCAGGATCGTGGTACTGGTGTCGGTCGAAGATATAGCAGTGTTGGTACAAACAGCCAGCGCCTGAATCGGCAGCGCCATCAGCAAGGCCAGAGTTATAATTACAAAGACTCGCTTCATCGTTCTCTCCCTTACATGTACCGCATTGTCTCGCTGGCGTGGCGCGGTTTCTTGCGCGTTGGCAATCCCTTTTCTTTCGTGCTCGCGAAGTCGTGAGCTTGCTTCTTGGTCATCGACTTCGCAGCCTTGGCTACCTTCGGCGAGGCGCTCGGATGATGCTCGACCAGCGCCATGAAGCGCCGCTGCTTTTTCGATACCGCAGGCATCAGACCTTCGGTGATTTCCCCTTGCCGCTCATGTAGGTGATCTTCCCCCGATCCTCCCCCATCGCCGTTGAATCGTAAGCCGGGCCAACCTGTGGGCCAGACATATCGCCGAGATCCTTCATCACACCGCCAGTCAGATTCTCAACCCCAACCTTCCAGGTAACGCTATCGGCGTTCCGTTGGGCGTCGTTCATTCCCGGCTGCGCGTTGTAGTCGTTATCAAAGACCTTTGAATTGCTCTTTACCGGCATAACACCGCTCCTATTCTTTCTTTGCTTGCAACAGTCCCGATCCGCCTAGTCGGCTCTCTTCTGAAACTCTCCACGACCACTTGCCTCGGACTCCCGTCGCCTCAGTCTTTGGCGGTAACGGTCCGTCATCATCGAACATCTTATCAATGCGCGCCGTCTTCCCGCCATCGGCTGTTGAGCTACCAGGATCGCAACGCGTTTTAGCGCGCATATTCCACATCGACGGGAAGCCGAGCATGTCAAAGATCCCCGGCATCGCTTACCACTGAGGCCCCTTCATCGCGTACCGGATAGAGCCGGTGATGGCGACGGACGGTGGATTGTAGGTGGTCGGCGAAGCGTGAATCTTGAGTGCAAACCAGGTTTGCCCGATCTGCGCCGGAACTGCGGGATTCCGCGAATAGTCCACCGTGGTAAACGGCGCTACGTAGTTCGCTGGCAGCGCCCCCGGCAGGGCCGTAGTAGTCGCCAAGGTGCTTGCGCTCACACTACCCCAAGGAAGTAGTGCTATGGCTCCACCGGCCTGCACCGCCGCAATCGCCTGATATGCCGCGAAGTTCCCGGCCTGTTGAATCAACGCGCCGGCAGGAATCACAATCCCCGGAGTCTGTGAGTACACCGTCACAAAAGTCGAGCCCGAGAGGCTGGCGTACCCGAACAGGTAGCCATTGATCATGAGCACGCCGTTGGTCGCAGTGAATCCCGAGGTAGAAGCCCCTGCGGTCAGTGTGAAAGACGTACCCAACGCCGGCGTGGTGAAGGCCGTTCCGACCGTTCCATTGACAGCGCCGGACAGCACCACGTTGTCACCGAGATCGTAGGTAACCGCAGACCCGGTATCCAGTTCGGGGATTCTGACTTCATAGCCAGAGAGCACGCAGTTACCGGGAATCGGCGCGAGACAGATTATGTCGCCGATCAAAACACCAGCAGCGCCGGTGGTCGCCAGCATCGTCGCCAGCGTGGCCTTGAAGGGTCGCTCACACAACTGCGAATTTGGCGCAGTGATCGCAGGAAGGTTGCTGTCGTCGCCGAAGTACACCTGTCCCATGGTTATTTCTCCTCGTCTGTCCCTTCCGGCGCTACATCCGGCTTTCCGTACTCATGGACCTGCATCGGCGGCCCCTCGACTACTACGGGCTCTCCCACTGGATTCGGCGGTAGCGGTAGCGGCTCGCCCGCAGGAGGCGCTGGCGCTGGCGGTGATTCAATAGGACTACCTGCGAGCGGAGGTGGTCGTCGGAGTTCCGCTTTATAGTCCGAATGATCTTTCTGGAAAAATTCCAGCGCAGACGCGATCCGTTCCAGCGCCAAAGTCTGTCGTTCCTGTAAGTTTACTGCCATCGCCCCTACCTATTAGTTGGTCGAAACGAAGGTGGAAAACTCCACCAGCCCGTAGTCCGACCCGCCGAATTGAGTCTTCTTGAATCCGAAGATCATGCCCGCAGTCACACGGAGCTGGTTGTTCGCGTCCAGTGGCTCTTCGACCCACTTCACTCGCAGTGGCGCATCCGCAGTCCCATCAGCCATCCCCACTGCCAGCGCTATCGCCTGCGCACCGAGAATGACGCCGCGCCCGATATTCTTTGTCGCATACGAGTAGTTGTAGAGCGAGTTCGGCGCCGGAATCAGGGTCTTGGTTTTCGGGTCCAGCACCTGATTGGTCTTCGAGGTCAGCCCATCACCCCACGGCAAGTAGGTATCCTGGTGGAGAATGACGTTATCGAAGATGCCCAGAGCGCCGGTAAAAATCGGGTTCCCCTGGACCTGGCCGCCCTGCATCGCCATGCCCATAATATTACCCCACTGGCCTTGGTCGTACTGCTTCTTCAAATCCTTGACCATCAAATGGTCGAGGAAAGCCACGCCGTTGATTTCCAGATCGTTTACGATGACCGGCTTGATGGGGATGTTCAGAGTTCCCTGCATCAAGGCCACGGCATCGGGAATGATATCGAGAGTAAAGGCGAACTTCGGGTCGGTGCCCACCGTTACCTCGTCTGGCGATCCCCCCGGAAAGATCTGATGGTCGGATGACGGTTCGAGCGGAGTCTGCATTCCGGTGTAGTTGAACTGCCCGGAATCGGCACCCGAAGTCCCGACATAAGGAAGTCTGGTCGCACCTACGTTCCCCGCAGCCTGATTCATCAGGCCGTAGTTGAACATCTGACGGAGCCAGTTTGAGTCGGTATTCTTCGCTTTGTCGCGGAGTGAAAACGGCACCCGCTGCTGGGACATCATGCCCTTCAACAGGATGGCCTGCCGAAGCTGGTTGATTACCAGCGTATCCTGATCGAAGGTCAGCGGTACTTCGCTGCCCGCAATGACGTTATCGCCGGCGATGCCCGGACCAAACACGTTATAGATCAGGTCGTACTTAATCTGATCTCCCGACTTGTTCGCCGTCTCTTCGAAGTACTGAACGAAGTTAGAAGGGTCGTCCTTCGATAGACCGACCGCACAGAGTTTGGTCGCGGTGGTGTAGCGGATGGCCTGTGCGTAGGTCATCTCTGAATAAAGCGTGACCGCGATCGGGTCCCCAGCGACTATGACCGTATCTGACATCTGCCTACCTCGGTGCGTTACCTAGAAACAACAAAGCTCCGTCGAACCTTACTGCCCCTATTGACGCCGGGCGGCATTGCGAACTGTCTGACGACAGTCTCGGATATGAAGCCTCCGGGCTGGCTGGTCTCGGTTTTCTGTCAGAGGAACCGACAACTCGTAATCAAAGGATTTGCGCTTTTAAGGCACCGTTGTAAAGTTCTCCCTCTGTGAGTATTCTCCGTGTCATGCCCCCAAAGCGAATTGCCATTCCAGGGTTCCAATGCTATCGTTGTGAGCATAGTTGGATCGCTCGCGTAGCAAAGCCAGTCAGATGTCCAAAATGCAAAAGCCCTTATTGGGACCGCCCACGCCAGGAGAAGAATGGCGCGTTGTTACACAATACCCAAACTACGAAGTCAGTAACTTAGGTCGGGTACGTCGAACGACCTACCTACGTTCCCAAAGAAGTCAAGAGGGATATGCCGCTGTTCAGATATACGACCGTAATCACGGAGTACAACGCAAAATCCATAGGTTAGTTGCCGAGGCCGGGTTTATAGGTCCTAAGCCTAGTGGTGTCCATGAAGTCAATCACAAAGACATGGATCGAATGAATCCGTGTGCAAGTAATCTCGAATGGTGCACCAGATTAGAGAACTCACGCCATTCATGGACTTATGGCAATCGTCGTAACACCGTCGCGCGTGGAGAAAAGTCTGGCAACGTCAAGCTCACGGATCATCAAGTAGTCTGTATCCGTCACTTCCGGCGCATCTGGCGTCAACGCAGTATCGCGCGAAAGTTCGGCGTAAGCCAGAATGCAATTCTTCAAATCCACGCAGGACGGGTATGGACACACCTTCCATCGATCAAGATGGATTCTATCCGCAAAGGCGAGCATCATCACGGTGCGAAACTAATGGCCTCTCAAGTTTGCTGTATTCGCGCTCTACATGTCATCGAACACAAGACACTAGGTAAATGGTTCCGCGTGGGCCGCGCCACGATCTCGCTAATTCTTGAACACAAAACTTGGAGGCATCTCCCATGAAGAAGATTATCGCGCTCGCACTCCTGCTCTTGAGCGCCTGTAAAACCTCCTATCACGGCCCTACTCAAACCTGCCTACACCAGACCGATGAAGTGTTTGCGCAACCTGTTTGGGAAGAACCGGCGCCTCAATGCACGATCCAGTTAAAGATTCCGAAGGGCTGGCGCTGCGAGCGGGATAACACGCATCGATACGCGATGCTCTACGGCGCTGGAAATTTGGTCGCCTATATCGCAGCGCCGATCTGCTCTAACCCCACCCAATCAATCGAATGGTCGCCAGTCCCGACGCCACCAGTAGAATTGACGCGATCAGAAGAACCTTCGACAACTGGTCATTTTCCCAGCCCCGTCGCATCAATAGGATCAGAAAAGGCGTTGCAATAATCCAATATCGGCAACCTAGCTGCTGCACCCCGTTCGAGTACACGAACATACAGCCGCCCAGGCTCAGCACGACCGCCAACCAAAGCAGCCACGTCTCGCGCTCTCTCCAAGGTGCCCTGAACGCCAGCAGGAATCCCGGACTCGTCAACAGCAGCGATTGTCCCGCGATTGTTGGACGCACCCACGGAAACACCGGGCTGTAGTTTGGCGCGAGAAATAGCGCCGTAAAAATATTCATGGGCAGGTAGTGAATCGAGAAAGGGCCGAGCCCCGGATGCGCCGCTGCCCCTGACTCTTCCTGTTGATACCAGAGCCAGAGAGAAATGTCGGTGAAGGTGCCGTATCGGAGACGAGCGTAGAGGACGTACACCACGCCGGCGAAAACAAAACCGGGCAGCATCTTTAGGATGCCACCCGGCGTGTGGTGAGAAGGAGGTTGCTTACGTCCAGCGAAGAGTAGCAGATACACCGGGAACACTGCAACTAGGTCATAACGTGCAAGGGCAGCTACCCCGGCCCATACCCCGATCCACAAGGGCCGACACTTCCCTTCCAATTCATTCAGTGCCAGCAAGGTTGGGGCGCAGGAAAGAACGAGCACAAAGCCCCACGGCGCTCCCAGTGTCACCTCGTAAAAGAAGACCGTACCGAACGCAAAGAAGCACGTCAGCCACCATGACTTCGTGAGCTTCCAGACTAACGCCACGCAGAATGCTCCTACCAGGATACTCACCACAATCTGGCGCGCAGGACCGAATATCGCGACGTAAGGTAAGTCCACCACTGCTGCTAAGGGTGGGTGCAGAATGTAGCGATGCCCTTGAAACAGCGCCGTCTCATGAATCGAATAGCCGTCTACATTCAGGGACCCGTGCAGCCATTGCCACGCCTGTAGGATGTGCTCTCCGTGATCGTAGGGATCGTCCATCACGGCGGTCATCCAGTAGACCACCAGCGCCAAAAGAAACGCCGCCCAATACAGTGCTGAGCGGCGCTCTCCTTCTCTCAACGAGATCGTTTCCTTTTGCTTTGAATCACCCGGATCGATTGGATACAGACGTGGGGAATTTGAAGACAATGATTCCACATCGGTTTCTCGCCATCGGCAAGTGGCGTGTTGTCTACAGACAACCCAATGGTCAAATATTTTTCGGAATCGTGAAGTACGAAGCCTACAGATTCGATCCGATAATCTTGCTCACCACGCCGGCGACCCTCATCCTCGGATATCCATCGGCTCGCTACAGTGGCCGAATCTCTCCAATCAACTAGCACCACGTCGCGATAGGCGGTCTTCTTTTTCATCCGGGTATTAGTTCCCTGTGCCATTGAGGATTTAGCTTTGCCTGTTCAGCCATCCAGCGCCGCGCGCCAGCCGGCGGCGTTCAGAACCTGAATCGAGGTGGCGCCCGCGGCAGCGGTGTTGGACAGCTTCGTCCAGGTATTGGTTTGGTTACCGTGCAGGTTCAGGGTTCCGCCCATGAGCATGATGCCGCGGTCGACCTTATCGGTGTTTCCACCGACTCCACTGATGTCTTCGTCTTTGACGTTGTTCGTAAAGGTGATGGTTGCTTTGCGCGTGTGGGGGGACTTTTCAGTACCAATCTCCAACTCCCCGTGCAACATGATCCACTCGGTGGTCAGTTCAAGATCCTTGTTATCTGCGAAGCTCAGTTTGCCGTTGATCGTCAAACCGTGCAGCGGCGGCGTGCTGGCATCGAGGACAACATCCATGCCCTGGTTGATGGTGACAGCGGCGCCTGCGGCTGGCACCTTTTTGTCTGCCCACGTGGCGGGATCAGACCAGCGTCCCCCTTTGACGGCCGTAGAATTATGTTGCTGAGCCGCCCCAACAATGGCGAGTGCGCCTACAAGTAAAAGTGTTGGAATGAGCAAGGCAAGAAGCAACGAGCGATAGTGTTTTCTCACGACATTGACCCCTCTATTTAGAAGTTAGTGATCCAAATCTGAGCGCCAAAGCGTAGCGCGCTTGTCCCGAGCCCAGCGTATATCACGAAAACCTGCCATCGAACATAGCCTTCATAAGAGGCCGGTCCAGAGTTTGCTCTGATCCTCGGAGCCGAAGCATTCGCCACG
>Ga0137409_10007894_pt1 | contig 10900 bp, 9 predicted proteins | sample CZODoug1_16funga_FD_122059 | JGI IMG/M metagenome (GOLD analysis project Ga0137409, IMG submission 122059) | Vadose zone soil fungal communities from Angelo Coast Range Reserve, California, USA - CZODoug1_16fungal (Hybrid Assembly) | ecosystem: Environmental > Terrestrial > Soil > Vadose zone... | reverse complement strand
CAGATTGCGCTGTTGCACCGGCGACAGGGCACAATCCATCACCACGAGGGAGGCCTCGTGACTCTTCACCAGGCCCGCCAGTTCCTCCACCTTGCCCTTGCCCAGATAAGTCGACGGCCTCATCGCCGCCACCGCGATGGTGCCCTTTTCGACCACCTCCAGATCGATTGCGAGCGCCAAGCCGACCGCCTCATCGAGACGGGCCGCCGCCGCCCTGCCCTCCCCCGCCTGAAGAGCCGGTAGCCCGGATGGAGCGAAGCGTAATCCGGGATCGGCCTTCCCCGGATGTCGCTTCGCTCCATCCGGGCTACTGCGCTCTTTGCGCACATGTCGCGCGCGCAGATACGGACCGATGACGATTGCCCGTCCAGTCGAGGAGCCCTCGGAGGGGCTCAGCTTCGATATGTTATGTTGACGCGGCTCCAATCAGGTTTTTTCCACGGCAGCCCCCTCTTCGCCGCCTTCAAAAAGCTGCACTGGGTGTCCCGGCATGATGGTCGATATAGCGTGCTTGTAGACAAGTTGGGAATGTCCATCTCGTCGCAACAACACGCAGAAATTGTCGAACCAGGTCACCACCCCTTGCAGCTTCACGCCATTGACGAGAAAAATCGTGAGGGGGATCTTTGCTTTACGTACATGATTAAGGAAGGTGTCTTGTAAATTTTGTGCGCGATCGGCTGCCATGGCCGTTTTTTCCGCTTTTTGTTTGCAGTTTCTGGGACTGCAACTGATTGATCTACTCGCTCTCCCGGACGCATCGTTATCCAGGCTAAGACCCGGACATCACATTAAAAAGTAGGACAGCGCCGGGCGCAAGCCCGGCTCGACACCAATTCGCGTTTTTTACGCGAATTTGCCAGTTCCAATGTCAGGTAAATTCCGCATGGCGGTGAAATTGCCGCCGCAATGCGAGGGCGACCGGCCCAGGACGCCCCTCGCCGACCGGCTTTCCGTCAATGCTCACCACCGGCTGCACGATCTGGCTTGCAGCCGTTATAAAGGCTTCCCGGGCTGCCTTCGCTTCCACGACGGTGAACGGTCGTTCGGTGAAGGTAAGCCCTCTCGCTGCCATCGCATCCAAAACCACCGCCCGGGAAATTCCGCTGAGGATGCTGTTGTCGGCGGGACGCGTCACAACCTCGCCATCCGCGGTGATGATCCAGGCATTCGATGATGCCCCCTCGGTGACAAAGCCCCTCCCGTCGACGAACCAGGCCTCGCGGGCGCCGGCGTCACGCGCCGCTTGCTTCGCCAAGACATTCGGCAGCAGGGATACCGATTTGATGTCCGGCCGCGCCCAGCGCTTGTCCGCAAGCGTTATGACCGCGATGCCTTCGGCCGCCGTGTTCTCCGCCTTCACAGTGTCATGGGAACGCGCGGTGACGACGATCGACGGCGCGGTCGCGGGCGCCGGAAAAGCGAAATCGCGCCTTGCCACGCCACGGGTAATCTGCAGGTAGACAATGCCGTTGCGGACGCGGTTCCGCCTTACCGTCTCGTGCAGGACAACGCTCAGAGCCGGCAGCGGCATCGGCAAGCCGATGCGTAACTCAGCGAGCGATCGCGTCAGGCGCGCCATATGTCGGCGCTCGTCAACGAGACGCGCCTCCCTCACCTCGCACACCTCGTAAACGCCGTCGGCAAACTGATAGCCGCGGTCCTCCACATGGATGACAGCGTCGCGATGGGGCCGGTAGCGGCCATTCACATAGGCAATTCGGGACATGGCAAATCCATGTAAAGGGGGCGACAGTCGGGCGGTCCTGGCTCGGTCATGGCCAGGCTTGTCCCGGCCATCCCGATAGCCGGGCACAGTGCTCTCCCAATCGAGATCGCCGGGACAAGCCCGGACAAGCCCGGCGATGACCAAGTCGAACCCGTCCGCTAATCCATTCCCAGCGCCTTGAGCTTGCGATGCAGCGCCGAGCGCTCCATGCCGACGAATTCGGCGGTCCGGGATATGTTGCCGCTGAAGCGGCTGATCTGGGCGCGCAGGTATTCGCGCTCGAAGGCTTCGCGGGCATCCCGCAACGGCATGCCCATCAGGTGCTCGCCGCCTGAGCCGTTGGGCATGGACGGCACCATGGATCCCACCTCCGGCGGCAGCATGTCGGCGGTGATCACCGCATCGGGGTCGCCGCCGGCAAGAATCATCAGCCGTTCGACGTTGTTGCGCAGCTGGCGCACGTTTCCTGGCCAGTCGTGGGTCTGGAGCACCGCCATGGCGTCGTCGCCGATCCGCCGCTTGGGCAGGCCGGTCGCCTGGGAGATCTGCTCCATGAAATGCTCGACGAGAGGCGCCACGTCCTCGCGCCGTTCGGTGAGCGGGGGCACGCGTATAGGCACCACCGAAAGCCGGTGAAAAAGGTCCTCGCGGAAGCGGCCCGCAGCGATTTCCTCTTCGAGATTACGCGCCGTCGAGGTGATGATCCGCGTATCCACCTCGACCTTGGTCGTGCCGCCGGCACGCAGGAAAGTCTGCTCGACCAGCACGCGGAGAATCTTGTTCTGGGTCTCGCGCGGCATGTCGCCGATCTCGTCGATGAAAAGCGTGCCGCCATGGGCCTCCTCCAGCGCCCCGATCTTGCGCCCGCGGCCGTCCAGTTGCTCGGTCCCGAACAACTCGATCTCCATCCGCTCCGGCGTGATAGCCGCCGCATTGATGACCACGAATGGGGACGCGGCGCGCGACGACAAGGCATGAATGGTGCGCGCCGTCAGTTCCTTGCCGGCGCCCGAGGGCCCGACGATGAGGATTCGGCTGTTGGTGGGCGCGACCTTCTCGATGGTCTGGCGCAGGTGCTGCATGACGCCGGAGGCGCCGATGAGCATCGCCGGATGCGGCGCGAGCTGCTTGAGCTCCTTGACCTCGCGCCTGAGCCGCGAGGTTTCGAGGGCGCGATCGGCGACGAGAACGAGCCGGTCGACCTTGAACGGTTTCTCGATGAAGTCGTAGGCGCCCTGCTTGATGGCCGCGACCGCGGTTTCGATATTGCCGTGGCCGGAAATCATGACCACCGGCAGATCGGGATGCTCCGCCTTGATGCCGGCAAGCATCTGCAGGCCATCGAGGCGGCTCCCCTGCAGCCAGATGTCCAGGAAGATCAGATTGGGGCGGCGCACCGCAATCGCTGCCGCCGCGTCGTCGCTATCGCGAGCCGTGCGTGTCGTGTAACCCTCATCTTCGAGAATTCCCGCGACCAGCTCGCGGATATCGGCCTCGTCGTCGATAATCAGGATATCCGACGCCATGGTGTTGCCCGCCCGTTTTTAGTTCTTGGTTTCACTGACGAATGTTTCTGGCGGTTCCGCCGCAAACCGCAGCCGCATCCAGGCGCCACGCTGGCCAGGGAATTTCTCCGCCGCATCGCGCAGCTCGATCCGCCCGCCGTGCTCTTCGAGGATTTTTCCGACGATAGCGAGGCCGAGGCCGGTGCCCTTTTCCCGCGTCGTCACATAGGGCTCCAGGAGGCGGCTGCGGTTTTCCTTCGGCAGACCGATGCCGTTGTCGATGACATCGATGACGATCTCCGAATCGATACGCGCCGCCGAAACGACGATGCGACCGCGCCCAAGCTGGTCTGCCGGAACCGCCGCCACCGCTTCACCGGCATTCTTGATGATGTTGGTCAGTCCTTGCGAGATCAGCCGGCGATCGAAGCGCGCCGGCATCGGGTCCTCGGCGATTTCAACCTCGATGTCGATGTCGGCATTGCCCACCCGTTGCAGGAACGCGACCTGGCGCACCGTGTCGGTGATATCATCCACCATCATCACGGGCTTCGGCATCCGGGCGAAGCGCGAGAACTCGTCCACCATGCGTCTGATATCGTCGACCTGACGCACGATCGTGTCGGTGCATTGCTCGAATACGCCACGATCCTCGGCGATCGAATTGCCGTACTTGCGCCGCAGCCGCTCGGCCGAAAGCTGAATGGGAGTGAGCGGGTTTTTGATCTCATGGGCGATGCGGCGGGCGATATCGGCCCAGGCCGCGGTGCGCTGCGCCGTCACCAATTCGGTGATGTCGTCAAGCGTCACCACATAGCCGTGGTCCGGATTCGCCGATTGCTCGGAGGTGACCCGCACCGAGACAGTGCGGTCGCGGCCATTGCGGTTAATCGTCGTCTGTCCCTGGACGAGGCGCTGGCCACCGAGCCGCGCCGGTTCGATCAAGTGCTTGAGCTCCGGCACAATCTCTTCGAGCGGGTGCCCGAGGGCTTGCGCTTCGCTCGATCCGATCAGTTTCTCGGCGGAGCGGTTGAGGATGCTGACATGGCCGTTGCCGTCGACGCCGATGACGCCGGCGCTGGCGCCGGCCAGCACCGCTTCGGTGAAGCGGCGGCGGCTGTCGACGAGATCGCGCGCCCGCACGATGTCGTTGCGCTGGGTGCGCAATTCCTGCGTCATCTTGTTGAAAGTCGCGCCGAGCTGCGACAAGTCGCCTTCCGAACGGCGCACCGGCACCTGGACGTGGAGATTGCCGGTGGACACAAGGTTGGCGGCGCCGATGAGCCGCCTGATCGGCGCCACCAGCCGGTTGGCGAACGCAAAGCCGCTCCACACCGCCGACAGCAGCACCGTAAGCGCAATGACGGTGTACATCAACGCAAAGGCGAGCTGCACGCCGATGCGCCTCACTTCGAGACTGGCGTATTCCTGGATGCTGTTCTCTGTCTGCTTGATCTGCTCCAGCACGCCCGGATCGATGAAGCGAGCGACGAACAGGTAAGCATCATCGTAGCCCTTCAGCTTGATCAGCGCGCCGATGTAATTGGTGTCCCGCAACAGGCCGGCAACCGCCTCGGTATCGCCGATCTGGGCCAGCCGCTCGACGGGCGGCAGCGGCGGCTCCTGCACTTCGGGCGGGAGCCGAATGTCGGCCTTGACGATGATCGACTGATCGGACCTGAGCATCATCGCGGTCGGCATGTTGCGAAGCAGTGCTTGCGTGGTGAGGCCTTGGCGGAATCTGTCGATGTCCTGGTCAAACAAGGACTTCGCCTTCGCGACGTCGTTCGCCATGAAGTTGGTCTCGGCCTGGATCGAGCGCTCGTGCTCCTTCAGATAGGCGTTCGAGACGATCACGGAGTTTTCCATCACCGCACGGGTGCGGATCAAAAACAGGCGGTCGAGACCCCGATCGAGGTTGATGCTGGCAACCACGGCAACCAGCACGGCAGGCACCACGGCGATCGCCGAGAACAGGATGGCGATTTGTATGTGCAGCCGTGCCCCGGCGCTGCCGCGCCGCCGCGCCTGGATGATGTGCCAAACCTCGCGGCCGATGATCGCAAGCAGCAGGAGCACCGTGACGAAATTCACGGCCAGCAGCGTGACGACCACGTTGTAGGTCGGGCTGACGAACGTGAGGTTCGCCAGCACCAAGCACGTCGTCAATGCCGACAACAGCGCGGCGACGACGGCCATCGGGCCGATCATTCCGGTGGCAAGGCGTGTCGCCGCCGTTGGCCGCTCGGCGGATTCGATCGCTGAAACCTCCTCGACTGTCGTCATCGCTCTCCCGGGATAGGTGCCGTCATCCACTCAATCCAGCCTCTGGAGATGGCCTCGCCACATCGGGACCGGACGGCCAATGATATCGAGAAACATCGATGTGTGACACGACATGTGATGCGCAAATACAACAATGTTGCCCGTTTGCGTCAGTTTTGTGGCTGGTCGTGCGGATTCGAAACTCACTTGACTAGTTTTTGGGCGCGGACTTGACGGGGGCGTTTGCTGAAAAATTGAACGATTCATCAGTCGAAAGTCCCGCGGGAAATCTTGTGGCATCGGGTTACCCCTCGAAATTCGCGGATGAAAATTCGCGATGCCACCCGCTCGTATGCAAGCTCGTTGTCGATGGCGGCAGTGGTGATGGTTTCCTGCGGATACAGCGCTGCGGGGGGCGCCCCGCGAACTCGCGCGCACACCCACAGGTTTACGGACCGTGATATATACCCGTGATATTCCGACGGCATCGTCTGGCCTGCTGCGGGCGTGTCCTCCGGCGTGCTGATCGCGTTCGGGCGCGACGCACGATTGCCGGTCGCCAGTGGCGTGATTGTTGCGACCATCGTTGCCAATGTTACGGGCGACCGGAACCTCTGGAGCGCCGCTGCCTTCGCTTTCTGCAATGCGGGCGAAGCCCTGCTGACCGCATGGCTGATCGAGTGCTATTTCGGTACTTCTTTCAGCCTCGACAGGCCCCACAATGTGCTGGGACTGGCAGCGGCCGCAGTCGTCGCGACAGCCGCCTCGGGCATCGGCGGGACGGTGGCTCACAAGGTGTTCCACAGCCCGATGGCGCCGGTTGTGACCACGTGGCAGCACTGGTTTGCGTCCGACATCGTCGGCGTCATCACTTCTTCAAGGCGCATCATCGCCGGGCCCGCGTCGACAGTCCCGCCACGGTCACTTTCCGTTTCGTTCGTCCCGACGGCCGGCAGGTGTGGCTCGAGGAAACCTCACGAGCGGAATTCGACGCGGGCGGCCGCGTTGTACGCGTCAAAGGCTTGACCCGCGATATCACGCGGCGCAAGCGGAACGAGGAGCGACAAGACCTGCTGAGCGCCGAGCTCGATCACCGCGTCAAAAACGTGCTGGCGCGCGTTGCGGCGGTCGTCAGGCATACCCGCCGACGCAGCGGGACCACCGACGAGTTCGTCAATGCGCTCGACGGCCGCATTCAATCAATTGCAACCGCCCACTCTCTCCTCAGCCAAAGCCGCTGGTCCGGCGTGAGCCTTGCCGACCTCATCCGCCACCAGCTTGCGCCCTACACGACCGACGCAAATACGATGATTAGCGGCCAGGACGTCATGCTCACCCCTGCGCAGACCCAGGCCGTCGCGATGGTCATTCATGAGCTGGTGACAAATGCCGCGAAGCACGGCGCCTTATCGAGCCCGAACGGCAGAGTGTCGGTGAGCTGGGAGCGCACCGGCGCCGACGCAACGGCGGCTCTGATGATCACATGGCACGAGCTTGGTAGTCCGCCGATGGCGGCTCCGGTCCAATCCGGTTACGGCTCAAGCCTCATCCGCGATCTCATCCCTCATGAGCTCGGGGGCACCGTCGACCTGATATTCGCATCCGACGGCACGTGCTGCAAAATTGAAATTCCTCTCTATGAGCGAAGGTGAGGCTCGAGACCCTGCCCTATTGCGGCTCCACCCTTTGTTGCAAAGGGCCCCTCCCCTCACCCGCTCGTGCGGATGACCTGTATTTCCAAATCGCGGATTTTCTTGCGCAGCGTGTTGCGATTGACGCCCAGCAGGTCGGCGGCCCGGATTTGATTGCCGCGGGTCGCGGCAAGTGCCGCCGAGAGCAGGGGGTATTCGATCTCCCGCAGGATGCGATGATAGAGGCCCGGCGGCGGCAGGCCATCGGCAAAGCCGCCGAAATACTTGTTGAGATAGCGCTCGACCGCGGCCGACAGGTTCTCCTCGGCGCGGCTTTCCTCGCTGACCGGTGTTGGCGTTGGCGGCGCCAGCTCGTTGTCGATGACGGCGGTGGTGATGGTCTCCTGCGGATAAAGCGCGGCGAGGCGGCGCGCGAGATTTTCGAGTTCGCGCACATTGCCGGGCCAGCGGTAGCGCTTGAGCCGCTCTACGGCGACAGTTTCGATCTGCTTGTTGGGCAGGCCTTCGCGCTCGGCGAGCTTGAAGAAATGGCGGATCAGGTCGGGGATATCCTCGGCGCGCTCGCGCAATGGCGGCAGGCGAAGCGGCACCACATTGAGCCGAAAATACAGATCCTCGCGGAACAAGCCCTGTTGGATCAGGATGCGCAGATCCTTGTTGGTGGCGGCGACAATCCGCACATCGGCCTTGATCGGGGTGCGGCCGCCCACAGTCGTATATTCGCCCTGCTGGAGCACCCGCAGCAACCGCGTTTGCGCCTCCACCGGCATGTCGCCGATCTCGTCCCGGAACAAGGTGCCGCCTTCGGCCTGCTCGAACCGCCCGGCATTGCGCGTGTTGGCTCCCGTGAAGGCGCCCTTCTCGTGGCCAAACAGTTCGGACTCGATGAGCTCGCGCGGGATCGCCGCCATGTTGATGGCGACGAACGGCCCGGACCGCCGCTTGCCGTAGTCATGCAGCGCGTGCGCCACCAATTCCTTGCCGGTGCCCGACTCCCCGGAGATCAGCACGGTGAGGTCGGTCTGCATCAACCGCGCCAGCAGACGGTAGATTTCCTGCATCGCGGGCGACCGGCCGATCAGGGGGATGTCGATCTCCTCCGCCTTGCCCGACGCTGCCGCGGGGCGGTCCTTAGGCTCCGACAGCGCGCGGCCGACGATCGCGGTCAGCTCCTTGAGGTCGAATGGCTTCGGCAGATACTCATAGGCGCCGCGCTCGGAGGCGCGGATCGCGGTCATGAAGGTATTCTGGGCGCTCATGACGATGATCGGCAGGTTGGGCCGCAGCTTCTTGATGCGCGGCAAGAGATCGAAGGCGTTCTCGTCGGGCATGACCACGTCGGTTATGATAAGGTCGCCCTCGCCCTGGCTTACCCACCGCCACAGGGTGGCGGCATTTCCGGTTGAGCGCACCTCGTATCCGGCGCGAGACAGCGCCTGGTTCAACACGGTTCGGATCGCAGCATCGTCATCCGCGATCAAGATACTACCAGCGGGCATTGGCATCACCTTTAGGTTTCTCCGCCCGGCTCGGCGTCGTCACCCGTGAATTTGGGCATAAGCACGCGAAAGATGGTTCGTCGCGGTTGCGACTCGCATTCGATGATGCCGCCGTGATCGCCAATGATCTTGGCGGCGAGCGCAAGGCCAAGGCCGCTGCCGCTTGGCTTGGTGGTCACGAAGGGGTCGAAGAGATTGGGCATCAGGTCATCGGCTACGCCCGGGCCGTTGTCCCTGACGCAGAATTCGAGCGGCAGCGAGACCTTCGATTTGCTTCCCGGAAGCGACAGCCGCACGCCGGGCCTGAATGCGGTGGAGAGCTGGATCTCTCCGTCCGGCGCGCCGTCCGCGATGGCTTCGGCGGCGTTCTTGACAAGGTTGAGGAACACCTGGACGAGCTGGTCGCGATTGGCGAACACGGGCGGAAGCGAGGGATCGTACTCCTCGACAAACCGGATGTTGCGGGCAAAGCCCGACTGGGCGAGCCGCCGCACATGATCGAAGACCATGTGTATGTTGACCTGCTCGCGTTCCACCGGACGTTTGTCGCCGAACACTTCCATGCGGTCGACCAGCTTGACGATGCGGTCGGCCTCGTCGCAGATCAGCCTCGTCAGGATGCGGTCGTCGTCGCTTGCCTGCTGCTCCAGGAGCTGCGCCGCGCCGCGAATTCCCGACAGCGGGTTCTTGATCTCGTGCGCCAGCATGGAGGCGAGCGCGGTCACCGATCGCGCGGCGCCGCGATGGGTCAGTTGCCGGTTCATCTTATCGGCCATGGTGCGCTGCTGGAGCATCACGACCACCTCGCCGGGGCGCTCCGGCACCGGAGCCACATGAAGGTCAACCAGACGTTCGGGCGGCGTGCGCGGGGTGCCGAGATCGACTTTGTATTCATTGACGGCGCCGCCGCGTTGGCGGACCTGCTCGATCAGCGCCAGCAATGGGCTGCCGAACGGCACCAGGTCGCGCAGGGCGTGCCGGCGCAGCAGCGCGACCGACATATCGAAAAAATCCTCAGCCGCCACGTTGACATCTTTGATCTTGCCGTCGGCGGTGATCACAATCACCGCAAGCGGCAGCGCATTGAGGATGGCTTCCGCCGGGCTGATGGCGGCGGCCGGATTGCGGCTTCCAACCGTGCTCATGCGGCTGCCTCCCGATCTCGTGCACGCGAAGACAGGACATCGAATGCCTCCGCGAGCCGGCATAGGGTTTCGCGCGGGCTTGGCGCGGTGAGCACGCGGGAGCGCAGGTCCCTTAAGGTTTCGCACGCTGCGCCGGCCGTCTTGGCGGCCGTGTCGAGCGCCCAACCGACATGCTTGCGGGCATGCTTCACGCCGATCCGCTCGCCGTGATGGCAAAGCATTTCTTCGTAAAGCACTCTGATGAGCTCAAGCTGCGCCGCAAGCCCTGGCGGCCCCTCAAGCGGGCAGCCGGCGAGGTAGCGCGCGACTTGCCCTGGAAACCACGGCCGGCCCTGAGCGCCGCGGCCGATCATGACAGCGTCCGCGCCGGAGCGCGCGAGTGCGGTGTCGGCGTCGTAGCAGGTCATAATGTCGCCGTTGACCACAACCGGGATCGACACCGCCTGCTTCACGGCGCGCACGGCCGTCCAGTCGGCGCTGCCCTTGTAGAATTGGCAACGGGTGCGGCCGTGAACCGTGATGAGTTTTACGCCCGATCCTTGAGCGCGACGCGCCAGTTCCGGCGCATTTACCGAATGGTCGTCCCAACCCAATCGCATCTTCAGGGTGACGGGCACGGGCGCCGCCGCCACGGTCGCATCCACGAGACTGATCGCCTGGTCGAGATCGCGCATCAGCGCCGATCCCGACCAGCCATTGGTGACGTGCCGCGCCGGGCAGCCCATGTTGATATCGATGATGGCGGCGCCACAGTCGGCTACGATGCGCGCGCCCTCGGCCATCCATCTTGCCTCGCAGCCGGCGATTTGCACCACGTGGTAACCGGTGCCCGACGCTTCGACCCGCAACTTCGCGTCGCGCTTGCCTGCCGCCAGTGCGGCGCAAGCCGTCATCTCGGAAACGACCAGCCCTGCGCCCAAGCGTGCCGCGAGCCGGCGAAACGGGGCATCGGTGACGCCAGACATCGGCGCCAGGAAAACCCGGTTCGCGATGGTCAACCCGCCGACATCGAGGCGACTGACAAATCGCGGAAATTTCGACGCACGCATCTTCCTGCCTATATTCTAGGCGCAGCTTTTGTTTGCTTAGAGTTTAGCCATCAAAA
>Ga0137409_10007893_pt1 | contig 10900 bp, 7 predicted proteins | sample CZODoug1_16funga_FD_122059 | JGI IMG/M metagenome (GOLD analysis project Ga0137409, IMG submission 122059) | Vadose zone soil fungal communities from Angelo Coast Range Reserve, California, USA - CZODoug1_16fungal (Hybrid Assembly) | ecosystem: Environmental > Terrestrial > Soil > Vadose zone... | reverse complement strand
TGTCGCGTACGGACACCATGCGCTTTTCAGCAGCGGGATTTTCCGGAGCCACGCGGTGCATCCGGAACTGAAGCGGCTGTGGGAGGACTTGTACGCGGCGCATGCGGATTTGATTCTTGCCGGGCACGAGCATTCCTACGAGCGATTTGCTCCTCAAGATCCGGAGGGACGATCGGATCCGCGGCACGGCATCCGGGAAATTGTTGTGGGCACCGGCGGGAGAAGCCATGATCCGCTGGGGCTTCCGGTTGCGAACAGCGAAAAACAGAATTACGACACTTATGGAGTGTTGAAGCTGACGCTTTCGCCGCAGAGTTATACGTGGGAGTTCGTTCCGGAAGAGGGCAGGACGTTTCGCGATTCCGGCTCCGGTGTTTGCCATAACCGGGCGCCCCAGGAAGCTCGGACGAGTGGCCGAACGAATTAGAAATTTACGGCAGCGCTTCGCCTTGCGCTGGGCCCTTACTTCGCTGCTACGCAGTTTCCGCCGGCAGAAACCGCTTCCACTAGTTTTTGTATCGCGGGCGTTGGCATTAGCAGGAGCTGAGACTTAGGCGTCTTGGCCTGCTCGATGATGGCTAGTTGCTGAGCCTTCCAGTCGTCTGGGGCGGGGCTGCCTTTGGGAAGATGGTCGAGGGCGGCCAGGCCGACGGAAGCTAATGCTGATAAGCCTTGGGAAGTTGCAGCAACTTCCTTCACCAGGAAGGAGGTTTGCGTGAGCGGGCGGAGGCGCGCATCGTTGTCGCGCCAGGTGATCAATTGCACCCGTAGTTGGGCGGCGGCGTCTGCGTCGCGGCAGGAAGCGGAGACGAATTTATCCACTTGCTCGCTAAAGCGGCGGGCTGCATCGCTCTCCAATGGAATGGCGTCGACGAGGCGATTTAGCGGCGTTGCACTGGTGGGCTCTGCGGGGGCGGAGGCTTCGCGGGTGTAATCCTTCACCGGCTCGACTACGTCGGCTAGCGTGCGCAGGGCGGTGAGTTGTTCGGGGGTTGCGGCGTGACCGGCGATGCGGCGCAGCATTTGGGGGTAATAGGTGCGATGGGTCAGGCCAAGCCATTCGAGTTGGGCGCTGACCGTGTGCAGGCGCGAGTACATCGAGGCGATGTCGGTGACGGATTGCGGCGACCATAAGCGCTCGGCAATCGCTGCATTGCGCGGCCAGATGCGGGAATCGATGTTTTCGGAATTTACGTATTCGGCCCACATGCAGGATTCGCCGCCGAGAATCAACTGCTGCTGGTCTGGGGTGAGATTTGCGGCGGGGCCGCTGGCGGGATCGACCGCGTAGTGGCGGGCGGTGGACCAGCCGAGATCGAGATAGTAGCCGTTGGAAAGAATGCCGTGGTAGCCCTGGGCCGCGGCTTTGGCGAGCGATTCCTGGCCGCGCCAGGATTGAATGACGATGTCTTTCGGCACGCCGGGGATGAAAACTTCGTCCCAGCCGACTACGGCTTTGCCGTGCTTGGTGACAATTTTTTGTACTCGCTGGCTGAAATAAGCCTGGAGGGCTTCGTTGTCTTTTAGGGCGTGCGATTTCTTGAACTCTTGAATCTTGGGGCTGGCGTCCCACTGCTTGCCGTTTACCTCGTCGCCGCCGATGTGAAAGTAATGGTCGGGGAAGAGCTTGGTCATTTCGGCGACGAACTCGTCGAGAAACTTGTAGGTTTTCTCGTTGGTGGGGTCCATGGCGGGATCGAAGATGCCCCACTTGCGCTCGATTTCGTAGGGGCCGGGGGCGCTCGCTAGCTCGGGATGGCCGACGAACCAGGCGGTGCTGTGGCCGGGCATGTCGAATTCGGGGACGACGCGAATGCCGCGATCGCGGGCGTAGGCGATGAGGTCGCGGATTTCGTCCTGGGTGTAGTACAGGCCGTCGGAGCCTAGTGTGTGGAGCTTGGGGAATTTTTTGCTTTCGGCGCGGAAGCCTTGATTTTCGGAGAGGTGCCAGTGGAAGACGTTCATTTTCACGGCTTCCAGGCCGTCGAGATTGCGTTTGAGGACATCGAGGGGGATGAAATGGCGGGCTACGTCAATCATCAGGCCGCGCCAGGGGAAACGCGGTTTGTCTTGGATGGTCACGGCGGGAGCGGCGAAGCCGTTGGGGGAGACTTCGACCAGTTGCAGGAAAGTTTGCAGGGCGTGCATGGCACCGAGGGGGGTGGGGGCGTCGATTTTCGCGCCGTCGGTGGAGATGGAGAGCGTGTAGGATTCGTCTTCGCCGAGTTCCTGGACTTCTTTGCTGGCGTGGTCGGTGTGCATGGTTAGCGTGGGCTTTGTTGAGGGCTTGCCGGAAAGGGGAATGGCGGTTTGACGCGAGAGTTGGCGGAGGAAACGCTGGACGGCGCGATCGAGGCGCGGTTCAGTGTGGCCGGTTAGGGCGACGGAAAAGGACGAGTCAATGCGCAGGTCGCCGGTACCGGTTTGCAGGTTTGCCGGCATGGGCATAAGGTTGAGCTTGGGCTGGTCCTGCGCAGTTGCGCTGGTGGCGCACAGCAGAAGCGCGAATCCTATCGCGGAGATTCCCTGCATCCATTCACCGAACGTCATCGTTGCGCACTCTCCAGGTTATGTGGCCATACCCTATCGCCCGACTCTTCAAGGACTTACGGCGCGAAAGTTTTAATAGCGCGGTGGAGTATACCTGCCATCGCCGGTTTTGGAAATCGGCAAGCGTCGAGCAAATCGGCGGAGTTCCTTATTCAGAACTTCGGAGTTCTGCTAAAGTGCGAGGGCATCGCAATATGTAATTTTTGCGGGGTTTCCTGCGTACTAGTGTATGGATGCGCCGAGATCAGACCGGATGAGCGCGCCAGGCAAGCCAGAGCCTACGGGGGCGATATCTCGGGCACGGACAGGGGATGCCGATGCCTGGGGAGAGCTTTATCGGGAGTACGCGCCTGCGATTTTCCGCTTTTGCCGGAGGGCGCTGCCAACCCGTGAAGACGCTGAAGACGCGACGATGGACATTTTCGCAAAGCTGATGCGGGATAACAGGTTGCAACAATACGACCAGAGCCGTTCCTTCACCGCTTGGCTTTACAAGGTGGCCGCCAACCATTGCTGGGATACGCTGCGGCGGCGCAAGACTCGTCAAGATAAAGAGACCGAAGATCTGGAGAACGTGCCACTGGAGCACCCGGATCCGAATCAACTGGATAGGCTCATCGAGCAAAAGACCAGCGAAGAAGTGCGGCGGGCGTTGGACAAGCTGGGGTCGCGCGCACGCATGGCGCTGGTGATGCGCTACTACTCGGATATGAGCTACGACGAAATTGCCGATGCGCTGGGAGTGCGCCGCGCCTTTGTGGGCGTGGTGCTGCTGCGCGCGCGGCATGAACTGCGGCAGGCGCTGGGGCAAAGCGGCGCGCTGGCCGCGGGAGGGGCCACGTGAGGGCAGACGAAAATTTGTCGGGAGACGCAGGGCAGCATCTCGACGAAATGACTTGTTTGTTGTATATCGAGCGGCAACTGGACCGCGCGCGGGCGCAGGAAGTTTCCGCGCATACGCAGGAATGCGCCGCATGCCGCACATTGCTGCGCGCCCTGGAACGCGAATCGCGCTTGCTGACGCGCGCGATGCTGGAGGAAGAGGAGGCGCTGCCAGCCAGGCTGGCGCAGTTTCAGGAGCGGGCGCGGCGGTCGATGCAATGGATTTGGACGGTAGCGTTTGGACTGGCGGCAACGGGAGTATATGCGCTGTACACCGGGTACATTGAGCCCTGGCAGACGGAGTTGGAAAAGGCCGGGTTTGGCGGATCGAATCTTTTGAGTTTGCTGATTTTTCAAGGCGCCTTCTGGAAAGGATGGCAACCGATGATCACTTTGTTGGAGGTGCTGGCGCTGGTGACAGTAGCGGGCTTTGCGCTGGCGTTCTTCCGCAAGCGCGTACGACGGGGCTCCGCTCTCGCTCTGGTGTTGACCGGATTCTGCGCATTGCTGCTGCAGCCTGCCTCAGTGATGGCATCGGAGACGCGGCACGCTGAATCCGTCGGAGTGGCGCAAGATGAAGTCATCAAAGGCGATATCTTTCTATTCGGCAACCGCGTGCGCGTGGATGGCACGGTGGAAGGAGATGTATTTCTCTTTGGACAAAACGCCAACGTTAACGGACATGTGAAGGGGGACGTCATCGCCTTCGCACAAATGCTTGACGTGAACGGACAGGTGGACGGAAATGTCCGTGCCTTTACAAATACCCTGACGATCCGCGGAACCATAGCGAAGAACGTTTTGACGTTTGATGAGTTGATGAACGTCGAATCAGGCGGCAAAATCGGGGGGAGCCTGACGCTTTTTGTGGAGAACCTGAATTTGGAGGGAACCGTCGGAAAAGAGCTGTTCATGTTCGGCAAACACCTTATGTTGTCGGGCAAGGTCGATGGCGAAATCAAAATGAAGGGGGATTTGATGACCATCGAGTCCTCGGCCCAGGTGGGAAGCCCAATTCATTTCGAAGGGAACAAGGAGCCGGAAGTGTCTCCGCAAGCGAAATTGGCCTCGCCGGTGGACTACCACAAGAGCGAGCACAAACCCCATTACATGGAAGGCCACTACTATGTCTGGCAGGTGATCTGGCTGGCCGCATTCGTGTTGTTTGGATTGGTGTTGTTCCAATTGATGCCGAAATTTGCGGCCGAAGCGGTGGCTAGCGCAGAACGTTACGGGGCGTCCTTTGGATTGGGCGTCCTTGTTTTCTTTGGCGTGCCGATCGCCGCAGTGATCGCTTGCGTCACAGTCGTGGGATTGTTCGTTGGGATTTCCGCATTTTTTATTTGGTATGCAGCACTTTATTTTGCGCAGCTAATTGTAGGAGCGCTGGTGGGGCAATGGCTGATGGGGCGCACGCAGGAAACTTGGCCACTGATCGGCAGAATGGCGGTGGGAATAGTGATCGTGCGTTTGGCCACGGTTGTGCCGATTATCGGGGGCTGGGTAAAGTTCGGCGTGATGCTGTGGGGTTTGGGGGCAATTTCGTTGGCACTCTACAATCGCTTCCAACCAACGCTGACCGCCAGTGCGCCTTCGGGACCGTACATGCCGCCTCCGCTGCCGCCGAACACGACGGTGGGCGGAATGCAGCCGGCGTGAGAATCGGCAACGCAAAAAAGTGAACGGGCCGGTCCGAGATGAGTCGGCCGACCCGTTTTGCCTTTTGCGGAGGCGGGAAACTCAGTGAGTGCGAACTTTCGCGGCGCTGAATGCCGGAACGATCGTTGAGCCAAAGTAGAGAGCGCGGATCGATGCTGTCTGCCCGGACGTCAGACCTGCGGAACTGCTGACGCCGTCGTAATTCGTGCTCACGGCGCCGGCCGACAATTGGACCTGGACCTGGGTGCTTACTCCGAAGAAGGACGGCAGGGATTGGATTGAAACATTTGGGGCCGCCGGACTGGTGAGGCTTCCGGTCAGTCGCGTGAAACGCAGATACAACGCATCCGCACTGACCGCGGCCGTTGCGGGCGTGCCGGAAGCCGCGGTGAAAGCGGTGACGTGAACAGCGACAGTTTGTCCAGGGAGCAGGATGGACGCATCGGTGCCCCCGAACGTCGTAACGGGCACGGTCAAGCCTTTGCTATCCACGAGAAAGGGGCTGGGGCTGACGAGCGTGACGTTTACGGGTGTGGCCTGATTGAGTTTGGTGCCGAGCAAGCTATTGGAAGTTGCCAGCGCGAGGTCGTTGGTGATGATTTGAAACTGTGTGCTGGAGGAAGGTATCGAGGTGACAATGCCCTCAACCCAATCCCCGGTGGCGGTCGCCAGCGGGTCGTACTCCAGCAAGGTGAAGGTGCCATCGGAGTTTAAAACCATATCTAGGCTGGCTACCTGCCCCTGCAGGATACAGCCGGAAAACGACAGGCTCAGATTAAACGCCGTGCAGTTGGGCGAAAACACAGTTGAGGAGGTTGCGACGGCGGTTAGAGAGCCGCGCGTGGCTGTATGCACAGTGACGGACTGAGTTGTGGCATTGACGGCTGTAACTATTCCAGTCACATCTTCCACGAAGTCGAGTTGTCCAGGGGCGAGGCTGCTGGCGGTTGACGGCAGAGCGTTGGCGCTTAGGACGTTTGTAGCTGCGAGATTGACCGCGGTGACTACCTGGGAGGTGTTCACCGTCAGTGCGTTGCCCAGATTGAAATTAATCGCCAGTCCGGTCTTTTGGTTTGCCGACAATGTCAGCGGGAAGGGCGTGGAGGTGATTTTGGGTGCCGCGGCTGCTCCGCCGGAGATGGTGGCTACGCTGTTGGGTGCGCAGCCGATGTTGCCGAGCGTTTGCGTGCAGAAGGTGATGACCGGATTCGAGATGCTTACCGTCACGCTGGAGTAGGAACCGGCGGGAACCGTCGCGGATGTGCCAAGAAAAACAGAATCACTCTGCAGTCTCGTAAGATCGACGCCGAGTGTAGTTGAATTCAGCGGTATGTTTACGGCGGCTCCGGTTGCAGGAGTCAGTGTGATGGTGTTGATATCGACAAAAAAAGAGAGAAGGTTTGTGTTGGGCGGCGGCGTGAGCGGTGTTGCCGTAAGCGTCAGGCTGAGCGACGCAGTCCCGCCTCCGCCGCAATTCACCGTGCAGGGCTGATTGGATTTGCCGCTGCACCCGACCAGAGCGACGGCGCACAGCAGCAGCAACGCGGCAAAAACTTTCCGGAAATTCATGCAGCCCCCAAGATAGAGTGAGCGTCGAGCCAGAGCCGGATATTACGGCCTGACGCCTAAGTATGACTGTATCGCTGCCTGAAAAGAATATAGATACAAACGGCGAGCTGATTGTTCAACTCCTAAATGTGTGCAAGCTCGATGGAGGCCAAGGGCCTGACGTTAATTGGCCTTACTCAACTACCGCAAACGGCCGCCGAGGGCTGTCAGGGACGGGTCCGGGCTATGTCACTGTGTATGCTATCTTTGGCGGGTAACAACTATCCTTTGTAGACATTAAAACGGAACGGGAACGACTTTGGGGAAACGCAACACGGCTGCTGCGGGCATGGATGGTACTGCGGTACAGCGGCAGAAACTTGCGAACGATCGGCAATTCACTCAGGCCGACGACGAAGTTCCCATGCAGCGGCCCGATCATTCTGAAATAGATAGCGCAGCAACTGGCAAAACGTCACTGCCGAACATGCACGAAGTGTTTGGGCCGGGCGGCTTGCTCGAGCGCTGCATGATCGGCGGATATGAGCATCGGCGCGCGCAGCTGTTGATGGCGGAACTGGTGCAGGATGCGTTTGAAAGCCGGCATCACGTGGTGGTGGAGGCTGGCACGGGAACCGGGAAAACTTTGGCGTATTTGCTGCCGGCGATCTGCAGTGGGCGCCGCGTGGTGATCTCCACTGCTACCAAATCTTTGCAAGAGCAGCTCTACCAAAAAGATATTCCATTTTTACAAAAACACTTTGCGCCGGAACTGAAAGTGGCGGTCATGAAGGGGCGCTCGAATTTTCTGTGCCGGGCCAAGCTGCACCAGATCGCGGATCAGCCCGTTCTTAAAGGCATGGAGGAGATGGATCAGTTCCGGCAGATTCAGGACTGGTCCAAGCTGACGGAAAGCGGAGACCGCGCGGAGCTTACATTTCTGGCGGATGATTCAGAATTGTGGACGCGCCTGGATGCGCGACGCGATACCTGCACGGGGCAGAAGTGCGCGGACTTTAAGCAATGCTTCATTACCGCGATGCAGCAGCGCGCCAAGGAAGCGGACCTGATCATCGTGAATCATCATCTTTTCTTCGCTGACCTGGCGCTGAAGCAGGACGATTTCGGCAGCATTTTGCCGGAATATTCGGCGGTGGTTTTCGATGAAGCGCACGAGATGGAAGATGTAGCCAGCGATTATTTTGGCCGGCAGATTTCGAATTACCGTTTCGAGGAACTGGCGCGCGACGCGGATATCAGCATGCGCCTGCTGCATCTCGGAACGCCGACGCTATTGCGGCGAACGCAGCGAATTCGCGAGCGTAGCCGCGCCTTTTTTGATGTTTTTCCCGCGCGCGATGGGCGTTATCCCTTTGAAAGAAACGAGCGCGAGGCGTTCCTTGAGGAGCATCGCGACGCATATGACGCGCTGACCAACGCGTTGAAAGGGCTGGAGACCGAATTCGCGGCGTTGGCGCAAAAGCCGGAAGAGCTGCTGCGCATTTCTCGCAGAAGTTTCGAGATCCGGCAGGAACTAGCATTTTTGTTTGAGTCGCACGAACGTAATTTTGTGTATTGGTACGAGCGGCGGAATAAAGGAGTTTTCCTGGCCGCTACGCCGATCGATGTCAGCCAGGTTCTGCGAGCACGGTTGTTCGAACAATTTGATTCGATTGTGCTGACATCGGCCACGCTCACGGTGGCCGGACGCTTTGAATATATTCGGCAGCGGTTGGGACTCGATCACGCTAAAGAGGGTGCGCTGCCGCCGGAGTTCGATTGGGGTAAACAAGCGCTGCTCTATATGCCGCGCGGAATTCCAGACGTGCGCAATCCGGCTTTTCCGCAAGCGGCGGCGGACGAAATTGTGAAATTGCTCGAGCTCAGCGAGGGGCGCGCATTTTGTCTGTTCACCAGTTATGCGCAGATGAACGATTTATTCGAGCGCGTGCGCGGGCGGGTTTCGTTTCCGTTGCTGTTGCAAGGGACCGCGCCTCGCTCGGTGCTGCTGGAAAGATTTAAGAACACGCAGGGCGCGGTACTGTTTGCGACTTCAAGTTTCTGGCAGGGCGTGGATGTGCCCGGCGATCAACTCTCCTGCGTGATCGTCGATAGGCTGCCGTTCGCCGTACCCAGTGATCCCGTCGTCGCCGCCCGCGTGAAAGCCTTGCAAGAGGATGGGCGCAACGCGTTTTCGGAATTTCAGGTTCCACAAGCAGTGCTTTCTCTGAAGCAAGGGTTTGGGCGGTTGATTCGGACCAAGACCGATCGAGGGGTGCTGGCGCTGCTGGACAGCCGGATTCAGCGGATGGCCTATGGTAAAATTTTCTTGGAATCCCTCCCTGAGTATGCGACCACGCAGGAGTTGAGCGACGTGGCTAGGTTTTTGGAAAAGGGAAAGTAGAGTAAAGGTAGCACACAGGTAGCACACAGGTAGCAGACAAGAAGAACTTATGTTTCAGGTCAGCGTGGAAGAGACATTTTCGGCTGGGCATGCGCTTCGCGGGTATCGCGGAAAGTGCGAAAACGTGCACGGGCACAATTACCGCGTGCGCGTTACGGTGGAAGGTCCGCAGCTCGATTCTATCGGGTTGCTGTGCGACTTTACGGAATTGAAGCGCGTGATTCGGGAGATTATCGGCGGGCTCGACCATCAGTTCATCAACGATTTGGAGCCTTTTCGCACTGTGAATCCTTCGGCGGAAAATTTGGCGAAATATTTTTATGACGAGGTCACCGGAAATGTTAGGGAGTTGCCGGCTGGCGCACGGGTTACCGACATTGTTGTGTGGGAAACGGACACCGCTAGCGCTCAATACCGTCCGGGCAAGTAGGAGAGCGACGCAGCTAGAACAGCCGACAGATCAACCGGCCCTTTAAGAGTTCATGTTCATTACGGAAATTTTCAAATCGATTCAGGGAGAAGGCACGCGCGCCGGTCTGCCTTGTGTTTTTGTGCGGCTGACAGGCTGCAATTTGCGGTGTACCTGGTGCGACACTGCTTACGCTTTTCATGGCGGCAAGAAGATGAGCGTCGACGAAGTGCTGGCTCGCGTGGACGAACTCGCGGGGCGACGTGCAGGCGACAATACTCTTCATGCGGCGGTACCGCTTGTGGAGTTGACTGGTGGCGAGCCTCTCCTGCAAGAGGAAATCTACGAGGTAGCGGAGAAACTGCTGGCCGCGGGATATACGGTGCTGATCGAAACGAGCGGGGAGCGATTTGTTGGACGTCTGCCGCGGGAGGTCATCAAGATTGTGGATGTGAAGTGTCCGGATTCGGGAGAAGCGAATACTTTTGAAATGAAGAATCTGGATGTTATTGGCGGGCAGGATGAAGTGAAATTTGTGCTTTCCACGCGCCGCGATTATGAGTTCGCTCGCGACTTCACGCGACAGCATCGGCTCGCGGAGCGAGTACGAGCCGTGCTTTTCTCTCCGGTATTTGACGATCCGGAGGGGAAGTGGCAAGGATTGCAGCCGCAATCGCTGGTGGAATGGATTCTGGCGGACGGATTGCCGGTACGGCTGGGTTTGCAACTTCACAAATTTGTGTGGGACCCGGCTACCAAGGGTGTTTAGGCAAACGAAGCTGGCGCTCTGAACAGACCGGCCGAATGGATCGACAATTGAGTTCTATGGAGAGCAAATCTAGGCAGGCGGTGGTGCTGCTGAGCGGCGGAATGGACTCTTGCGTTACGCTTGCGATCGCACGCGAGCGGCATGGCGCGGGCAACGTCGCCGCGGTGCATGCCGGCTATGGGCAGCGCACACAAGCACGCGAGCAGCGAGCCTTCGAGGAGATTGCCGATTTTTACGGAATACGCGAGCGGCTGGTCGTGCAGTTGGACCATTTCCGCGTTATTGGCGGGTCGGCTTTGACCGATCGGAAAATCGATGTGCCGGAAGGTGAGCTACACGCGCAAGCATCGGACGGGAAGATTCCTGTGACTTATGTGCCATTTCGCAACGCGCATTTTCTTTCCGTGGCAGTGAGCTGGGCGGAGGCGATCGGCGCGCAGGCCGTTTACATTGGAGCGGTTGCGGAGGACAGCTCCGGGTATCCGGACTGCCGGCCCGAATATTACCGGGCGTTTCAGGAATTGGTGCGAACTGGGACGCGGCCGGAAGCAAGAATCGAAATTGTGACGCCGGTCATCACATTGAAGAAGAGCGAAATTATCCGGCGGGGAGTCGAATTGGGAGCGCCACTGCATTTGACGTGGTCGTGCTATCAGAGCGAAGATGCAGCCTGTGGCGC
>Ga0137409_10007892_pt1 | contig 10901 bp, 9 predicted proteins | sample CZODoug1_16funga_FD_122059 | JGI IMG/M metagenome (GOLD analysis project Ga0137409, IMG submission 122059) | Vadose zone soil fungal communities from Angelo Coast Range Reserve, California, USA - CZODoug1_16fungal (Hybrid Assembly) | ecosystem: Environmental > Terrestrial > Soil > Vadose zone... | reverse complement strand
AAACGGCAGCCCAATATCGCGAAGTGGCGGGCGACGGCGCTGGCGAGCTATCGGTTTGACGAGCAGTGGACGGCGGCCTTCGGCGCGCGCTACAGCGGCCCGCAATTCCGAACCTTGAACAACGCCGACGTGAACGGATTCACCTACCAGGGCGTCAGCCAGTACTTCACCACGGATCTGCGCCTGCGCTATCAGGTCAGTCGCCAGTGGTCGGCTGCCGTCGGCATCGACAATCTGAACAACTACCACTACTGGAACTTCCATCCTTATCCACAACGCAGCTACAACGCCGAAGTCAGGTTCGAGTTATGAGCGAGCGACCGAGATGAGATTTGATGAAACGTCGATCAGGAAATTAGCCATGAAAACGCTCACTATCAAGCTGGGATTCGCCACCGCTCTTGCAATCATCGCTACCGCCACGTTCGCCGAGGTGACGGTGGTCGACCCTTGGGTGCGTGGGGTCGTGCCGGGACAAACTGCTACTGGAATGTTCATGACCATCAAGAGCACCGAGGCGACCACATTGATCGGCGCCTCTTCACCGGCGGCGACATCGGTCGAAATTCACCAGATGATCATGAAAGACGACAGGATGATGATGCGACCGATGCCGTCGTTGCCGGTGCCGGCAAACGGTTCGGTAGACCTGAAGCCCGGCAGCTACCACGTGATGCTGAACGGCCTCACGAAGCTCCTCGTCAAAGGTGAGAAGGTCCTGGTGACACTGACGTTCGAGAGTAAGGACGGTGAAAAGACATCGACGGAAGTTCAAGCCGACGTGCGCGACCTCACCTCGCCGCATGCGGGCATGAAGATGAATTAAAACACAGCGACATAAGATGCCGATCCCTGTCCCGGTGCGAGAGGCAAGCAAAGCAGATCATGCGAAGGCAAACTCGCAACGCGATGCCGCATAACTTAAGACGCTGTGCTTAAACGACTGCAAAGGGTCGAATCCGGGTACAGGAGCGATTTTGGAGCAGCCGGTCAACACTCCCAAATTAGGAGGTTGGCATCTCCGGCTGCATTCGATCGCTCAACCGGCACGACAACTGATGCTCGGTGAGAGCTCAGCCGAGGTCAAGGCGAGTGCCGATTTATGCCTTTGCGCGGCTCCGGAAGGCCGCATCGAACAATTGCGTTGCTACGGTCCGAGCGACAGTTGCGGCGCGTGGGTCCCCGTCCATCTGGGCCGAGACTGAGGCACCGTCATAAAGTAGTACCAGTTGGTGCGCCAGCAGGTCAGGTTTGGTAGCTCCGGCTTGTCTCGCCAGATCGGCGAATAGGTTGCGCGTCCACTTACGCGCGCCGTCGCATACCTCGCGCCCGCTGCTTTCCGGCCCCATCTCGGCGCTGGCGCGCACGAAGGCGCAGCCGCGGTAGTTAGGCTGAGCGAAAGCATCGCTTAACACGTCGAAAACGGCCAGCACTTTGTCCCGAGGCTTGCTGTATTTGGCTAGCTTTTCCCGGATCCGTGCCTGCCGCGACTCGTGCCGCGCGCTCAAGTAGGCACGTACCAAGTCGTCCTTGCCTTTGAAGTTGCCGTAGAGCGAGGCCTTGGCCACGCCGGCACGCTCGATCACCTTGTCGATGCCGACGCTTTGCACCCCTTCTTCGTAGAAGAGCTGGCCGGCGGCAGCGAGCAACCGCTCGCGTGCCGGAAGCCGCGCCACGGTCGGGTTCGGAGAAGTTTTCATGGGTCTGTCCACAGCCTTGAGCATCGCATTGACTTTACCAGACAGGTCTGTATAGTGTCAATAGGTAGACTGTTCTGTCTGATTTCGTCGAAAGGCAATTCGCCATGAACTCATCCTCAACCGCCGTCCTGCCGCGCGCATCGGCGCCCACCCGCCAGCTTTCGTCGCGAGCGGCGTTCTTCCTGCTGGCCTCGATCACCGTGTCATTTCTTGCCGGCTCGCTCGCGCCGACGCCGCTGTACCCGGTGTACCAGGCAGAGTGGGGGTTCTCCGCGCTGACGGTCACGGAGATCTTCGGCGTCTATGCGCTGGCCTTGTTGGGCAGCTTGCTCGTGGTAGGGCGCCTGTCAGACCACGTGGGCCGTCGGCCCGTGCTTATCGTTGCCACGCTCGTGCAAGTGGTGGTCATGCTGATGTTCGCGACTGCTCACAGCGTGGACGCTCTGATGCTGGCCCGCATCGTCCAGGGCTTGGCGACAGGTGCCGCGTTAGGCGCGGTGGGCGCTGGCATGCTCGACCTGGATAAGGCCCGCGGCCCGGTGGCCAACGCGGTTTCGCCGCCCCTCGGTACTGGCGCGGGCGGACTTCTCGCCGGGCTGCTGGCGCATTACCTGCCTGCGCCTACCCTGTTGGTCTTCCTGGTGCTCGCCGCGGTGTTCCTTGTGCAAGCGCTGGGTGTGGTGTTCATGGCCGAGACCGTGTCGCGCCGCGCGGGCGCGGTCGCCTCGCTCAAACCGCAGTTCAGCTTGCCTGAGGCCACGCGCCAGCCAATGCTGGTAGCGGCGCCCATCCTGGTGGCCGGATGGGCACTGGCCGGCCTTTACGGCTCGCTCGTGCCGGCGCTGATGCGCACGGTGTTCGGTTTCGACCCCTCGCTCGCCAGCGGCTTCGCAGCACTCGCTCTTGCTGGCAGCGCCGCCGTTTCCGTCCTGCTACTGCGCAATGGCGCGCCCCGCATAGTGATGGGTTACGGCGCCTTCGCGCTGCTGGCGGGCGCAGCCGTCGCCATCGTGTCGCTGAGCAATGAATCGCCTGCGGGCTTCTTCTTCGGCACTGTCGTCGCCGGCTCCGGCTTCGGCGCGGGCTTCCAGGGCGCGATGCGCACCGTGATGCCCACCGCCAAAGTGCACGAGCGCGCGGGCGTGCTGTCGGTGATTTTCGCTGTTTCCTATCTCGCCATGGGCATACCGGCGGTGATCGCTGGGTTCTTCGTCTCCCACGGGGGCCACCTGCTACTGACGGCGCAGCGCTTCGGTGCGGTGGTTGTTGTGCTAGCGGCGTTCGCGCTCTTGGGGGTGGCGATTGGCGGCAAGGAGGCAGAATTGAAGCTCCCGCCGCGCAAAACCTCCCAAAATGGGATGTTTTAACGGGTCGGCGCTGTCCGATTGCCAGCAGGCCAACGCGTTCGACGCGGCCCAGTGACCGCGCTCGCCGGAATTCTTCTGGCGCACGCTAGCGAGTTCAGCCCACAGGCCGCTATTTCTTCCAAATAGGGAGCGCCGCAGGCTCCTCGTTCTTGGTCTTGCGCAGTTCTTCGCCACTTGGCCACGGCTCTGTCGACGATGAAGGTCTTGAGATTGTCGTCGTCCAGGAGCACGTCCTTGGATTCGTACTTCATGGCTGGAGGCACCGTGTGGAACGACTTCGGCCAGCATCGCAAATGGCCGAGGGTCGACGCTGGCGTCGGGGCGGTCTTAGCCTTTGGCGGGGTCATAGGGAGGGCGCTCCGATCACTACCAGGGAAGCGAGTGCGCCATGCAGTGCGAAGCCACACGAATGTCGCACCGCGCGCAAGCCCGTTACGGCTGCCTCAGGGTTCCCGGGCGATTGAACCTGACTGGGTCGCGAGCGAGGCTCCGATGCCTCACTGGTACTGGATCGCTGTGTCGCTGGCAATCCTTACGCCATTGCGCCGAATCGACCAACTTACTGCCAGCAGGACCGCGCCCAGGGATTCGCTTTGTGCGCGCAAATCGTATTCATGAAAAATCAACCGCGCCGACCCTGTTTTTCGCGCGGCGCGAAGCAAGTCCGGAAGCAACGTGCTGAGAAAGTTCGCTTCGTGCGGGTCGACCTCGGACAACGGCGGGTAGACACGAGCTAGTAGCGTTCCCATGGCGATCTTTAAGTTACTGAATATTAAAACAGTATCAGAACCGTCCGGGCTCATCAACAGGCGGGGTGCCACACAGAGCGAGGTCTCGCCCGAGCACACCGGAAAATTCTCGCCGCTCTTCACGTCCTACACCCAGCGCATCCATTCGCTGGGCATTATTGTCTTGGAACCACACACAATCGCCGTCAGAAAACCGTCGAGAGTGCCGACGTCCATGGACTCCGGCAGCTCTTGAGAGCTGGCCGTTTGTTCTATCCCAAAACCGGACATTTCTATCCGGCTCGAAGCGGACATTCTTATCTAGCCACTACAACAAAATGGCCAATAATTTGCATTATGTCAAATAGGAGCTGCATGTAAATACAGCTCTTCTCTTGACCGGCGCTCGTTATCCGAGAGCTGCTGCCCGGCGCGATTGCAATGAATCGTCGAAGTTCCCTACTTCCACATGCGCGGATCGAAAACAAAAGGCCGCGACGGGCTTATGCGAAGTCGGTGGAAGTCGCCGTGCCCGGGATTGAACAGGTAGTTTTTCTCCGTCGGAACAATGGCCGACGGCACCTCAAGCACCGCGCTACGCGCCGTGCGCAGCCACCGCGAACCATACGCCATACTTTCTGACTCCGGCGGTTCCGCTCGCCAGTTAGGCGGCGGCCGGCGGCATCGCTGAACAGTCACCGCATCCGGAATTTCGACTTTGAAGTAGACGAACCCTATATGCAGAGCATCTTCACCAAGGTGGACGAAGGTTTCTATCGCCGCCAGGGCCAACGAAGCCGACGCATAAACAACGACGTCGCCGGTTTGATTCCAGCGACCGCCAGCAATGCGGGCACCTTCTCCGCCAAATGCGAATCGCGCGTGGCGCGCTTTGACGATTCGATAGGCGGTCAGCAAGGGTTACGTGTAGACGCCGTGCTCGATGCGCACAAGAAGCTTTTCGACCTGATCGCGGCCGACGTCGGTCGTCAGAAGTGTGAGCGGCACTCTGCCCCCGAGGCCGATCTGAGAGCGCTTGAGCCAGTGCAGCGCGGCTTGCTCGTTTTCCAGCACTTCGATCGCAAGTGCAACAATCCGTGCCACACGATACAGTCGATCGCTGACCACCGGATCCAGCCGTCCCTGACCCACGCGCGCCCGCGACAGTGTCTTTTCGCTTATCCCGAGCAACTCTGCGAGCAGGGTGTCCGGCACCGCGATACTTTCTTTCAGCGCCTCGGCGGATCGGACGGACATGCCGCCATGGATGATTCCTTCCCAATCGAAAGCCGTCTTCGGGCTAACGCCCAAAGCTTTCTTGCCGCCGAGAAAATCGGCGATCGCTGACTCGGTAGTCATGGCATCTTTCGACTAGACATTTGACGTGACAATAAACGACAAATGTCGAAATGGCAACTGGGGCGTTCTGCCCCTCCTTTCTGACATGGTGGCGACCAGGAGAAAACGGCGCGCCGCGAACATCCCGGTCGGCCCCCGCAGCGTGCGGCCATTCGTCACGGCTGCCCATAGGGACCTCGGTGCCTGGACGCCGACTCGATACTGGCCGTCTTGTGACGCGTTGTTGGCGACGATCGTTTCTTCGATGCTCTGCTACGGCTGTTGAAGCCGTTGTGGGTGCCGCGGACGAAGAGCGATGGCGTGAGATGACCGAAATCGACGCGCTTGATCAAGCTTATCGTCTCGCGTGCCCGCAGATGCACCGGAACCATCAGTCGACAGTCCTACGGATCGCTCACCTACAGTTGGCAAATGCCTTGAGTAGGCAGACAAATCGCCTTGCCGTCCAAGCTTTCGTGTCTGAATCGGCGCGAATCCATTCACTGCACTTCCCGGATGTCGCCAGGTCGGGACTAAGAGCGGACGCTGCCTCCTATCATTTGCTGCCACGTGACTGGAGCAGGGAGTCTACAAATGCTATTTGGAGATGTTGGGACTATTGTCGCCGGCACGGTTGAGAACGCTGCGACTGGCGGCGATCGAGATGGATAGCGACTCGACTCCCAGTCCGCCTCACCGATCAATGCTTTCCACGAAAAGCATCGATCGCAGCGCGGTGGCCGCCGCGGCTTCGGCAAACTCAGCGCTTTCGCGATCGTCCTCGCCCTTGCACCTCGCCCAAAGCAACCGTTGCCGCTGCAGATCGTGCCTGGCGCAACTTCGCCTTGGTCTTCTGGATGTTGGCTTCGATCCCCTGACACTCTGGCCCGGCGAATTTCTCTGCGAGCGCATCCAGGAACACGCGAGTCCGTTTCGGCATCAATCGCCGGCCAGGAAATACCGCCCACGCGCTCACTTGAGGCAGACGCCAATCGGGCAGCACCTGGACAAGTTCACCGCGCTGTAGATACGGCAAGGCGAAATGATCGGTCACCACCGTGATGCCCACGCCTTTCAGCGCCAACCGCAGCAGTAGTTCCGGCGAATTGGCCGTCGCTCGCCCGGGCGCAATCCCCTCCCAGCGCTCGTCGCCGCGCTTTATGACCCAGGGAATCGCGTCACCGCTACGTGAGAGGAGATTCAGCGCGTCATGCTCCATCAGCGCCTGCGGATGCGAGGGCGCTCCGCGGCGGGCGATGTAAGCGGGCGCGGCATAGAGACTGCCGGTGAATGCGGCCACGTGCCGGGCGGCCAGCGTTGCGTCGTCGCGCAGATCGCCCATCCGGATCGCAACATCGAAGTTCTCGCCGATCAGATCGACAAACCGCGCGGAGAGGTCGACCTCAAGCTTGATCGCCGGATACTTGAGAGCGAACTCGGCGAGCAGCGGTGCGAGCATGAGGTTGGCCATATCGCCAGGCATCGTCACGCGTAGGCGGCCGCTCGGTTCAATCTGCCGGTTGTGAGCCAGCGAAGCCGCAGCCGAAACGTCCTCGACAACGTGGTGCGCATACTCGAGCACCGCGCCCCCGAAGTCGGTGAGCGTGAGTTTGCGCGTGGTGCGCAGCAGGAGCCGCTCGCCGAGTTGCGCTTCAAGGGCAGCCACGCGTCGCGAGACTGTCGATTTGGGGAGGCTCAGGCGTTCCGCCGCTCGTGAAAAACTGCCTTCATCGACGACGCGTGCGAATAGAAAGAGGTCGTTTGGCTGGAGGTCCATGGTGTTGGGCCCCTCTGCTGTGAAGTTGCGCCTTCGCTGTCGGAGCCGACAGCCAAGCAAAATGATTGTTGCTGTGATGGAACGCTCATATTCATTTTGACAGCTTCCGGATCATCTCAGCAACAAATACATTCCCTCCGTCAATGACCAAACTGATGGAGCGGACACGATGAATATCCTGCAGATCAATTCCAGCGCCCGTCGCGACGCTTCCCATTCGACCCGTCTCGCGACCCGCCTCGTGCAGCGACTGCGCGGGGCCGAACCCGACGCGAAGCTCACGGTGCGCGATCTCAACAATGTGCCGGTTCTCGATGAATCCGCGCTTGATGCGCTGTTCACGCCGGTCGACCAGCGCACTTCAGAGCAGGCGGCGCGGGTTGCGCTCGACGATGCCCTGATTGCGGAGATTCAGGCAGCCGACGTCGTAGTGCTCGGTGTGCCGATGTACAACTTTGGCGTCCCCGCGCCGCTGAAAAACTGGATCGACGCGATTTCGCGTGTGGGGGTTACGTTCCGCTATACGGAGAAAGGCCCGGAGGGGCTCCTCAAGGGCAAACGGGTTTATGTGGCTCTGACGCGTGGCGGCAAGTACCGCAACACGCCGGCGGACACACAAGTGCCGTATCTGAAAACGGTGTTCAGTTTTCTCGGTCTTACGGAGGTACGGTTCGTGTACGCCGAAGGTCTGGCGATGGGCGCGGACGCCGAGCGCCACGCAATCCTGTCAGCGCACGAGCAGATCGAGGAGGCGTTGGCTGCGTGACCGTTGGATCTTGGACGCCGACGTAGCGATCATGAGTTGAAACGACTGGGAGTCTCGGCTCTACCGTGTTGGATCGAGCTGGTGCGTTCCCGAATTGGGTGAACGCTCCACAATTTGAAAACTCGGTCGCGCGTAGGCAGATGGTCTTCCTCACCAATGACAATGAATGCGATCGGCCGCAAACCACCCAATGGCTGGCGCGATAAGCGCAACTCCAATTGTTGTCAGTTAAATTGGCGAATTCTGTCAGCAAAATACGAGAATGGCGGAACCACATTACTGATTAGCCAATAATATAGGCGACACTTGGCGTCTTAAAGAAGGAGCGAATGAGAGCAGGTCTTTTCTTGAGAGCCAGCAGGTCCGCATCGATACGCGGTTGGAGTTGATCGCCGGCCGCGAGCGGCTTAGCGGTGCCGGTGCGCTTCACATGACTCCACACCTACTCATCGGGATTCAGCTCCGGCGCGTATCCCGGCAGCATGCGCAAATGCTGGTGACGGAGGTCGATCTGTACCGCGCGTTGGGCGGCGGATGGGCCAACGACGACAGATAGTCGGCAGCCCGAAATCCGATCTGCGCCCAGACGTACTGGCCTGTCCTCGCGGACGTGCCGTCATATCCGCCGCTGGCCAGCCGCGTGCCGTCGGGACTGAAGGCAACACTCGTCACCGGGCCCGTGTGTCCGGGCAGTGTGGCCAGTTCGCGCGCCGACGTTTCGAGCGCACTGGCTGCGCTTCAAGGTTCCGACTGTTTGGCGCCTTCGTCCCCGAGGGTTGGCTTTGAGTCGACGCAAGTAGAAGACCGGCCGCGATGGTGGGTACGGTGCGCCGCTGCACAGCCCGTCAAGGTTCTGTGCATTCAGCGACAAGACGCGCTGGAGCTGTTCATCGATCATCCCTGTCGAAGGACACGGAGTGACTCATGAACTTGAAGACAACGGATCGGCTGTTGTCGATCGAACACGAGAAGCGCGTTTTCGTCGGGCGTTGGGCGATACCGAAGGGCGGTGCTGTCACCGTCACTGACAAGGCGACCGGCGAGCCCATTTTCGAGTCTGGCCTTGCCAATGCCGCAGACGTCGCCGCGAGCGCCGAGGCTGCTCGCGACGCCCAAGCTGCATGGGCTCGCAGGCCCGCCACCTCGCGAGCCGATGTGTTGCGCAAGTTCGCCCAACTCGTGGAGACGCACGCGGCCGAGATCTCGCGCTGGATCGTCCGCGAGAGCGGCTCCATCCCGCCCAAGGGCGACTTCGAAATCGGGCTCACGATCCGCGAGGCACTGGAGGTCGCATCGCTTGCGGGGGCGCCCGTCGGCCAGATCCTGAGCACCACCGGTGACAAGCGAAGCTTCGCGCAGCGGTTGCCGATCGGCGTGGTGGGCGTCATCACGCCGTGGAATTCGCCCCTCATCCTTGCAGCGCGGGCCATGCTTCCAGCACTGGTGCTTGGTAGCGCAGTCGTCCTCAAGCCGGATGTCCAGACGCCGGTGTCCGGCGGCCATCTGATTGCGCGCCTCTTCGAGGAGGCCGGCCTGCCGGCCGGCGTTCTGCATGTGCTGCCTGGTGCGGCCGACACCGGCGAGGCGCTGGTTCGCCACCCGGCCGTCGGAATGATCTCTTTTACCGGTTCCACTGCTGTGGGTCGCCGCGTGGGCGAGATCGCCGGCGGCATGCTCAAGCGCGTGGCGCTCGAGCTCGGCGGCAACAACGCGCTCATCGTGATGGCGGATGCCGACATTGAGAGAGCCGTGTCGGCGGCAGCATTCGGCTCGTTCTTCCACCAGGGCCAGATCTGCTTCACGGCAGGACGCCATCTCGTCCACGAGTCGATCGCCGCCGAGTACACGAAACAGCTCGCCACTCGCGCAGCGGCGCTGGCGGTGGGTGACCCCAGCAAGGCCCAGGTGCACCTCGGCCCGATGATCAATGAGCGGCAGGTGCTGCGCGCTCAGAGGATCCTCGACGACAGCATCGCCATGGGCGCCAAGCCTCAAGGCCCCATCTCGGTCGATGGGCTGTACTTCAAGCCGGTCGTACTCAGTGGCGTGACGCCGGACATGCCTGCCTTCACCGAGGAGATCTTCGCCCCGGTCGCTCCGGTGACGGTATTCCGGACCGAGGAAGAAGCCATCGAGCTGGCCAACCGGTCCGAATATGGTCTAGTCGCGTCGATCTTCACTCGCAATGAGGGGACCGGGCTGCGCATGGCGAGACGGATGTGCACGGGCATCGTGCACATCAACGACCAGACGGTGAACCATGAAGTGTTCGGGCCTATCGGTGGCATGGGCGCCTCGGGCAATGGAGCTCGCTCCGGGAACCTGACCTCGCTCGACGAGTACACGCAGTGGCAGTGGGTCACCGTCGCGGACGAAGTCCCCGGCTACCCGTTCTGAGCAAGGGACCGATGAAGGCCGACCCGACCGCACCCGAAAGACAGTCCTACGCCAAGGCACTCGCGGCCAAGGGGGCCAGCCCGCTGTGGGAGGTGCTGCACGACCTGGTGCCCGAGCGCCCGGCACCAGCGGCGAAGCCCTGCCACTGGTCATATGCCGATATGCGGCCTCTGCTCGTGCAGGCAGGAGAGCTCATCAGCGCAGAAGAAGCGGAGCGACGGGTTCTGGTTCTCGAGAACCCGTCGCTCGCTCACCAGCATGCGCTCACGCCAACACTCTACGGTGGGCTGCAGTTGATCCTGCCGGGGGAAGTTGCTCGGAGCCACCGACACACGCAGTCGGCCATCCGGCTGGTCCTCGAGGGCTCCGGCGCGTACACCGCCGTTGACGGGGAGCGCGTCTTCATGAAGCGCGGTGACTTCATCACCACTCCGGCATGGTGTTGGCATGACCACGGCAATCCCGGCAGCGAGCCCGTGACTTGGCTCGATGGCTTGGACATCCCGCTCGTCCGCGCACTGGGTGCGCAGTTTGCGCAGAACCATCATGCCAAGGTCCAGCCGATCGTGGCGGCTGCAGGGCTGAGCGAGCGCCGCTATGCGCGAGGCTTGTTGCCGGTCAAACCGCTGCACAGCGGAGCGTCGTCGCCGCTGTTCAGCTACCCGTACGAGCGCACGCGTGAAGCGCTCGAATGGCTGAGCCGTCACGTGGCTCCCGATCCTCACGGCGGCCACGCGCTGCGGTTTTCAAACCCGATGACCGGTGGCCCAGCGCTGCCGACCGTGGAAGCGTCGGTCCAATGGTTGCCCGCAGGTTGCGCGACGCTTT
>Ga0137409_10007891_pt1 | contig 10902 bp, 11 predicted proteins | sample CZODoug1_16funga_FD_122059 | JGI IMG/M metagenome (GOLD analysis project Ga0137409, IMG submission 122059) | Vadose zone soil fungal communities from Angelo Coast Range Reserve, California, USA - CZODoug1_16fungal (Hybrid Assembly) | ecosystem: Environmental > Terrestrial > Soil > Vadose zone... | reverse complement strand
GATCCGCCGCCGCGAACTGGAGGTCGACCGTCGGCTGGCTCGTCTGAGCGGATACCACCCTGAGAGTCGAGATCGCCGGCACGTGGTTCGGAATCGTGAGCGTGACCGGCGCGGTCCGGCCTGTCTGCTGCACGGCGACGAGCGTTCGCGGGCCTGGCACGGCGTCCTTCGCCACGGTGACCGTGAATTCCCACCACACCGATCCCTGGTTCAGGTCGCGCGACGTCATGCCGCTCACCGTGATGCCGGCCGAGGGCGTGATGTCGATCGACTGAACCGGATTGTTCCTCCCGAGCGCCAGGTGCAGGACCGTCGCCTGGCCGGGAATCAGCTGTGTGGGGTAGTAGCTCCCGATGACGCCTTGCGCCTGCTGCGCGTGGCCCGCCGGCGCACCCACGCCGAGCAACAAGGCCACCAGGCATCCGCCCCCGACCGACGTGCGAGCTCTGAGCCGCATGCAACGCCCTCCGCGCAGCGGAGTATCGCTCCAAGCGGCACCGCCGCTCAAGGGCACAAAGAACGGGTGCTCTCAGCGAGGGGAACGGTTTCTGGCCAGGCGCTCGTCCACCAGGCCGACAATCTCGTCCAGCGTCTCGGATTGCAGTCCCTGTTGCTTCGCGATGCGGCGGACGAGGCAGTCGACGCGCTCGATGTGCTGGGCGCCGCCGAACAGCGCGCGCGCCGCGGAGGATGGTTTCCCGAGGCCCTCGGCCGCCTTCGCGTACTTGTCGAACGGCACGAGGTCCTCGTCTTCGGCGCCGAGGCCCGCGCACAGCGTGCGGACCCAGTCGTACACCCCGCGCGACGCGTTCACGTTGCCGTGGACCGCGTCCTTGATCGGGATCATCTCGTCGGGCCTGATGCAGCGGTAGTTGCCGGCAATGAGCATCGGCCACTTCGCCAGCGGTACGAAGACCGAGTCGTGGACCTTGAGCTTCACGGGGATTTCGATCGGGCCGTCGCCCGGGTCGTAACGCGCGGCATCGATGTCGGCTTCGAGGTTGCGAAGGATCTGCGTGGCCTCCTCGCTGTCGAAGCGTGCCGCCTTGAAGTTGGTCGGCAGTCCGACCTGCAGCACGTTCTTGGGCTGATCGGGCGGACGGAACGCCTGCGGGTCGGGGCTCGCCAGCGTCACCATCGCCGGGTCGAACTCCTTCCACACGGCCGGATCCGCGTAGCACGCCTCGAGGCCGTCGGTGGACAGCCCCGGAATGCGTTCGAGGTACGGCAGCGGCGGCATGTTCATGATCGCCAGGCACGGCTTGCGCGACCTGGCGACGCGCTGCGTCAGCTCGCGAACGCCGCTGGCGCCGTACTGCGCCTCCTGCATGCCGAGCACGATCAGATCGAACGCGCCCGGATCCACCGCTTCTGGTGTCGCCGCCGACAGCGTGCCCGGCAGCTTCTTCGACGCGATGTCGAGCAGCCCCTCGCGCCCCTTGATTGGCATCCGCACGATGGTCCCCTCGCGATTGATCAAATCGGCGGTGGACTTCGTGCAGACGAGCGTGACGCGGTGCCCCGCCATCAGCAGCTTGGTGCCGAAGAGCGAGCCGTAGGACGCGCCGAGAATCAGGACGGTGTATGTCGGGCGCGCCACTTAGATGGCTCTCTGCTGCCGCGCCGCCTGGATCTCGTCGTCGTTCAGGCCCACGATGTCGCGAAGCACCTCTTCGGTGTGCTCGCCCAGCAAGGGGGAGCGCCGGACGCACGCCGGTGAATCCGACAGCTTGATGGGGTTGCCGACGGTCAGGTACTTCCCGCGTTTCGGATGGTCGACCTCGACGACCGTTCCGGTCGCGCGGAGCGACGGCTCCTCGGCAAGCTCCTTCATCGAGAGGATCGGTCCGCACGGCACGTTCAGCGGATTGAGGATGTCCATGACCTCCATCTTGGTCCTGGTCATCGTCCACTTCTCGATTTCGGAGAAGACGTAATCGAGGCGGGGCAGGCGTGCCTCTGGTGTGTTGAAGTCGGGATTGTCCAGCCAGTCGGCGCGGCCAATCACCTTCGCCAGTTCCGGAAACGCCTGCACCTGGGCGATCACGTATGTATACGCGTCCGGGTCGGTCTCCCAGCCCTTGCACTTCACAACCGAGCCGGGGTGCCCGCCGCCGGAGGCGTTGCCCGCGCGCGGCACCGCGTCGCCGAATGTGCCGTTTGGATACTGCGGATATTCCATGAGCGGACCGTGGGTGAGCCGCTGCTGATCGCGCAGCTTCACCCGGCACAGGTTCAACACCGCGTCCTGCATCGCGCACGTGACGCGCTGGCCGCGTCCCGTCGTTTCACGCTGAAACAGCGCCGCAAGGATTCCCGCAACCAGGTGGATGCCGGTCCCAGAGTCGCCGATCTGCGCGCCGGTCACGAGCGGCACTTGATCGATCTCGCCGGTCGTCGACGCGGCGCCGCCGGTGCACTGGGCGACGTTCTCGTAGACCTTGCAGTCCTCGAACGGTCCGGGACCGAACCCCTTGATCGATGCGTAGATCATCCGCGGGTTGATCTCCTGGATCGTCTCCCACGGAAATCCCATCCGGTCGATCGCCCCGGGCGCGAAGTTCTCGACCATGACGTCGCACTGCTCGATCAGCTTCCTGAAGATTTTCTTGCCGGCCGCGGTCTTCGGGTTCAGGGTGATGCCGCGCTTGTTGCTGTTCAGCATCGTGAAATACAGGCTGTCGACGCCGGGCTTGTCGCGCAGCTGCATGCGCGTCGGGTCGCCTTCACCCGGCCGTTCGACCTTGATGACGTCGGCGCCGAACCACGCGAGAATCTGAGTGCACGTCGGTCCTGACTGGACGTGCGTCATGTCCAGGATCCGGACCCCTTCCAGGGCTCTCCCCATGTTGTCGTATCCCCTCAAGGCGTTGGATGTTGAAACGAATCAGAATCCTTAATGTTATCGGGAGCAGCCGGTCGTTGAAATACTGTCGGGGCTGTATGGCCGTAGAGGTGGGACGCCGAGGCCCTTATGCCCGCTATTGCGCGCGGAATTGCCCTAATTTGGACTCTGAGGCCACGCGATCAAGCGCGGTGACGCCGTACGTCTCGGTACATCGGTTGCACCCCCGACCGCGTGCCTCGTCCGTTCCGCCTCCTGCCACTGATTGTGAGCGCGGTTGCCTTGTCTGTTTCCGTGCCGGGTGCACAGACGCCGCGCACGGCCACCGCGGACGCGGTGCGCGAGCACATCGAACGCGCGCTTGCAGCCGCGCCGCGCAACTATGAGGTGCTGCTCTCGCCGCAACAGGCTGGGGTTCGCCTCCGAGGCGTGGAGGTTCGCGCGACGCCGGAGGCGCTGACGATTGCCGTCGATCTCAGCCAGCGGGCGCTGACCTACGACCCCTCCGGCAACATCGAGCCGCTGCTCGACCAGATCATCCAGGCCACGGCATCGGCCGTCGGGGCCGCGCCGCTGGTCGACTACCGGTTCACGATCGACGGCCTGCCGCTGGAGCAGTTCGTGCCGCAACCCGCGGCGCGGTCACGGCCTGCGCGGACGCTCGCGGAGGGCGGGACCATTCTCGTCAGCCCTGGCCACGGATGGTACTGGGACGAAACCGTCTCCTACTGGCACCTGCAGCGGCCGCGCGTGCGCGGCATCGTCGAGGATCTCGTCAACTGGGACATCGCGAGGTACCTCCGCGACGAACTGCTCGCGGCGAACATCAACGCGCAGATGACGCGCTACCCGGAACGCGACGACACCGCCGGTCCATCCGGCAATCCGCGCTGGCAGGAGGCGGGCAAGTATTTCATCCAGGCGCTCGGCGCGCCCGCCGAGATCTGGAATTTCGGGGCGGACGACTACGCGCGCGACATCAACTCGAGGCCGTTCTACGCCAACTGGATCGATGCGTCCGCCGTGCTCGCGATTCACAACAACGGCGGCGAAGAGACCGGGACGGAAACGTGGTACGACGCGACGAACGGCCAGCAGGACGAGAGCCGGCGGCTCGCGGAGATCGTCAACCGGCACGTCGTGTCCGCGATCCGGACGCGCTACAACGCACGGTGGGTCGATCGCGGGCTGCGCACGTGCGACGGCTGCAAGGGAGAAAACCGGCTGGCGTCGCGTCCCGCGGTCATCGTGGAGATCGCCTACATGGACACGCCGGCGCCGGACAACGACGCGCTGCACGACGACGCGTTCAAGCGCATCGTCGCGCAGGCGATCCGTGAGGCCGTCCAGGAATGGGCTTATCGCTGAAGGTGATGGTCGTCGTTCAGCAGCCGCGGCGCATCGCTCTCGACACACCTCGGTGATTCTTCGAGCGAGTCGGTTGACGGCCTGAGCAGCCGCGCCGGCATCACCCACGGCCTGGCGAGCACCTTCGGCTCCTCGACCGTCGCCTGCCATACGAGGTTGTCACCGTCCTTCCAGATCCGTTCGACGACGTGCATCGCGTCGGTGTGGAAGTAGCCGTCTTCGCCGAACCACGTGTCGTCCCCGAAGCCGGTGACGTCCACCACGAACACGTCGCCTTCCCACTTGCCGATCGAATCGCCGTACGCGGACGGGTTGGGATACTGGCGATGCGGGCGGCCGTCGGTCGCGATGACGCGGTAGGGATCGCCGGAGATGTCCTCGTACAGGAAGATCGTCTCCTTCGCCAGCTGCACGATCTTGCGGGGTGGCCCGATGCGCGGCACGCCCGGCTTGCCGCAGGAGAACACCGGGTCGGTGCGGGTCTCGTGGGCCTCGAGGTCCTTCACCTTCGCCTGGAACTCGGGCTTGTACGCCGGCCGCGGCGCCGAGGGCAGGACGCCCTTCACCGTGCTCGCGTCGCCGTGGCGCGCGCTCTGATCGATCTTCTGAATCGTGACCTGGCCGTTGACTTCCTTCTTCAGCGCCGCGGGCGCGCGATCGATCGCGTAGCTCCACACGCCGCTCAGGTCGGGATGGCGGGCCTGCTGCGCCAGGCCAGCGGCCTGGATGAGAACCACGCAGGCGACGAAGGCAAGTACTCTCGTCATGTGCTCACTCCTGCCAGGCGGACCTGAAGGTCCGCCTCTACGTTCGGCAGACCAGAGGGTCCGCCTCTACGATCATCGCTGAAGGCGGCTCCTACTTCTGGTCCGCGCTGTTGATCAGTTCGTACGACGTGCCGTCGGGCAGCTTGATCTTCTGCATGTACCCGTAGAGCGAACCGTCCCTCGCTTTTACGGCTTCGACGGTGATCTGATGCCCGATGGCCTTCGCGAAATCGGCGCGCGCGAGGCCGACGCTCTTGTACCAGGACGGCGGATTGCTCTGGAACGTCCACTGCTCGACCTTGCTCCCCTCGCCCTTCGCCTCGATCGCGAGGACGATGTGCGGGTTGATCCAGTCCACCCGCGCGAGGGTGCCGGTGACGGCGACGCGCTTGGACATGTCGAAGATGGCCGAAGGCGAATGGTGCGCCTGGAGATGCTCGGCCGCAAGCGTTGCGAAAATGATGAAGCCAGCCGCGAGAACCGTCCGTTTCACGATGGTCCTCCTTGGTGCGATTGGCGGAATATAGCACGGGATTTCGACTTCGGCACGGTCTGCTGATCGAACGCTTCGCACGGCGATTCGGCGCGACATGGCATGGAGTGGTCCCCTTGCCGAACTGGCGAGGCGGCGAGGCGGAAGCCGGAAGCCCGCTAGCGCTGCGGCATCGGGATCCGATCCCACACCTGATGACCGCTGTTCCCGTCTGCGCTCAGGTTGGTCCAGACGAGCGTGTTGCCGTCGGGCGAGACGCGATACATGACGCGTTCGTCGACGACGCCCTTGGTCGCGCGCTCGCGATAGAGCGTGTTGCGATCGACCAGCCACATGGCCACCGTCTGGCCCAGCCCGTTCGGTCCCTGCGGGTTTGGATAGATGTTCTTGCCGTCGAGCTTGAAGAAGAACTCGCGCGCGTCGTCGGTGAAGGTGTTCTTGTAGTCGACCCTGGTCGGCGGCCAGTACAGAAACACCTCCTGCTTGATGCCGCCGTTCTCCGCCGTATAGATCACCGTGCCGGTGTCCTTGAAGCGATTCGCGAGCTTCAGCGCCGGATCTGATCGATCGAAATTGATCCGCCACGCGCCGATGATCGGCAGCTTCGACGGATCCATCTTGTCGGCGGCGACGCGGTAGCTGCCGAAGAATCCGATCGTCGGCGCTTCCGGCAGGTTCTGCGCCTGGCCGCCCTGGCGTCCCTCGCCGCCGCGCCCGCCGCGCCCGGCGCGGCCTTCCTGGCCGAGCACCGGCGACTGCTGGGCGAGCAACGACAGCGTGAGGGTCGCGGTGAAGAGCGCGAGAGAACCGCTGGCTCTGCTCATGATCATCTCCTGATGTCGGTGTCGGTGCCGTACTTCGGCCTGGCGTCTTTTCCATGCGACTGGAAGTACGTGTTCTTCAAGTGCACGAGATCGACGTTTCCTTCGTGACAGGTGTCCTCGACGTCGAAATCGGGCACCGGCTTGATCCGCTTCATCGAGGCCGGCGATGTCATCGTCCACGGCCTCGTGAACACCTTCGGGTTGTCGATCGTCATCGTCCACTTGACCGTGTTCGCGTCGACCATCTGGAATCGCTCGACGATGTGAGCGTCGGCGCCGTGGAAATCGCCGCCGAGCGACATGCGGGTCCGGTCGTTGAAGTTCGTGCTGTCGACCACGAGCGTGTCGCCATCCCAGTGACCCACCGGGTCGCCGAGCCAGAGGCGGATGCCGGGCGGCAGGTGCGGACGCCCGTCCATCGGCACGATGCGCGTGATGTGCTGCGTCGCGTTGATGATGAAGGTATTGCCCGAGAACATGTATTCCTGCGTGAAGCTGTGGATACGGCCGATGTCGTAGAACTCGCAGTGGCCGACCTGGTCTTCATAGCCATTGGCATCGTCACGGCGGCGATCCCGCTCCTCCAGCGCCCACGGCTGATACGGGATGATGCCGTCCTTCGGATCGAGAATGAGGCTCTGGCCGCCGAGCACGCCGAAACCGGGAGGATGCTCCTCGAGGATGACGGTGTGTGTGACACCACCCGGCGATCCGTTCCAGGTGCCGGTCAGGTCGGGGTGACCGTCGGGACGCCGCGGGATTGGCCCGGCCGGGCCCGTCGATTTCACCTGGCCGTCGACGTTCGCCAGGCCGCCCGGACGTCCGATCTCACCACCACCACCCTGGCCGGCGATCGGCAGGGACGCAGCGGCGAACATCACGAGCGAGGCCGCCATCGACAACAGGACACGTGTTCGCGTGCTCATAAACCCTACTTTTCCTCGTCGAAGTCTCTCGGCCACGTGTGGTCGATGCCCAGCTCATCGAGCATCGCCGTGCACTCGTAGTCGAGCAGGCCGATGTCCTTCTGCCGCTGAAGCGTCATGCGAATCGTCCACGGCCGCGTGAACACCTTCGGGTCGGTCATGGTCGCTTCGTACTGCAGCGTGTCGGCGTTGATCGGCGTGTAGCGCTCGACCACCTCCAGCGCGTCGCTGTGGTAGTTGCCCGCCATGTCGAACCACGTGTAGCTGTTGAACTTCGTCAGGTTGATCACCAGCGAGTTGCCGTCGTAGCGGCCGCGCGCGAATCCCATCCAGGCGGTTTCTTCCGCGGGCACGGGCGCCTTGCTGTTGATCGGGACGAATCGCTTCTTGTGCCCCCACTCGTACACGAAGGTGACCTCCTCGGGCGTCTGGATGATCTGGAACGGCCACCCGAGATATGTCATGCGCGGAATGCCCGGCAGGTAGCACTTCACCAGAGGGTCGGCGTTCTTCCACGGGTCCGGGTTCTTCGTGTTCTCGTAGTTGGTCCGGCGTTTCGCGAGTGCCTCGGGCTTGTACGGAATCCTGCCGTCAGGTGGATCGACGACGAAGCCCCGACCGGCGGGGACACCAGGCTTGGCGCCGTGGTCCTCGAGGTCGTACTTCGCGAGATTCCACGCGCGCCACACGCCCTGCAGATCGGGCGGGCGCCTGGCTGACGTCTGGGCCTCGACGGTTGGCGAAACGGAGTGTGCGCTGGCCGCGACGGCCGCCCCAGCGATCAACCACGTCAGGACGCGATGACGCATGCCACCCCCTTGGTGCGACTAGAACTTGTCGTAGACGGCTTTCTGGGTGCTTGGTGTATCCCCGACCTGCGTGCGGGTCTTTTCAACCGTCAGCTCGTTGCCGTTCGCGGTCCACACTTCCTTGAAGTCGACGACCACATCGCCAGCCGGCGACGAGAAGGAACGCCGCGACGTGATGACGAGATTCGCGCCGTTCAGCATCGCCTGGCCGGTCTCGGTAATCCCTTCGGGCGTCTGCACGTCCACCTTGCTGCCATCGAGCTTGTAGGTTGCCGACAGCGGGCGCTGCCGCACGCTCGTCGCGACCACCGAGATGTCAGTAGCCGTCTGCTTGACCTCGATCTGACTCGGGAACTGGATGTCGGGCGTGTTGCCAATGACGTTCCGGCTGCTCTTGGACTGACTGATTCTCCACGTACCGGAAAAGTCGGGACGTCCCTGCGCGAACGCCACCGTCTGCGCGCCCAGCGTCAGCGCGACACTCAGAGCGATCGTCAACCGCTGCATGGTTGGAACTCCCAGACCTTACGGGGTCTTCTCGTCGCTGACGAACTCTTTCTTCGCGTCCACGAGCGTGAAGCTGCTGGCGTTGACCGTCGGCGTGCCGTCTTTCGCCAGGAAGCCCTTGATGATGACCTCCGCTCCGACGAAGTCCTCTTTTCTCAGGCCCTGCTTCATCAGCGCGGTCGGCCCGGCGCTTTCGACTTCCCACGTCACGACCTTGCCGTCGGCGTTCTTCACGTCGACGTAGAGGTGCGCGTGCGGGTTCTGCCATCCCATCTTGACGATGGTGCCGCGCAGGGTGATGGGCTTGTTGCCGTCGTAGGTCGCGGAAAACGAATGATGGGCCTGGAGCGGTGCGGCGGCGAGCAGCACGCCCAGAGAGACCGTTGCGAGCGCCAGGATGATGCGCATGTCGCCTCCTATATCTCAGTCCGAGTGCGGCCGCTCAGAATGATGCGGATGGTACCAGATGTCGCTTCAGGAACGCCATTGCCCTGTGCCGCCGTCGTTTCTTTACTCGTGCCGGTCGATGCGGTATATACGCCGCCATGAAACCTGGACGCAGACGTGCCATCGCATGGGCGACGACGGCAGCGGTGCTGAGCCTGCTCAGCATAATGTCTGTGCGGGTGTCGGCCGGTCAGGCGGCGCCCCCGCAGACGGCGCTCGTCACCGAGAACGTCTTCAGGAACATCCAGGTGCTCAAGGGCATCCCGATCGACACCTTCTTCGACGTGATGGGCATGTTCGCCTCGTCCATGGGGGAGGACTGCACGTTCTGCCATTCGAAGGAGGCGGTCTTCAGGCATGAAGCGTTCGGCGACGAGACGCCGAGGATCCGGCGCGCGCGCCAGATGATCGCGATGATGAACGGGATCAACGAGGCGAACTTCGGCGGACGTCCGATGGTGACCTGCTTCACGTGCCATCGCGGCAGCAACACGCCGGTCAACTCGCCGAAGCTGGCGCTCCAGTACGGCGAGCCGGAAGACGACCCGAACGTGATCAACTTCCCGCCGGAAAAGCAGCCGGCCGCGACCGACATCCTCGACAAGTACCTGCAGGCGCTCGGCGGCCCCGCGCAGCTCGCCAGGCTCACGAGCTTCACCGCGAAAGGGACCTATTCCGGGTTCGACACCGATCACAAGCAGATCCCGGTCGACATCTACGCGAAGGCGCCGAATCAGCGGACGTGGATCATCCACATGCCCGACGGCGACAGCTATCGTGTCTTCGACGGCCGCAGCGGCTGGTGGGTGGGTCCGGACGCGCCGGCGCCCGAGACGCTGACGAGCGGCAACCTCGATCGCTACCGGCTGGAAGCGCTCGTCGCGTTTCCCGCGGGCATCAAGCAGGCGTTCAAGGGATGGAAGGTCGGGCGAACCGCGATCGACGGCCGTCCCGTCCAGATCGTTCAAGGGCTCAACCCGCCGCTGCTGCCCGTGAACCTCTATTTCGACCCGAAGTCAGGGCTGCTGGTCCGGCTCGTGCGCTGGAACGCCACGCCCGTCGGTCCTGTCCCGACCGAGATCAACTACGACGACTATCGAGACGTCGCCGGCGTCAAGATGCCGTTCACGTGGACGGTGAGCCAGACCTACATGCAGATGACGATCACGTTGAGCGGCGGCCAGCCCAACGTGCCGGTTGACGCCAGGGTCTTCGCGCAGCCGGCGGGGCGTTAGCGCTGGACGGCCCGCGTCCGCGGCGCGGAGAGCGGGCGCACCATCACGTCGGATCCGCCATCAGCTGCTGCCGCCGTGCTTCGTGGTACTCCTGCAGCTTCGCGTTGGCCGAGCTGATGGTGCGGCCCGCGTCGGCCAGCTTCGCGAGGTCCTTCCCCGGGACCGCGGCATACAGCTCGCCTTCCTCCACGCCGGTATAGACACGGTTGCCGACGCAGCCCGTGCTCATGACGACGCCGTGCGCGAGCGCCGCGGGGAGCGCCATGCACGTCGGCCGGCCGAGCGTCTGAAGGCTCGCGCTGATGCCGGCGGAGATGGCTGCTTCGTGCAGCAGCATCACCCTCGCGGCCGGTCCCCAGAACATCACGACGTCCGGATCCACCGGCGTGTCTCCGAGCGGCGCGTAGACGACCGCCGCCGGCGTGCTGGGCAGCACCGGGATGCCGGGGACGTCCTCCATCCGCACGTAGCCGAGATCGCTCATGAAGCCGAGCGTCTGGAGGAGCTCGCCGCTCCGTTCGGCCGGCAGCGGGATGTTGTGTGTATAGGAACCGATCGGGCAGTTGTAGTGATCGCCGGCGACCGTGAAGAAGGTGCGTCCCTCGGACGCGAGCCGCCAGAAGCTGCAACCGGACGGCATCGAGCCGGTGAACTTCGCGACGCCGGGCGGGGGCGACTCGC
>Ga0137409_10007889_pt1 | contig 10902 bp, 8 predicted proteins | sample CZODoug1_16funga_FD_122059 | JGI IMG/M metagenome (GOLD analysis project Ga0137409, IMG submission 122059) | Vadose zone soil fungal communities from Angelo Coast Range Reserve, California, USA - CZODoug1_16fungal (Hybrid Assembly) | ecosystem: Environmental > Terrestrial > Soil > Vadose zone... | reverse complement strand
CGTTCCTGGTGCTCATCACCATTTTTGTTCCTATGTTTCGGCTGTCCCGACCATGGCGAATTGGAATGGACCTAATTCTCGCGTTGATGCTCTTCTCGGGCGCTATCGCGACTATTCGCCAGAGAGTCTTTATGTATCTGATCGTCGCGCTGACTGTCTTGGAGTTCACAGCGGACTTGATCGTCGAATTCAACCCATCGCCCCATTCGGGCGCGAATTCAGGTTCCACTCCTGAGCTCCGAATAAACGGATACCTTGTCCCTTGGATAAGTTCTTAGACAAGCTGTCTGACAAGTTGGACAAGTTCCACGTGTTGTGGAACACCACTTAATTGCGATGTAAGTCTATAAGAGAACGGGACGTAGCGGGTCGGGCCTATTGGATTTGAGCAGCCGACCTCCTGGCCCGAGACCAAGCGGTCAGCGAATATATGTGTGTCTGTAAATTATTCGTTCTAAAAGAAATGGTCGGGGCGATTGGATTTGAACCAACGGCCTCCTGGTCCCGAACCAATGGATAAAATCACATAAGTCGCTGTCCTGGCGTCACTTATTGGTTTTTGGCCCGCTCGAAGATGGACAAGTTTTGACAAGTGCCATTCGGCGCCTTGGTGGAGATGATCATGCGTTCTTACCCAGACAAACCCATCGGTTAACAGCCGATCAACCAACTTCATTGCCGGAGTTGGCCCTAATCGAAGGAAATCAGCAAGTTGCGACTAAACCCGACGAATCACTTTCTCCTTCTTTATTCACTGTTTGTTCGCCTTTTGTCTTGATTCATCGCAATTAGTACTACATTTTTACGACAGCACGCCGTCGGAGTGAATGGTGCGAGATTTCGGCCCCGAAACAAATATCAGATAGGTTGGCGATTGCTTCCGTGTAGCCGACCACAGAAGGTGGCCAGCCCAGTCAATACAAGCGCGTTTGTCGGTACTAATCGGTACTAATCCGACGGACGAATCGATAACTTCCGGCTTTCCCGTGACGAACACTGCTGCTCAGTTGCGGCCGAAATAATAAGCGTTCCCATGAAACTCCGCAATTCCCGATTCGGGTTTCTACATTTCCGACTCGTATGCTCCGCTTTTCGCATCTCAAAACGTCCAGCTGAGGGTTGTGTGCATGGATCGGGGACTTCCCGGCTGGACATACACATCGTTGTATGAGCCTGTGAAATACCGCTTGTCGGCCAGATTATACGCATTCAACTGCCATCGCAGATGCCCGCGGCGGTAGTAGATCGACGCGTCGATCAGCCCGTACGAGGGAATTGAGAACGTATCCAGCAAATCGCCGGACTGATCCGTGTAGTACCGTCCGCCAAATCCGAGTCCCACCCCTTTCAAGCGTCCATGCTGCAGTTCATACGTGGTCCAGATGTTGAAGCTGTTTCTCGGGACATTTTGTGTAGGTGTGCGGATGGGAATGTCGTTGTCCTTTACCACCTTGGCGTCCGTATACGCGTAAGCAAGCGTGAGATTCCAACTCCGGTGCAATTGGTAGTTGCTTTCAAGTTCAACGCCCTTACTGCGCTGCGTGCCGGTCCGCAAGAAAAAATTCGGGTGCGCCGGATCCGACGTGAGCACGTCGTTGCGCGTAAGCCGGTAGACCGACACCGTATTCAGCATCCGACCAGAAAGCAGCGAGCTTTTCAGTCCTCCCTCCCACTGATTGCCCATTTCCGGCCTTACGAAAGCTCCGCTTGATGAGCCGTCGTACACCCTTCCCGATTGTGGCAGAAAAGATTTGCTGTAGCTCGCGTAGAGAGCAACGCTCGGCACGACGCGGTAGTTCACGCCCACTCGCGGTGAGAAGGCGTTATTGTCATTACTGTCCGGCTCAGACAAATCGTGATTCGACGCAAAGTCCAACCGACCACCCACAGTCAAAGAAAGCCGTTTGGTCAGTTGCATGCGGTCCTGGAGATACAGTCCGACGTAGTGTGCACGGGTCTCGCCGCTGGTATACGGAGAAATTGGCGGAAACGGAGTTCCGTACTGCGGGTTGAAGACATCCAGAGGCATGTATGCCGATGGGTCGGAAAAATGGATGGATTCTCCGTTGTACTTGTTCGGTTTGCTGTAGTAGTCGACTCCCCCAACGAAATCATGTTGAATGCGGCCAGTCTGCAGCCGGAAGCGCATTCCCGTGTCCACTGCGTAGTCGCTCCATTCCCCTCGCCACGAGAGTGGATAACGATACAACGTCCTCCGATCGGCTCCAAGATAAGCCGGATAAAGAAGTTTGTCCCAGTGATTCTCGTACCAGTCGAATCGCAAGTTCTGGTAGAAAGACGCAGAGTCGCTGAAATGGTGAGTCAGTTCGTAGCCGAACTGCTTGTTGACTTCAGAAACGGGATTAGGGTTCGAAGGCTCACCGACAAAAACATTGAGCGGAATTTTCCCGTTCGGGTTGGGCAACACCGTGCCAGCGGCCGGAAGCGGAAATCCGAGATGGCCGGTGTCGCGCTGATATCTGCTGAGGAAGGTCAGCCTCGTATTCGGATTGATCTCCCAGGTCAGCGCTGGTGCGATGTACACGCGACGGCGCATGACATAGTCTACGAAGGAATCCGTCGCGCGGTAGAGCAGATTGATACGGGCGTAGAGTGTGTTCGATTGGTTCAGCGAAGTCCCTGCGTCAATCGCCGGTTCGTAAAATCCGTAGGACCCACCCGTGAATTGAACCCGGGCAAATGCGTCTGGCCGAGGCTGCTTGCTGCGCACGTTGACGATGCCGCCAAGGACGCTCTGGCCGTAGAGTGTCGAGGAAGGACCTTTCATGACCTCAACGGATTCGAGGCCAAAAGTCTCTTCGTTCATGCCATTGCGCTCGCGTAATCCATCGATGTACGTGTTGAACGAAGCATCGAAACCCCGGATGCGGTAGTAGTCCCAAGCTTCGTAGTATCCCCCTGGCATCACTCCCGCCACGTTCTTTAGAGCGTCGTCGAGCTTGTACGCTCCCTGGTCGTTCAGCAGTTCGCGATCAACGACGGTGATGGCCTGCGGCACATCAAGCAACGGTGCTTCCACCTTGCTGCCGGCAGTGGTCTCCGTGACCGCATAGCCAGCCTCCGCTGTGACCAGAACCTGATTTTGAACCGTAGCCACGGACAGAGTGATTCTCCACTCCTCGACTGCATCTGCGCTAGAAATTACGATTTCTTTTTCCGCAGGCGCAAATTTGTCGGCCGTCACGCGCACGCGGCATTTGCCGGGCGGCAACGACAAGCTGTAAGCTCCCCCACTGTCCGTTGTAGCCGTTTGCCGATAGGAACCACACGACGCCACTATCAAAGCCCCTGAAATCCCTGCGCCCGAGGCATCGGAAACCACTCCTCGAAAGGCCTTTGTTTCCGCTTGCGGGGCGTGTTCGCGCTCAGGCTCGCCACTACTTTCCCCTGCTGCGGCACGCTGTCCCGAGAGTGACGTCGCCCCCAAGATAAGCATGGCCAGCGCACTGCTCCGCCCGATCCATCTCCAGCTATTCACCACCCTGGCTTGCGAAGACACAAAGTCCTCCACTGCGGGGTTCTTACTTCAGTCCGCCGCGGCGCTTCGCCAAAAAGACTGCCGTTAGGATCCATTTGTTCACATGTGTGCAGGCACACGGGTGTTAGCGAATCGTGAGAATTTTGGGGACGTGGTCGAATGCGGCTGCGGAACGATCCACGTGACGGTTGGCCCGGTGACGATCGCGCTAGGTCTTCAAGTATATTGTCCCAAGACATAAGTCACATCTGGAGCTGCTGGAAAGTAGGCTTGGCGTTCGGTGCGCGTGGTTGAGAATGGACTTGCCTGCAACGCCTGAGGAGCGACCGCCCTTGTTGATCCCGGTCATGCAGTTAATCTTGAGGTCGTAGGCTCGCTCGGCAGAGTGAAATAGAACGTAACTCCTTGCTTGGCGTTTGCGCCGGCCCACAACCGACCGCCGTGTGATTGGATGATCGAGCGGCTGATGGTCAGGCCCATGCCGGAGCCCTGCGGTTTAGTCGTAAAGAAGGCATCGAAAATCTGGTGCGCCTTTTCGGCCGGCAGTCCCACACCGCTGTCAGTGATCGACATCAGCAGTTCACCGTTCTCACCGTCTTCCGATTTGATCGTCAGTTCACCGCCCGTGTCCTTCATTGCTTCGATGCCATTAAGCATGAGGTTCATCACTACCTGCTGCAGTTGCACGCGATCTGCCGTAACTTTGGGAAGTTCGGCGGCAAGATCCGTGCGCATGCAAATTGAGTAGCGGTTGGCCTCGCTTCGCAACAGGTCGAGCATTTCACGCACAACTTCATTCACATCGACCAACTCACGTTCCAGTGGAGCACCTTTCTTGTAGAAGGATCTCAAACGGTCGATTATCTCGGCCGCGCGGTTTCCATCCTTGACGACTCTCATCGTCGCCTCGCGCGCCTCTTCCATATCCGGCTGTTCGCGCGCAAGCCACCGCAAGCAGGTCTTGGCGTTTGTGATGGCCGCGGCTATAGGCTGTTTTAGCTCGTGAGATAGGGAGGCGGCCAGCTCTCCCATCGTGCTGACCCGGTTGACATGTGCGAGGTCTGCCTCTACCTGACGTAATCTCTCGCGTTCCCGTTCTGCCTTCTTGCGATCTTCAATGTCCGTCAGGGTTCCATACCATTTGAGGATGTTTCCATGCGCGTCGCGCAGCGACACAGCCCGAACTAAAAACCAGCGGTATTCACCCTTGGCACTCCGGCGGCGTGCTTCATTCTCGAACGGCTCACCGCTCGCCAGGGACCTCTGCCACTTTTTCACATGTTCATCAAGATCGTCTGGATGAACCATGGATCGCCAACCTGATCCCGAACTGGCTTCCGGTGACAAACCTGAATATTCCACCCAACGTCGATTCACCCATTCATTCTTCCCGTCGGGCGAACTGGAAAACGCCAACGCCGGAATCGTGTCAATCACATCCCGCAACTGCTTTTCCTGGCGTTGGACTTGCTGAATGCGCCGTTGATAAAGCGCCCAGAGCAATGCCAGAAAAACGGCCAGAGAGACCCCACGAAACCACCAGGTCTGGTGCCAGGCGGGCGCCAAGCTGAAGGCCAGAGTTGCGCCCTCTTCGTTCCAGACGCCGTCGTTGTTGCACGCCATCACACGAAAGCGGTACTTTCCCGGACGTAGATCGGCGTAGAAAGCCTGACGGCGTGTTCCAGGATCTTGCCATTCCGAGTCGTGACCCTCCAGCTTGTAGCGAAAGCGCACCTTCTGAGGAGCTATGAAGCTCAACGCCGTATAGTCAATTTCGAGGTCACGCGTCAGGGCAGGGAGACGCAGACCATCCCGCGGCGCATAGCGTCTGCGGTCGGCAATGATCTCTTCAACGTGCACTGGCGGCAGTATCGGATTGCCGTCCAGGTGAGCTGGGTCGATCATCTGGACGACGTTTTGATTGGCGAACCACAATCGTCCGTCCGGAGACTGGGATGCGTTTGGCCGGAAAGGAGTAGACATAGGTTGGGCGCCGTCAAACACGTCAAGGAGTCTGGACTCCACCGTCGTGTCGGGCGATTTCCACCATCGTTGCAGCTCCGCATTTGGGATCGCAATAAGTCCGCACGCCGCGTAAAGCCAAAGCGTAGCTTTCCTGTCAGAGATGAGGGTATAAATGACATCGCAAGGAAGGCCGTTCCGCACCGTGAGTCTCTGCACCCTCCCGTTGCGCCATCCGACAACTCCCGACGGCGTCGCTGCCAAGACAGAAGCGTCGGAATTTACAAGAAGGCCATGGACTGGGCCATCGCGAGGGCTCTGATTGAAAGAGAAGAATTCCATTTGGCCATTTCGGTATCGGGCCAAGCCACCGCTCGTAAGGCCTAACCAGACACCACCGTGCGGATCAGGAGCAAGCGTGTTTGCGGGCGGCAATTGAGGGGGCGAGATCTCTTCACGGATCCTGAGATCCTCAATGCGAAGGAGCCGATGCCGGGGGGGGCCGGTCACTGCCCAGATGCTGCCATCCACATCTTCGGTCATTGCACGAATGATCCCTAAGGGCCTCCCATCACCCGTATAAATCTTTCTAAACTTTCCCCGCTCATACACCGACAATTCTTGGTCGACGCCGACCCAAAGCCGACCGGCTCGGTCCTCTAGCAACGATGTGACCTCCCGCCCTGGTAAACCTTTCCGCGGCTGAATCGAAGTGATCTTGCCCACCCGGAGAACATCCAAACTATAACTTCCAATCCACACGGTGCCATCCCGCGAAGCGAGAACGGAATTGACCTGATCCGAGCTCAGCCCTTGCCGTGTGGAAAAGCTAGCTACGCGAATGTCATGGAAGTTATCGATACCCCTGGATGTCATAATCCAGATATTCCCCTCGCGATCTTGGAAGAGGCCGTTCACGCTCACGGCATCACCCGATAAGCCATCCGAGCCGCGAAAGTGTTCTACCCTGTTTCCTTGAATGCGGTAAATACCTCGGTTTAAGGTTCCGACCCAGAGAGAGTTGTCTCGGTCTAATAGCAACGCTGTGACCTCGAGCGTACTGCCATCGAACTCCGGAGCGATGAATGGTTTCCACGCCCCCTGCGCGAGTTGCTGTAGCCCGCCACCCTTTCCGGCATGCACCAACCCGACCCAAACAGACCCATCTGGTCTGCCCGCGAGGGCTAGCACTCCGTTGAATATTTCGGCTGGGTTTAGCCCGGCTGGGACGTACGTGTCGGAGGAACTTATTTGCCAACGCGAAACCATGAGGCCACCTCCCAGCCAGATATTGCCGAGGCTATCGTTGGCCAGTGTCACCGCATAAGGAAGCGCGATTCCATCATCTCTTCCGAAGCATCGGACTTTTGTATCTGCGACTTTACAAAGCGGACCTTTCGCATCAGAAAGATTCGCCCGCGCGATCCAGATTGTGCCGGCGTGGTCCTCAAGGATCGCCATAATGCTTCCAGGCGCGTCCCAATAGGCGGTCAGGTTTCCATTCTGCCAACGGGCTAACCCCATACTGGTTCCAATCCACAGACTTCCATCCCGCGCTCCGAGCAGAGAATTGATGCGGGATGACGGTAATTCCTTCCCCTCAGGTGGTTGCCATGAGACGAAACGAACGCCATCAAAGCGCATCAATCCGGCTTGCGTTCCAATCCAAAGATATCCGTCCGTGGTTTGGGCAATGGCGTTGGGTGCCCCACTAAAAACTCCATCCTCTACCCGCCATGCCGTGTGCCCATATTGAGAGATCTGCCTAGTCGTATTGAGCGCGTCGACTGGACTTATGGTGAAGAAAAACAAGACAACGCAGAACAGAAGCAGTCTCGGAGTGCCTAGCTTCGCTGGGACTGGTTCGCGTGCCCAGGTCTTCGAAGCGAGACTTACCATCTGTACTTGACGCGGTTCCACGTCGAACGCTTGAGCCGTTTGTTCGCGTGAGATTCGCATGGAAGGTAAGTCCGCATCCTCCCGGAGGGGCTCCAGCACATATCCAGAAGGCGCTGTCATGGAGGACATCCTCGTCGCCACGGCTGCACGAACCCAGAATGTTTATGTGGTGGAGAGGCTAGAACGACTTCAACAATCCGATTGCGAATTCCATCAACATAAGGGCAAGAACGTAGCGCGGAACAACTAGAGAAGTCGAAACTGGAGGAGCCGATGCCCATGGCTCGCCTCGCTGGCGTTCCGTCAGGGCTGCGTTCCGCAGCCGGCTTTCCGAAGGAAACCATCATACCGCATAGGCCTCTGCCCGACGAGGATGGATCCGGAGTGTTGGCGGGACGCTGCGTACTCTATCCGCCATACCCCGCGCCGTTGCTCTATCCTGACGGCTAGTGTTTACTGAACTCGTCAACTCCCGTATTGTCGGCGATCCCGAGGTAGTCCAGATGGGCATCATGCGGGATCAGTACCGGGAAGTCGGCTTGTGTTTACCGGTCCAATCCGCGATTGTGGTCGGACAACGGGCAAACCGGAGATTATCCGGTTAGGGAAGGGTTGCAGACAAACCGAGAGTTAGTCCTCACGGCGATGTAAAGGTTTAGCTGATGTGCGTAGCCTACGGACCAATTGCGCGAGCGAGTGCCACCAAATCGCCGTTGCTCCAATCGTCCCGCGGCTCCGCCGCTGCGCGAGCGAACGTCCACAGCCGGACACGTTCGTGATCGACACCAAGCCGGTCCGCAAAGCTCCGGATCGTTCCTTCCGGGTCCGATCGCAACCTCGCAGAACAATTGAACAGGTGCTGCGTCGCGTCGTAGGCGGGATCTCCGACGAAGGGTTTTGGGTCGATGACGAGCCAGGGCTGGCGTTCCGCCCGGAGGACGTTGCCTGCGTGCAAGTCGGTCGCCAACACGAACTCTGTCGGTGCCGTGCGTGGCAACTCCGTAAGGAGGCGCAGACCTTCGCGGACTAGTCCCGTATCAGGCCACTGCTTAATGTGCGCCAGCGTCTCGTCACTCCAATACTCTGCCAAAGCCGACAAAGGGCGAAAGGAATGCTGCGCTGATGGCACGCGCCACAGTCGACGCAGCAATCCTGAAATCACCACGTCCTGCTCGCATTCCGGCAGCGCGCGCAGCGGCGTCCCGGGCTCGCAACGCTCTAAGAGCATGGCACCGAGATCCTCGTCGGCCATGAGTAGGCACACCGTCGGGTCTCCGTCCCAGAAGCGCAGCCCCTGAATTTCGTGCTCTCCCTCCATGTGCGGCATTCCGATCTTCAGTACCGCGGGTGTTTCGTCTGCGCGTACCACCGCTGCCACGTACGAGCAACTCACCTCCTCGTCATCGAACGGGGTATCAAGCGTCAGCGACCATCTGTGCTCCAAGTTTCGCAGCACATCGGGCAGGCGGCCGAGCCACGCCGCACGCTTAGGAGTCTTGCGACAGCTAGCCGCAAGCCCACCTGGGATTCTAAGTTCCATACTTTTCATTGTAGCTGCTTCACCCGCTGCTTCGGCGGCATCTCGGAGATGTGTGGCCCCACGGCGGCGCATTGTGAGCGGATCACCGGCAAAAAGGAAGTAATCCGGTTACGTCCTGTTTGGCGACAAACCGCCCAGTGACGAGCTGATTCCGGGGTTGTGAGACGCGAAGTTTCTATAACAATCCAGTCGAGTTCCCGAAATCTGTCCGCGAACCTCGCGTCGCGGGAAGAAGGACAACCACGGGGTACAAAAACCCTGGAGGCCCTTATGCCGGATTCCCTTTGCGAACGTGCGTTTGGCCCCAGTCGGCCAGCGCCTTGAGGACAGGCCGCAGTGACTCGCCCAAGACGGTCAGCGAATATTCCACTTTGGGTGGGACCGTCGGGAAAATCTTCCGCCGGATGATTCCATCCCGTTCGAGTTCGCGCAGTTGCGCGGTTAGCACGTTACCGCTGGCTTGGGGAATGTAACGCGCGAGCTGAGGATGCCCCGGGTTTAGTTGAAACTTGAAAACAAGAAGCAGCGGCTCTCGCCCGAACTCGGTTAGAGTTCGGGTTGAGAATCCCTTTTTAAAGGAGAGAGCCGCCGTGAGAAACAAATACCAGAGGAAAGACCGCAAGTCCAATCACAAGTTCGAGGTCGTCGGAGGGCAAGAGTTGCTGGTGCGGGTGCCGTTGCCGATAGCCGAGGTGTGGGCGGAGATGCAAGCGCAGGTGGAAGAGCTGACCGGGCAAGCCGGGCTGCAGATCCTGCGCGCCATCCTGGAAAACGAAGTCACGCATCGGGTAGGGCCTCCGCATCGGCCGAATCCCACCGCGGGCTGTGTGCGCTGGGGAAAGCAGCCGGGTTATGTGGTCTTTGCTGGACAGAAGATCCCGCTGGAACGGCCGCGGGTACGAACGCGGGAAGGCCAGGAAGTGGAACTGGAGAGCTACGGTCAGTTGCAGCAAGACGGAAAGCTGCAACGAGCGGTGCGGGAACGCATGGTGGCCGGACTGTCCACACGGAACTATCGGCGAGCGGTGGAGAGTGTTCTGGAAGGGTACGGGATCGAGAAGAGCAGCGTGAGTCGGCAGTTCGTGGCGGCCAGTTGCAATCAGTTGCGGGTGCTGTGCGAACGGCGCCTAGAAGATCTGAATCTGGTGGTGCTGATGATCGATGGCATTCACTTTGGCGGCCAGGTGCTGGTGGTGGCCCTGGGGATCGCGGAAGGCGGAGAAAAACACGTTTTGGGAGTGTGGCAAGGAGCCACGGAGAACACCACGGTGGTCCAAGGGCTGTTGGAAGATCTCCTGGACCGAGGACTGAATCGCCAGCGGCGGTATCTGGTGGTGATGGATGGATCGAAAGCGCTGCGGGCGGGTGTGGAACGTGTTTTCGGTGAACAAGTGGAGGTGCAGCGCTGCCAGATTCACAAGCGGCGGAATGTGAAGGAGTACCTGCCCGAGAACTGCCAGAAAGACTACGACCGGCGGATGCGCAATGCTTATGCGATGAGCAACTACGCGGAGGCCAAAGAGGCGTTGCAGAAAATCTTCCGGCAACTGGAAAGGATCAATCCGAGCGCGGCGCGGAGCCTGGAGGAAGGGCTGGAAGAAACGCTGACGGTGCATCGCTTGGGTGTAGGAGCAATGTTGCGGCGGAAACTGGCCACCACCAACCCCATCGAATCGTGCCTGTCGACGGTGCAGCGGGTGGCGCGAAACGTAAAGCGTTGGCGCGAAGGAGATCAGCCGCTGCGCTGGACCGCCACCGGACTCTTGGAAGCCGAGAAGAAGTTCCGACGCATCAAAGGCTATCAAGAAATCCTGTTGCTGAAGGAACGCCTGAATCCGTCGCGCATTCAGCAGAAGGAGGTCCGGACAGTAGAAGTCGCTTGAACTTGGTTGTAGGTAGGCTTACAGTGCCGAACATCGAGAGTCGCTGCAATCAACTAAAACTCGGACATCCTCCGACGAGGTGAAAGTGTTACTCCGAAGGAATAGCTGGTTAACCGTAA
>Ga0137409_10007888_pt1 | contig 10904 bp, 5 predicted proteins | sample CZODoug1_16funga_FD_122059 | JGI IMG/M metagenome (GOLD analysis project Ga0137409, IMG submission 122059) | Vadose zone soil fungal communities from Angelo Coast Range Reserve, California, USA - CZODoug1_16fungal (Hybrid Assembly) | ecosystem: Environmental > Terrestrial > Soil > Vadose zone... | reverse complement strand
GGGCCAATGAATTCCACGGCTCGGCCTACGATTACATCCGCAACACCTCTCTCAACGCGGTGGGCTTCTTCAAGCCTCAGCGCGGCATCAAGCCGACGCTGATTCAGAATCAATTCGGCGGAACCATCGGCGGCCCGATCATCAAAGATCGCACCTTCTTCTTCTTCGACTACGAAGGCTTCCGCCGCATCACGCGGACGATCAACGGCAACATCACGACGATTCCAGGCCTGAGCGAGCGGCAGGGCATTTTGGGCATTAACGTGCGTATTCCTTACGACTTCGTCGACTCCACGGGAACGCTGCAGAAGGCGGGCACGATCATCAAGGCCGGCTCGCCCGTGCCGATGACCTCGTTCGCCAAAAAGGTCCTGGCCGATCTGCCTTTACCTACCAACGCAAATGCGGCGAACAACTTCGAGAATCTGCCGCGCAACAAGTTTTACAACGACAAGGGCGACCTGAAGATTGATCACAACTTCAGCGGGAAGACAACCGCATTCGTGCGATTGAGCCAGCGCAAGATGAACAACTTCGAGGCGCCGACCATCCCCGGCCCTCTCTTCAGCGGCGCCAACGCTTTCATACGCGTGATCAACCAGCAACTGGGCGGCGGCGTGACGCACAACCTGTCGTCCAATTCGCTGCTCGAATTCCGCCTCGGTGTCTCGCGCACCAAGGCGGGCAAAACGCCGACCGGCGTGGGTGGGCCGAATATGCTCGATCTGTATGGCATCACCGGCTTGCCCACGGACCCCAGTATCGCGGGCGGCCTGAACACGCAGAGCATCAGCGGATATTCGGGCCTCGGACGGCAGAACAGCAACCCGCAGCACCAGGACCCGACCGTCGTCAACCCTCGTGTCAATTACACCTTCCTGGTCGGCAAGCACAGCTTGAAGACCGGCTACGAGTACCAACACATCAACACCGTGATCGAAGACTTTCACCCGAAATACGGTGAAGACATCTATTCAGGGCAGTTTAGCCGTTTTGACCAACAGGGAAATCCGATTCTGGGACTGGATGGCAAACCCGTAACCAGTAGTAATAATCGCTACAACCTTGCAGACTTCTTTTTCGGCGCGCGCAGCGGTTATAACCTGAACAACACGGCCTTGCTCAACTATCGCCAGCGCATGCACTTCGCATACGCGCAAGACGATTTCAAGCTCAACCCGAAGCTGACGCTCAATCTGGGCCTGCGCTACGAGTTCGCCACGCCGCAGTACGAGGCGGATAATCACCTGGCCAACTTTGACCCGGCCACAGGGAAGTTGATTCAGGCTAAAGACGGCTCGCTCTATGACCGCTCGGGCGTGGATCCTGATTTCAACAACTTCGCGCCGCGCATCGGCGTGGCTTACATGCTTACGCCGCGCACGACCATTCGCAGCGGTTACGGCGTCAGCTATGTTCACTTCAACCGGCTGGGCGGCGAGAACATCCTGGGTTACAACGGCCCGTTCATCGTCGGCGCCAACCTCACACAACAAACTGTCAAGGACAAAGTTCCTGTCCCGCTGTGTGTCGGTGACAACTTCCTCGGTTGCTTCCGCCCGACGCAGGCCGGCTATCCGAACGGGCTGACCTCGCCGGCCAACTTCAATCCGCTGGCGGCGCGCGTCAACTTCACGCCGCGAGACATCCGTACCGGCTACGTGCAGAGCTGGCATCTGACCGTGCAGCGCGAATTGCTGCCGAACCTGCTGCTCGACGTCGCCTACGTCGGCAACCACAGCGTCAAGCTGGTCACGCTGGCCGACTACAACCAGGCGCGGCCGAACACTGCCAGCGACCCGGCGGCGGGCACGCCGTTGCAGGACCGCCGCCCGATTCCGGGTTATTCGTTCATCCAGATCTCTTTCCCCGGCGGACAGGCGAACTACCACGCGCTGCAGGCCAAGCTGGAACGCCGTTTCAGCGGCGGCCTTTACCTGCTCAACTCGTTCACCTGGTCGAAGGCTATTGATAACGTGGCGGGACATTTGGAAGCTAATTTCGGCGACAACTCGCGCATCAACTTCAGGGATATGGCCAGCGATCGCGGCCTCGCTAATTACAACCAGCCGTTCAACAACACGACCAGCGTGGTTTACGACCTGCCATTCGGCAAGGGGCGCAAATTCGTGTCGGGCCTGGGCAATTACGCCGATGCGGTGATCGGCGGCTGGCGGCTGACCTTGATCAACACGATGACTAGCGGATTGCCGGTCAATCTGACCTATAGCGCCGGTTCGGCGTTCCAGGTCGGCTCGTCGCTGACTTACCGCCCGAATCTCACTGGGCAGCCGTTGATTTTGGATTCGGACGATCCGAACCGCTATCTGAATCCCGCCGCAGTGATCGCGCCGACCGATCGCAGCAAACCATTCGGCAATGCGGGGCGCAACATCGTCAGCGGCCCAAGCTTCTTCCAGACCGATCTTGGGTTGCACAAATCCTTCCCGGTGTGGAAAGAGAGGACGAAGCTCGAATTCCGCATGGAGGCTTTCAATCTTTTCAACCACACCAATTTCACCGCGCCGGACAGCAACGTGTCGAATATCACACTTGACGCGAACGGCAATAACACCGGCAGCTTCGGCAAGATCACCAGCGCCTTCCCGGCGCGTCAGATTCAGTTCGCGTTGAAGCTGACCTACTAAAGCGGAACTGTGTTAAATAATGGCGACAGCCTTTGGAGTGCGGTTGCTCGGAACCGCTTTGGTAGTCCTCTTTGACTCTACAGATTTCGAGGACGGAGGACGCAGTGGGCAGCATCTCTGATCATTGCCGTAAAATCGAAGTTGACTACCAAAGCGGTTCCGAGCAACCGCACTCCAAAGGCTCTGCTGATTTACGCAGAGGCTTCAAATAAACAACCACGAAGTGGCGAAGGCGCAAAGGAAAGCGGTTGTTCTGTTTTTCTTTGCGCCCTTCTTTTTTTCGCGGATCGGTTCTATTGTCTCAGCCGCCGATGAATAAACAGATGTAGTTTTCTGGCCGGCAAAACACAGGCTAACGAGGGAATTTGTAATGACGACCATCACATCTTTTGACGGCGGAGAATTCGCCGCTTACCTGGCGCTTCCGGCGAGCGGTTCCGGGCCGGGCATTGTGCTTCTGCAGGAAATCTTCGGGGTCAATCAGGTCATGCGTTCGATTGCCGATTGGTACGCGCAGCGCGGTTTCGTCGTGATCTGTCCCGACCTATTCTGGCGGCAGGAGCGCGGAGTGCAATTGACCGATCAGACCGACGCTGAATGGAAACGAGCGTTCGAGTTTTATCAAGGACTGGATGAAGCCAAGGCTGTTGAGGACGCCGGAGCGACATTGGCCTTTTTGCGCAGCCATCCAGCTTGCGCGGGCAAAGTCGGAGCAGTCGGTTTTTGCCTGGGCGGAAAGCTCGCCTATTTGCTGGCGGTTCGCCATCATCCGGATTGCAGTGTTGGATATTATGGCGTGAGAATTGAGAACGCTCTTGACGAGGCGGCCAATCTGGGCGCCCCGCTGATGTTGCACATCGCGCAAAAGGATCAATTTTGCCCGCCCGAAGCGCAGGCCATGATTTACGCGGCGCTCGACGACAACCCGTTTGTCACGCTTCACGATTACGACGGTCAGGATCACGCCTTCGCCCGCGTGGGTGGGGCGCATTACGACGCGGCAAGCGCGGAACTGGCCAATCTGCGCACGCTCGAATTCTTCGCGCGCAACCTGAGCGGCGCATCTCCGGTCAATCTGTCGGCGCTGTGGGACGATCACGTCAAATATGAATTCGTCACGCGCGACACCGAAGACACCTTGGAGACGATGGTCGAAGACGCTTACGTCAACCACATCCCGGTCTTGACCGGCGGAGTCGGGCGTGAAGAGCTGCGCGACTTTTACTCGAAGCGATTCATCCCGCAGATGCCGCCGGACACCGCGATGACGCCCGTTTCACGCACCATCGGCGCGGATCGCGTGGTGGACGAGATGGTTTTTGAATTCACCCACACGATCAGGATGGACTGGATGCTGCCGGGCGTCGCGCCCACGGGCAAGCGCGTCAAGGTCCCGCTCGTCGTGATCGTGAATTTTCGTGGCGACAAACTGGCGCACGAACACATTTACTGGGATCAGGCGTCGGTGCTCGCGCAGCTCGGCCTGATTGACGCGTCACGGCTGCCGGTGGCCGGAGTCGAGAGCGCGGAGAAAGTGATTGATCCGAAACTGCCGGCAAATCGCCTGATGGAGCGCGCCGATGGATAAATCAGCGCCACGACGCGATCTGGATGAAGAATCAGTACCGCGAGCGGTAGCGAGCGACGCCGTCGCCGGACGCTTGCGACGCGATCTGGGCGCGCTCGAATCTTACGCCACGCTGCTGGGCATTCTGATCGGCGCGGGAATCTTCACGGTGACGAGTCGCGCCTGGTCGCTCACAGGCCCGAGCGTCATTCTCGGCTACATCGTGTTATTTCCGGTGATTCTGGCGACCTCGGTCCCGTATGCGGCCTTCCTCTCGACGCCGCTCGGGCAGGAACCTGGAGGCGAATACACGCACATCTCGCGGACTCTGGCCAAAACGTCGGCCAAAACGTCGGGAGGACGTCGTCTGGCCTTTGTGGGCGTGTGGCTGAAGATCATTTCTTACATAGGCGCCGAGGCTTTTCTGGCGAATTCGCTGGCCGATTATCTGATCGCGGCCTCCGGAGGCGGTCTCAAGCCGGAGTCGAGCCGTTTGCCGCTCGCGCTCGCGAGTCTGCTCTTCTTCTACTTCGTACACGTGATCGGCGTGCGCTGGTTCGGGCGGTTGCAAGTGACGATGTGCGCGCTGCTGGGCGTTTCGCTTCTTGTGCTGATCGGGCCGGGATTGTTCGCGATTCACGTGGAGAACTACCAGCCGTTCATCACGCGCGGCGCCGGAGGTTTTCTGGCCAGCCTCGCGCCGCTCTTCTTTTCATACGCGGGTTTCGAGTCTCTCGCGCAGACGGCGGGAGAGGTGAAAGACAGTACGCGACGATTGCCTGTGATCTTTCTCAAAGGTATCAGTGGCGCCGCGCTGATCTTCGTCCTGATGTCCGTCGTCGCGTTCGGCGTTTTGCCCGGCCCACGGCTGGGGGCGAGTTCCGCGCCGATGGCCGAAGTCGCGGCGGTCTATTTGCCCGCAGGCGCGGCGTGGTTCGTCACGTTCGGCGCGATCATGGCCATCACGACCTCGATGAATTCGACGATGATTGTGCCTTCGCGCCTGGCGTTCATTCTGTCGCGCGACGGTCTGGCGCCGGGATGGATCGGGGCGATTCATCCGCGCACGGCAACGCCGGTTCTGGGATTGACGTTGACGTTCGTCGCCTCCGCGCTATTGCTTGCCGGACGGCAGATTTCGCTCACACTGAACGTGGCGATCTTTGCGCTTGTCATTCTCTACTTTCTGCACAGCCTGACCTTCCTGCTGTTGCCGCGCCGCAATCCATCGCTCGCCCGTTTGATCGCTGTGAACATCTCGCCGTCGCTTCAGCGCGCGGCAGCCTGGATTTCATTGGTCTCGATGGGCGTGTTGATCGCGTCGCAGGTCTGGCATGACATTCAAACGATGCGCGGCCAGAATTTGTGGGATCGAATCGAGAAGCAGAATCTGACGAGCGTGGAGCTTGCGGTTGTGTGGGGATTGATCGGGCTGGCGCTCTATGCTTACGCGCAGCGAGGCAAGAAAGAGTCGCCACAGAGACACAGAGACACAGAGACACAGAGAGAGGGAGACAATGGGACAAGGAGACAAGTAGAAAAGTAGAAAAACACTTTGTCTCCCTGTCCTCACTTCTCCTTGTCCTCTTCTCTCTGTGTCTCTGTGTCTCTGTGTCTCTGTGGCGAAATCGTGACTTACCTGACTGAAGCGACCATTGCGCGCGGTGTGATCGCTCCGCGATCAATCACTGAGCCGCCTCTGGTGATGGATTGAAAGCTGATCTGTTGATCTTCGATTATCATCTGCAGGTAGTGATTGTCCCGATCGAAGCTCATTGCCCTGAAAGGACTTCCCATGTTGACGTCGCCGGGGCGCACCTTCCCTCCGGCGCCGCTGACGAAATACTGGACGCCTTGCTGCGGTTTGACGCGTTCGTAAATGTGGTCGTGTCCGGAGATGGCGACGTTGACTCCGTAGCGCGAGAGGAGCGGTTCGATCCTACTTCTCAGGCCGAGACTAGAGCCGTGTTCTTCTCCCGAGGAATAGATGGGATGATGAAAGACCGCGATCTTCCATTTGGCCGCGGACTCCTTCAATACGCCTTCGAGCCAACCGACTTGCGCCATGTCGAAATCGGTCGAATCGATCATGAAGAATTCGGCCAACCCGTCGCCTTTTTTGACCGTGTAGTAGCACTGGCCGTTCATGTTGAAGAGCGGGTACTGGCATTGGTCTCTGCGCCCGTCCTTCACGTCGTGATTTCCGAGTACGGCGTGAAACTTCACGCCCTCTCGGATCAGGCCGGAGTAGGGGCGCTCGAATTTCTTTGCGAAGTGCCGCCCGCCCCCATCCGGGTAGATGTTGTCGCCCACGGCGAGCACGAAATCGAGGGGAGAGGTCTTGTGGTCTCTCAGCATCTGAGCCGCGATTCCGGTCTGGTTGTCGTCGCCGGTTCCGAAATCGCCGATGGCTAAGAATTTGATCTTGTCCTTCGCCGGCGTCGCGCCGAAGACCAGTCGAGGCGCGACAGCCGCGCCCGCAGTTATTGTGGCGATTGATAACAACGCCTGCCGCCTTGTCAGCAAGCCGCTCTTCTTTTCATCCATATTGCTAGCCATATATATCCTCAGGAGTAAAGTCATTCGTTTTCGCCACACTTCGCTACGCAAATTGGCGCAGAAATCCCGATGGAATCGGGCTTTCCTATTTCAATTTGTTGTAGAGGGATTAGGGCGAAACCGAATAACTTGTGAATAGGAATATTTTGTTTTTCGGTCTTGAATTTCCACTAACGCTTCCGAGAGGCTCTTGGAAGCGTTAGTGGAAAAAGGGCGAGCGGATTATTACCTGTCACGGCCTTCGCGCGCAAAGATAAAAGCGCAATCAAAGTTATTTAATTGCGAGGCGCCTCTAATTAATCTGGCGCCTTATTATCGGTTTGGGCGTAGGTTCTGGCGCGGGTTTAGGCGTCGCTCGGCTCGGCGGTTTGGTTGTTGTCGGCGCCCTGTCGCCTTTCGGCGCTTTGGGGCCGATCGGAATCCTGATTGGAACCCAGACGCCTATCGAGGTATTTTTATCGGAATCTTGACGCCTATCGGCGCCTTGCTATTTACCCTTGTCATTACCCACATTTTTGCGCATATCACACATCTGTTCTTCGTCGCTGCCGCGACGAAGAAGCGCTTTCCCTGGGACGCAAAAGATATGGGTAATGACAAGGCTATTTACCGGGGACTTGTCGCCTTTCAGGAAATTGAACCCATCCAGAACCTTGCGAATTTCAGGCGGGGCCTTTTCCTCGACGAATCGTAAGACTCCGGCGTCGTCGTCCAGGGCTCCAGCAGGCGGGTGGAGTGCTGAGGATTGGGTTACAATCCGGTTGCAATAATTCATTCGCCGGCGCGCAGCCGCGCAGGCTTAGGCGAGCAATGATAAATGACAAACGTAATATGGAAAATAGAAAACGGAAATATGAATGAGAGAATCTGTTTGGTGACCGGCGCCAATTCCGGCATCGGTAAAGTGACGGCGAAGGCTCTGGCGGAAGGCGGAGCGACAGTGGTCATGGTTTGTCGCAACCGCGACAAAGGCGAAGCCGCGCGCGACGAGATAGTCAGGGAGACGCGCAACGAAAATGTCGACCTGATGATCGCCGATTTTTCCGACCTGAGTCAGGTCAGGAGGCTGGCCGCCGACGTCAAAGCGAAATACCCTCGATTGCATGCGCTGGTGAATAACGCCGGAACCTACATCGGCGAGAGGAAGCTTAACGCCGACGGTTACGAAACTACTTTCGCCGTCAATCATCTCGGCTACTTTATGCTGACCGTTGAACTGCTCAGCCTGCTGAAATCGTCCGCGCCGGCCCGCATCGTCAACGTCGCCTCCGACGCGCACAGGGGCGGACACATCTATTTCGACGATCTGAATCTTGAGAAAGCTTACAGCGGCTGGAAGGCTTATGGGCAATCGAAGCTGGCCAACGTGCTATTCACCTACGAGCTTGCGCGCAGGCTCGTGGGAACGGACGTCACGGCCAACTGCATGCATCCGGGGGTTGTGGGCACCAACCTTTTCAATAGCGTCGGAGGTCTGGCAGGAAAGGTCGTGCGCCTGTTCACGTCATTTATGCGGACACCCGAAAAAGGCGCCGACACCATCATCTGGTTGGCCTCATCGCCCGAAGTCGAAGGAATCACCGGGAAATATTTCGTCGACCGGAAAGAGCAGGCAACCAATCCGGAATCATACGACACGGCGATCGCGGCGCGATTGTGGGAAGTCAGCGAGCGGATGTGTACTGATGGGCTGAAACAGTACCGCGAGCGGTAGCGAGCGCGGCTCCCCGAAAGGGCTATTTCCGGGAGTTACGCTCGCTACCGCTCGCGGTACTGTTTCCGAGCAGGCGTTTCTGGCTGCCCCACCACAAATAAAGCTTGTCGAAGACGCGCAGGTGCAATTGGGCCGCGAGCCAGCCGATGACGCCGATCACCGCATCCGCGATGATCTTGTAAGCGGTCTTGCGGTAATCAACCAGACGCAGGATGTTCCGCGCAAAAGCGGGCAACAGGCTGAACGCCACTATTGTTATTACCGTCAGGGCGGCGTCGCCCCACGTCAATCGCCAAAGACTCCCATCGGGTTCTCCAAAATCGATTGAGGCGATAGGGGCATTCCAGTTCTTCCAACAGAGCCAACTGAGCAATCCGGCCAAAACGGCGACCAGAGCGATTGAACCGGCCTGGAGCAGGCGCGACAGCTTCCAGATTTTGAACGCCAGAGAAGCGGAGACTTCAAGCAGCCTGGACAAACGGGCTGGAACCTCTTCTCCCGTGAGTTGCCCGTCGAGCTTCATAAACTGCCAGTCCTCGGTCGCCGCGTCTGGCGGATAAAGCTCCTTCAGGCTGCGCTTGATCTCGAACTCCGTCATTCGATAGCCGCTGATCATGAGCGCCTTCGCCTCGGCCTCGGAAAACGAATCGAGGTCGGTGCGGATCGCGGCCAGGCGCTCCTGCGCGTCTTTGTTGATTCCGTAATTCGTGACCGGAGAATCGGGGCCGAGTGAATCCTGCGGATCGAGAGAATCGATCCAGCCCATGGATTTGACCGGCAAATCTTTTTTCAGGTGGATGAACATCAGCCCGCGCAGAGTCGAGGCCCGCCGCTGCGCCGACAATTCGCGGTATTGCGCCACGCGAACGCGCGCTTGCAGCACCGAATTGGCCCGCAGCGGCACGGCCAACAGCCCGGCCCCGGGATCTTTCTCCGTACTCATCTGGCCGCTGGCGTCGCTCACCAGCAGAATATTGCACCGCTGGTCGAGCAGGCTTGACGTGCCCTGATTGTCGTAAACGCCTCCGTCAACCAAACGCACGACCAGCCCTTCGTAATAATTGGGGAGCGCCAGAGGCTCGAACAGCGCCGGCACGCAGGACGACGCCGCCACCGCATGACCGAGCCGCATCCGCCAGGGCTTCTCGTTCAACTGATCGTAATACCGCCGCCGCAAGCGGTAATTTCCGTCGACTTCGGAGTCTATGGGAGACGGCGGTTCGCCCATCCACGAAACGGTGAATTGCCAGTTGTGACCGGTGTTGAGCGTCGTCGCGTTGAGGATCAGCATCGGGACTTTCGCCGCGCGGCGCCAGTTGTGATTCTTCGGGTTGAAATTTTCGGGGCCGCCCTTCGGATGGATTTTCAGTTCGTTCATCCACCGCGGCATGGTTCCTTCGCCATCCTCGACCCGGTTGAATATCCTCTTCTCGTACAACTCGCCGAGGCGCATCGTGCGCGAATAATTCGATGAGAAGATCATCCTCAGGTTCACGATCAGGTTGGCCACCACGCTCGTGCGGATGTTGGTCTGAACGCCGGCCAAAAAATCGCGTTCGAGGCGTTTGACGATGTCGATGTAATCGTCTTTCGTGATCTCCCGGTCCGCCTTTTCATGCATCAACCGGCGGACTTCCAGGTAATAATGCGCGCCGATGATCGAACCGCCTGAGACGCAGGAGAGCGCCTCGACCTTTCGCAGCAGGTCGAGTTCGGCCAGCTTCGCCAGCACGCCTATGTGATAGAGCGCCGCGCGGAATCCGCCGCCCGACAACGCCAACCCGATCTTGCCGGTGAACGCCGACGCGCAGGCGGCTTCGGCCGCGTGCGGATCATCGGGATACATTTCCTTGAGCGCTTCGTTCAACACGTCTCTGGCCGTCTTCGAATTTTCCGATCGCGGCGTCTGGGCCGCGCTCTGTTTATCCTGCAGACGCGCCAATTGCGCGAGCTGCCTGACTGTAGATTCGCGCTCCCATTCCGGCGTCTCTTTCAATTTCGCGGCCTCTTTCAGCCACTCCAGCGCCTGGTCGTAACGTTGGAGCCCGAAGCAGGCTTCGGTGATCGTGGCGAGAAACCACCATTGTCGGGCGCCCGAAGGGTCCGACCCGGCCTTTTCGACCAACTTCTCGGCGACCTCCTCGCGGATCTCGCGCGCCTTCTTCCTGCGCTCCTCGACGTTTTCAGTAGCCGCCGGCCCAGCCTCTTCTTCTTCTTCTTCCAGATCGGCGATCAGGTCGAGCGCGAACGCCGCGTTGATCCCCGTGTAGCCGTAATCGCCATCGACGCCTTGTTCGTATCCGCTCAGGTAGAATGCCAGCGAACGCTCAAGGTGTCGCTTCTGCCCGTCCAACTCCCAACGCTGTTTGTTAATCGCTCCGGCCAACCCCAGGGTCTCCTGATCCTTTGTCGTTCG
>Ga0137409_10007887_pt1 | contig 10904 bp, 7 predicted proteins | sample CZODoug1_16funga_FD_122059 | JGI IMG/M metagenome (GOLD analysis project Ga0137409, IMG submission 122059) | Vadose zone soil fungal communities from Angelo Coast Range Reserve, California, USA - CZODoug1_16fungal (Hybrid Assembly) | ecosystem: Environmental > Terrestrial > Soil > Vadose zone... | reverse complement strand
GGGCGATGTGCAGTTGACGCTGATTCAAACGGTTGCCGTCACCGGCGCTGTCCTAGTGACCACGCCCTCGACCGTGGCGCTTGCCGACGTGCGCAAAGCCATCGAAATGTTTCGCCAGGTAAACGTGGAAGTTCTCGGCGTGGTCGAAAACATGAGCACGTTTGCCTGCCCGCACTGCGGCAAGTCGTTGGACATTTTTGGCCATGGTGAAGGGGCGAAAACCGCGCTGGCTTACGGCGTGCCCGTGCTTGGCGAAGTGGAAATCGATCCGCGCATTCGCATCGGTGGGGACACCGGCAAGCCGGTTGCGGCTCTAGGCGAAAACGCCGCAGGTGCGAAGAGTCTCTACAACGTCGCGCGGGCCGTCGTCGCGCGCCTGGCGGAAGTGGCCGGGACCACTGGCGGACCCGCGGTCCAGATCGATTGAAGCTTCACGCTTCTTTTCTTTTGCCGGGATTCTGCAACGCTTCGATCTTGGCAAGCAGACAGTTCCGGCACAAGCATCCCTCTGCATCGGCCGGCATCGGGATTTTTGGCAGTTCCGAGCACCAGCAGCCGCCTTCCGGCTGGCAACTCATCGCAGCTCCACACTGTGCGCAGCGCGTTTCCACAGAGCGATCATGGCCCAGTTGCGCCGAGCCGTCCAGCGACGCGTGAGCGGATGCAAGCGCGGTTTCCTTGTCAGTCGGACAACGCGGATGATATCTTGACATGATTCGGTGTACGCCAAGTTTACTGTAGGGGCGGGGCTTGCCCAGCTTGTAGGGGCACGATATATCGTGCCCCTACAACGAGATAACGCTGCCTGCGCGTCGCGAGTGCATCAGCAGACCGGAGAAAAAGACACGATTGAGTCGACAACCCGACATCCGGCCCTATCGCGGCAAGCGTCCCCAGATCGCGGCATCCGCCTATATCGACCCCGCGGCCGTCGTCATCGGCGACGTGGTGATTGGCGAGGACTCCAGCGTCTGGCCGTGCTCGGTGGTGCGCGGCGATGTGCACTACATTCGCATCGGCGCGCGCACGAATATTCAGGACGGCTCGGTGCTGCACGTCATGCGCGACGAGTGGCCGCTAATCCTTGGCGATGATGTCACCGTCGGCCATTCGGTGACGCTGCACGGCTGCACCATCGAGTCGCGCTGCCTGATCGGCATGGGCGCGGTCATTTTGAACGGCGTGACGATTGGCGCGGGCAGCATCGTCGCTGCGGGAACGCTCATCACCGAGCGCACTGCGATTCCTGCGGGCAGCTTGGTCATGGGCTCGCCGGGCAAAGTGAAGCGCATGTTGACGGGGATCGATCAGGCCTCGATCGACGAGTACGCCAAGCGCTACGTCGGCTACAAAAATATCTATCGCGAGGAACCCACCGAGTGAGCGAAGGCGCAGTCAAAAAAGAAGAAAAGCCGCGCAAGTTCCAAGCCATCCGCGGCACGCGCGACCTGCTACCTCCCGAGACCGCGCTGTGGAACCGCGTCGAACAAACCGCGCATACCGTCTTCGGAACGTTCGGCTTCGGCGAAATTCGCTCCCCAATTTTCGAGTGGACGGAGCTCTTTGCGAGGTCGATAGGAGCTGGTACCGACGTTGTTTCAAAAGAGATGTATGTTCTTGGGCTGCAGCATGATAACCCGACCGATCGCGATCTGGCGCATCGCCGCGAAACCCTAATGTTTATGGTCGTGTCTTCGAGCGACAAATCGACCATCGACATGTTCACATTGCAGACTAGAAAGTTCTGTAGCGACTACGAGGCAGCCCTAGGCAAAGAGCTTGTATACGCGGACATAGGAACGAAGGTTGCATTGGAGTATCTAAAGGATTCTATCTCCTATCTGGTTGAAGACCTTCTAGCACAAACTCGCGCAGGGGATTGGCAAGAACGATTCGATAGGACCGTGGCCCTCTGTAAACAGTACCTCGAACTGGTGGAACCTACCATCGCGCTACGTCCGGAATCTACCGCTTCCGTTTGCCGGGCGTACATCGAGCACGGCATGAACAGCCTGCCGCAGCCAGTGAAGCTGTACTACCTGGGGCCGATGTTCCGGCGCGAACGGCCGCAGAAGGGCCGCTACCGCCAGTTTTATCAGATTGGCGCGGAAGTGCTCGGCGGCAGCGACGCTCCGGCGATTGACGCCGAAGTGATCGAAATGGTCATGACGTTTTTCGACCGACTGGACTTGCAAGGCGTTCAGCTTGATATCAACTCCATTGGCGACAGAAATTGCCGCCCGAAGTACATCGAGCTGCTGCGCGCCGAGCTACTAAAAGTGAAGGACCAGCTCGGGCCGGACAGCCAGCGGCGCATCGAAACGAATCCCCTGCGTGTGCTCGATTCCAAACTCGAAAGCGAGCAAGGCATTATCGCCACGCTGCCGCGCATCGCCGATCACCTCTGCGAAGACTGCGCGACGCACTACGCCGCCGTAAAGCACCAGCTCAAAATGCGCGGCGTCTTCTTCCGCGAGAATTGGCGGCTCGTGCGCGGGCTGGACTACTACATGCGCACGACATTTGAAATCACGGCGCAGGGCCTCGGTTCGCAAAATGCCGTGTGCGGCGGCGGGCGCTACGACGGACTGGTAGAATTGCTTGGCGGTCCGCCAACAAAGGGCATCGGCTTTGCCATAGGCGAAGACCGCTTGATCTTGTCGCTGCAGGAGAGTGGCAAAGCGCCTGCCCAACAGGGCCGCGACGTGTACATCGCCTGGATGGGCGAACGAGCTCACGCCACCGCCATCCGCGCGGCGAAAGTTTTGCGCAAGGCGGGCTTCAGCGTTGAGCTGCCTCCCGTCGAGCAAAAGTTCGGCAAGGCTCTCGGCCAGGCGGATAAACTGGGCGCAAAGCACGCGCTCATTCTCGGCGATAATGAAGTATCCGAAGGCTTGTGGACGCTGAAGACGCTGGCGGACGGCTCGCAGGCAAAGTACACCGAGCCGGATTTGCTGGAACATTTGCGAAAAACTATGTAGTGGCGGGTCTTTAGACCCACGCTTTTGTGGCACAGGCTTCAGCCTGCGCCCGCCGCCTGAACTTGGCGGTGAGGAAAGCCCAAGAGCACAGACTAAATTCTGTGCCAGCTGAAGAGAGGAATACTTGCTCGACTTTCTGGGAAATATGAAGCGCACACACTACTGCGGCGAACTGCGCGCCAAAGACGAAGGCCGCGACGCCCTCGTACTGGGCTGGGTCGCGCGCCGCCGCGACCTCGGCAATTTGCTCTTTCTCGACGTGCGCGACCGCACCGGCATCGTCCAGGTGGTCTTCAACAAGGAGACGCAGCCCGCAGCGCACGCCAAAGCCGAGCAAGCGCGCAGCGAATTCGTCGTCGCCGTGGAAGGCAAGGTCCTCAAGCGCCAGAAAGCCAATCCGGAATTGGCCACCGGGGAAGTCGAGTTGGTGGCGGCGAAGCTGCACATCCTGAACAATGCCAAGACGCCGCCCTTCCCGATCGAAGACGAAATCAACGCGGCGGAAGAGACGCGCCTGCGCTTCCGCTATCTCGACTTGCGCCGGCCGAAGCCGCACCAGAACCTCGCGCTGCGCCACAAGATCATTCTCGAAATTCGCAAAGTCATGGACGAAATGGGCTTCCTCGAAGTGGAAACGCCCATGCTCACGCGGTCGACACCGGAAGGCGCGCGGGATTTTCTCGTGCCAAGCCGCATTCATCACGGGCAGTTTTACGCGCTGCCGCAGTCGCCGCAGATTTTTAAGCAAATCCTGATGATAGCCGGGCTGGACAAATACTTTCAGATCGTGAAATGTTTCCGCGATGAAGATCAGCGCGCTGACCGCCAACTGGAATTCACTCAGCTCGACCTGGAAATGTCGTTCCCCCGGCAGGAAGATATTTTTCAGGTGATCGAAAACGTGATGGTGCGCGCTTGCGCCGTCGCCGGAATCAAGGCGGAAGCGCCGTTCCCCCACATGCTATATAAGGATGCCATTCGAAAGTACGGCAGCGACAAGCCGGACCTGCGCTTTGGCATGGAACTCCACGAAGTCACGAATTGTTTCCCCGAAGAAGCGAAAACAAAGTTGCAGATTGAAGGAAATGTTTTCGCGTTTGCTGCCACCGGCGCAGCGGGCTATTCGCGCAAGCAGCTTGATGAGTTGACAGAGAAGGTCAAGTCGCTTCACGCGCGCGGCGCATATTTCGTAAAAGTGACGGCGGAGGGTCTGACCTCGACGGTCGAGAAATTGATCGCTCCCGATAACGTGAAGAAACTAGCGGAATCTTGCGGCGCGAAGCCAGGCGATCTCGTCGTTGCTGTTTCCGCCAAAGAACAGATCAAGGGGACGGAAGCGTCCGCGCTCATCGCTGGACAATTGCGGCTACAACTGGGTGAAGCTCTCGGCGCGATCGACAAATCCCAATGGAAATTCCTGTGGCTCACCGGCTTCCCGCTCTTCGAATGGAGCGAATCCGACAAAATCTGGGTGAGCGCGCAGCACCCCTTCACCGGCATCGTCGACGAAGACCTGGAGAAACTCGAATCTGCCCCGTGGGAAGTGCGTTCGAAGGGTTACGACCTTGTGCTCAATGGCAATGAGTTAGGCTCCGGCAGCATTCGTATCCACCGCCAGGACATTCAGGAGCGTCTATTCAAAGCGCTGGGCCTCAGCGAAGAGCAGCTTCGCCGCCGCTTCGGCTTTTTCCTCGACGCGCTGACCTACGGCACGCCGCCGCACGGCGGTATCGCGCTCGGTATTGACCGTGTTGTCATGCTCCTCGCCGGCGAAAAATCGATTCGCGAAGTCATCGCCTTCGCCAAAACCACCGCCGCGCAGGATTTGATGGCCGAATCGCCTTCGCCTGTGGACAAGGAACAGCTCGATCAACTCGGGATTGCGATCAAAGAAAAATGAGTCGGATACGCATATTGCCGGAAGCGGTGGCGAACAAAATCGCTGCGGGCGAAGTTGTCGAGCGGCCGGCGTCGGTCGTCAAAGAGCTGCTCGAAAACGCCATCGACGCGGGTGCGAAAACCATTCGCGTCGAAGTGGAAGTCGGCGGCAAGCGCATGATCCGCGTAATCGACAATGGTCACGGTATGGCGCACGACGACGCGCTGTTGGCGTTTGAACGCCACGCCACGAGCAAGCTGCGCTCGGCGGACGACCTGCTCTCGATTGCCACGCTGGGGTTTCGCGGGGAAGCGCTGCCGACGATCGCCGCCGTGTCACGTTTACTGCTCGAAACGCGCGACGATACGGAAGCCGAAGGCACGCGCATCGAATTCGCGGGAGGTAAGCTGATCAACGTAAGGCCGGCGGGGTTGCCCGCGGGAACGACGATCAGCGTCGCCGATATTTTTTATTGTGTCCCCGCGCGCAGAAAATTCCTCAAGTCGGACACCACGGAGCTGGGCCACATCGCTTCGCTGGTCACGCACTACGCGCTGGCGAATCCCGGTAAGCAATTCATTCTCATAACCCCAACACAGGAAATCATTAACTGTCCGCCCGCGGAAAAGCTGGCCGACCGCGTGTATCAACTCTTCGGACGGCAAGCCCTGGAAGAGCTGGTCGAAATTCCAGCGGTTTCTGCTGCATTCCGCGCGGCCATCAGCGAGCCGGAGCTCGAGCCGGAAGAAGAAAAATCATCGCTGGCGGTGAGCGGATTTACATCGCGTCCTGACATACAGCGGACGAATCGCAACGGAATCTATATTTTTGTAAACCGCCGCCTGGTGCGCGACCGGCTGATTCTGCATGCGATTCACGAAGCCTACCGCAACATTCTGCCGCCGGCAGTTTTTCCCGCGACGCTGCTTTTTCTGGAGATGCCCTACGACGAGGTCGACGTCAACGTGCATCCCGCAAAAATCGAAGTGCGCTTCCGGCGTTCGCAATTTGTCCACGATTTTGCGCGCGATGCGATTCGCCAGGCGCTGATGCGTGCGCGGCCCATCGCAAGTTTTGCTGCCGCCGCCGCGGGCGTTCCGCAAACGATAGGTTCCGGGAATGGTCCGTTTTCCGGCGGAATCACGCCCGCACCCGTGGAATCGGGAGTTCCGCGCGCGGTAATCCCGCCAATGGAAGAAATCGGCGTGAGTTCCGGCGTAGGTTCGGACGGCGGATGCGATCTCGCGGTCGCGCCGATACGGCCGGTCGAGCAGCGGATTCCATTCACTTCGGGAACTGCATTTGGCCAAGAGGTCGCACCGGCGCAGATTTCCACCGCGGGGAATTGGGCCGCGAATCTCGGCGCGCCGAGTGCGGACGCTCCCGCAAGCCTCCCGCGCCCTGAGCAGATTGCGGATCTAAAGCCACTTGGTCAGGTCAGCGCAAGTTTCATCGTCGCGGTGAACGGCGAAGGATTGTGGATCGTAGACCAGCACGTGGCGCACGAGCGCGTGCTGTTCGAGCAGCACCTGGAAGCACGCCGCGCCGGAAAAGTGGAAGCCCAGCGCATGCTCATGCCACTGGTGATTGAGTTGTCGCCGCGGCAGATCGTCACGTTTGAAAAAATCGCGGAAGAATTGGCCGCGAACGGTTTCGAGGTCGAGCCCATGGGCCCGAAGAGCGTGGCGATCCAGGCTGTGCCCGCAGGAGTCGGCGCACCGGACGCCGAAAAACTACTCACCGAAATTCTCGACGGCATCGCGCGAGAGAACGCGGCGATTTCGATCGAAACATTGCAGGCGAAAATCGCGGCGTCCACCGCCTGCCACGCGGCGATCAAAGTGAACATGCCGCTCGAACAATCGAAAATGGAATGGCTGCTGGACGCGCTGGCGAAAACCGATTGCCCAATGAGTTGCCCGCACGGCCGGCCGGTGGTGCTGCGCTATTCCATGAAAGAAATTGAGAAGGCGTTTCATCGCATTTGAACCGCGTCCTTGCCGGCTAATGGCGGGGAAAGAGCGGGCACGGCGAAAAGAAGCAAAAGTTCTTATTTTCCCTTTTTTACTGAGAACTGAGAACTGAGAACTGAGAACTGAGAACTGAGGACTCGAGAATGAGTGATTCCCAGAAAACGGCGGTGATTTTCGGCCTGGCCAACAAGCGCAGTATCGCGTGGGCCATTGCGCAGAAACTGCACGAAGCCGGCTGGCGGCTGGCGATTACCTATCAAAACGAGCGGCTCGAGCTCGAAGCGAGGGATTTGATCGCCGAGATGCCGGGCGCCGCCGGATTCATGTGCGACGTCACGAAAGACGATGAGATCGCGCGATTGTTCGATGAATTGAAGTCGCGCTACGGCGTGCTGCACGGCTTGGTGCACAGCGTGGGGTTTGCTCCGCCGGAAGAGCTGAAAAATTCCTTTCTGAACACTACGCGCGAAGGCTTTCGCATCGCGAATGACATCAGCGTCTATTCGCTGATTGCGGTAGCGCGCGGCGCCGCGCCGCTCATGACCGCCGGCGGCGGGATGGTCACGCTGACGTACTACGGTTCCGAGAAAGTGGTTCCGAACTACAACGTAATGGGTGTATCGAAGGCGGCGTTGGAAGCGACGGTCCGCTATCTGGCGAACGACCTTGGGCCGAGGGCCATCCGCGTCAACGCCATTTCAGCAGGGCCCATTAAGACGCTGGCGGCGCGAGGAATCGCGAACTTCGGCGACATGCTCAAAACCCAAGTGGAGCGCGCCCCGCTGAAGCGCAATGTCGATGCCGCCGAGGTTGGCGCGACTGCTGCATTTCTGCTTTCGGAAGCGGGCTCGGGCATCACCGGCGAGACGATCTTCGTCGATTGCGGCTACAACATCATGGGGTTTTAAGAATGACACAGGCGCTCTTGCCTGTGCGCGCTTTGCGGTTGCCTCAAAGTAAAGTTACGCAGCCAAGATTGGCTGTGCCACGAAGATGCCAAAGCTCACCATCGCCATCGACGGTCCTGCGGGGTCCGGCAAAAGCAGTGTGGCGCGCCGCGTTGCGGCGATGCTTGGCTACTTGTATCTAGACAGCGGGGCAATGTACCGCGCGCTGGCGCTGAAGGCGCTGCGGCATCAAGTTGCGCCGGCGGACGAGTCCCGCCTTGAAGCGCTTGCGAAGGAAACGCACATCGAACTGAAGCCACCTACGCCGGAACAGGAAGCGGCGGGTGCGAAGAACTGTGTTTTCCTCGACGGGGCGGACGTGACGCGGGAGATTCGTACCGCGGAAGTGGCGCAGGCCGCGTCGCGGCTCGCAACGATTGCAAAAGTGCGCGAAGTGCTCGTGGCCGAGCAGCAGCGCGCCGGCGCGGGCGGCGGCGTCGTGATGGAAGGGCGGGACATCGGGACTGTTGTGCTCCCCAAAGCCGAACTGAAGATTTTTCTGGATGCTTCGCCGGAAGTGCGCGCGGAACGCCGCTGGAAAGAACACCAGGAAAAAGGCGAACGGCTTACGCTCCCGGAAGTTTTCGACGAAGTCATAGAGCGAGACAAGCGCGATCGTGAGCGCAAAGTTTCTCCGCTCGTACGCGCTGCCGATGCGGTGCTGGTGGACAACACGGCAATGGGGATCGAAGAGACTGCGCGGCTGATTGTGATGCTCGCGCGGGAACGCGAAAAGGAATCGGCAGAAGTGGCGGGAGGGCAACCGTGATGCGGACACTTGTGATGCTGGCGTTTTCCGCAGGCAGCGCGCTGTTTGTGGTGCCCCTGCTGGCGGTCGCACAGACCAGTTCCGGCCAGACTGAAGCAACGCGAAAATTCCGCGCGTATCTTGATGAAGACTGGAAACGCTGGATGCAGGAATATCCCGAAACCGCTACCTCTGTCGGATTTCCTGGGCAGAACCGCCGCTGGAGCGACGATTCGCAAGAGGGCATCGAAGCGAGAATCCGCCACCTCCACGAGAGCCTCGCAACGCTGAAATCCATTTCGCGCGATACGCTTCCCGCCGAAGAGCAACTCAACTACGGCCTCTATCGGGAACTGCTGGAAACGGCGGAAGAAGGATTGCAGTACGGCGACGACCCGGCTCCATTCCGCGACGTTGTGCCGCACAACGTTTGGATGCCGATAACGCAAATGGGAGGAATCCAGCAAGGCGCGGCGGAAACAATTGCGACAATGCCGAATCGCACGGTTGCGGATTACGAAGACATCCTGGCGCGGCTCGAGACGCTGCCGAAAAAAGTGGAGCAAACTCTTGTGCTCCTTCAGGATGGCGTGAAGAAAGGCTACACGCCACCGAAGCCAATGCTGCGGGATGTTCCGAAGCAGATCGCCGATCTCATTCCTACAGATCCGATGGGAAGCCCGCTATTGGAGCCGTTCACGAAGTTCCCCGCGGGATTTCCCGAAGCGGAGCGAATCCGACTCACCGATCGCGCCAGGAAAATTTACTCGAGCGCCGTCGCTCCGGCATTTCAGAAGCTGCACGACTACGTGGCTTCGACGTACTTGCCCGCCTGCCGCGAATCGATCGCGGCGACTGCTTTGCCGAACGGTGCGGCGGCCTATGCGTTTCACGTCCGCTGGCAGACGACCACGAAGCTGACGCCGCCGCAGATTCACGAAATTGGACTGGCGGAAGTGAAGCGCATCCGCGCGCAGATGGACAGAGTCATCGCCTTGGCGGGATTCAAGGGCAGCTTCCATGACTTCACGGAATTTCTGCGCACGGATCCGCGATTCTACTACGACAAGCCAGATGACCTTGTGAACGGCTACCGCATCATCGCGAAGAAGATCGATCCGGAGCTCGCCCATCTGTTTGGCAAGCTGCCGCGACTTCCTTATGGTGTGTGCGTGATTCCGGAATTTAAAGCGCCTTCCCAGACGACAGCGTATTACCAACCGGGTGCACCGAGCGCGGGTCGGCCGGGCTGCTATTTCGTGAATACTTTCAACCTGCATGCGCGGCCACAGTGGGAGATGGAGGCGCTGTCGCTGCATGAAGCGGTGCCCGGGCATCATCTTCAACTTTCGCTAGGGCAGGAAATGGAAAACGTGCCTGAATTCCGAAAGCACGCTGGGTACTCGGCGTTTGTCGAGGGCTGGGCGCTGTACTCGGAGAGCCTCGGCGAAGAGCTGGGCGTGTACAAAGATCCGTACGCGAAATTCGGGCAGCTCAGCTACGAAATGTGGCGCGCGGTGCGGCTCGTCGTGGACACCGGAATGCATTCGATGGGCTGGACGCGCGAGCAAGCGATTCAGTTTTTCAAGGACAATACAGGAAAAACCGATCAGGACATCACGGTCGAAGTCGATCGCTACATCGTGTGGCCCGGCCAGGCGCTGGCTTATAAGTTGGGGCAGCTAAAGATTCGCGAGCTGCGCACGGAAGCGGAGAAAAAGCTCGGCGCGAAATTCGATGTGCGCAAATTTCACGATGCCGTGCTTGAGGAGGGCGCGGTGCCGCTGAGTGCGCTGGAAGCGCATATGAAGCGGTGGACGGAAGAGCAGGCGGCTCATTAGCAGCCTGCCGGGACCTGCTTCGGCCCTGAGAAGAGCCCTCCGGAGTCCAAAGAACGGGCTACGCCCCAGACAGGACCGGCGGCGCTCCAGGCGAAAACCGATACCTTTCAAGCTTGGAGAAGCGCAGAGAGTCCGGCACCCCTAAATGAGGATCCGGGCTCTGTAACTTCCGCACCCCGCCCTTCGTATTCACTTAGAGACGATTCCGGTGTCGTCCGCGAGCTGGCGGTGCGCGCGCGAAGGATTTGATACAGTGAGTGGGAGTCCTCTCCAACCCTATGCTCGCCGCGCGTGACAATCTTCTGCAGTGCATCAGCGCCTTGCGCGCGCACAAGCTGCGCGCCTCGCTAACGATGCTGGGACTGACGATGGGTGTGGCCACGCTCATCACGGTCATGACGATCGTGCAGGGGGCAAACGTCTACGTCGAACAAAAGATCGCCAATCTCGGCACAAACGTCTTTCAGATCGCGCGCACTCCCTTCGCAGTGACCGATTTCAACATCATCATCAAGGCGCTGAAGTTCAAGAAGAT
>Ga0137409_10007886_pt1 | contig 10906 bp, 8 predicted proteins | sample CZODoug1_16funga_FD_122059 | JGI IMG/M metagenome (GOLD analysis project Ga0137409, IMG submission 122059) | Vadose zone soil fungal communities from Angelo Coast Range Reserve, California, USA - CZODoug1_16fungal (Hybrid Assembly) | ecosystem: Environmental > Terrestrial > Soil > Vadose zone... | reverse complement strand
AATGACGAAGACCAGCATGTGGTCGTGCGCTTCCCAGTCTCTGAAGGACAAAAATTTGTCCGCATCGTCGTCGCTAACGATTTCGCGGTCACGTCAACTGCAGTGCTGCCTCCGCTGGGAAGCGTAAGCACCGGACTGCGCATACTCTCCGAAACCTGGACGGCATCGCACGATCAGTTGACGCTGAGTGTTTCCGGATCGGCGGGAGCCCAATATCAATTGAGCGCGTGGAACGCGGGCCAAATCGACCACGTCGACGGCGCCGAACTCAAGAAGAAGCCGGAAGTGTCGACGCTAACGCTGCAAATTCCCGGCGGTTCTGATTCGTACATGCAAACCAAAATCGTCATTCATTTTTCGGAAGCACAAAGCAAAACCAAGCGCCGGTGAATCTCGTAGGGGCGCAGCACTGCTGCGCCCCTATCGTCCAGGCCTACTGAATAGCGGAGAAATCGAACTTAGCAAACAACCGACGCACTGCCACGGCAACAGTATTCCGTTTTCATCGCGAAGATCACGAAATAGCTTTCGTATAACCAAACACGGCAAAGACATGGCCTCGGCGAAACCCGACAAACTCGATTTCAGCGGGCGTCACCTTAAATCAATTTCCCACGCAATTTGGCGAAAAACTTCGCTGCGAGTCCTCAATTTATACTGCAATGCGTTGAAGCGCATCCCGGCCGAGATCGGGAACCTCAAAGAATTGCGCGTGCTTATCATCGCGAACAATCAACTGCGTACCTTGCCGGAAGAAATTGGCTCTTTGCCGAAACTGCAAATGCTGGACGCAGGACACAACCTGCTCGCCGCTCTGCCGCCATCCTTCGCCAAGCTCAACAGTCTCACCGATTATCTGTACCTGCACGACAACCGTCTCAGGGTTCTGAGCGACTCCGTATTCGAGCGCTTCATCCACTTGCGCTACCTCAATCTCGGCGACAATCCATTGCGTGGACTTCCCGGTTCTCTGGGCGCGCTCGCCAAATTAGAAGAGCTGCGCCTGGAGAATATCGGGTTGAGAACGCTACCCGGCACGCTGGCCAATCTTGCCTCGCTCGACGAATTGACCCTGCGCAACAATCGTCTGACATCCATCCCCAACTCATTCGAGAAACTCAGCAAGCTGCGCCACCTAGATCTACGCGGGAACCGGTTCACGCGAATTCCCGAAGTTGTACGCACTCTGCCAAAGTTGCAAAAACTCGATCTACGCTGGAACGATCTTCGCCGCGTTGCCACATGGCTGGCAGAATTAGAGTCTCAAGGTTGTCGCGTACTGCTTTAACTGGCTGGCACTCCAAGCGTAGGTTCTTTCCAACAACGGCCATGAATTGACAACGGCTGGGTGTCGCGATAGGTTGAAAACTCCTGTCTTCGCGAGGGCGCAAATAGGAACCTCGACAGTAGCCAGCCTTAGGTCCCTGGGATTTCCCGTGGCAGCGAGCGAATTCGTTTTAGCATAAAATGCCTACCCGGTTTGCACCGGCGAGCATCAAAGACGTGTCAAAAAAGCGCAGCGGGCATCCTTCCATCGCGGGGCCTACCGCTGGGGAGCTAACGTGAGTCAGCCGAAAACTCAAGTAGACCTGGACCTTCTCAGCATCAATACCATCCGTACGCTGGCGATTGATGCGGTGCAGCAAGCGAATTCCGGCCATCCTGGCGCGCCGATGGGGCTCGCGCCGGTTGCTTACGCGTTGTGGCAGCGATTTCTGCGTTACGATCCGGCCGATCCGCTGTGGCCAAATCGCGATCGCTTCGTGCTCTCGAATGGACACGCATCCATGTTGCTTTACGCGATGCTGCATCTCACCGGGGTTCGTGACGTTTCTCCGGACGGCAAAGTGCTCGACAAGCCCTCCCTGCCGATGGAAGAGATTAAGCGTTTCCGCCAGCTTGACAGCAAGACGCCCGGGCATCCGGAGTCGCACATAACCGCTGGCGTTGAAACGACCACCGGTCCGCTGGGGCAAGGCTGCGGAAACAGCGTGGGCATGGCCATTGCCAGCAAATGGTTGGGGGCGAATTACAACCGGCCGGGATTCGACATTTTTAATTTCAACGTTTACGCCATGTGTGGTGATGGGGACATGATGGAAGGCGTCGCGTGCGAGGCGGCGTCGCTTGCGGGACATCTTGGGCTTTCAAATCTTTGCTGGATCTACGACCACAACCACGTGACGCTGGACGGACCGGCGGATTGGTCGTTCAGCGAAGATGTGATGACGCGATTCGTGGGGCTGGGATGGAACGTCACGCGGGTTGCCGATGCGAATGATTTGGATATGCTCGGGCGCGCTTACAACACATTTTTGAAGACTACGGACCGCCCGACGCTGATTGTAGTCGATAGCCACATTGGTTACGGCTCGCCCAACAAGCAGGATTCTTCCGACTCGCACGGAGAACCACTCGGTGAAGCGGAAGTGAAACTGGTTAAGAAAAATTACGGGTGGCCGGAAGACGCCAAGTTTCTGGTTCCTGAGGGCGTTTACGATCATTTTAAAAATGGCATTGGCAAACGCGGAGCGGAGGCTCGGACCGCCTGGAACGCCAAATTTGACGAGTACAGGAAGCAAAATCCGCAACTCGCCGATCAGCTGCAGCGCATTCAGAATTTCCAATTGCCCGACGGCTGGGACAAGGATTTACCGAGCTTTCCCGCGGATGCCAAGGGAATGGCTACCCGCGAGTCTTCCGGCAAAGTGCTGAATGCGCTGGCTAAGAATATTCCGTGGCTGCTGGGCGGCTCCGCCGATCTCGCGCATTCCAACAAAACAAATTTAACGTTTGAGGGCGCTGGCGATTTTTATGCTAACGAATACCGCGGCCGCAACCTGCATTTCGGAGTGCGCGAACACGGCATGGGCGCGGCCGTCAACGGCTTGAGCGTTTCGCGCTTGCGTGCTTACAGCGCTACGTTCTTTAACTTCAGCGATTACATGCGTCCGGCGATGCGACTGGCCGCGCTGATGGAAACGCCCTCAATCTTCATCTTTACTCACGATTCGATCGGGCTGGGCGAAGATGGGCCCACGCATCAACCCATCGAGCAGCTTGCCGCTTTTCGCGCCATGCCCAACATGATTGTGTTGCGTCCTGGAGATGCCAACGAGGTGCTGGAGGCTTACAAAGTGATCCTGCAGCTTCGGCACAGTCCAGCCACTCTGGTTTTGACGCGGCAAGCGCTGCCCACCTTCGACCGCACCAAATTCGGGCCGGCTTCGGGTGTGGCAAAGGGCGCCTATATCCTGACCGATGCGGCGAACGGCAAGCCGGATGTGATTTTAATGGCTAGCGGCAGCGAAGTGCAGCTCTGCATGGCTGCGTACGAAAAGTTGAAAGCCGAAGGCGTCAACGCGCGAGTGGTGAGCATGCCTTCCTGGGAACTTTTCGAGAAGCAAGACGCTGCGTATCGCGAAAGTGTCTTTCCATCCAGCATTACGGCGCGCGTTTCTGTCGAGATGGCGGCGACGACCGGATGGGAACGCTATGTCGGGCCAAAGGGCAAAGCGATCGGTATGCACAGCTTCGGCGCTTCCGCCCCTCTGAAAGATCTGCTCAAGAAGTTTGGCTTTTTGCCGGAGAACGTCGTGGCCGCGGTAAAAGAAGTTTTGGGAAAGTGAGCGGGCAATGAAACTGGTGATTGGCTCCGATCACGCTGGTTTTCAGTTGAAGGTTAATATCGGCGATTTGCTGAGGTCGCTGGGTCACGAAGTGCTGGATGTTGGTGCGTTCAACGAAAATCCCTCCGACTATCCGGATTTCGCGGAAGCCGTAGGCCGCGCGGTGGTCGACAAGAAAGCCGAGCGCGGCGTGCTTATCTGCGGCAGCGGAGTAGGCGCCAGCGTGGCGGCCAACAAGATTCCGGGCGTCCGCGCCGGCATGTGCCACGACACTTATTCGGCGCATCAGGGCGTTGAGCATGACGACATCAACGTGCTGGTGCTTGGGTCCCGCGTAGTGGGAGTCATGCTGGCACAGGATTTGGTGAAAGCGTTCCTGGGCGCGAAATTCACGAACGAGGAGCGCCACGTACGACGCCTGAGCAAGGTAAAAGCCATCGAAGCCAAATATTGCGGCGGAGGAAAGTAGCGAAAGCCTGATCAACCTTTTAAAAGAAGAATTCGCGCCACAGTCTCTCAGCGAGCAAGGCCCAAATCAGCGGAGTACAATAGCATTTAGCGAGAAAGTTTAGCGAGATTGCAGCAAAGGAGAACGTCATGACAACTACATCAACGCTTCCGAGTGTCGGAGCCAAGGGCGTAAACCCCCTGAAGGCGTTGCTGGAATTCGGGCAATCCCCGTGGATGGATTACATCCGAAGAGACCTGCTAACCAGCGGCGGCCTGAAGAAAATGATTCAGGAAGACGGTCTGATGGGGATGACCTCGAATCCCACAATTTTTGAGAAGGCCATTACCGGCAGCAAGGATTACGCGGACATCCTGGAATCGCCAGAAGCTAAGAAGCTCGACGCCAAGGGCGTGTACGAAAAGATCGCCATCCGCGACGTGCAGGATGCCACCGACATCTTCAAGCCCGTGTACCAGCAGACCAAGCGCCGGGACGGGTACGTCAGCCTGGAAGTTTCGCCGCTGCTCGCCAACGACACGCTGGCTACTTTGGAGGAAGCGCGCCGCCTGTGGAAGACCGTGGGGCGAGAAAACGTGATGATCAAGGTGCCGGGTACGAGAGAAGGGCTGCCCGCGATTCGGCAGCTTCTCGAAGAAGGCATCAATATCAATATCACGCTTTTGTTTGCGCAGTCGGTCTACGAAGAAGTGGCGGAAGCGTTTCAGGCCGCTCTCGAGGCTCGCGTCAAAAAGGGCCAGGACATCAGTCATGTCGCCAGCGTTGCGAGCTTCTTTGTCAGCCGCATTGATAGCCTGATCGACGGCCAAATCGATGCCAAGCTGAAGACGGAAACCGACCCCAACAAGCGCGCGCTGCTCACAAGCTTGCAAGGAAAAGTCGCGATTGCTAATGCGAAGCTCACCTATCGCAAGTATCAGGAACTTTTTGGCGGCCCGCGATGGAAAGCTCTCGCCGCCAAAGGCGCGCAGACCCAGCGTTTGCTGTGGGCCAGCACCAGCACGAAAAATCCAAAGTATCGCGACGTCATGTATGTGGAAGAGTTGATCGGGCCGGATACCGTCGACACCATTCCGCCGGCGACTTTCGATGCTTTCCGCGATCACGGCCGCGTCCGCCCGAGCTTGACGGAAAACGTCGAAGAAGCCACCAAAGTTATGGCTTCGCTTGAAAAGGCCGGCATCTCCATGAAGGAAGTCACGGAAAAGCTGGTCGTCGACGGTGTGAAACTTTTTGCCGATGCGTTCAAGCAGCTGCTGGAGGCGACCGGCAAGACCGCTGGCGTCCGCGCGTGAGCCTCAATTCCCAGCTCTATATGCTTCCGGAGAAACTGGAAGCACTCGTCAAAACTTCGCTTGATGATTGGAAAAAGAACGACAAGGTCCGGCGGATGTGGCAGCGGGACGCGTCGGTTTGGACTGGTACCGATGAGGCGCAGTGGCTCGGGTGGCTGGACATTGTCGAAAAACAACTTGCCCAAGTTGACGTCTTCAAAAAAATTGCCGCCGATGTGAAGAAAGCGAAGTTCAAGCACGTGCTGCTGCTGGGCATGGGTGGCTCCAGCCTCTGCCCGGAAGTTCTGCGCATGACCTTTGGCAAAATCAAAGCGTTTCCGGAATTGCATGTATTGGATTCCACTGATCCCGCGCAGATCAAAGCGATTGAGGCCAAGGTCGATTTAAAGAGCACGATCTGCATCGTCTCCAGCAAGTCCGGCGGCACGCTCGAGCCGAACATCTACAAACAATATTTCTTCGAGCGGATCGTGAAGAAAGTCGGCCCCAAGGAAGTTGGCAATCGCTTCATCGCCATTACCGATCCCGGCTCCAAAATGCAACAGGTCGCGGAAACCGATAAGTTTCGCAACATTTTTTCCGGCGTTCCCAGCATCGGCGGACGGTATTCCGCACTGTCTAATTTTGGAATGATTCCCGCCGCCGTTATGGGGCTGGACGTCGCAAAATTCCTGAAAAACACGCAGGAAATGGTGAAAGCCTGCGGCGCCAGTATCGCTGCGGACAAAAATCCTGGAGTAGTGCTCGGCGCGATTCTGGGCACAGCTGCAAATGAAGGCCTGGATAAGCTCACGATTATTTCTTCACCGGGAATTCATGATTTGGGCGCTTGGCTTGAGCAGCTCATCGCGGAATCCACTGGCAAACAAGGCAAGGGCATCATTCCGGTTGATCGCGAAAAGCTTGCCAAGCCCGAAGCGTACGGAAGCGATCGCGTCTTCGCCTATCTGCGCTTGGAAACCAAGCCGGACAAGAAGCAAGATGCTGCGGTCAAGGCATTGGAAAAAGACGGCTTGCCCGTAGTGCGCATCTCCGTAAAAAATACCTACAATCTTGGCCAGGAATTTTTTCGCTGGGAAATCGCCACCGCCGTCGCCGGTTCCATCATTGGCATCAATCCCTTCAATCAACCGGATGTGGAAGCCAGCAAAATCGAGACGCGCAAGCTGACCACCGAGTACGAAAAGACCGGCAGCCTTCCGCCCGAATCCCCTTTCCTCGAGACCGAAGGAATCAAGCTATACGCCGATCAAAAAAATACTGCCGCGTTGAAGAATTCAAAGACACTCGCCGACGCGCTGAAATTTCACTTGGATCGCATCAACGCGAACGATTATTTCGGCGTTCTCGCCTACATTACGATGAACCAACAAAACGAAGACGCGCTCCAGGCCATTCGCCACATGGTCCGCGACGATAAAAAATCCGCGACGGTTCTCGGCTTTGGTCCGCGTTTTCTGCACTCCACGGGTCAAGCGTACAAGGGCGGACCTACCAGTGGAGTTTTCCTGCAGATTACTTGCGACGACAAAATCGATTTGCCGGTGCCCGGGCAAAAATACACTTTTAGCGTCGTGAAAGCAGCGCAAGCCCGCGGGGATTTCGCGGTTCTGTCGGAGCGCGGCCGTCGCGCGCTGCGCGTTCACATCGGCAAGAATGTAAAAGCCGACCTGGCAAAACTTACTAGAGCCACCAAGAAGGCTCTGACAATGCAAAGTTTTTAATCGCTGTCCATTTACAACGATAGGGAGCAAACGAAATGCAGCTTGGCATGATCGGCCTGGGCAGAATGGGCGCCAATATGGTGCGCCGTCTGCAGAAAAACGGCCACAATTGCGTCGTCTATGACCGCAGCGCGGATTCCGTAAAGCAACTCAGTAGCGAAGGTTCCGTCGGTTCTTCTTCGCTCGACGATTTCGTGAAGAAACTCTCGAAGCCGCGCGCTGTGTGGCTGATGGTTCCGGCCGGCGTAGTCGATGCCACCTTGCACGACCTGGCACCAAAGCTGGAGTCCGGCGACATCATCATCGATGGCGGCAACTCTTATTACATCGACGACATCCGCCGCGCCAAGGAACTTTCGCCGAAAGACATTCACTATGTCGATGTCGGAACAAGCGGCGGCGTTTGGGGACTGGAGCGCGGCTACTGCCAGATGATCGGCGGCGAAAACAACACTGTCCGCCATCTTGATCCCATTTTCAAGACGCTAGCTCCGGGCCGAGGTGATGCGCCGCGTACTCCGGGGCGTGAGAAATCCTCCGGCACTGCCGAAGAAGGTTACCTGCACTGCGGCGCGTCCGGCGCCGGACATTTCGTGAAAATGGTACACAACGGAATCGAATATGGGCTGATGGCGGCCTACGCAGAAGGCCTCAATATCCTTAAGCATGCCAATGTGGGTAAGCAGCATCATGAAACCGATGCCGAAACCACACCGCTGCGTTATCCAGAGCACTACCAATACGATTTCAATCTCGCCGACGTAACGGAAGTCTGGAGGCGCGGCAGTGTGGTGGCATCCTGGCTGTTGGATCTCACCGCCATTTCCTTGCTCGAGCAGCCTTCGCTCGAGCGTTTCTCCGGCCGCGTTTCCGATTCTGGTGAAGGCCGCTGGACCATTCTCGCCGGGATCGAATCTGGCGCGCCCGCTCCCGTGCTCACCGAAGCGCTCTACGAGCGATTCCTGTCGCGAGGCGAAGGCGACTTTGCTTCCAAGATCTTGTCGGCTATGCGCTTCCAATTCGGCGGCCACGCGGAAAAGAAATCTTGATCGGCGCAATGCGGCAAACTGAAAAGCTCCCTGACCTGGGAAGGGACAATCTCTCATGAGCCATGTCCATGAAAATCCGATCGCCGCGCCTTGCGTAATGGTGATCTTTGGCGCCACGGGCGACCTCACCAAACGCAAGCTGATTCCCGCGCTATGCAACCTGGCCGCGGATAATCTCCTTTCCAAACAGTTCGCCATCATCGGCTTCGCCGGCAACGATTACACGACAGAAAGTTTTCGGAAAACTCTCAGCGACGAAATTCCAAAGTACTCCGCTACCAGGATCGATCCTGCGACTTGGGCCTGGTTTGCGGAGCGCATTTATTATGTCAGGGGCGACTTCCAGGATCCCGAAGCATACAAGCGGCTCTCTCAGCAAATCACCGAGGTGGATAAACAGCACAACACCGGAGGGAACAGGTTTTTCTATCTGGCGGTGGCCCCTCGCTTTTTCTCTCCCATCGTGAAACAGCTCGGCCAGATCGGTATGACCAAGGAAGAAAATGGCCACTGGGCACGCGTGATCGTGGAAAAGCCATTCGGGCACGACTTGCACTCCGCGCGGCAGCTCAATGAAGAGCTAAAACAGGTGCTCACCGAAAACCAGATCTATCGCATCGACCATTACCTCGGCAAAGAAACCGTGCAGAACGTTTTGGTTTTCCGCTTTTCCAACAACATCATCGAGCCGCTGTGGAACCGCAATTACGTCGACCACGTGCAAATCACCGCGGCGGAAACTGTTGGCGTCGAGCATCGCGGCGGTTTTTACGAGACCGCCGGGGCTCTGCGCGACATGGTTCCGAATCATCTTTTTCAGCTGCTCACTATGACCGCAATGGAGCCGCCGATCTCGTTCGACGCCGACGAAGTCCGCAACAAACAAGCCGAAGTCCTTCACGCCATCCAGCCGCTCAGCCCGGAAGAAGTGCTGACCTGCATGGTGCGCGGCCAATACGGTCCGGGCGTCGTCGGGGGTACCCCGGTAGTGGGGTATCGCAGTGAGCCTGACGTTGACCCACAATCCAATACCGAAACTTTCGTGGCTATGAAGCTGCAAATCGATAACTGGCGCTGGGCTGGTGTGCCGTTTTATCTGCGCACGGGCAAGCGCCTGAAGCGGCGCGCTACCGAAATCGTCGTTCATTTCCGGCGCACTCCGTTCGTGCTTTTTCGCAACACCACGGTAAAAAATCTGGAGACCAATCGCCTGGTCATCCACATCCAACCCAATGAAGGCATATCGCTCAGCTTTGGCGCAAAGGTTCCCGGCGCGGTGATGAAGCTGGGTCTGGTCAACATGGATTTCGATTACTGCACATACTTTGGCGCGGAGCACAGCACCGGTTACGAGCGGCTATTGCGCGATTGCATGGCTGGTGATCCCACTCTATTCCAGCGCGCCGATATGGTAGAAGCCGGCTGGAGCGTAATTCAGCCGGTGATCGACGTCTGGCACGCGTTGCCGGCGCGAGGCTTCCCCAACTATGCGGCCGGTTCCTGGGGGCCGGTCGAGGCGGAAGAGCTTCTCGAACGGGAAGGCCGTGCGTGGCGACCGATCGGCGAAGAGGAAATCGACCGCGACCGCGGGTGCAATGACGACGAAGGAAAACTCGCGGCGGCGCGGTAGATTTGCAATCACGTGCTAGGGGCTTGCTGGCTGCTTGGCGCGAAGACTCGGCTTCGCCTCGCTGGGCCGTGCCTGCCTGCGCAGGCAGGCTGAAGCGCGGCCCCTACAACTGCTTCCGGTGCGCTGGTCTTCGGGAGAAATCGTGCAGCACGACGTACGCATCCTGACTAATCTTGAGGCCATCGCCAAACGCGCGGCGCAGGAGTTCGTGCAAGCTGCTACTTCCGCGGTTTCCGAAAAAGGCTCGTTCAGCGTCGCACTTTCCGGCGGCTCCACTCCCAAAGCTTTGTACTCGCTCTTGGCCAATGATGCCGCGCTGCGCGCGCAGATTCCTTGGGATAGAATGCTGGTGTACTTCGGCGACGAGCGCAGCGTTGGTCCCGACCATGCCGACAGCAATTTCCGCATGGCCACCGAAGCGTTGATTTCAAAGGTTCCACTCACGCCGGACCAGGTCTTTCGCATCAAGGGCGAATACAAGGACACGGAACGCGCTGCGGTAGAATATGAACAGGCCTTGCGCACAGGTTTTAAAATAGCCGGGGGTCAATTTCCGCGCTTCGACCTGGTGCTAATGGGAATGGGGAACGAAGGCCACACTGCTTCGCTTTTCCCCGGCGCAAAGGCGCTGCACGAAACCAAGCGCATCGTAGTGCGCACCTGGGTGGGCAAGCTTTACACAGAGCGCATCACGCTGACCGCACCGGCTATTAACAACGCCGCGCGCATAATGTTCCTGATTACCGGCGCGGATAAAGCGCTCGCGCTGAAAGGCGTTCTGGAAGGGCCGTACGAGCCGGATCAATTGCCGGCGCAAATGATTCAGCCGTCGAACGGCAAGCTGCTCTGGCTGGTGGACACGACCGCCGGCGGCAGGCTTTCTATAGGAATTCGCGAATAGCGCAAGGAGAAACACCATGGCAACCACAACGGTTACAAGCGGCAAAATCGATAGCTATCTCGGCGCGAAAGCCGAATCACTGCTGGGCTTCAAATCTCCGAAAATTCCGAAGGAGCGCCTGCACCTCCCTGGGCCGGACTTCATCGATCGCGTGTGGACAATTTCAGACCGTAATGTGCGCGTGCTGGCCAATCTCCAGCGCCTGTTTC
>Ga0137409_10007885_pt1 | contig 10906 bp, 9 predicted proteins | sample CZODoug1_16funga_FD_122059 | JGI IMG/M metagenome (GOLD analysis project Ga0137409, IMG submission 122059) | Vadose zone soil fungal communities from Angelo Coast Range Reserve, California, USA - CZODoug1_16fungal (Hybrid Assembly) | ecosystem: Environmental > Terrestrial > Soil > Vadose zone... | reverse complement strand
GGACATGCTCGGCCGACCTCCATTCGCCGGTTTGTGCCGTCAAAGGCAGACATCACAGATGCAAACAGCTAGACAGCAAACAGGCCGCCAAGTGAGGCGGCCCGCATTGAACAGGCGTTCTGGAATATCAGTCCGCTTTGCGGCGGCGCTTAATCATCCAATAGACGCCGTAGCCAACTGCAAGGATGGGAAGTCCCGCGCCAGCGATAGGTCCCGGCGCCCCACGATACGTTCCCTGGCCGACGTAGGTGTAGGATTGGTCTGGAGGGAAGAATAGGCTGGCAGTGAAATAAACGCCGGCAGGCACTGCCGCAGCCATTCCGACGAAAATCGCGAGAACCCATCCGGGTAAGGTCATTGGTCCGCCCTTTCTTTGCCTTGCTGTTTCTTACTTTCGACAATATTCACTTTTCGTTATATAATGTGTCAATCCCCCAGACGCATTTAATGTGTTAATCTCCTAAGCGAATATATTTAATGTGTTAATATCCTAGTGAATATAATGCGTTAATTCCCCTGGGCTAAAATGACGCATGTCCGTTGCGGATCAACCTTAGCGGGCGCAACCGCAATGTCCGCTTACCCCGATTTCAGGGCAGCCCCCTAGGCACCTTCAAGCTCACCCCACGGGAGTCGTTCGGCATTGCAGGATGAGTTCACCGCAACGGTGATGACGGGGGCAATGTGCCTAATCAATCCAAGCTCGCGAAGAAACCTGGACCAAAGGTAATTTAATACTGTCAACAATACCGGCTGTTGGGCGTACACCGCGCCGCGAAAGACGACGAACGAGCGATCTGTGCCTGCAGCAATATGTCGAATGAGATCCCGGTTCGATCCATCGGGGGTAAGCCTTGCGATCTGCAGATGGCATGAGGCTGTCGTCGCCCGGATGATCGGCGTGTAATTCACCATCTCGTCGGTCACGACGACGCTGAAATGGTTGCGTTCAAGGAATTTGACAAGATCTTCCTTTAGATAGTTTGGATCATCGGGTTGGATCGCGATCTTCCATCCAAGGGCCACCAGAAGCATGACAGCGATAGACCACCTAAATGCGCTGGAAGAGTTCACGCCTTACCCCCAGCACACTCAAGCCGACTATTAGGCCGAGTATGATTGTGTTGCCGACCGCGTCGCCCCATGGGCTATGGAATGTAGCGTAATGCCATTGGCTTAATCCCTGGACGCTTATCCGCGTAACGTTCACCGCTATCACTGAAATGCAGGCCAAAAGGCACCATAACAGATCGTAAGCGGATTTCTTGTGGCACACCAATTGGCTGACGGTGACCCAACACAGGAATGCAAGCGACACGTTCGCAAGCGAAGAACAAGCCGGCAGGATTACAAGAACTCCGGAACCGTCAGCAAATCCGACGATGGCCCCGGTCCGATGAGTGCCCAATATCCAACCAACAAGTGACGCGTCGATCTGCAATATTAGGTTGGCAAAAAGTTGAAATAGTAATCGGCTCCAGAGCATGGGCACGGTGGCAGCCAGCAGTATGAAAGCGCCCCGTCGGGATGAGCCGACATTCGTGGAAATAATGATGTAGAGGCTAAGTGCGGTTACTGCGAGCCAGCTCAGGGGGCCGATTGGAAGAATGACCAGAAAGACAAAACCTGCCCCCATGGCGAACTCTGACGAACGAACCCCAATTGTTCGGTCTCGAAGAACAAGAGATACCCCGGCGGCGCACGAAATCAAAACAATTGCGCTAATCTCGAAGGTATTGAAAAGCGCATCCACCCATCCGAGCCGGTTGACTGATTGTATGATGCGCGATGCGAGGCCACTTACACAACCCAGAGCAAGTAGCCCCGCAAAGAATTCGCCACGCGGTAATTCCCTCGCTATTCGCAATACGGAACCACGAGCCATCATTTCGTTTAAATGTGCAATCACAGTCATGTCTCGACTCGCTGTCAGCTTAGCCGGCAGGAGTTCGCCCGACAACGGTCGAGCCTTTTTAGAACCGAAATTCCTTAATGAAGCTCTGCACCGGCGTGGACAACAGCAGACACCAGCGCTTTCAGCTTTCACCGGCGCTACATAGGGCTACCGGCCGCATTGACCCGACCGAGACGGCAATAATCCCAATCTCCCTGTTATGACGCGCCACCGCAACGACCGAGCTTCGATGTCCGAGATGGGTCCAACTGGGAAGAACTCAGTACGAGCAAATGTTTTGCGCTTTGCCCTCGAACTCGGACATTGCTCGACGCAGTCGGCATGTCTCAAACGAGCCGATACTGCAAAACTCTTTTTGCATCGACCAAGACAAATTTTGCGAGCCGTACGTGCGGCGATCGAATAATGATTTGAGGGACTATGTTATCGCGTGAGTACACGATAGTAGTTAATGGCAATTACCGCCCAGCATAGAGGATGGCGGAAGCCGCTTGCGCGGCTAAATCGATCCGGAAATCGTCGATCTGTTTGCCTGACTCAAGCTGCACGGTCAGCCACCGCGGTTGCTTTCCGCGACCGGCCCACGTTTCCGATGGTCGCGATGGATTGCGGTACTTTGGCAAGACCGGAGGATAGTGCCGACGCTCCGCGTCCGCGGCTTTTGGCGGCTCTTGAGATTCTCGCTGAACGATATTGGCTGCCGGGCTAAGCTGCTGGAGACATCGTTCGAGAACAATTATCTCGGCAGCGATTTTTTTGGCCAACACCGCGTCAACCGTCTCACGCAATTTCTGAAGCTTGTCGATCGACATCGATGCAAAGTCCATTGTGTCAAGGGATGACTCAGGACGACCACCCTTGTTCGAATTTCCTATAACTATCGATGGACCGTGATAATTTGAATTTTCGTGGCGCATGGCAGAGCCCTTCACAAAACGCGAATGACGACATGAAGCACCCTATACAGTGCGATGATCGGACATTTTCGCACGCTCGGTGACCGACATCCGCTCAATATTGCTCACTTCCCCAAGACGTTGGCAGGACAAATCAGCCAGTGCTGTTTTTCAAATTAGAAGAGCTTGGGCGATGATCCATACACGCTGGGGCCGTTTCTTTTGAATGGGGCGATGACCGGACTGACCATGAACCTATCCGAGCGGTTATTTCGGCGAGGATAATGACCCGACTTGAAAACCGTCGCCCGCCGGCATCAGAGCATATTACCTTTGCTCAACGTCCATCAGCACCCTGGCGCAGGCGGCGATCAGGCTCGCCCGCTTGCGCGGCGCCTCATCGAGAAACATCATGCTCTGGCCGAACAAAAACGCATAAAAAAGCACGGCGCGAGCGTCTGCATCCCGCGCTGAAAACCCAAGACTCCGATAGAGCGAACTCGCCGTCTTCAGGCGGGCGGCGTCCACGATCGCGGCAGCTGCGGCAGCCATTGGGTCATTGCGTGCCCATTGCCGTATCGCGAGTTCGATCGCCATCCCCTGTTCGTTGGCCCGTTCGGTATAAAGCTTGGTCAGCGACTCAATTCTTTCGGCCGGAGTCGTGCCACCCTCTTCGGCCTGCCGCTCGATGGCGGTGACGCGGCCATCCCGCCACGTCTCAAGCATCGCATTTAACAGCGCCCGCCGATCCTTAAAACGGCGATAGAACCCTCCTTTGGTCACTCCGAGCCGTTCGGCCAGCACCTCTACCCGGACACTGTCGACACCACCTTTTGCCAATTCCGCGAGGCCGGCGGTAACCCAATCCTGAGATGCGTCTTCGTCTGTCACCCCATCCCCCAATATTGATATGACACCATTTCGCGTCCGGCGCCGATGCCGGGTCAACCAAAATTTCTTGTTATATGTCTGTAGCTTATCCCATGCGGACGCTGATAACTGAAGAGGCACGCAAATGCTTTTGAACTCGGACTTCCGGCCGGGACCGGCAATGGCCCCGCCCGGCCTGCCTCGTTCTACGGACGATTTGTTTTATTCCGACCCCTCCCTTCGGAGGGGGTGATCGGGGCATGCGTTGGTTCTGTCACCCATTCCGGCGCGGCCTGGCCGTGGCACTGCGATCATATCGGCCCGCATGAACCATGTGTCGCCATTGCAAACCTGCCGGAATGAATGCAGCGTATTGTTTCATTTACAAAATCAATGCCGAACGGCAAACAGGCTCCAGTGAAACGATCGACAAAATCTGCTGCGGCGCGAAACGATGCGCTGCTCGACACCCGCGCCGACGGCGTCCACACGGCGCGAGTGGGCGACCGAACCGCCGACCATCTCAACAACCGGATATTCTTCCGTCTCTTTCAGGTGGGGAACACGTTACAGCGTCAAGCCGTAAAGGAACTCGGTGTCACGACGGTCCAATGGGCCGTACTTGGGGCTTTATCCGATCCGCGCCCCAAGAGCGGAATCAAGAGCGGAATCTCGCTGAGCACGCTGGCCGAGTTCCTTGTCGTCAGCCGACAGAACCTCGACGGCGTTCTGAAGCGCCTGGAACGCGACGGCCTGGTTGAAAGAGTGATGGATGATGGCGACAAGCGGGCCCGCGTCGTCAGGCTGACGCCGCACGGTCTGCTGTTTTGGACAGACCTTCAGAAACGCATCTATCAATTTTACGCTCAGGCGGCGAGCACGTTCCGCTTCGACGAGCGCGTTGCGCTGGTGCACTATCTCAACTCGCTTCAGCGGGAACTGATGAAGGTTCGTCTTGAAAAGCCGCAGGGCCCCACTGTCAAAAAAAACCGACGGTGACGGGCGGCGAGAGTTGTTTCGAAACCTAGCAGTTTCGAAACACGACCTGTTCGAAACACGGCCTCGTTGCTCCGCGGCCTTCAATTTCTTCCCAATCAAAACGGCTCCTTGATTTGAATTGCAGGGAAGTCGCCAAGCGCCGTGCGCGAGCTCGGTGCCATCAATCGATATCATTGCTGGTCCGGTGTCGGATTTTCTTCCCCATAAGCACAGCGATCACGACCACCTGAAGTGCAGGCACGGCGAATTCAAGGTTCTGCATTTTTCACCTTCCGTCAGTCGGACGTCGTTTTGGTTGGCGTCCAAGATCCAGTGATCCTCCATTCCTATAATGACAATATGCATATTGTCATTATAGGTTGTTTCGACGAATTGATGGCCGACGTTGGCGATCCAGCCAAGCCCTTGGATATCATTGCCAAAAACTGCGCATCTCGGCGCTATATGGCTATGTTTAAAGCCATTCCGTGAAATCCTTATTGGCCCAACCATCCCGGCACGACGTCACGCACATGTGTTGCGCCCCGACAGTTCTGAATTTCGTGGTCGAAGGTGCTGAGGCGAGCGGCGCCAAGCTCCCGCGGCCGGTCGAGGTGATGACCGCCGGTGCGGCTCCTCCCGCCGCCGTTCTGCGTGCCACCGAGGCGCTGGGTTTTCGAATCCGGCATGTCTACGGCATGGTGGAAATGCACGGCGTGATCGCATCCTGCGATTGGCATCCGGAGTGGGACGATCTTCCGGCGGAAGAACGCGCGCGAATCCGTGCGCGACAAGGTGTGCGAACCGTCTTGTGCGACGATATGAAGGTTCTCGACGCGAAAACCTTCATGCCGGTGCCCGCCGACGGGCGGACGATGGGCGAAGTCATGATGCGCGGCAGCGTCACGATGAAGGGATATTTCAAGAATCCCTCGGCGACCGACGAGGCACTTGCCGGAGGCTGGTACCACAGCGGCGATCTCGCGATCGTGCATCCGGACGGTTATATCGAGCTTCGCGACAGGTCCAAAGACATCATCATCTCCGGCGGCGAAAACATCTCGTCGATCGAGATAGAGGATGTGCTCTATTCGCACCCCGCGGTGTCTTGCGCGGCGGTAATTGCCATCGCGCACCAACGTTGGGGCGAGGTACCCTGTGCATTCGTCGAGCTGAAGCCATCCTACGAAGGCCGCGTCACGGCGGATGAGATCGTCGAGTTTTGCCGTGGACGCATGGCGAAGTTCAAAGTCCCGGGCACGGTCAAATTCGGCGCCATCGAGCGCACCGCAACGGGGAAGGTCCAGAAGTTCAAACTTCGTGCGGCGGCCGGCACAGTGCGATCATGACGGCCGGTCGGCGATCAGCACTTTTCAGGAAATGCAAATGAGAGGCCTTGAAGGGCGCGTCGCGCTCGTCACCGGTGCCGGAGGTGGAATCGGCCGGGCGATATGCTCGAGGTTTGTCGAAGAAGGTATCAATGTCATAGCCGCGGATATCGACGAAGGCTCACTCCGATCTCTTTCGCAGAGTACGGGATCAGGACGAGGCGCTTATCCGGTCAGGCTCGACGTTACCGATTTTACGGCCGTGCAGAAGGCTGTCGAGGACGCTGTTTCGCGGTTCGGGTGTGTCGACATCCTGGTCAACAATGCGGGCTGGGATACCGCCAAGCCCTTCGTGGAGACCGCTCCTGATTTTTGGGACAAGGTCATTGCTATAAATTTGAAGGGACCACTTAACCTTCATCACGCGGTGTTGCCTCACATGATCCGAACAGGACAAGGCAAGATCATCAATATCGCTTCCGATGCGGGTCGGGTCGGGTCGTCCGGAGAAGCGGTCTATTCCGCGTGCAAGGGAGGCCTGATCTCATTCACCAAGACGATCGCACGCGAATGCGCCGCCAGGAACATTGTCGTGAATGCGGTCTGCCCCGGGCCGACCGATACGCCGCTGCTGCTCTCCGTCGCGGGAGAAGGCGAATACGGCAAGCAGATTTTTGACCGTCTTCAGAAAGCCATACCGCTCAAACGCCTCGGCCAGCCCGCGGATCTGCCGGGCATCGTTGCATTCCTGGCGAGTGATGACGCCAATTTCATAACCGGCCAGACCATCAGCGTGTCCGGCGGACTGACCATGCATGGATGAGAAAGATGGAATACAAGGACATTCTCTACGAAACCCGCGGCTCGGCGGTGTGGATCACCATCAACCGGCCGGACAAATACAATGCCTTCCGCGGCGTGACCTGCGAGGAATTGATCCATGCGATCACCCGGGCCGGTTGGGACAAATCGGTGGCGGCGATCGTTCTGACCGGCGCCGGCGAAAAGGCCTTTTGCACCGGAGGGGATCAATCCGCGCATGATGGCGGATATGACGGGCGCGGCACGATCGGACTTCCCGTTGAAGAATTGCAGAGTTCGATACGCGACGTGCCGAAACCGGTGATCGCCCGCGTGAACGGTTTTGCCATCGGCGGCGGCAACGTTCTCGTCACCTGCTGCGACCTTGCTATTGCCGGCGCGCGGGCGGTGTTCGGCCAGGTCGGACCGAGGGTTGGATCCGTTGACCCAGGTTTCGGAACGGCGCTTCTGGCCCGCGTCGCGGGCGAAAAGAAGGCTCGCGAAATCTGGTTCCTTTGCCGCCGCTACACCTCGGAACAAGCGCTGCAGATGGGGCTGATCAATGCGGTCGTGGCCGATGCCGACCTTGATGCCGAAGTTGACCGCTGGTGCGCAGAAATTGCGGCTCTCAGTCCGACCGCTATCGCCATTGCCAAGAAGTCGTTCAATCTCGATTCTGAATCGATACGCGGCATTTCGGCGATGGGAATGCAGGCCCTGAGCCTGTTTTACGAGACAAAGGAATCGCGCGAAGGGGTCAATGCCTTTCTGGAAAAGCGGCCACCGGTTTTTCGAACTCCATAAGTCAGAACGCCAGCCAATGAGGAGCGAACATGGCGTCGCATGCACGCGTGCAATTCGGCGAAGAGGCAGAAAAGCCCCTCCCCGCGCAGGTCCTCAAGCAAGATCAGCGAAGATACGGCGATGCTTTCGCCAGAAATATTCGGCCTGCGGTCGGCGCTGCGCGTCCTCCGATCGTACGATACGGTACCGTATTGCGCTCGGCCCTGACTTCTGATACGAAGCCGTATCAACCAAAATTTCTTTCAAAACTTTTCGCTTATTTGTCCGGAACTTATCGCATGCAGGCACTGACAATTGAACAGACACGCAACTCTTGTGGGCTCCGGCTTCCGGCCGGGAGCCGCAATGCTGATTCGCCAGGGGATCCCCGGCAATACAACGGCGCGAGAGCGCGCTGGGCAAACTGCGCCCAATAGTCCAATATGTTGAGCAGTCCGACCATTGTAGGCTCGGCTTGGCGCGCGGCTGAATCCGCCAAGGATAGAGCGTTTCAAGCGCCGAAAGCTTTTGATCGCGAGCGATTTCTCACGGCGATCGAAACCCGTTTGCCCGAGACCGCTCCAGGGAGGGAATGCGTGGAACACGCTTTGGAAGTGCGCGGGGTCTCACTGCGCTTTGGTGGCGTCCGTGCGCTCACCGAGGTCAGTTTTGGCGTGAACGACGGCGAACTGTTCTCGATTATCGGCCCCAACGGCGCCGGCAAGACCTCTATCGTCAACTGCATCTCGGGCCGCTACCGGCCGACCGAAGGCCAGTTGTTCTATCGCGGGCAGGACATCACCGCGCTCAATCCCAACGCCCGCCCTTCGCTCGGCATCGGCCGCACCTTCCAGAACCTCGCGCTGTTTCATCATATGAGCGTGCTCGATAACATCATGGTCGGCCGGCATCATTTGTTGAAAAACAATTTCATCACGGGATCGTTGTACTGGCTGACCGGCGCACGCCGCGAAGAACTCGAGCATCGCCGCAAGGTGGAGGAGATCATCGATTTCCTCGATCTTCAGTCGGTGCGCAAGGCAACCGCCGGCACCCTGCCCTATGGCCTGCGCAAGCGCGTCGAACTCGCCCGCGCCATGGCGCTGGAGCCGCAGCTGATCCTGCTCGATGAACCGATGGCCGGCATGAACTTCGAGGAAAAGGAGGACATGGCCCGCTACATCGTCGATCTCAACGAAGAGTTCGGCATGACCGTGATGATGATCGAGCACGACATGGGCGTGGTGATGGATATTTCCCACCGGGTGATGGTGCTGGATTTCGGCCGCAAGATCGCGGAAGGCGATCCGGCCGCGGTGCTGGCCGATCCCCATGTGAAGCGCGCCTATCTCGGCGAAGAGGACGAGGTTCTGGTCGATCCCGACGACAAGCCCGCCGCCCCGGAGTGCGCGGCATGATGGACTACACCGGACGCGTCGCCCAAGCCGATACCTTTGCCAAGCTGTTGCGCCTCAACGCCCGCGAACACGGCGGCGAAATCGCGCTGCGCGAAAAGGATTTCGGGCTCTGGCGCCTGTTCACCTGGAACGACTATCAGACGCGGGTGCACGACTTCGCACTCGGCCTGATCGAACTCGGGCTCGGTCGTGGCGACGTCATCGGCATCATCGGCGACAACCGGCCGGACTGGGTTTCGGCGGAAATCGCCACCCACGCCATCGGCGCCATGAGTCTGGGCCTCTATCGCGACGTGCTGGATGAGGAAGCGGCGTATCTGTTGAGCTATGGCGAAGCCAAACTGGTATTCGCCGAGGACGAAGAGCAGGTCGACAAGCTGCTGACGCTCGCCGATCGCGTACCCAATCTCAAGCACATCATCTATTCCGATCCGCGCGGCATGCGGAAATATGATGATCCCCGCCTGATGGCGGCCGACAAGCTTGCAAGCATGGGGCGCGACCGCGCCGCCCGCGAGCCGGATCTCTACGACAAACTGGTGGACGCGACCAAAGGCGAGGACGTCGCGATCCTCTGCACCACCTCCGGCACCACGGCCAATCCGAAACTGGCGATGCTCGCCGCGGGGCGGGTGCTACGGCATTGCGCGACTTATCTTTCGTTCGACCCGAAGGGACCGGACGACGAATACGTCTCGGTGCTGCCGCTGCCCTGGATCATGGAACAGGTCTACGCGCTCGGCAAAGGCCTGCTGTGCCGGATGAAGGTCAACTTCGTCGAACAGCCCGACACCATGATGAACGATTTCCGCGAGATCGCACCGACCTTCGTGTTGTTCGCGCCAAGGGTCTGGGAATCGATCGCCGCCGATGTCCGCGCCGGGGTGATGGACTCCTCCCCGCTCAAGCAGAGCCTCTACGAGCTCGGCATGAAGACGGGACTTTCGGCGCTGGCGCAGGGCAAGCATTCTGTCATCGCGGATCTGTTGCTGTTCCACGCGCTGCGCGACCGCCTCGGCTTTACCCGGCTGCGCTCGGCGGCAACCGGCGGCGCAGCGCTCGGTCCGGATACCTTCAAGTTCTTCCAGGCGATGGGCGTGCCGTTGCGGACGCTGTATGGCCAGACCGAATTGCTCGGCGCCTACACCCTCCATCCGTTCGGCGAGGTCGATCCCGACACCACGGGCGTGGCGATGGCCGACAACATCGAGATCCGCATCGACGATCCGGATATCCACGGCGTCGGCGAGATCGTGGTGCGCCATCCCAATATGTTCCTCGGCTATTACAAGAGTCCGGAAGCCTCCGCTGCCGACATGAAAGACGGCTGGATGCAATCCGGCGATGCCGGCTATTTCAACGGCAACAGGCAACTCGTGGTGATCGACCGCATCAAGGACCTGGCGGAAACCGCGCGCGGCGAACGGTTCTCGCCGCAATACATCGAGAACAAGCTGAAATTCTCACCCTACATCGCCGAGACCGTGGTGCTGGGCGCCGGCCGCGACGCACTGGCGGCGATGATCTGCATCCGTTACTCGATCATCTCGAAATGGGCGGAGAAGAACCGGATCTCGTTCACTACCTACACCGATCTGGCCTCGCGGCCGGAAGTCTATGCGCTGCTGCGCAAGGAGGTCGAAACCGTCAACGCCACGCTGCCGCCGGCGCAGCGTATTTCCCGCTTCCTGCTGCTCTACAAGGAACTGGACGCGGACGACGGCGAACTCACCCGCACCCGAAAGGTCCGCCGCAGCGTCATCAACGAAAAATACGCCGGGATCATCGACGCGATCTATGGCGGCGAGCATCAGATTCCAATCGATACCGTGATCCGCTTCCAGGACGGCACCACCCAGCGCATCCGCACCACGCTGGCGGTGGTCGACCTCGGGCGCGATGCGGCGGTAGCGGAGG